>Ga0181560_10004278_pt1 | contig 13016 bp, 8 predicted proteins | sample 011ome_20_FD_133751 | JGI IMG/M metagenome (GOLD analysis project Ga0181560, IMG submission 133751) | Coastal salt marsh microbial communities from the Groves Creek Marsh, Skidaway Island, Georgia - 011509CT metaG (megahit assembly) | ecosystem: Environmental > Aquatic > Marine > Intertidal zone...
CCAAAACGCTCGGCTTGATTTTTTAGGTCTTCCATCATGGCATTTCCGTCCACACCTTGTGGATAGCCAGGGAAGTTGTCGACTTCAGTGGTAGTGGTTAATTGGCCCCCAGGCTGTAAACCCATGTACATGATGGGCTTCAAATCTGCACGCGCAGCGTAAATAGCTGCTGTATATCCAGCAGGTCCTGAACCAATAATGATGCAATCGTGTTGTTCCATGTGAGGTTGTGATTTTGCGTCCTCAAATTTATAGTCTGTGGTTCTATTTTAACATCCGCCAAGACTATATACCCATAGACTTTATTAATGAGTTATAAACCATTGACAATGGTACGAAGTATCCTAAGCCTCACCGTGATTTTTCTCGCATCGAGTTGTACCCCAACGAAAATTATTGTGCCACTTGAACAAGGCCAGTGGCAAGTAGGTCTCACTCAAGGCCGCCCTCAAATTAACGACGGATTTCTCCCGGTTATCGGGGGCTACGCGGCCAAAGGAATGACCGAAACCCGCACAAACTATGGTGGTATTCAATTTTCAAGTTTGCTATTAGGTGCGGTCCAACTAGAAGGTGGTCAAGTACGCACTTGGATTCCGCAAGATGGATTCAAGCCGGGCGTTTCTTTGAGTTATGGGGCCCAAGCTTTCATGAGCACGCGTGACTACGCGTTCAGATTCTACCCTGAGACCGGCATTAACGCCTACTGGAAAAAAGGACCACATATCCTCAACACTTCGGCCAATACATGGGTGGATCCCACATGGTTTCTCGCTGATTTTAATCGTGGCCAAATCATCGCCCCATCGCTCTCAGCAGGTTACCGACTTCGCTACAAGTGGATTGAAGCGCAGGTAGAATACAAGATGTTAAACCCAATCCGTGAACTGCATATCCCACAGGCCTACATTCCCAGCACAGCTGGTTTAGGTGGGAGAGGAGTCTATTACGGTATAGCAATAAACTTTTAAGCCATGAGACTATTCTTTGCACTTTTCGTTTCAGCCTTACTTCTGCCTTCTTGCGCTGATGTTAGCGCGGCCATGTTCGCAGGAGGCGACGGTACCTACGATTTCAAGAATGAATGGCTAGACCCCGAATACCACGTGGACGAATCCAAAATTCATTTGATGAATTTCAGCTCGGACGAGGATTCTATTTATGCGCTTTATGTTGGAGATATTGCCCAAATCGCAACCGATACCATCATTTTATATCTCCACGGTAACGCGAGTTCCATGGACAACTTTTGGGAGACGGCCGGTTTGTTCGCCAACCTTGGCGGTGCGCACCATTTTGGCTTCATGATGTACGACTACCGCGGCTTCGGGTGGAGTACGGGCCGTAGCACAGGGGCTGAATCCATGGCGGCGGATTACGATGCCGTCGTCGCGTACTTAGAATCTCAGGGACTTACGAGTGATCGACTAGTGGTGGTGGCCAATTCACTTGGCTCGCTACCAGCCGGTCCCGCAGCAGCAGGCGGTTCTAGAATTGCCATAAATAAATTGGTCATGGAAGTTCCTCAGAGTACCTCTAACGTCATCATGCAAAATGCCACTGGGCTCAGCTTACCTTCATCAATGATTACTAGCTATAAGTTTGATCTTGGAAAAAACATGGCCGACTACACCGGTGAACTGCTTTGGATGCATGGGACTGCAGATGATGTGGCACCCTTTGAAACGGCGAAGGCAGCCATACGGCAGCACAACGGGTCTTATTATCAAGAGGCCATTTATCCCGATATGGGACACGGATTACGTTGGGACATTGGTGATGAAGAATGGGCGGGTACCATTTTAGATTTTATTCGCCGCTAAGCGAAACCCAACTTTGAATTCGCATTATATTTGCGCCCTAATCGGGATGTAGCTCAGGTGGTAGAGTACACGTCTGGGGGGCGTGTGGTCGCAGGTTCAAGTCCTGTCATCCCGACACAATAACCCCGTACCGCGATAGCGGTGCGGGGTTTTTTATACCAACTTTAGAGCTTGCTTATAGGTGTAGGATAATCTATCAATCCACCTTCACAAAGGATTTTTGGAAGTACTGATTTTCAACTCGAATTTTCACGATGTAGTACCCGGCTTCAAGGTGTCCAACGTATAACTCGTGTACGATGGCGGAAGAAATTGGTCCCTGACCCAACGATTTGCCTAGCAGCGTTAGAATCTCATAGGAACCATCGATGGGCTCCGTGAATTCAAGCGTAACCAAATCTCCAAGGACGGGATTAGGGTAAAGTTTGGTAGCGCTGGCTTTCCATTCGCTGATACCGACTTCATTCAATGTGTGAACGATGTCCAAGGTGTCCCCACAAGTATTGATCAACGATAGCGTAATCACATATATCAAACTTGTGGTAGGATAGGTGTGGGAAATGCTCGTTGCAGGAGTGATGCTCTGTGTCCCATCGCCCCAATTCCATATGAGGGAAGAAGCCCCTGAAACGGTAGCAAAAAATTGGACCAGCATTCCGTTTGAACCACTTGAAGCAATATTGAAGGTGAAATTTCCTGAAAGCGGAGGACATGTAGACACCTCACTACTATCGCTCCAAAGGGCACCACAGGCATCGACAGCGGTCAATACCACAGTATAGTTACCTCCGGCAGCATAGGTATGGTTAGTAGTGAGTCCTACACCAGAAGTCCCGTCCCCAAAATCCCATTGGTAGTTGCCGAGATTGCTAGGGTTTGCGGTAAAGGTGAATGTGGTATTATTGTTCGTATAGCTGAATCCAAGCGAGACATTTGGACATACGGTCAAGGTGGTAGAAGTACTATTGCTGGTTCCACAGGCATCGGTTACGGTAAGTGTTACTGTATAATTCCCGGAACTCGTATATGAATGGGAAGGATTTGAGCCTTGCGCAGTTGTGCCATCTCCAAAGGTCCAATTATAGGATAACCCTGCACCCACGGAGTTCCCTGCATTAAATGAAACCGTCAATCCGTTGGGCGAGGTGTTAAAATTGGCCACTACCGCACCACAAACCGTTAAAGTGGTCGAAATAGTATCTGTTGAACCACAATAGTTGTAGGCCACCTGCTGTGCATTATAAATGCCTGGAAGTGGATAGGTGCACGTTGCAGAATCGCCTACCGAGGTATTACCATCGCCCCAAATCCAAAGTATAGAATCTGAAGCGCTTCCCGTGGAAACACCCGTAGCGGTGGTGCCGTTGAGGGTGACATTACCTGAGGCGGTCACTGCAGGGCAAGGAACTGTGGTAAAGTTGATCGTTACATTAGGGCTAAGAAGGTTCGTGGTACAGCTGTCGCGTACAAATACGGCATAGGTGGTATTTCCTGTAAGCCCCGTTAACGTAGTTGGTGAGCTTGCAGGATTGATCGTTTGTCCCGTTCCCAAAGTGAAGCCCACAGGACCGTATTCCAAGATGCTATTCACAGCGGAGCCTTGCCAACTTAAAGTTGCTGTATTACTCGTAACGTTTGAAACCGCCAACTGAACGGGAGCAGGGCATGTGGAAGTTTCGTCAATCTCGATATCGTCTATGGCAATGACCGCGGAGAAGCTCGTGAAAATGTTACCCGTTCCCTTGCGTCCTTCCATTCGAATAATGACTGTATCGCCTTGAAATTGAGCCAAAGAATAGGTCTGTTTGGTCCAATTTCCCGAGGCAGATGCAGTCTGTGATCCAACAATGCTGCCCAATAAGGTTTCGGGGCCCGAAGGCGTTCGGACATAGACATTCAATCGATCGATGGCCTGACCGTACATATGCCACCAAAAGCTAAACTCAGGGCTAAGCAAGGTGTCGAGGTCTATCATAGGCAATACGATATTCGCTGTATCCGATGTAGCGGTCTCAGGTCTGGTAAACATATAACCACTGGACCCACCTGTATGGTCGGAATTTGGTCCAGAGAAGACCACATGATCAAACCCACTACGTGCCCCGGTCCAATAATACCCTGAGGTTTCGAAACGCGTAAAACAATTGCCAATCCGCCCAGTGGTTAGAAATGGGGAAGGGCCTTGCCATTGATTATTGGTGAAATCATTGGAATAAGGTGCTGTAAATACTGTACACGCCGTGTAGAAAGAAGGACCACGCACCCAAATACTCTTATCATTTGCCCCACAGGAATCTCGAACTTCCCAGCGGTATTTTTTATTTGGCTGCAAACCACTGAGCACGGCATCAGAGGAATTAGTGGTGATAATGGTCCAATTCGACGCATTTACCCGTTGGTACCTAACCTGATGGTAGGAGGCTCCGCCGCTTGACCAGTCCAAATTCGCGCCCGTCTTCGTGGTAGAGAGTATTTTGAGGAATTTCGGCCGTGGACACGTTGGTGCCTCATCCACCTTGATATCATCAATGGATAATTGCTGGTAGCGCGTAGTTTGAAGGGCAGTATATCGAAACTTTATTCGGACGGTATCAGAGGAGAATTGGGCCAACGGGATAATAATCTCTTTCCAGGGGGAGGTTTGCGTGGCCTGGAGGTTACCAGAAGTGTCTAAAACACTGGTGGTTGTGCCGTCCAAGGTTTCGATCAAAACCGACAAATCGCCAATGGTTTTTTGATTGGAATAGGCGTGCAGCCAAAACGAGAGCTCCGGAGTGGTCAAAGAATCCAAGCGGATCCAAGGTGTGATCAACACTGGTTTGAAGGTGGAGATATTTAACGTACTGCTATGGTTTATGGTCAAATATTTCCCTGATCCGGAAGGTGTGTGGTCGGTATTTGGTCCTGAATCGCCATTGTAAGGTCCGCTACAGACCTTCCAAAAATGTTGTACGGAGGCACTGTCGGAAAAACACGGGTCCAAGGTTCCTTGTTCCGACCAATCCGTGGTCGCCCCCCAGTTATTTCCTTCAAAATCCTCTTCCCAAGGCGCTGCAAAAACCCCGCAATCCGTTTGTATGGTGATGTACGAAGACCAATCTGAGGTATCTCCGGGCGCGCAGATCGCACGTACTCTCAAGGCATAGGTGCTATTTGAAACTAAACCGGAATAATTAAAGGTAGTCCCGGAGATGATGCTGGTAGTGCCGCTCGAGGGTACCCCATTGCCCTGGGCATATTGTACTTCATAGGTGGATTGTGGATTAAGTGTGCGCCATTCCACTACCGCATTGGCAACGCCTTTGGAGGCAATACGAAGGTCCAGTGGGACCCTACACGAGCCGTCCCATTCGGTTACGGACAGATCGTCCAGGCTCGCGCGGCAGTTCGCTCCATTGAATTGGGCTGAGAGTTGGCGATGGGCGGTAAAGCGGAATTGGACCGTATCATCAATAAAACCATCCAACGGGATCACGAATTCATGCCACGGGCTAGATTGACTGACAAATCCACCTGAATTTCCCAGAATACTATCCATAGGGGTCCAATTTGCCACTCCATTCTCCCGTACATCAATCCGCAGCATACTTATCTCCGAACCATACATATGGTACCAGAACGATAACTGAGGCGCGGTATCGTTGGCCAACGAAATCATTGGGGTTATGAGCTTAGCCTCAAAATCGTTGAAGGCATAGACGTAATTATCGGCACTTACATAGCCGTTGCCCCCGCTGGTATGGTCTCCGGAAGGACCTGTTAAGGAATTGCTCCCGCCAGAAACAGACGGAGCTTTAATCCAAGTAAATCCGGAATCGCGCTCCCAACAACTGTTGATACTACCTTGATTAAAAAAACTAGTAGGGGGAAACCATCCTCCGCCAGTGCCGGAGAAGGCCTCTGTATAAGGCGTGGATTTAATACAGTTTTGAGCCACACTAATCTCTGGATGCAACATGAGCATGACCGAGAATAAAATGAAATACGAAAAGAATTTGTGCTGCATATCCCTAAACTATATCTCTATTTAACCCTCGACGATTTGATTGGTTCAAGGAGATAAATAGAAAGACAGAGTAAACCTTCGTCTCAATGGATACTCCTATCTTAGTATCTAAACCATTATCGCTCAATATGTCCACCACAACACTCATCTTAGTCCTCGTAGGCTTCACTATCGTCGGAATTTTATTGGGAAGAATGACCTCTACAAAATCCGTGGACGACTTTGCACTTGGGGGTAGAAGCATGGGTTTTTTACCGTCGTTGATGACCCTGAGCGGAACGTTTGTGAGTGCGGTAACGCTCATGGTCTACACTAGTTTTGTCTACATCTACGGTATTTCTGCGGCTTGGATTTTTATAGGTTATACACTTGGTTTTCTGTTGTTTATTCCTTTTGCCTTAAAGTTATATAGGCTAGGAGTAGAGCACGGGTTCTTCACTTTGACGGATTACTTCGTGTTCCGATACGGCCGCAAAACGGCCCGCTGGGTGATCGGCACCATCTTCGTGTGGTACGTAGGCTTGTTGAGTACCCAATTACTGGTGGGCTCCAACCTTCTCAACGAACTCGGCGGCATCCCCGTGAACATCGCTAAGGTGAGCATGCTGGTATGTGTTCTCACCTATCTATTGGTCGGCGGATTTGGTTCCGTGGTAAAGACGGATATGTTCCAATTCATGGTCATCTTCCTCGTCCTCATCCTGGTCAGTTTAACCATACAACAAGCGGGAGAGGTGCCTGAAGAGATGTACGAGCCCTTTAATGCGGGGCCTGTAAATATCGTAGCGTTCTTACTACTAGGTATACTCACGCCCTTTGCCACCCAGGATTATTGGCAGAAAGTGTTCGCAATGAAAAGTGAAAAGGTCGTCAAGCAAAGCTTCGGCGTAGGGGCAGGGGTGAACATCCTATTGACGGTGGCGCTTACTTACGTAGGTTTGATTGCAAGGGCCCAATTTCCTATTTCAGAAGGCATCACCAATGAACATGCGGAAATGATGGTGTTGCGTACGTTCACAGAATTGGTCCCTCCAGAATTTCAAATTGCCGTACTCATCGCCTTTTTCGCAGCCATTCTTAGCACTTCAGACACGTATTTGTTCCTGCTTAGCTTAAATGTCACGAATGATCTATTTCCAAATAAGGAAGAGAGTGCACAGGAGGGGATTCAACGCATTCGTAAGGCCTTGGTGGTCGTGGGGGTTCTTGCGCTACTCATCGCCCTGTTCTTCCAGCGAATCGAGGATATTGTGGTCACGTTTAAAGCCTTGGGCATAGGCATATCCCCAGTGATCTTTTATGAATGGGCCGGAAAGCACGATAAGCAAAGCTTGGTGCGCGCCCTTGTGGTCATGACCATCGTGAGCTTGTCTGCGAGTTTGTGGATGATGTACACTGCGGGTAAGATAGATCCAGCCATTGCTTTTGTGAGCATAGGAATCTCTTCTATTGTTTATGGTGTGAGCTATGCTTTGAGAAAAAAGGCACAAAAAAACCCGCGTGTAACGCGGGTTAAACAAATAAACAAAACACAATAAAGTGTTACGTGAAAAGCTCTTCTACTGGGCTGTTATCGGTTTCCTCGACTTGTGTCTGAGGTAGCCCTTCAATCACCACAACGGGCTTTTGAATAGTTTTATAAGGGTACATAATTATTCGTTTTGGTTAGTTATGGTATAAATATACCAATAATTCCCTGAAAACGAAGGTTATGAACAATAATTGATGGTTTATTAACAGTCTGTTAAGTTTAAAATGCTAAAGTCTAACGATGCGTGCGACTTTTTCAAACCCGGCATCACCTTGAATTTTGATGATGTACACGCCTTGGCTCAAGGTGCTCATGTCTAGGAACAGTTCTGCCGGACCACTAGGAAGTAGACGTCCAGCGAGTTCTTGCACTAATTGGCCATTTTCATAGTACAGGCGTGCTTCGATGTTTTGTTCAGCCTCGAGGTTGAACTCAACCGTTAGAATGCTGTGGTCCGCCACAGGGTTTGGGAATACACGACCCCCGTCCGGATGAAGTGGGACCACAGTATCATTGCTGAACACTTGAGAAATGAAGGTGCGGTTCTGGTTTGGGCCGTCTCCGTAAAATCCTGCCATCCAAGCTTCGGAAGGTATGAGCTCTCCGTTGGCATCGAACATCGGCTGTACGGCGAAATAATCACCCCAACGCTCGTAACTATCGCTGTGTCGATCCACATAGGTCGTGCCGTTTTTCAAATCAATAGGGTCAGAAAAGGTAGTATCATTGCCGATCAAAACAGTGCCCATACCTGGATGACCGTCGATGGAGGAGAAGTTGAACCCGATCAAACACTGGGTTTGCTTCGGATGTACGCCGGTCCAAGTAATATTTGGATAAGCCAAATCACGCACTGGGTCCCACAATACTCGCCCCGAAACCTTCGGTGCTGATGTTACGCTCGAAATAAAACCATGATATATCCCGGCATTAGCATTATTACCATGCGCCGTAGTACTGACAAATTGAATCCAATCGTCTTTCTGAATAGCGCCCAAAACGCGGCCGTCGTTAGTTTGTAGTCCCTTAGTAGCATCGCTAGTATCTGTATCTTCTTGCTTTCCGTTCGGCGGTACACCATAGGGCAAATTCGTCACCAGCGCTTGCACGTCGACAGTAGTATCTACATTGCCCTCGTTGAGGGTTACGAGGAATATGGTATCGTTTTGAAGGTCAAAGTTCCTATTGCTCAAGAATTGAAGACGATCCGCAATATTGTCGTGGCCTCTGACGGCGTGGAGGTTGCGCACTAATTTGCCATTGTGCTTGATCTGAGTATAGACCGTGGCCATCACATTTCCTCCGCTGAAACCGGCCTCTTTGTCCAAATGCCAAATCACAGATCCGTCGAAACCGACCTGCCAGCTCACATTAGGAATGATAAGGTTACCCGTAATGACTACGCCCGTTTCACTCAGGGCCACGGCAGGGAAATCCGTCCAGCGGTTATTATCTAAGGGATTTCCGTCCAAACGGTACACGTGCCACGGATCCGCCGGGTCGTTCGTCGAACTAAAACATACGATGATCTTACTGTTGGCAGCATCATTGTCCTTGAGGAAGACCAATACGAATCTATCCTGTGTAGGGTCGTAGATGAGCTTAGGATCGTAGTAGTTCTCAAAGCTCGAACCGTTTGCCATTTGCTGCAGGCTGAACAAACCGACAGGGCTAGGCATGACCAAATCCCCCGTGTGTATGTCCTGTGCCCAAAACACGCTGTTCACTGCGGCACACAAGATTCCATCTTTGCTGATGGCCATGGCGTTATCGTTTGGAATACCACCGCTGAAATCAATGGGATTGCCTTGCGGCGTCAATCTGTAAATGGAAGTCCCGTATCCGGCAGTGGGTGAGGGAGTGGTCTTGGTTTTATTCGCCGAGGTACTCTCTGGAAAATTCCGATAATCCTGTGCGGCCTTTTGTGACGCTAGAAAGCTCTTGTAGCCCTCTCCACCAGGAACAGGCGCTCCCGTAGGATAGAGGAAGGAGATTACCCCCGGGTTGGCCGATCGTGGATCAAAGGTGCCTGCGTACTCAATGGAAATACGCTTTTGTTGCATGCTTTGTGCGAAGAGCGTCGTGGCGCCCAACAGGAATACGGCAAGTACTTTTTTCATCATGTTTGAATTACACCAGGGTTGTAGCGTGGAATATCGGGATTATGATCGGCCATTCTAATACCGTAGCTCAACCATTCTCTAGTTTTCGCAGGATCAATAACCGCATCCACCCATAGTCGAGAAGCGGCATAATAGGGACTCATCTGGGCTTCATAGCGCGCCTCAATCTTCTCCTGCAAGGCTTTAAGCGCCTTTGGGTCCAATTCTTCTCCAGCGGCCTTCAACCGCGATTTTTCAATCTGTAAAAGCACCTTAGCCGCCTGAGCACCGCCCATCACGGCTAGTTTAGCGTTTGGCCAAGCCAGTATGAGTCTTGGGTCGTAAGCCGTCCCGTTCATAGCATAATTGCCCGCTCCAAAACTGTTGCCGGTAATGACGGTGAATTTCGGCACTGTAGAATTGGCCACAGCATTGACCATTTTCGCACCATCTTTTATAATGCCGCCGTGCTCACTCTTCGAGCCAACCATAAAACCAGTGACATCTTGCAAGAAGATGAGTGGGATTCGCTTTTGGTTACAATTGGCCACAAAACGGGCCGCCTTGTCCGCGCTATCGCTGTAAATCACACCACCAATCTGCATTTCTCCTTTGGCGTTTTTAATGATAGCCCTGTTGTTTGCCACAATGCCCACAGCCCAGCCGTCTATGCGAGCATAGCCACAATATATGGTTTGACCGTAAGACTCCTTATAAGGCTGCCAGCTGTCCGCATCAACGATGCATTCAATGATGGGCATGTTGTCGAAAGGCTTGCCGTCGTGGGGGATGTACCCGTAAATATCTTCACCAGGATGTTTAGGCGCGACCGATTCCACTCGATCAAACCCCGCTTTCGGGAACGCACCTTGTTTGTCGACCAACCCCTTAATAGTATCCAAAGCTTCTTGATCGTTTTCACACTTGTAATCCGTTACCCCGCTGATATCACAGTGGGTATCGGCTCCGCCTAGTGTTTCGTTATCGATATCCTCACCGATCGCGGCTTTTACTAAATACGAGCCTGCCAGGAAAAGACTTCCAGAACCTTTGACAATCAAACTCTCGTCAGACATAATGGGCAAATAGGCCCCGCCCGCCACACAACTCCCCATGATCGCTGAAATCTGTGGAACGCCCATGCTGGAAAGCACGGCATTGTTGCGGAATATGCGTCCGAAATGCTCCCGGTCAGGGAAGATTTCATCTTGCAAGGGCAGGAAAACTCCCGCGCTATCCACCAAATAGATGATGGGAAGGCGGTTATCAATGGCTATTTGCTGTGCTCTGAGGTTCTTCTTTCCTGTGATGGGGAACCAGGCGCCCGCTTTCACTGTGGCATCATTAGCCACGACAATGCACTGACGTCCTTTGATATAGGCCAATACCACGACGACGCCTCCCGCGGGACAACCGCCATACTCCTCATACATGCCATCGCCCGCAAAGGAGGCAATTTCTAGAGAGGGTTGTTTGGGATCGACCAGGTAAGCTATGCGCTCACGTGCGGTAAGTTTGCCTTGATCGTGTTGTTTTTGAAGCTTGGCGGCACCTCCGCCCAATTCTACTTGGGCCTGACGCTTCCTCAATTCACTGAGCAATAGCCTCAGCTCGTCGTCATTTTTATTGAAGGATAGGTTCATGAATGTGATGTGGTTCTTGTCATAGTTCAAGCTCGGTGAGGTAGTCCCATGAGCTACGCCCTAAGTTAAAGAACAGATCTAAGGCACTCAAGTTGTTTTGAAAACCAATTTTTTCCTGAAATACCTGTGGATATGGAGCAAACTTCAAGGTGCTTTCCATCTTAGGACGAAGGTTGCGAAGGTCCAATCCACGGGCCTCGAGCTCAAACCGCTTCGATAATTCCCACTTCCTGTCCACATCCAACCAACGCTCAAAAAGTGCCAAGGTGCCCAAATTCAATTCCCATAACGACGTTGGTTTTTCTTTCAACAACGCCGCAATATCCGGCATCAACACTTCATAGAACGGGCTTTTGGCATAGGCACTCTCCAGCGCTTTGATGTGGCCTTTGACCCAATCTTCGTCATAGCTGATAAAGCAGTGCTGAATCTCACGAACCTTGCGCTTCACAGGAACATTGAGAATTTGCGTGCCGTTGGGTCCAGCAATCAATGCCCGACTCCTGTAGGTTTGTTTCTGATAAAACTCGTGTCCCTCGAGGGTAATGCTCTTCTGTTGCACATAATGCGCCATCCACTCAATGGGAGGGAAGTATGCGGTAGAAAGAACCACGCCAGACATTATGCTTTTTTACGACGACGTACGAATTGGACCACTTGGTACAACGTAATCGCAGCGATAAAATACCAGAAGTAACTGGTGCGTTCGCCTTCACCATTCACGGTAGTGAACACACGCTCGCTACGAATTTTCTTCAATCCTTCACCGTGTTTGTCCCAAGACATCCAAATAAATACAGGCTTTCCGACAATATGATCCCCGGGTACATAGCCCCATTTGCGGCTATCTAGCGAGTTATGACGGTTATCACCCATCATCCAGTAATAGTCTTTTTCGAACGTGTAAGAGGTGGCCTCAACACCATCAATAAGCACTTCACCGTCCTTTTTGATCTTCAAATCGTGACCTTCATACTCACCTATAATGCGTCTGTAGCTGTTCAAGTTTTTCGGGGTGAGCGCTACGGTTTGGCCCGCTTTCGGCACATAAATAGGCCCGAAATTGTCCCAAGTATCGTTGTACGGACGTTCTCCGTGCCCTGTATCCGGATTAGGAAATAGTATCTCTTCCGCTTGCCCCAACTGAATATCGATCAATCCTTGCGGAAGCGTTGAATCAATAGGTGTTCCTGGGCGTTGCGCGACAATAGGCCATACCTTTTTTACATTTTCGAGCGCGGAAAGTGCCTCCACATGTCTTGACTGTAGGAACATGATGTATTCGTCCTGAGTGCGTTGGTAGACATCCTGATCCGTAGGATATTGACGCATCTCTTCATTCGTGAGGAAGTTGATGTCCAATCGTTCTTTCAACCAACTCTTCGAAAACCCACGACCGTCCGTCTTAATGTAGTAGAGATATTGCGGGTAACTGCGGTCTGGGAATCTGAAGGCATTGCCGTTGACCAGCACCGTTCGATCCACAATTTCTAGGCTATCGCCCGGCGTTCCGATACAGCGCTTCACATAGTTTTCCTTCTTATCCACAGGCATATTGTCCATTGGATAGTTGAAGACCACCGGATCGCCAGATTCAATCGGGGAAATGGCAGGAAGTCTGAGGTAAGGAATCTGGGGCCAATTCAGATAGGAGGGAACCCCCGCAATAGGCACCTTATTGTGTACCAACGGTAAACTAATAGGCGTCATAGGTACCCGAACTCCGTAATGCATCTTCGACACAAACAAGAAATCTCCCACCATCAAGCTCTTCTCCATCGAGCTCGTAGGAATGGTATACGCCTCAAACGTGGTGGAGCGAATCACAGTGGCCACCACAACCGCGAAGAAAATACTATTTACCCCTTCGCCTAAGTTCTTCTTGATGTAGGCATCATCGCGGCCCCAATA
>Ga0181560_10004279_pt1 | contig 13015 bp, 7 predicted proteins | sample 011ome_20_FD_133751 | JGI IMG/M metagenome (GOLD analysis project Ga0181560, IMG submission 133751) | Coastal salt marsh microbial communities from the Groves Creek Marsh, Skidaway Island, Georgia - 011509CT metaG (megahit assembly) | ecosystem: Environmental > Aquatic > Marine > Intertidal zone...
GAACAAAAAGCCTTCGTCGTCGGAGAAATACCACCGTCGCCTTTTTCCTCGTCAAAGTCACAGTCGTCGTCGTCGTCGATGATTTCAATCACCTCTTTTTCTTTTTCCTCCTTCATCTCTCGAAAGTCGTTTGTTTGGTGTGATGCGCCGATATGAACTCTTCTCCTTCTTTTATTATTTCTCTTTAAAAAGAAGCAACAAAACCTCCTCCTCTGCGGGAAAGGAAGAGTGTTTGAAAAAGAAAGCGCCCTCGCCGAAAGCGCGCGCCGAAAGCGCTTTCGAAACCGGATATGAAGAGGAGCAGCGTTTGTTACGTGCGTGAGTCAGTCGTATGTTCTGAAGAGTGCCTTGTTTTTTTTTTTTGCTCGTACGAAAATTTTTCGAAAATCTTCGCAAAGAAGAAGAAGAAGAAGAAGAAGAAGAAGAAACTTTGAGAGAAGAGAGAGAGACCATATAGCGTGAGACTCTTTCTTCTCTCTCTAACGGTATATCTATCGTCCGTCCGTCACACCAACGCCCCCGCCACAACGTATCTGTGTAGCTCTCTCTCTCTCTCTGTGTGTGTGTGTGTGTGTGTGTTTGACACGGAGAGTTCACGACGTTGAGAAGAAAGTCCTCTTCCTCCCCGTCTTCTTCTTCTTCTTCTTCTTCTTCTTCGTTACCGGACAACTTCGACGACGGCGAGAATGAGAAGGAAAACGAGAAACGGCAGCAGCAGCAGCGGCGGCAACGGAAGAAAACGAGCGCCGTCGGCGAGAGTGATTCGACGCGATACCAAAAAAAAAGCGGCAGCAGCAGCAGCAGCAGCGGCGCGTCTAAAGACGACGACGACGACGACGACAAAGAGGAAGACGAATGAGACGCGTAATAATAATAATGAGAGGATGATGATGATAAAGAAGAAGAAGAAGAAGACGACCGCCGGCAGTGATGGCGTGGGAGAGAAGGAGGAAGATGAGGAGAACGACGACTTTGGAGAGGTGCGTTTTTTTTTATAACTACTTCATATATACGCGTTCGTCGTCTAACTCGTGGCTTCTTCTTCCCACATCTAAAACAAACAGGCACAAAGAGCGCGAACGCAAATCTGCGGGCAATTGAGCGCCATGCGACGTTCGCAGGCGTATTTGGACACGTACACGATGGACGGATGGCGATCGTCGAACCAGGAAAAGTTGAAGCCGCTCGCCGAGTTGGCGAAGAAACGGGAAGATATATTCCACCGAAAGTTAAAAGTCAGACGACTGTTTGAAAAGTTAAACTACGACGAAAGGAAAATGGAAAAGTATAAGTGCGTGGAAGACTCGGACGGGGAGATTGAGTGCGACGACGTGGTGTGTTGCGAATGCGGGTCGGGGGATTGCGACGAGGATCCGTACGAAAACGACGTCGTGTTTTGCGACGGGTACTGCGATTTGGCCTATCACATGAAGTGCGTGAAACCGCCGCTGAAACCGGAAGACGTGCCGGATGGCGACGAAGGATGGTTGTGTCCCGTGTGCGACTGTAGAGTGGACGTGATTTACTATTTAAATTTAGACCACGATCAAAAATTAGAAATCGAGACGTGCACGCACTTGGACGTGTTTAAAAATGAACAGGAAATGTTCGACAAAGGCATAATTCCCGGCACCGCTCGGTTCCATTTACACGGCGAGAATGAAGAGGACGTGTGGCCGAGCGACGAATCCGAGGACGAAGATTTCAAAGAGAAGAATGAAAAAGACGACGGTAAAGACGACAGCGACGAATCGCTCTCTGGGTCGGCGGTTTCGGAGACATCGGAAACGTCCTCATCGAGCGAAAGTAGCAGTAGCGGTAGCAGTAGCGATTCGGCGGTCATCATAGAAGGACCTCGACGAAGAACGAAAGTAGATTACGTGAAACTAAACGGCGACTTATTCGGAGACGCCGTTTTAGACGGCGACGAGGAGGAGAAGAGGGACGTCAAGCCTTCGCCGCCTTTGGACAGGCGAGCGCAAATGGCCGCGCTGGTCGCTTTGAAGAAGAACAACCCCGAAGGGAGCGACGCGAAGAAGACAAAAAAGACCAACAAAAGAAACAGCGGTGGTGATGGTGGTGGTAAAACGACATCAAAGAGTACTCGGGCGACCCCTAAAAGAGCTAAATCGAGAAACAACGCCACGAATAATGCTAACGATAAAAAGACCAAGAGAACCGCTGCTCCTAAAAAAAGCCCGGTGAAAGAGAGAAAACGGAAGAAGAGCGACGACGAGAAACGAAAAACAACCTCCGCCAGAAAAGCGCCGCCGCTGCGACCGCGGTCGTCGTCGTCCTCAAAGAAGAAGAAGAAGAAGAAGAAGAAGTGAGAAGAAATTGTCATTCCATTTGGATTAGTACGCACACACACACACACACACACGGCGTAAACGCGAGCAAAGTTAAAGTTCGATTTGACCCGATGTGTGAACGCGCCAAAGAGTTCAGCGAGAGCGTATTTTATAAAATTTTCACTTTTGTGCATCAAAAGGTCGCCACACGAATGCGCGCGAAAGACCACCACGAAGACGACGACGAAGAAGAAGAGCAAGACGCGGTCATGAGGTCGCGTTTGCTTTCGTTGACGCACAAATCCTTATCTCCCGGACAGACTCGCCTGGTCTCCTCTTTAATATCGAACAATAAATCGATTCAAAGCGCCATCGACGTCGCGAACGAAAGCGCTAAAAGTGCCTCTTTTTCGACCGCCGATGATGTTGTTCCAAAACTGACGTACTATTCCGCGTGGTTCTGCCCGTTCGCGCATCGCGCGACGTTAGCGCTCGAGCGACATCGATCTCGCGTGCAGTACGAGTGGGTGGAATCGTTGGGATGGGAAAAACGCGCCAAGACAAAGGAAGAAATACGAACGAAACACGAGAACTGGTACCACTACAAATCTCCGGACTTGTTGAAAGCCAACCCTCTCGGGATGGTGCCTACGATTAAAGACGAGAGTGGAAACGTGATCACGGAATCTATCGTGTGCATACAGTACGTGGATGAGATCGTGGGTGGAGGCGAGGAGCCGATATTAGCGAAAACGGCGCACGAACGCGCGCAAGAACGGGTGATGGCGGATTACGTGGCCAAGACGGTGTGTTCAAAGTACTATTCGGTGCTCGTTAGGCAAGAGGAAGCGGAACAGTTGGAAGCGTTCGGAGAGATTGAGAAGGCGATCGAGAAATTTGCGACGCATTTAGTGGACGACATCGCGGCGGGAAAAGAAAAATGCGGACCGTTTTTTAACGGTCGCCAAACGCCAGGTTTAGTCGATTTAACGCTCTTCCCCTGGGCGTGGAGGTTGCCGGTGTTTGAAACGCACCGCGACGAAAGATTCAAAATTGACCCGAAAAAGTCCACCGGTTTAGGCAAATACGCGCGTTGGTTACGAGCCATGTGCGAAAGACAAGACGTTTTGCGCACGCTACCAAACTGGGAAGAATATTTACAACACATCCAGAGGTACGCGGACGGTTCCGCTCGATCCAAAGTCGCCAACGCTGTCAGAGACGGTAGGGGCGCGCACGAGTACGACGACGAGAAAGACGACGTCAAGGAATAATTTTAACTTAGAACGTAGAATATAGACATTTAATAGAACACGTAATGACCACGGAGAAATCAACTCATCGAACAACGCGCGCTTTTAAGACGAGACTGAGATTCTTCTCCTCTTTTTTTGCCACGTCTCTCTAATAAAACCTTAAAATTTGTCAATTTTATCCACAGAATCCAAAACGCGCGCTTATTTTTCTGATAAGATGTTTGCATCATCATCATCACCATCGTTGCGCTGTTTCACGACTCCTTCTTCCTCCTCCTCTTCTCGAGTAGTAGGAGAACGCAAGAGCGGCAGAGGTCAGTTACAGGTGACCAACGCGGCGAGCAAGTCTCGCGCGAAAAAACGCGCGGCGAAGCAAGAGAATTCCGGCGGCGATGACAACAACAACGCAGAAGGAGGAAAGAAAGCTCCGGCGATGTCTAAACAGCAGAAAGATAAGCTCCGAAAACAACGGTCGGAGAAGTTACGCGCGATTGTATCGAGCGAAGGCAGACGATACGAGAAGATTCAGAAAGATTTCCAGTTGACGAGAGATACGGCGAGAGAGTACGTGTTATCGGTAAGACAGAAAGGAGGAGGTAACTCTGAGGAGAACAACGAGAGTTTACCGCTGTTGTCGGATTGGCTTCCGGTCGCGGAAATATTAGTCGCCGACCGCGTTTCGTTGGAAGCGACGATGGCGTTTAAGAAACTCGGTATGGATATGCCGGAAACGGACGATAACCCGAACGAGCCGAAGAAAATCGACGGCGTCCCTGCGGTGACGGCGATGTTGCCGTCGAGGAAAACGGAGATTTGCGCGATGGCGTTTAACATCGCCGGCGCGCCGTTGAGAGATATCGAGCACGTAGAGTTGGAGTATGGAATTGAAGATTGGGGTTCATTTGAGAATTGCGTGGACGGGTTGGCCGCTAGAAGCGGCGACGACGGCGCGTTGGATCGAGCGTACGCGAAGTTGGGTGCCACGGCGGACGAAGAGCCGAGGGAAATTAAAGCGAAATACCGTAAGTTAATTGCCACCGCGCACCCGGACAGAAACCCAGACGCAGACGTCGCGGAATTCAACGCGATTAAAGACGCGTACGAGTTAATCGTAGGTAAAGATTGCGGTGGTGCCTCCTTTGAAGGCTTAGGTACCAACCGCGACTTCATCGTTTTAGATGGCACGCCGGCGCACTTCGGCGACGCAAACACCGGTAAAAACAAGATGGAATTCAACGAAAAGACCATCTTGTTCGCCATGAGAACGTTAGTCGGGTACGACCGAGTCGGGCAACACTTCAACGCCAGAAATTTACGTCTGGCAAAAGCTAAAGGCATGTAGTTTTTATCACATAAAAAAGAAGAATGTTCAGATGTTGTTGTTACTATTATGAATACGGAAAAAAACGTTATCCAAAGTATCACGTAAAAAGTTTTTAATACACATTTCGTTCGCGGATGAGCGCGTAAAAATTGTCCTAATCCTCAGTGGTTGCTGGGATAACGGCGAAGCTTTTGATGGCGTCCTCTTTCTTGAGTTTCATGAGCATCCCTCCTTTCGCATATCTTCCCATCTCAGGTATGCTCGCGCATTGAAATCTATTCGCGACGCCGAGCTGAGAGCCAACGATGATAGCTTCTTCTATTGAATCATCGTCCGTTTTCCCAATCAACGCAAACGCCGCTAAAGAGTCACCGCTGTTGAACTTGATGCCTCGAATCCCCGCACCTCCTCTTATTTGCGTTTTAAAATCGGAAACTTTTACTCGTTTGCCTCGACCCTTTTCAGACACAAATACTATCCACGGTCCTTCGCGATTGATTTCCGATTTTTGAATGATGGCCATACCGGCGACTTTAGCCGCCCCCCCTTCAAAATGTTCCACAGACGCTACCAAAGGTTCATCGTTGTTACTAAAATCGTTGATCTCATTCTGTTCTTCCTCTTCTTCTGATTCGTCATCATCGTCGTCGTCGTCTTCGTCATCGTCCGCTTGAATCATGAAATCGTCGTCGTCGTCGTCCTCCTCTTCTTCCTCTTTAGCTTTCGACGAGGATTTGATCTCCTTCAAAGCGATCGCGCGGACACCTCTGGACATTCTGCCTAACTTTCGCACCGAGTCAACATCAAAACGAATCAACGTACCGTCTGTTGCACCAACTAAAACAGAATCACCATTTTTTGCGACTAAAACTTGTTTCAGCTTGTCGCCTTCGTCCAACGCAATCGCTCTCTTCCCATTTCTTTTGATGCTGGCAAATTCCTTCGCGGAAACTTTCTTGATCACGCCGTTGAGCGTAATCATGACCAGGAAGGTTTCGTCGTCGTCGTTGTCGTCGTCGTCTTCTCCTTGCAGCCCTTTGGATTTTTGCTTTTTCATCAAGGCGGAAGGTTCTAAGCTTAGAATTGCAGTAATCGATTCTCCCTTATCGATGTCGACGAATCTCGTAAACGGCGTTCCTTGTGCCGTTGTAGACGCCTCGGGAATATCAAAAGCTCTCACCGTTAAAACATTCCCTTTGTCGGTGAAGAAAAATACGCGATCTAAATCTTTCGCGTGCATGACTTTCGCAATGGAATCCGAACCTTTCAGTTTTGACATTGATTTTCCTCGCGTCCCTCTTCGTTGCGCTTTGAACGTTTCCGGTCTCGTCCTCTTGATATACCCTCGCGAGGACATTATGATCAACGAATCGTTGTTTGGTATTTCGTGCTCCAACTCTATCGATGAACTCGTATCGGTTTCAATGAATGTTCTTCGAGGTATGCCGTGTTTCTTTTTCACCTCCAACGCTTCCTCGCAAATGACGTCAATTACAGCCGACGTGTTGTCCAGTAGGTTTTGGTTCACATTAATAGAACTCAAAAGCTGGTCGCGCTCCTCCACGAGCTTTCCCGATTCTAAACTCGTCAAACGTCTCAAAGGCATTTGCAACACCGCTTCCGATTGAACCGTCGTCAGTCCTTTCATTTCTCGTAAATTTTCCATCGCTTCTTTCCCATCCTTTGATTTCCGAATCATCTTGATCACTGCGTCGGTATCTTCTAGAACTGTCAAGAGCGCCTCGACGATGTGCATTCTCGCTCGATCTTTTTCCAACGAGTACATCGCGCGTTTACGTATGACGTCGATGCGAAAGTCTAAAAACTCTTGCATCACTTCAATCAATCCTAAAACTTTCGGCGTTAAACCGACGAGCGCCGTGACGTTTACGTTCACTTTCACCTGTAATTTTGTCCTTTTATACAACGAATTCAACACAGTTTCTGCGTCGCCACTTCTTTTCATCTCAACGACGACGCGGACGCCGTCACGATCCGATTCATCGCGCACGTCTGCGACGCCTTCAATTTGTCGATTATTCACCAAATCTGCGATTTGTTGCACCAAAGTCGCCTTATTTTGCATGTACGGAATCGACGATATAACGATATCTCTGTCCAGACTTTTCTCCGCTTCTGCTTTATCTGCTTTCCCACTTCTTCTCCGGCTGGAAGTTTTCGTCCTCGGCACAATTTCTGCCACACCTCTCAAAGTCACCCCGCCTCTTCCGTCGCGGTACAAATTTCTCAGCGCGTTCCTATTGCTGCTACTTCTACCACTATCGCTGTCGTCGTTACTCTTCTTGTTATCGTTACTGTCGCTTTTATTATCGGCAAATATAACACCACCAGTGGGAAAATCCGGCCCTGGCATCACTTTCAACAAATCTTCCAATTTTGCTTGTTCTCCCTTTTGCGCCGCTCTCGCGAAGACCACCAACGCGTCCGCCACTTCCATCAAGTTGTGCGGCGGTATGCTCGTCGCCATCCCGACCGCAATCCCCGTGCTTCCGTTGATCAACACGTTCGGCAACTTTGCCGGTAACACCATCGGCTCTTGTTGCGACCCATCGAACGTATCCGCGAACTCCACGCAATCCATCTCCACGTCTTTCAACAGCATATCTTGCGATAACTGTCTGAGTTTGCACTCCGTGTACCTCATCGCCGCCGGCGGATCGTTGTCCATGCTCCCGAAATTCCCGTGTCCATTCACCAACGGCGCGGACATGGAGAAATCTTGCGCCATTCTCACCAACGCGTCGTACACCGACTGATCCCCGTGTGGGTGAAACTTCCCCAAAACTTCCCCGACGACGCGAGCGCACTTTTTAAACGGCTTGTTGTGATCTAAATTCAACTCGTGCATCGCGTACAAGATGCGTCTGTGCACTGGTTTTAATCCATCTCGAACATCCGGTAACGCTCGGCCGACGATAACGGACATCGCGTACGCCAAGTAAGACTGTCTCGCTTCCACGTGTAATTCCAAGTCGACAATGTTTGACGCGTCGTCGTCGTCTTCGTCTCCTTTCGCGGCTGTTCTGTTTCCTCCTCCTCCTTCGCCGCCGTCTCCTCCTGACGACGATGAAGAGAGAGAAGACGAAGCGAACGTTCTCAAGTTGTTATTTTTATAACCGTAACGATAATAACTCCGTCTCTTGAGGACGGGAAGCGCCGTCGTCGTTCTCCCTCGCGACGAAAACAAAGCCGAAGCCGAAGCCGAAGTCGCTCTTCTTCCTCCTTCTCCGCTTTTGTTTTCGTTTGATGGTATTAAAATTCTGTTTTCAAATCGATTTTTTGAAACCGTTGTCGTCGTCGTCGTCGTTCGCATCATCTTCGTCTGCATCATCGCCCTTCTTCTCATATCAACACAACGACGACTCAAAAAAATAGCGCTCTCCTCACTATTTCTTCTGCGAACGAAGAATCCAGACAGAGAGACAGAGACAGAGAATCAGAGAGAGAGAGGAAGAAGGTGTGGGGCAAAATCGAGAGAGACGAGCTTTTTTTTTTCTGCCGCCGTGTGCTCTGTTTTTTTTTTTGATTTTTTTGATTTTTTTTTTTGGTTTTTTTTTCTCTTGGAAACTCCGAAAATCTCACATTACGACTCGCGTCACAAATATCACAAGAAGAAGAAGACGAAGCGAGAGACATTCGTGAGGAAGAGAGAGGAGGGGGGTTGTGGGAGGACAGATGTCTCAAAGACGAGGGAATAATACTAACACTAATAAGATGTATACATCGACGACGACGACGACGATGATGAGTGAGGATGAGAACATCAACGGTACCATCGACGAGGAGGGAAGGGCGACGGGGAGAGCGACGACGATGATGATGAGTGCTCCTCCTCCTCCATCGACGACGGCAACGACTTCCTCTTCTTCTTTTACTACGTCCTCGTCGTCGTCGTCGATGAGTCGGAAAAAAACGCGAGGATACCTCGCGGTGTTCTTAGTCTCCGCGATATGGGTGTGCGCTTCGTTCATCGTGAAGGATTTAGAGAGGGTTGGCGATCCGTTGACGTTAACCGCGTTGTTTAACGCGTTGTTCTTAGTGTATTGGCCGGTGGAGATGAGGGGTGTGTTTTTGGAAAGTTCGAGAGAAAAAGGGAAGAGGTATTACGCCGGGATGTTCCGGAAATGGAAGGAGGCTTTCGGTTTTCGTCGCGGCGACAATTATCATCACCTCGATGCTACAAGTACTACTAGTATTAGTGCTAATACTAATAATAACAGAAGGCGATCGATGGCGATGAAATTGAGCGAGAACGAAGCGTTGAGGTGCTACGCGATCGTCCCTCCTTTGTTCTTTCTCGCGCAGTTTTTTTTCAACAAGAGTTTGCAGTTCGTGTCAGTGACGGTGAACACGGCGTTATCCTCGGTCGCGCCGGCGTTGACGTACGTGTTGGGGATTTATAGAGGGTTGGAGAAACCGGTGAGGGATTCGAATGGGTTTTTAAAGGCGCTCGGTTTAGTCGCTCTAGGGGTTGTGTTGACGGCAGTCGCGGACGACGAGACTGCTTTTAGTAGCGGTTCGGGAGAAAATTCGCAAGGAACGCGCGGTGATGATAATAATAATTACGATAGTTATGATAGAAGTAGCAGTACGAGTTCGTTCGTAAACTTAGACACCGCGTGGGGCGTGGCGCTCATTTTAGCGAGCGCGGTGTGTTACGCCGGGTACGCGACGGAGGTGGAAATCGCGTTGAACTCGGTAAAATTGAGCGACGGCAATCGCTACGAGAATAGTGGTAATAGGAATAGCAATCCATCTTTTTCTAGGGGTAGCGGAACTGGTGGTGTGTTGTTAGAACGCGACGAGGAGGAACAGACAGAGGAGGAAGAGGCAGAACGAGAGGCGAAGAAGGAGCTCCTCGCCGCCATCAAGGATTCGAAATCGCGACAGATTCTCGCAAGCGTCGGAACGTTCGCATTCGTCATCGTTTTGTGCACGATGCGCAAATCGATATCATCCATGAGTGAAAGTGGCGGGATGATTATTTTGAAAGGCCTGATCGATAACGCTCTCGCAGAATATCTGTGGTGCGTCGGGGTCGCCGAGCTCGGTGCCTCGGTCGCTTCCATCGGTTTGCTTTTACAAATTCCTCTTTCGGCAGTTGCGGAGCTGTTATTCACGAGGGCGGACGAAGAGGTGTGGACGCGAACTTCCGGAGGTATTTTTGCAATGTTTTGCGGGTGCGCTTTGATCGTCTACGGTTTCATAGGCGCGATGAAATTCGCGGGAAGTTCCAAGGAGGAAGAAGAGGAGGAAGAGGAAGAAGAACTCGACGATTCCACCGTCGCTCGCGCTCCGTTGTTATGATGATGCGTTTGCACTTGCGCGTATTATATTTCTATGCCGCAGCTTTGATAAACACGCTTAATTATCCTTCTTATAATACTCATTCGCAGCAATGTTTATCAGTCTCCTCGGATATGCGCTCGCGCTTCTCGGGGTGACCGCGTGGTAACTCGAATTTGAGTTGATAAACATCGCGAACATGTTCTTTTCGTACGGGACTTCACCGACTAATTTAAAATCTCCCAAGTTTTTGAATTGAACGTCCCATCCTACTCTTTTCCTGTGTTTTAACCTTTCAGCTTCGCTGTATTCTTCGCATTTACCGGCACCGTTTAAACACTCGTAAATTTCGAGATTACCGCCCGCGGCTGGATCATTCTCGTCTCGAAAATACAACAATCCCGCGTACAATTCGTGAGGATTATCGACGTGCAACCCGCGAACGCGACTTTGTCCTTTTACGACGGGCGTGTTCACTCCTATTTGGGCGTCTAAAGTGACGGGAGCTGGATTCTTCTTCCTGCTCATCAACCGAACCTCCGTCTCCATCTCTCGCAGCTTCGTTCCGTATTTCTCCTCCATCGACTGGCCGTGATACTTCCTAAAAACTTCCTCGCCGAATAAATCGATAACTTCTTCGTAAAACTCTCGACTGGAGTGATACTTCACGAACTCCTCCCACGACTTTGACACTATCCTATTATTATCATTATTGCTATTCTTCTTTGATTTTTTCGACTGCGACAACACCATCGACGCTCGCAAATCGACTCTCGTGTTCGGCGCGATCGAACTCCTCCCCGGTTTCGCAATCTTCACGATATCTTTGTACGAAGGGTAGTCTCTCTCTAACTCCAAGTATAACTCTTCGGGAAGGCAGTTTTCCACGACGACGTGCGGATACGGGTGCAGTCTCACGTCCGATTTCTGCGCGTTTTGTAACACCGAATAATAGTTTTTCCTCCGAATAATCCTCCTCTGCGTCGTGGTCGCGATGTAGTCATCGTTTTCGACCGGGAGTTTACCTTCTTCATCTAAAAACGAAGACGATGATGTTGGTGTCGACGACGACGGGAGAGAAAAGAGGACCAAAAAAACGAGAATCGCGAAGAAAGAGCCGCCGCGAGAAGAGAAGGGAGAAACGACAAAGTTCATTCGTTCTTTTTCTTTCGCGCGGCAGTTCTGTTCTTTTTTTCTCTCTCTTTCTCTCTGCGTGTGCGTTTGTTTTGTACGTGTTATCGGTGCTTTTAATGAGTGTGGCATCGCGCGCGAGTTCGCTGATGTGTTTTTCAAAATTGTCAAAAAACTTTATGATGTTGTCGATGGGGGCTCAAAAAAAGGTAGTGGAATGAAATCGAACGGTAATGATATATAAATATAACAACAGCGGCGCACAAGGTGTGCTCGCGAACACAGTTTTTAAAGGTGATGACAATAACACACGGGTAAAGTGGCGATGAACTCTTTCTCACGCGCGTGAGCGAGCGCGCGCGCGAGAAAATATTTTACTTCTTCGGGCCTTCCTCCGGCGTCGGCGCTTTAAACGGCAACGTCTCCGCCACGTCCGGAACGTATCTGTTAAAATACGAATCGTTCACTTCGACCATTCGTCTGCCCTCGGCTTCGGCCTTCTCTCTCAACTTTTCCTCTTCCTGCGCTTTCTTCTTTTGTTCCTTCAACTCGCGTTCGCGTTTTTGCGCCAACTCTTTTTGCTTCTTTTTTTGCTCCTGATCGAGTTTTTTCTTCGCCTCTTCTTGAGTTTTCTTTCTCGCGGCGTGTTCTTCCGGAGTGCCTTGGAAGAACGAGTCCACGTCTTCTTTGATTTCGGAGAAGGATTTTAATCTCGGTAAAAGTTGCGTCAAATCGGAGGCGGAGGAGGCGGCGGTGTTGTCGTTGGAGTTTTTCTTGGATACGGAGGAAGAGGAGACTTTATCGTCGGCGTCTTTCTTCTTGCCATCCTTTTTGTTTTTGTCCTTCTTGTCGTTCTTGTTACTTTCGCTGGTGTTGTCTTCGTCGTAGCCTCCGCGAAAGAAGGGCGTGCTTCTCCCCGACGCCGCTTTCGAGTTCGCCTTGGAGCCTCTTTTACTGCCGTTTTTGGAGGCAGATCTCGAGCTCGGCGTCTCTGGTTTCGAGAACGGCAACAACGAACTTCTCGGCGATTCCGGTTCGTTCGCAATCTCCTCCGCATCAGCTAAACCGAGCATAACTTGTAAGCGCTCGAGAAACGTCAACTGCCTCGGTTCTCTCGGTTCTCTTCTTAACACCGTTCGGACGAACTGTCTCTGCGCCATCTGCGCCGGTTTCGCGATAGCGACGCTGCCAACTTTACCGACAACTTTGCTCGCGCGGAAAAACAATCTTTGCGGTAACGTGAACGGATTGAACGTCTCGATCAAATCGAGTTCAAAGCCATACTTTTGCGATTTGACGATGCATTTCGCCTTTGCCAATTTCGATTCTTTGAACTGTTTGTACGCGTACGCGGGTAAATCGTACGTCACGTATCTCGGCGTCAAGAAGAGATTATACTTAAACCCTCGACCTCGGCCTCCGAACAGCGTCTCGTTCTTCTCCGAATACACGTCAAAAACGAAAAAGTTCCCAACTTTCGGCATGTTTAATTTCGGTAACCGCACCGCGTCGACGTCGAATTTGTACTTTTCGCTGAATACGCGAATCACCGGTCCGCCCGGCAAGAAGCTCGCCTCTCTCAAATCTTCCGGCACCACCGAAGCCGCCAAAACTAACGCCGAAAACGCGTTCACCAGCACCTCATCGCCGACCATGATTTTCCCCGTCGTCGTCGTTCCTTTCTTCGAAGAGGAGGAGGAAGAGGA
>Ga0181560_10004280_pt1 | contig 13014 bp, 8 predicted proteins | sample 011ome_20_FD_133751 | JGI IMG/M metagenome (GOLD analysis project Ga0181560, IMG submission 133751) | Coastal salt marsh microbial communities from the Groves Creek Marsh, Skidaway Island, Georgia - 011509CT metaG (megahit assembly) | ecosystem: Environmental > Aquatic > Marine > Intertidal zone...
AAACTCGGGATCGCCGCGCTGGGGGCGAAGCTTTCGTTGAGCGAGATCGGGGAGACGGCGACGGCGGCGGCGCCGGCGATCGCGGCGACGGTGACGACTGGGCTGACGGCGACGCCGGCGCTGCGAAGGGCGGCGAGCGAAAGGTTCGGACGGGCGAGCGGGCTGACGCGAAAGGTGGGCGCGCTGCTGGCGGCGGGAACGAGCGTGTGCGGCGTGACGGCGATCGGGGGACTGGCGCCGGCGATCGGGGCGAGTCAGCGGGAGATTGGGGTGGCGGTGGCGAACGTGGCGGCGTACGGGACGCTCGGGATGCTGGCGTATCCGTGGGCGGCGAAGCGGTTGTTTCCGGAGGGCGGCGTCCCGGCGGGGGTGTTTTTGGGGCTCAGCGTGCACGATACGGCGCAGGTCGTCGGGGCGGGGATGACGTTTCGAGACGCGTTCGAGGATGAGATGGCGTTTAAGGCGGCGACGGTGACAAAGTTGACGAGAAATCTCACCCTGGCGTTGGCGATTCCGTATCTCGCGTACGCGTTCAGGAGCGCGGACGCGGGCGCGGGCGCGGCGGCGAAGCGTCCGGCGCTCGTGCCGGGGTTTTTGATCGCGTTCGTCGCGATGGCGGCGCTGCGTTCGCTCGGGGACGCCACGGAATCCGTTCGCGACGACGCGCGGTGGAAGCGTTTCCACAAGGCGACGGGGGATTTCGCGTCCAACGTGGTTTTGCCGACATCCATGGCGGCGGTCGGTTTATGCATGAGCGCGTCGGCGCTTAGCGGCGTCGGTGTGGCGCCGTTCGTCGTCGGGGCGTGCGCGGCGACTTCCGTCGGTGTGGTCGCCGCGTGCAGCGTCAAAGCTCTCGACGCCGCTGGCGCGTTTCGAGGCATCGGCGCGAGTTGAGCGCGGAGCGAAGAGTAGCGTTAGCATCTAGATGACTTTTGTTCGTGCCACATGCGTAATGACAACAATAAAGCTTTAAGTTTCGAATCAATCAATTCTTTGCTACGGTGGATCGTTTCTCAATCTAGATCGAGAAACTAGAAGAGGGCCTCGTCTAACGAGTCTTCGGAAAACTTGAACGCGCCGTCGGCGACGACTTGTTCAAGCTTGCGGGCGCTTTCGTCGCTAATGCTCAAAGCAGATTGAAGAACCTTGCGCTCTTCCACGTCTGAGCACTCTTGGACGAAGACAGAGTACATGTCGAACACCTCAGATTCCACCTTCCACTCCAACTTGGCCTCGGGCGCCACGGCTTGGCACGCGACCAAGTTGCGGCAGCACAGGAGGACGTCGGCAGCCTTCTTTTGACGCAAGACAGCGACGCCTTGAATCATTTGAGAGCGCTTCTTCTCGGCAGCGATGTTCTTGAGCTCAGTCTTGGCCTTCTCACCATCAATCTTGAGATCTTCGACCAAGGTACCCGTGAGCGCTTCGATGTCGGCGCTTCCGCTTCCGTCGCCCAAACGGCGCTCGGCGTTTTTGCGGAACAAGTTCATGCGCTTGTCTTCCGGAATCATGCGCTCGATTTCGACGCCAGCTTCGATCATCTTTCTCACCTCAGCCGCATCGAGCGTACCAGAAGCAATTTGCTGCTGAACGTTGGACATCATGCGTTGCGAGGTGATGCCCTTGATGATCTTTTGCGCCTCGTCCTCAGGCAAGTTGAGCTGCGTCTGAATTTCCTTGAGCTTCTCGGCGCGATCGGCGGTGAGGCCGCGGCCGTCGCCGAGCATTTGCTCAGCTTGCGTCCGGAACGCCTTGTCGGCCAGATCCTTGTGCACTTGACCGACTTCCATCATGTTAAGGCCGAGGATATCGCCGAGCTGGGACAAGCGCTTGAATTCGCTTTGGTCGCGCTCGATGTTGATGCGCACGCCCATCGGGGCGTTCACTTGATCACCAGTCATGCAGAACATGAGGTATTCTCTGTACATCGCTTGGCGAGTGACCACATCCATGTCTTCGGCGAGCGTGACTTCCTTCTGGTGCGGGACTTCTTCCTCCTTGACGACGACTTCTTCCTCTTCCTCTTCCTCCTCCGCGGTCTCCGTCGCCGCCTCAGCCTTCACTTCCTCAACCTTCTTGGGGGTGTCACTGGCGAAGCCTTGACCCTCCGCCGCACTTCGAAGGCTATCATCCACCGTGGGCTCAGCGGCGGCTTCAGGCTCCGCCGCGGCAGCCTCCGCGGCGGCTTTCGCCTTCTCTTCCGCTTCCTCCTTCGCCGCCGCCTCTTGCGCCTCCTTCAAGAGCGAGGCGAGCTCCTCCGCCGCCGCCTCAGCCTTTGCCTTGGTCACGTCCTGCACGAGCGGCGTCACGACGCCTTGGTTGTAGAAGATCATCTTGCGAATCTCCTTCTGCGCGTCCGTCTTGTTTCTAATGGACTTGGACGTGCGGATGAAACCACTCATTTGCTTGCGAGCCTCGGCGCCGAGAATCTTGAGCGCGGTTTCGTCGTCGAGACGAACGTTTGCCTTGGCAGCCTTGCATCGGTCGCGAAGCGCCGGAGTGAAGGACTCGGTCGGCACGGAAAGCGCCGAGCGAACCGCGGTGCGGTAAATTTCGCCGCAGATTTCAAAGTGAAGCTTCTCAACGACGCCCTTCGGCACGCACAAGAGCTTGCGAACGCGAGCCAAGGCTTCGACGTCGGCGTCTTCGAGCTTTTTATTCGATGAGATGATGGACTCGAGCTTGGTGCGATAGTTCTCTTCGTGAATGCCCGCAGCCACTTCCGGAGGGAATCGGAGGCCTTCGCACAAACCTTGGAGCACCTTGGCTGGAGACTCGGCGTTGTCCAACGAGCCGCTCTTGACGGCGTCGCGAAGCGCCAGGCGGTACGAGGCGGTGGTGGAGGCGAGAATAATGTCGTCTGCCTCCTTGTTGCCCATGCCAAACACGAGACGGAGCTTGCCGAGGTTGTCGTTGAGCGCGGCACTGAAGGAGTAACCCTTGATGCCTTCCTCGAGGTAGGTTCTGAACACGTCCTTGAGTTCCGTCATCTTCGAGTCAAACTCGCCGCCGAACAGCGTCACCGGACCAACACCCGGGAAAGAACCTTGCGCGCCTTCGAGCTTGACGTTGTAAGCCAAAACTTGTTCAACGTTCTTGCAAATCGTACCGACGTCACGCGCAGAGCCACGTTCCTTGTTCAACGTAATGGTGCCGTTGACGATGCCGGCGACGTGCGCCGTGGCGAGGTCTTGGGCGATTTCACCGGCGGCGTCGTCGTCCAAATTCAGCGACGCCTTGTAGTCAGCCGCCGACGCGATCGCCGCGGCGTCAACGTTAGCGATTGCGTTAGATTTGGACAAGCTCGTGCGCAACAGCTGGCTCGCGTTGTCTCTGTTGGCCAAGTCGACTTGGGCGTCCGAGACGCGGAACACGCGCTTCCACGGGAGCAAAAATCGCGCTTGCTCTTCGCCAAAGGTTTGCGTAGAGATGAAGACGAGCTTTTGGAACTCCTTGCGTGATTCCAAGTCCGTCTCCTTATCCGTCGATCCGAGTTCGATGCGCTTTCTGAACAAGCGACGACCAGCCTCCAAGTGCGCCTGCGCCGCCGAGGCGTCGTCTATGCCGAGCGTTTGGCGAAACTGCGCCAAAGCCGCGGCTTCCCAACCTTGCACCGGATCCAACCCTTGCGGCACGAGAGACATCAAGTAGACGTCGTAAAGCTCCGTCATCGCCGTCGCGCACGATTGACCCATGTTCGCGATCCCAAACTTCGCCCCCATCGCGTTGACTTCCTCAGCCGTCACGCTCAACGGATCCCGTCCCTGCAGCGAGTTCCACAAGCTCTTCGGCGCCGCCGTGAACCGCTTCTTATCCGCCACCGACACCCCATACGCGGCGCCACCACCGACGACCGCCGTCAGCGCCGCTTTCGCCCCTCCCCTGACGTTCGCCGGCATCGCGGAGCCCACCGCGTTCCCCAATCCGGCGCCGAGCGCCACGAGCGCGCCGTACGCCCCCAACCGCGCCGCCGTCGGCAGCGCCGCGATTTGTTTCTCCACCGCGTCCATCTCGCGCTCGAACCCGAACGGGCTCGCTCGATCCTAATCGCATCAATCGTCCGATCGCGCTCGCATCGTCAGTCTCCGCGCCCTCGCCGTCGCGCCTCGCCCTCCGTCGCGCGCGTCTCCTAGGTCACACCCTCGCCATCCACAGGGTTTCGCGTCGTCGCGCGACGATGTCTCGACGCACCGTCGGCGGTTCCGGCGCGCTCGCCCGCACGCGCGCCGCGTACGCGCGCCCGCGCGTTCGACGCAAAGAATTCTTCTTCACCAAATCCCGCGTCGCCGTCCACCGCGCCGTCGTCGCCGGTCGACGCGTCGCCGTCGTCATCATCGCGCGTCGAGCTCGCGCGCGCGAACGATGTCGCCCGCGATTCGCTTTACGAACGCGTCGCGTCGCGCGGTCTTCGGACTCTCGCGCGGTCGTCGGTCCGTCGCGGACGGTTCGAACGACGCGTCGTGCGCTCGCGTCTCGCGCGTCGCGCTCGCGTCGCCGTGTGCGCGCGCCGCGCGTCGTCGCGACGCCGCCGGGCGGGCGGTTGCTGTTTGAGACTCTACACGGACCTTATCCACATCATCGTCCGATCGTCGTCCGCGCGCGGCACAAAGCGACGCGATGACGCGCGTCGCGACGCGCGCGACGCCCGCGCGCGCGACGACCTCGACGTCGACGTCGTCGCGCACCGCGCGTCGCGACGCGCGCTCGAGACGAATCGCGACGCGCGCGGGATTCGATCTCGGCAAACTCGCGTCGGTGCTGCGAAAGAAGACGGCGATGGATGTCGAGCGCGTGTTCAACGGGACGTCGAAGACGCGGGAGCGATTGAGCGCGGTGAACGACGTGTTGGCGCTGTGGCGCGCGGAGGATTTCGACGACGCGCTGGAGGAGCTGGAGGAGACGCTGCTGGGGGCGGATTTCGGGCCCAAGGCGGCGACGCGGGTGACGGACGGCGTGCGCGCGCGCGTGGAGCGAGGCGAGTGCGAGACGGGGGGGGACGTGCGGCGAGCGCTGAAGGCGTCGATCGTGGAGGTGTTGACCAAGGCGGGGGACGCGATGAAGATTGGATTGAACGAGACGGCGGGCGAACCGAGCGTGGTGTTGGTGGTGGGCGTGAACGGGGGGGGGAAGACGACGACGCTGGGAAAATTGAGTCATCGATTCGCGGAGAGCGGGGCGAAGGTGATGATGGTGCCGGGAGACACGTTTCGCGCGGCGGCGGCCGAACAGCTCGCGACGTGGGCTGAACGCACGGGAGCGATGATGAGCGACTCGCCGCCGAACACCAAACCGGGGGCGGTGTGTTACAAGGCGGTGGACGAGGCGTGCGCGCGGGGCGACGTCGACGTCGTGCTCGCGGACACGTCCGGGCGATTGCACAACAACTCTCAGCTCATGGATGAATTAGTCGGGGTGAAGAATTCCATCTCCAAGCGCTTGCCGAGCGCGCCGCACGAGGTTTTGCTCGTCTTGGACGGCACCACCGGGTTGAACATGCTCAACCAGGCGCGCGTTTTCGGCGAAGCCGTGGGCGTGACGGGAATCATTTTGACCAAGCTCGACGGCACCTCGCGAGGAGGCGCGGTGGTGAGCGTGGTGGATGAGTTGGGGATTCCCGTCAAGTTCGTTGGCGTCGGCGAGTCGATGCAAGACTTGCAGTCGTTCGACGCGGTCGGGTTCGTCGACGCGTTGTTCCCGGACGAGGAGGAGTAGAGACTGTCTCGTGACGACAATAATACTACGCCGCTATCGGTTAATACACACATACAATAATTCGCTAAAGAGATCATCTAACTAAAGGTAGTTTCGTCAACTTCGTCAAGCACTTCGGCGAAATCCTTCGCAGACGCACGGCGCCGAGCACGCGCTCAGGCAACTCGTCTTCGCGCGCGCCCTCGATCCATATCGCCAAATCCTCGTCGCTCCGCGCGCTGAGCCCGGAGAACATGTTGTACAGATATTTCGCAGACGCGCTCGTCCCGCACTCGATGCAACACTCTAAATAACGGTCCTCGTACCCCTCGGTATCGCCGGCGCCGCGAAAAAAGCGCGTCGACGCGCGTTTTCCCACGAGCACCGGTTTCGTCGGCACGCACTTGCGCAACATCAACGGCGACTGCGGATGAAGTTTCGCGCACAGCTTCACTCTCGCCGCGCGATATGCGTCATCATCGGTCTCCACGAACCGTCTCAACGTCTTGGCGAACGACGGCGACGAATTCGCGTCGACCCAATCGCACAACCGCCGCGCGTCGCGAACGCTCTCCGCGCCGTCGCCCTCGGGCTGAAAATAGCACACCAAATTCGCCCCATCCGGATTTACGAAGTGCATCGCGAACGTCCACGCCGTCGTCGCTCCTCCGTCGCGCTCGAACTCGCGCCTGAACCAACTCTCCGGTCGCGTTCGACAAAAATCGACGCGCGCGTCGTCGCCGTCGCTCGCCAGGCTCGAGCCATCGAACAGATCGACGTGTCGCAGCGTCAGCAGCGGTCTCTCGCGCGGTGGTGCCTTTTTAGCGTCCACGAAGTACGACGCGGCGCGCACGCGCAGCCACTCGCACGGCGCGGCGTCCCAGTGCGTCGTCGAGGCGCTCGAAAAGTGTTCTCGAAACGACGTCAGGGCGTCGTGAAAGATGTCGAGCGAGCGTCTCGACCGCGACGTCGCGACCGCGGCGCTTGTCGACGGCGGCGAACTCCGGTCGAGCGCGCGATGCGACGCGGGATCGACGTCGACGCGCGAGCTCGCGCATCCCATCGAGGCGCGGAGTGCGGTCGCGACGGCGAGGCGCGACGCTCGGGACGGCGTCGGCGCGACGGGAGCTCGGGAGCTCGGGACGGCGACGACGGCAAAGGAGAACGGACGGCGACGACGGGAAAGGAGAAGGAATTTATATTAGTACTTCAATCAAAAGTGCGCGACTAAAGTGGCACGAGCGGCTGTCCGTTGCGGGGACTCGTTGCGGGGAATTTTCCCGAGCGCAACGCTTCGACATCCGGTCCCTACGCTTACAACGACATCGCCTTCGCGGCCATGGCATCGGCAGTGATTCCGAACTCCTTGTACAGAATCGGGGCCGGTGCCGAAGCGCCGAAATCGTCATGTCCGATGGAAGCGCCGGCGTACTTAGCCCAGCCGAACGTGGTGCCCGCCTCGATGGAGACGGTCTTCGCGCGCATGGCAGCCGGCAAGACGGACTCTTGGTAGGCGGCCGGTTGGCGCTCGAAGGCTTCCCAGCACGGCATGGAGACAACGCGAACCTTCTTACCCTTAGATTCGAGCTCGGCACCAGCTTGGCACGCGAGTTCGAGTTCGGTACCGGTACCGATGAGGATCACGTCGCACGCTTCGCCAGCGGCGGCGCCTTGGACGACGTACGCACCCTTGGCGGCGCCTTCCATGGAGGTACCCGCAAGGTTCGGCACGACTTGGCGGGAGAGCGCCAACGTAGTCGGGGCACCGTTCATCGAGTTTTCGACAGCCATCTTGTACATGGCGGCGGTCTCGTTGCCGTCGGCCGGGCGAGCGATGTCCATACCCGGCATGGCGCGGAAGGACGCGACGTGCTCAATCGGCTGGTGAGTCGGGCCGTCCTCGCCGACGCCGATGGAATCGTGCGTCATGACGAAGATGGTACCGGCTTGGGAGAGCGCGGCGATGCGCATGGCGCAACGCATGTAGTCGGAGAAGATGAAGAAGGTCGCGCAGTACGGAATGATACCCGGGGAGTGGAGCTTCATGCCGTTGGCGATGGCACCCATACCGTGCTCGCGGACGCCGAAGCGAACGTTGCGCTCGGCCGGGGTGTCCTTTTGGAAGTCACCGAATTGCTTCATCAACGTCATGTTGGACGGCGCAAGATCGGCGGAACCACCCATGAAACCCGGGATCGCGCCACCGAGGGCGTTGAGCATGGTTTGGGAGTGGATGCGCGTGGCGACACCCTTGTCCTCCGGCGTGAACGTCGGGAGAGACTTTTCCCAGCCAGACGGCAACTTGCCGGACATGATGGACTCGAGCTCGGCCGCATCTTCGGCGTACTTGCTCTTGTAGGTGGCCCACTTGGCGTTCCATTCGGCTTCGGCGGCGGTGCCCTTTTCGGAGCAATCCATGTACGCCTTGACGGCTTCCGGAACTTCGAATTCGCCGTACTTCCACTTCAAGTTTTCGCGAGTCGCGGCGGTTTCATCCTTACCGAGCGGCGCGCCGTGCACGTCGTGGGTGTTGGACTTGTTCGGGGAACCGTAGCCAATCAAGGTGGTCACCTTGATGAGCGACGGGCGCGGGTCAGCCTTGGCGGCGTTGACGGCGGCGCGAATCGAGTCGACGTCGGTGTTACCGTTCTCGACGTGTTGCGTGTGCCAGCCGTACGCGTTGAAGCGCGCGACGACGTCTTCCGTGAAGGAGATGTCGGTGTGACCATCGATGGAGATGTGGTTGTCGTCATAGAAGACAATCAACTTGCCGAGGCCCCAGTGACCGGCGAGGGACGCGCCTTCGCCGGACATGCCCTCCATGTTGCAGCCGTCGCCCATGATGCAGTACGTGTAGTGATCGACGATTTCGCAATCCGGCTTGTTGAATCGACCGGCGAGGTGCTTCTCGACCATCGCGAGACCGACGGCGTTGCAAATACCCATACCGAGCGGGCCCGTGGTGACTTCGATGCCGTCGGTGATGAAGTTCTCCGGGTGACCCGGGGTCTTGGAGTCCCACTGACGGAACTGCTTGATGTCTTCAATCTACGCGCGTCGAGCGTGCATCGCGCATTCATCGTCAGTCATCGAGTTTTATCTCCATCATCGCTCGCGCGTCCGCCAGAGCGACGCTCTCGCGCGTTCGCGTCCATCCTTCGCGCGTCCGCGCGGGCTCTTATCCAAAACCCCAACTTGAGGCTTTATCCACACGATCGGCGCGCGCGTTCGAGAATCGCGTCGCCCGCGCGCGCGCGTCGCGTCGAACGCACCGAAACGCTCGGGTAACCGGTCAAATGCATCAAAGAGTACTGCAGCATGCACCCGTGTCCCGCGGACAGCACGAATCGATCGCGGTTGAACCACTTCGTGTTCTTCGGGTTGTGCGTCATCGCTTCGCGGAAAATCACGTAGCCCATCGGCGCGCAGCCCATCGGCAAGCCGGGGTGACCGGAGTTGGACTTGTTGATCGCGTCGATCGCCAAAAATCGCACGGTGTTGATCGCGTCGTTCACCGTGTCCGCGGAGACGCCCGGCGGCGCGGCGACGGCGGCGCGCGTGACGACCTTGGCGCTCATGCGCGAGCGACGGTTTTGGACCTTGGCGGTGAGCTTGGCGCGGAGCGCGAGCGCGGCCGGGCTCAGGGCGGCGGCGGACGACATTGCGAGAATTTTTTGGGTTCTTTTGACGTCGACGGGCGGTGAGGCGACGAACGCGTGTGAGGCGTCGCGCGTGCGGTGAAGTGACGGGAATCGATGACGCGCGCGCGCGCGATCGACGCCGCGCGTGGGGCTGTGCGTGATCGGCTTTTATTCGTGTGCGCATACAGTTCGGGAGGTGAAATAGTGTGAAGCCGTCGTCTAATCGAATAAATGGTGGCTATAATATGGCTAGGTGGCGTCACACGTGACGCGCGCCCGCGGGGGTCCACTCGCGCGAACGCGTCGGCGCGTTCCAGGGCGCGTACGAGTCGCGCGCGCCCTGACGCAACGCGAAAGATTCGAAAGATTCGTACCGAGGCGACCAATCGAGCTCGGTCTTGGTGCGGGAGTTGGACATGGCGCGACCGAGCGGGCCGTCGGTTTTGGTGAAGGCGGGCGCGGCGGCGTCGGCGCCGTAGACGCCAGACTCCACGGAGACGCGCGCGATCGCCTCGCGGGTGATCGGGACGCCGTCGGTGCCGAGATAAATGTGAGACTTTGCTCCTTTCGTCATCGCGGCGAAGCACAGATCGGCGGCGTCTTCGTAGTGAATTAAATTCACCAAGGCGTCGGCGCGAGAATCGAGCGAGGACGTCTTGATGAAGTACTTGTGCGCGCCTCGCTCGGAGTGATAGAGCCCGGCTAATCGACACACCACACCACCAGCGTCTAACACGACTTTTTCCGCCTTCAGCAACCGATCGACACGAGGATTGGTGCCTATTTCATAAACTTCACTCTCCTCGTCGCACGCCTCGCCGGCTTCATTCTTGTACACGGCGCTCGAGCTCGTAAACGCGAACGCGCCCGAGCCGTCCCAATACTTCAACGCCGCCGCGACTTCGCCCGGGTAATCCTCACTGCCACTCGGTGGCGCGCTGAAAACGACGTAGGGAAACCGCCGCGTCGCCGTGGGATCGTCCGCACCGAAATCCTTCGTTCGCGGCGTCACGCCGACGCTTCGCAAGCCGTCGTGCGCGGCGTCGGTGTTCGTCTGTCCGACCACCACCGCCCCGGGGAAGTTCGACAGCCACACGCGCGCGATGCGCGAGCCCAAAACACCGGGTCCGACGACGAGCAGGTTTCGGTCGTCCCCGAACGGCCCCGGTGCGTCCGAAGTCGACGCCGCCGCCACCGCGCGAGACCGAGACGACGCTTTTTCGCGCGACGTCTTTCGCGCGGTGTGCGAGGGAAACGCGCGGTGCGCGCGCGGTGACGCGCTCGAAGCGCGCATAACGTTCGAAATTACACGTGCGTCCTTCACGAACGGGCTCGGCGCGAGGATGGAGGCGCACGCGCGGGAGTGAGGACAACGCGGGGGGAGCCTTGGGCGCGCTTTCCGGGCGTCGGGTCGCTCGCGCTCGATTACAAACGAAAGCGAGCGAGCGTCTAAGTCTAAATGCACTATGTCAACTTCATGCAGAAGCGCCGGCGAGTCTTTCGACGCGAGACCAGCGCGCTTGGCGAGCTTTTTCGTCCTCAGCGAGACGCTCTTGATCCGCCAACCAACGCTCGCGACACTGCGCGAAGAGCTCGGGGTCCATCTCTTGAAGCATCTTGCGGACGTTTATGGTTAATCCGCCCACGACTGGGTTCCAATGTCCGACGGCGTTCTTTTCGAGCGCACCGAAGCAGACGGGAAGCAACGCGTGGCGATGTTGCGCCACCAGGTTGACAATGTAGTCGTTGTTCCACAAAAACAGCGCTCTTTCGGCGACTTGGAAGTGCGTGGAGTTGATGCAGAAGGATATTTGTTTGAACAGCGGCACCATGACGTTGGCAAACTGCGCGCTTTGCGTGAGCTCTAACACCTCTTCCAACTCTCCCAAGATGAGCACTTCTTTCTGGGAATTCGTAACGGGCCAGTACTTGAGCAAACCGCGAATGACGACGTCGGCCATGCGCGGATCCTTTTCGACGAATTGGGTCACGCAGTAAACGAGTTGCGAGTGATACATTCCGACGCACTTCGGCTTGTGTAACGGCAACAAAGCGCGCTTTAAGAACGTTTTGTGTTCGTCCTTGAGCGGCAGCGCGAACCCGTTGATGATTGATCCCAAAATTTCGAGCAACTCCGCGATTCCGTTGTGTTTCTCCGTCTCATAAATGAAGCGGAAGAAGATATTATTGATCGCCTGACGGATGAACGGCCGATGGATCATGAATTTCCCGTAAATTCTGTGCAAAATCGTCTTCAAGTAATCGCGCTCCCGCGGGTCTTCGCTGTCAAACAACTCTAAAAGCCTGAGCACGAAGGATTGATCGATGTACGTCTTCCCGTTTTTAATGTCAATGTCGTTGGAAACGACGTAACGCAACAAGAATTCGTACACGATTTGCAAGTGCGGCCAAGACGGCTCGAGGCTCGGCTCTTCTTCTTCTGGGTCGAACATCGCCGCGTTCACCAGTCCCGTCTGCTCCGAGCTCGTCGGCGGCAACGTGCGGAACAGATTCTGCGCCAGCATAAAGTTGATGTGTTCCAGCACTTGCTCCGTGAACCGCCCCGTGCCTTGATTGACGTAGTCCACGATCTCGATCAACGTCTGACGCTTGATTTCCTTCTCCCTCGCGTCGATCGCGGGATCGGTGAAATCGAAACAATACGAACACAGCTGTAACTTTTTCCCAAACAACGCCGCTCGTTCGTTCACGGGTACGTCTCTGAACAAAAACAACGGCTTATTCTTATCGTACAACACCTCCATGCTCGGTAGACCGTTTTGCCCGTGCCTCGACCCTTCCCTAGATCCAACCCTGAGCGAACTAAACGCCCGAAACCCGCCCGCGGCGGACGCCGCCGCGCCCGCCATTCGATTAAACACGCCCGCGTCGTTCGTCCCGCTCCCGCTCGACTTCCCGTTCGCCGGCGACGTCGACCTCGATCCCCCTCGACCACCGCGCGTCGTCGTCGTCCCGTCTCCTCCCGAATCGTTCGCCCCGTCCTCGCCCTCTCGCTTCCCGCTCCCTCGCCCGAGCCCGCTCAACTGCTTCTTCACGTTTCGCAGCATCGCGACCCGTCGCCGCCGCGCCGCGCGCGCGCGATTCCGCGCCGATCGCGCGCGTTCCGTTCGCGCGCGCGCGCGCGACCGACCGATCGACCGATCGAGCGCGCGATCGAGCAATCAATCAATCAATCAATCAATCGACGCACGAACCAACGAACGAACGAACCGACGAACGAACGACGATCGCGCGCGTCCCTCGCGCGCGTCCCTCGCGCCGACGCCCTCGACCCGCGCGCCCGCGCGCGATCGATTCGATTCGACGCGATCGCGCCGTCGTCGACGACGTGTGCGGCGCGCGCGACCGCGCGATCGAGGCGACGACGCGCGCGTCCCGGCGAATCGCGACGGACGCGCGCGCGCGGTGCCGACCGCGGCGACCGACCGATTTTACGACTCGGGTTTCATTCGATACCGCTCGCGGTGTGTGATGTACGACCTCGTGCGTTCGCGACGCGCGCGAAAAAAAAAAACGGGTCTGACGCGTGGGTATGAATATCAGTGAGGGATCGTTTTCCACGAGATATTCGCGACGCCGCGATCGGCGCCGGTCGCACACGCGGACTCGCGACACTCGACGACGACGACGACGACGACGACGACGAGGGACGAACACGCGA
>Ga0181560_10004281_pt1 | contig 13013 bp, 7 predicted proteins | sample 011ome_20_FD_133751 | JGI IMG/M metagenome (GOLD analysis project Ga0181560, IMG submission 133751) | Coastal salt marsh microbial communities from the Groves Creek Marsh, Skidaway Island, Georgia - 011509CT metaG (megahit assembly) | ecosystem: Environmental > Aquatic > Marine > Intertidal zone...
CTAAACCCTAAACCCTAAACCCTGGTGCCACGAACCCGCGCCACGACGCGACGAACGGCGACGCGCACCAGCGCGACAGAGACGGCACGTCCGACGTCAAATCGCGCGTCGTCGGCGTCGACGGCGTCGTCGCGGTCGTCGTCATCGCGAGCGCGCGCCTCGCGGCGGCGGCGTCGCGCGCTACGGTCGCGGCAGGGTGCACGACGCGAACCCGCGGCGGTCGAGGACGTCGAAAGCGCGCGTCGTCGACGTCGCGCGGCGGACGAGTGCACCCTGGCGCAAGGCGCGCGATTTAAAAGTTTAAGCACGCGACCCGCGTCCGCGACCCGCCTGCTTGCCTGCCCGCACCCGCGACCCGACCAGACGGACGGAAGTGGATAAGTTAACATTCTCACGCGCGCGGCCACGCGCCGACCGTGACAACAGCGCTCCCACACGCCGCCGCCTCCGCCGCCGCTCGACGCGACCCCCGCCTCCTTCGCTTCTTCCCCGCACGATGCGCTCCGCGCTCGCGCGGCCGTTCGCCGTCGCGCGCGCGACGTCGACGACGACGTTTCGATCGGCGACGACGATTCGAGGCCCTGAACGCGCCCCAGCTCGCGGTAAACCTAATTCTTCGCGTCGTCGTCGCGCCATGGCGCGTCATCGTCCTCGTCCTCGCGCCGCGTCGACTCCTCCAAAAGCGGCGGCGGCCGACGACGCGACGACGGCGGCGAATATCAGCGTCGCGTTCAACGTCCACGCGGAGCTCGGGTTCGGAAGACGCCTCTTCGTCGTGGGCGAGTCCCCCGCGTTCGGATCGTGGGATGCGAGCGCGGGCGCGCCGCTGGAGTGGAGCGACGGCGACAACTGGAAAGGCCTCGTCGTCCTCCCCGCGGACGCGCCGTCCGGCGCGACCGAGTTCAAGTTCGTCGTCTCGAGCGAGGGCGGGGGCGACTGCGAGTGGGAGGAGGGCGCGAATCGCCGCGCGGTCGTGGACCAGAGCGCGGAGACGAGGGTCATCGCCGTCACTGGCGCGTACGGCGGCGCGGTGAACGTCGTCGGCGGCGGCGTGGACGTCACCTCCGCGGGCGGCGCGACGGGCGCGGGGACGTACGTGGGTCACCAAGCGCCGCCGCCGCAGCAGCAGGATCACCACCAGGACCACCACCACCAGTCAACATCACCACCCCCCGCGACGCGCGAATGGCGCGGCGAGTTCGACCTCCGGTTCATGCGGCACCGCGACCAGGACGAGGAGAACCGCCTGATGCACGAGGCGTCGCAGCGGAGCGACGGCGGCGTGAACATCCCGGACACGCTCAGCGCGTTCAAGACGATCGCGGCCGGGGATACCGCGGCGACGTCGTGGATCCAAAAGCTCGAGCTCACGCAGTCGCTCGTCGGGCAAGGGAAAGAGATGAACAAGGAGAAGGTCGCCGCGGCGTCGACGTACGCGCGTTGGATCGGCACGGGCGTGCTGCAGTGCACGGAGGACGGGCACCACCACCGACCGAATCGCATGGCGGAGGTCGGCAGGGACATCTTCATCAACATGGAGTGCGTCGCGGGCGAGCTGTACAAGCACGGCCCGACCGTGGGGGAGTCGTCGCGGCTGATCATGCGAACGATCCACCCGTGGCTGCCGTCGTTCAGCGGCGAGTTCACGTGCTCGGTGCCGCTGACGCGCATCCGCGACATCGCGCACAGGAACGATATCCCGCAGGACCTCAAGCTCGAGATCAAGCACACGCTGCAGAACAAGATCCACCGAAACGCGGGGCCGGAGGATCTGATCACCACGCAGATCATCCTCGACAAGGTCAACGCCGGCGACTACAACGACGACTTCAAGCACCAGTTTAACCTCTTCGCCGCGGAGCTGAAGCGGTTCTTCAACGCCGCCGGCGCGCTCGAGCGCGTCGACGCGCTGCGCGCGGATATGGAGCCTGACGTCCAGGCTGACATCGACGAGCTCCAGGCTGCGATGTGGGACCTCGAGAGCGGCGGGCACCACGACGGCGTCGCCGGCGCGGAGGGCGCGGCGACGTTGAGAGCGCTCAGAGCCGCGACGGCGGTTCGCAAAGCGTTCACGACGCAGCTCTCGACCGGGATGCGCAACGACGCCCCCGACGACGCCGTCGCGCAGCGACAGGCGTACCGGCTGTGCGACATCGCGCTCGAGGAGCTCGCGTTCGTGGTGCTCGCGCGAGCGCTCGCGGCGTCGGGCGCGGGCGTCGACGGCGAGGAAGGCTCGGCGCACTTCTCCGGCGCGCTGAGCGACCCGGCCAATAATTCGGTCGTCTGGACGTCGTCCTGCGCCGCGGTCGCGCTCGGGCTGCGGCACGTGGCGATGAGCGCGTTCCGCATCGGCGAGTGCGACGCGTGCGCGAACGAGCTCGAGGCGTGGTCCGCCGCTGCCGCGACGACGACGCCGATCGCGACGGAGGACGACGCGAAGCGCGTGCGCGCGACGTTGCAACGCGCGCAGCGACTCGTCGAGGCGCACACGACCGCGCTCGTGGACGGGTACGGGAACGGTCCCTCGCTGCTCGGACAGGCGTTCAGGCTGCCCGCGCACATGGGCGACACGTTCGTGGACTCGATCGTCCGCGCGGGGGTGCCGTTTCAACTCTCGCGGTTTCTGACGCCGATGCTCCGCGCATCGGGCGCCGCCGCGGGCGTCGCCGCAGGCGGCCTCGACGCCGTCGTCCTCGGCGTCGGCGTCGGGAAACTCGTCGAGTGCGAGCGCTTAGAGCCCGGCGCGTGCGGCGACCCGAAGGACGGCCCGGTCGTCGCGCTCGTGTGGTCCGCGGACGGAGACGAGGAAGTCTCCGCGGCGGGCGCGCACGTCGCGGGCGTCGTGTTGGCGCGCGACTTGCCGCACTTGTCGCACCTCGCGATTCGCGCGCGGCAAGAGAAGACGCCGCTCGCGACGTCGGAAGACAAGGCCGCACACCTCGCCGCGAGCGCGCTCGCGGGGACGATGGTGACGCTGACGGTGACGTCCGACGGCGCGACGCTGCTCCCGGCGACGGAGGCGGAGGTCGCCGAAGGGACCGAGCCGGCGGCGAAAAAAGGAGCCAAAAAAGCCGCCGCCGCGAAAAAAGCCATGGTCGCCGTCGAGGAGACGGACGCGCTCGTCGCGGTGCCGCTGTCGTCCGCGACGCCCGCTAACGCCGGGTCGAAAGCGGCGACGTGCGGCGACCTCGAGACCAAGGCGGCGGCGTCCGGGGGCGCCTTCAGAGCCCCCGTCGGGTGCGTCCTGCCGTTCGGGGTCATGGAAGCGTGCGTCGCCGCGGCGAAGAAAAAGACAGCGTTAGCCTCCGCGATCAAGAGCGCGGAGAGCGCCGCCGTCGCGGGAGACTACGCCGCGCTCGACGACGCGTGCGAGGCGGCGCGCGATATCCTGCGCTCGATCGAGATCCCACCCGAGGTGTGCGCGTCCATCGCGGCGGCGTTTACGTCGTCGTCGCCGAACGCGCGCGTCGCGGTGCGTTCGAGCGCCAACGTGGAAGACCTCGCCGGGATGTCCGCGGCGGGGTTGTACGACTCCGTCCTCGGCGTCGACGCGTCGTCCGCGCTGGAGCTCTCGAACGCGGTGAAAGAAGTGTACGCGTCGCTGTTCAGCCGCCGCGCGGTGCTCGCGCGCGCCGCCGCGGGGGTTAAGCAGTCCGCCGCGCGGATGGCGGTGCTGACGCAAGAGATGGTCCCCTCCGAGGTGTCGTTCGTCGTGCACACGGCGTCGACGCGATCGTCGGACGACGCGAACGCGACGTCGCTGGAGGCCGAAGTCGCGGTCGGTCTCGGCGAGACCCTCGCGTCCGGCGCGCGCGGGACGCCGTGGCGGTTGGAGGTGGATAAGACCACGGGGGCGACGACGACGACGTCGTTCGCGTCCATCGGCTCCGCGCTCGTGTTGCACGCGGCGGCGGCGCATCTGGGGGTGAAGACGGAGTCGGTGGATTACTCGCGGCAGGCGCTGAGCGTGGACGCGGGCGCGCGCGCGGCGCTCGGGGCGAAGTTGAAGGAGGTGGGCGTGGCGTTGGAGACGGCGTACGGCGCGCCGCAGGACATCGAGGGGGGGGTGGTGGACGGCGAGGTGTACGTGGTGCAGAGCCGGCCGCAGCCGCTGTGACGACGGCGGCGGTGACGACGATGATTACATATGTGCGTGTATATCATGGTAGTGAGTGACTGTAGTATTACGAGAACGACGGTGCTCGTATCCGGCCTTTTATATCCGGGCGTTCATGTCATAGAAGTAAGTCGACCATAATAACCGTGTCGCACCGCGCTCTGTTATCTGTCGTCTGGAAGTGCCAAAAGATTTTGCCCTGCATCCGGGTCCGAAAAGAACAGAACGCGTTTCTTCGATCTCTCGTTACCCTAGTAGAGCTAGCCAGCGCCGGCACTCGCGCGCGCGCGTTCCCCGTGACCGCGCGTCTTCTCTCCCGGTCGGGGGTCGTCGCGTCGCGTCGCGAAGAGCCCGCGCCGCCGCGGCGGCGTGAACCCGAACGAAACCCGCGCGCGGCGCGCGGCGGCGTCTCATCTGCGCTCGAACGAGGCTGGAAGGAAGAACATTTTACCGACTCGACGCCGTCGTCGCTCATCATGGCGATCATCGCGAGCACGCCGGAGAACGACGCCGCGGTGCTCGCGACGCTGCCGTACCTCCTGCTCACGATCGCGTTCACGTTCCTCGCCGTCGTGCGCAAGAGCGTCTCGCTCTCCCTCATGGAGGGCCTGACGTGCTACATCCTCCCCGAGACGGACGAGGAGCGATGGCGCGCGCGGATCGCGAAGGCGACGCACGAGAAGAAGTCGTCCGAATCGAAGCGCCGCGCGAAGGGCGCGCGCGCGCCGCCCGCGGGTAACATCGACGAGCTCGGGGAGAACTCCATCGCCGCGATCGCGATGACAAAGAACCAGCTCATCCTGAAGCCGTTCTGGTCGCACGTCGACCGCCTGGTCTTCTTCGCGTGCCTCGTGATCGTCCACTGCGTCGCGCGCGAGGTGCACGCGTTCGTCGTCGCGTCCGACGGAGGAGCGGGTTCGGACGCAGAAGGAACGACGACGACGACTACTACGAACGTCCTGCTCGCGCCGCTGGCCGCGTTCAGCGCGGTCAGCGCGATGCGCGCGCTCGTCAGAGCCGCGATCGACCCGGCGTCGACGCCCGCGGTCGAGCGGCACGTCGCCGTCGCCGCCGGCTTCATCGGCTTTGCTTTTTCGCTCGTCTTCCTCCTCTCGTCGCCGGCGTTCGCGCGCGCGTTCGAAGTGGCCGAGACCGCGCGGCTCACCGCGGGCGCGACGCTCGCGGAGACGCGCGCGTTCGGCATGGAGATCGTCACGCTCGCGGAGATGCAGGTGTGCGTCGCGCTCAGCGCGCTCGCCGGGTTCATAAACGCGGCGCTCTTCGCGCCGGCGGTTCGCGTCGCGCGGTGTTACAAGGCGCGATTTCCTTATTACGCCGGTCCCATATGACGACCCCGTCCGCGTGGTGAACGCCGTTTCTTAAGAAGGACTTTCCCTCCCGGCGTTCGTTTCTCTCCGCCCATCACCCCTCGCTTTCAATCCCGACACACCTCGACGCCTTTCAACTCCGCTTCTGACGCCTTTCAACTCCACCCCGACGTTCGTCGCTTCGCGCGGATCCTCGACCCTAAGACGCGCGTCGACGCGCCGTCGTGGGACGAGGGGCGAGGGTTCGTCGGCGCGAGCGTCGCGCGCGCGACGTGCCTGCGCGTCGCGATCACGATCCCGTTCGTCGCGATGATCGCGTGGTTCGACCCGCTGATGCGAGACCCGCTCGGGCTGAGCGAGAGCGCGTTGGCGACGGCCAAGGCTGCGTCGCTCGTCGTCGCGGGCGCGGCGCTGCTGCTCGCGACGCCGAGCCTGACGCAGGGCTTCCTCGACGGCGCGATCATCACGTGGTACGAGGTGCAGCACGACGGGATCGCGTTAGACGCGTCCGCGGCGCTCGCGTCACGGAACGCGGTGAGACAGAAGTTGATGGTCACGAATCGGTTGGCGTGTAAGGTTGCGACGCAGGCGGCGGCGCCGGCGGCGTTGTTCGTGTCGTGCGGAGCGCTGCTGCTCGCGGAGGGCGACGGCGCCGGGTTCAGCGTGCTGAACCGCATCGCGCCCGCGGTGGCGTGGAGGACGATCGCGAGCTACGTCGGGTGGTGGTCGTGCGCGTCGTGGGCGTTCACGACGTGCGCGTCCATCGCGGGGCACAACGTCGGCGCGGGGGCTCTCGTATGACGGACGACGACGCGGACGATATACTGTACGGTTGACGAACGCTTCACGCTTGTAACAACACCTACCTTCGTATTATTTCAAAAGAAGAAGTTAACCTTATCATACCGCTCCCCGGCGAACGATGCGCCCGCCCGCCGGGTATGAATATATAATACCACCCGAATCGAACGCCGCCCGCGTCCGTAAACCCCCGCCTGCGCCTCTCACGAGTACAGCGGCGGCGGCAACTCGATCGTGTCCAAAATCGCCTCGAGCTTCGCCTTGTTCTCCGCGAACTTATCCTCCGGGCACACCGCGGTCGCGGTGATCAGACGGCTCACTCGCCCGTTGTACCCGACGCCGACGACGCTCATGAGATGCTGGTAGAAGTCCTCGCTCGGCCGTTCCACGGTGTACTCTATGAAGTACTTGTCGCCCTTGGACTTCGCGTTGAGCACGTACGAAAACTGCTTCGGTCCGCTCTTCGGCTTGGGCCGCGTCATCCCCGCGGCGACGCCGAACGCGAACTCGTCCGGGGAGCCGAACGAGCCCATCTTCGGGTAGTCCGCCCCGAGCGCGGTGCACACGACGTTGACGTTGATGTCCGGGTCGCCGGGGGGGAAGTACGCGGTGACTCGACGGCTGGACTGCGGGTTGTCGTCGGTGGTGCCGATCGCTTGCTCCCAGTCCGCGGGGACGGAGAACGAGTACTTGTCCTCCGCGTCGACGTACCGTTTCGTCTCGGCGCCCTCCGCGCGAGCGTCGGGGGCGATCGCGGCGGTCGCCGCGAGCGCGGCGCCGCCGAGGAGGACCGCGCGACGGTCCACGGCGCGCGAAGAGGAGGACGAGGAGGAGGAGGATGCCGCGCTGGCGTCGTCGATCGACGACGACGACGACGACGACGCCGCCGCGGCGCATCGCGCGGGCGCGACGGCGCCGGCGACGCGCGCGTGGCGCTTCGCGGCGACGCGCGGCGCGGCGACGGCGCGCGCGAGGGTGACCGATGAGGCGGCGGCGGACATCGTGGCCTCGACGAGAGGACGCGAGCGGCGCGAGCGTCGCGATCTGTGACGATCGAGACGCGAGCGCGCGACGTGGCGTGGCCCGCGTTGACAAGTGGCACTGGTACCTGTAGCCGATCGCACCGGTCAGTTTCATCGATTCGCTCGAGCCGCGCGCGTTCAGGGAACGCTGATATCAGGGTCAAAAACAGGGGTACATACGTGTAATATGGTATCGAAACATATCCCGCGTGCTGTCATCTCGCGCTCGTCCCGTCGTCTAATCGCATCGCCGCCGGCCGCGTCTCCTCCTCGCGTCGTCGTCGTCGTCGTCGCTTCTAAAACCCACCACCTCTCTTTGCTATCTATCACATCGATCGCACGATCGCTCACGCGTACCCGTCCGGCACGAGCGCGGCGCCGGCTTTGTCCACGACGTACCGCACCCCCCCGTCGTCGTTCGCCCTCCCGCGGCGGATCGGCCACCGCCGCAGCGTAAACGTATTCCCGTCGTCCCCTCCGCCCCCGGGTCCCGCGCCCCCTCCCGTCCCTCCTCCGACCCCGACCCCGGTCGCGACCACGACGCACTGGAACCATCGCCTGAACAGGTACATCATGCTCGGGCACTCGCCGTCTTTGTCCGTCGTCTCCGACACGAGCAGCGCGCACGTCGACGTCTCCGCGCCGCCGCCCGGTCGAACGACGGCGTCCGCGCACGCGCGCAACGACGCGAGCGTGCGCGCGGCGGTCATCTCGCGCTCGCGCCGCTCGTGCGGGTTCATGTGCTGGTGCGCGCCGCCGCCGCCGCCGTATCCGCCGTATCCGCCGCCGCCCTCGCCCGGCGCGTTGTTGGACGTCCACCGCACGCCCGGGAAGAACCCGCCGAAGTCGTCCACGATCAGGAGCGACGGGAGCTCGGACGGCGGCAACAGATGCAGCGAGCTCGCGAGCTTCCGGAGCTCCGCGTCCGTGGAGACGTACTTCATGTGGACGCGCGACGCGGGCTCGGCGTCCGCGCAAACGCGCGGGAGCAACGGCGGCGCGTTCTCGCACGCGTCGCGGTCGCACACGTAGAGCACTCGCGCGTCGAGATCCCTTCGAGCGTGCGCGAGCGCGCGCTGCATCAGCAGCGTGCGCGTCTCCGCCGCGGCGGGGCCGAAGAGGAGGCAGTGCAGCCCGGGTTCGATCGTCTCCAGCGGCGGGTCCACGTTCGGGAACTCGAAGAAGTCCCCGGGCTCCCACGCGCGCGTGCCGTGGTCCATCGCGCCACTCCCTCCGCGGCGAGCGCGCGCGCGGCGCGACTGCGTCGCCGGATCGTCAGATCTGCGGGTCGGCACTCGTACTCGCACTCGTCGTACTCGTATTATCGTAGGGTTGGCGATGGCGGATCTGAAGAATTCGCCCCGCGGGGACGGGCGCTTCACTCCGCCGCCGCGCGCCCAAAACGCCGCCGCGCGCGCGAAGACACCATGCCGAAGCGCTCGACGCAGACGTACAGCAGCGAGGACGCGCCCGAGTCCGACGACGCGAAGATCGTGGTGTACTACTGCAAGTACAGCGGCGACCCCGTCCTCATCACGGACGCGGTCCTCGGCCAGCTCCCGAAGCGAAAGACGGACGGCGCGCGCGTGCTCGACACGACGAAGCACGTCGTGCGGCTGAAAGCGACGCCGGAGGTGAAGGCGGTGCTCGTGAAGCGCGACGGCGGGAAGCTCGAGAAGCAGTACCGCTACCGATGCGGCGAGCTCCCGGTGTGCTACAAGTCCGAGCCCGAGGGCAAGTACCTGTACGTCATGGACGGCGCTGTGAGCGCGTTCAATTTCGGAGCCGGCGGCGGCGCCGGCGAGGCGGGCGAGACCCCGGTCCCGCCGTGCATTCAGCCGAAGACCCCCGGCACGGTGCAGATCGCGCTCGAGATCGAGGACAGGAAGAAGTGGCGAGCGATCACGAAGATCACCGCGGACGAGGTGGGCGTCGCGGTGAACGCCAAGTGCGCCGTCGCCAACGACGAGATCGTGGAATTTTTAGGAAAGACGTTGCACTTGCGGCTGCCGCAGATGTCGCTGCTCGCGGGGTGGAGCGCGCGGTCGAAGCTGCTCGTGGTGCAGGGGCTCACGCCGCAGCAGGTGTACGACCGGTTGCAGAGCAAGATGGACGAGAACAAGGCGCGGATCGATCGGCTCGTGAAGCTGCACGGCGCGGACAACAAGTTCATAAACAAACCCGAGGTGGAGAAGCTGGACTCGATCGATCCGGAGCTTCTGAAGAAGGAGATCAAGAACACGCGGAAGGAGGATCCGTACGACGCGTTTAGGGTGAAGGGCGGGGCGAACCAGTACCACGACCCGTACGCGCCGGAGGAGCACGGGCCGACGAACGTGTACATGGCGAAGGATAAAAACGCGGGGATGAATTGGAACGACGCGGGGCCGCATCGGATCAGCTCGACGAGCACGCTGTAGGAGTTAAGCTTATGTACTCTTCGTAGTCTACGACGTTACCCTAGCTAGCGCCGCTGCTGCTTCTGTGAGAGCTCGCCGTGATAGTCTACAACTAGTGTTCTATCGCCGCCGATTCGCACCCGTGCGCGCATCGCCCGCCGACGTACGTGGACACCACCCGCGTCGGCGACGCCGACGCTTCGGCCGCTTCGTCGTTCCCGTCCATCCATTGATTCCATCCCTCCACGACGACAAAGTCCGCGAACGCGCCCCGGGTCAACGCCCCGACCGCGCCTCTCAGCGCGCTCGTCTCCGCGGCGCCGGTGGTGTACATCCGGAGCGCTTCCTTCCACGTCAACTTCTGCGACGCGTCCCACCCCGGCCGCGCGACCGCGGCGCGCATCGCAGCGAACGCGTCCGCGGCGACGACGGGCCAATCGCTCCCGCCCGCGAGCGCGACGCCCGCGTCGAGGAAGCTTCGAAACGCGTACGACCGCGCCGCGCGCTCCTCCCCGAGCTTCGCGCGGACGAGCGCGACGTCGAGTGCCATGTGCGCGGGCTGCACGGACGCGATCGCGCCGGCGCGTCTCATCCGCGCCGGCGTCGTCTCCGCGGATGGCCCCGGGAGATGCTGCGCGTGTTCGATTCGAAACCGCCGCGACGGCCGCGCGCCGTTCGCCTCCGTCGCCTTCTCCACCGCGCGCAACGCGACGTCCACGGCGCCGTCGCCGATCGCGTGGACGGCGACTTGCATCCCCGCCGCGTCTGCCGCGACGACGCGCCGCGTGAGCTCCGCGACGTCGGACACGGCGACGCCGAAGTTCGAGCGGTCGTCGGCGTACGGCGCCCGAAACAACGCGGTGCCCGCGCCGAGGCTGCCGTCGACGAACGCTTTCGCGCCCGCGACGCGCAGCCGCCCGCTGTCGCCGTAGCTCTCGTACCGCTCGTCGTCCGGCGCGACGTCCTCGAACCACGCGCGCGGCGCGGCGGCGGCGGCGTCGCGCGCGTCGCGGACGCGCTCCCAGTCCGCGAGCGGGAGGTACGCGTTCACGCGCGTCGGAAGTTCGCCGCGCGCGTCCATCGCCTCGAGCAACGCCAAATCGTCCCACACGCGTTCCGTCGCGCCCTTCACCGAGCTCCCCGCGAGCGCGTTCACGTCCCCGAAGTCGCACACGGTCGTGATTCCCAGCGAGAGCAGATGTTTAAACGCGCGCTGGAACGCGGCGACGCGCGCCTCGTCCGTCGTTTTGGGTATCCGGGAACGCACGAGCGTCATCGCGTTGTCGCGAAGGACGCCGTTGGGCCGACCCGACCCGTCGTCTCTCCTCCCGACGACCCCGCCGTCCGGGTCTCGCGTCGACGACGTCACCCCCGCGGCTCTCAGCGCGGCGTTTGACGCGACGCCGACGTGCGCGTCCGCGCGCAGGAGCCACACGTTCGTCGTCTCGCCGAGATCGCCGAACCAATCCGCGACGGGCGGCTCGCCGCCCCAACGCGTCTCGTCCCAACCCCCGCCGAGCACCCACGCGTCGTCCGTCCCGACCGGGAGCGCCCTCGCGGCGTCCTCCACTCGCTTCACGAACGCGTCCTTCGAGTCCACGTCGGAGAGGTCGAGCTCGCGGAGGCGGAACCCGCCGGAGACGAGGTGCAGGTGCGCGTCGTGCAGCCCGGGGAGGACGAAACGTAAACGTTCCAAACGTTCCGTCGTCGATCCGTCGTCGTCGTCGTCGCCCGCGGCGAGATCCACGATCTCCGCCGCGTCGCCCGCGAGCGCGGTGACGCGCGAGACGTTCCCGGACGCGAGCACGCGCCCCGAGCGCGTCACCGCGATCGCGTCCGCCCACTCGCCGTCGCCGACGCCGTCGTCGATCCAGAACTTCGCGCCCGCGAACACGCGCGCGTCGCCGCGCGATGACCCCGAAGACGGCGTCGGCACCCCGCGACGATGATGGTGGTGGTGGTGGTCCCCGGGGCGGGCGTCGGCGCCGAACCCGTACGGACACCCGCGCGTCGTCGCCGTCGAGGAGCGCGACGGCGTGAAGAGCGCGAGCGCGAGCGCGAGCGCGGCGACCGCGCCCGCGACCTGGCGGCCGCTCAGCATCGCGCCGCCGCCGGGGAGAGACGCGCGCGATGGAGTGACGAACGACGTCGACGCGACGCGCCATTATTTTTTTCGGGACGATAGAATTGGATGCGAACGATCCGTCCCGCGACGCGCACTCCTCGCCGTCGCAGGGCGACATGCGCACGAGGTCGAAGAAGCGTCCGCGGGTCGATCGAGCCGACCCGCCCGCGCCCGAGACGCCGGGCGCGGGCGTCGTCGACGCCGTCGACGCCCCCGTCCCCGTCCCCGTCCCCGCGGACGCCCTCCGCCTCGTCCTCGAGAGATTCGACAGGCTCGAGGACGAGCTCAGGAAAAGCCGGGCGGAGCACTTGGAGACGCGACGGACGCTCGCGGAGCTCGTGCGATCGATCAGACCGACGTTCGACGTGAACGAACAAGTCGCGAGTCTGGTGTTCGCGCACGTGAGGGACGTCCGATCGCGCCTCGCCCTCGCGCAGGTGAGCACGACATGGCACAAGGCGTCGAAGCAAGCGTCTTCGCTGCCGAAATCGCTCGACTTTTCGGGGATCCCGGTAACGGACTGGGATACCCTTTGCTATGGCGGATGTTCCCAGGAGGTTGCATACGTCCTTGGGTTCAACGGCGTGCTCGATCTGCCCGATGCGCACTTTCACGCCCTTCTCGAACAGGCGGGGGCTGACTTGTCCGATAGGAAAGTTCAGGGCGTCATCGGTAATTTCTATGACAACGCGGACCGTGACGAGAAGGCGCTTAAGTGGTACCATCTTGGAGCACGACAAGGCGACTCTCATTGTGAGTACAGCATAGGGGACAACTACAGAAATGGCTACGGCGTGGAGATAAACCTCGACACGGCGTTGGAATGGTTCGAGAAGGCGGCTGCGAAGGGTCACGCCGGCGCACAAGTTGGTATAGGGGACGTCAATTATACGAAGGAGCGATACGAGGATGCGGTGACGTGGTTCACGAAAGCGGCCGACCAACACGACACTGAAGCGGAAAGCTGGCTCGGACGTTGTTACCAATTCGGCAACGGCGTGGAGCAAAACCTCGACACGGCGTTGGCATGGTTCGAGAAGGCGGCTGCGAAGGGTCACGCCGATGGACAGTTTGGTATAGGGGTCGTTAATTATACGAAGGAGCGATACGAGGAGGCGGTTACGTGGTTCACGAAAGCGGCCGACCAAGGTATTGCTGACGCGGAACTCAGGCTCGGACATTGTTACCAATTAGGCAACGGCGTGGAGCTAAACCTCGACA
>Ga0181560_10004285_pt1 | contig 13006 bp, 5 predicted proteins | sample 011ome_20_FD_133751 | JGI IMG/M metagenome (GOLD analysis project Ga0181560, IMG submission 133751) | Coastal salt marsh microbial communities from the Groves Creek Marsh, Skidaway Island, Georgia - 011509CT metaG (megahit assembly) | ecosystem: Environmental > Aquatic > Marine > Intertidal zone...
GAACGCGAGACGCGAGACGCGAGACGTGAAGGGAGATGTTTCGAGACGAGGTCGAGACGAGACGCGACGTCAACCTTAAACCGACGACACGATAAACACGCGGGTCCCTCCCTCGTGCGTCCACGTTACACCGAGCTAACAACACGGCGTCTCGCGTCGTTCCGAACACGCGCCGCGCCTTCGCGACGACTCCTCTCGAACGCGGCTGAGACGTCGACGCCGACGCTTTCGTCGTGTTTCTAGAGCCCGTCGAAGTACGCCTTGATGCGCCGCATGCCCTCCTCGAGCGTCGCCATCTCGCCGACGTAGCTGAGCCGGATCTTGCCCTCGCCGTTCGCCCCGAAGTCCGTGCCCGGAAGCACGGCGACGCCGGCGTCGCGCAGCAGCCCGTCCGCGATCTCCGCCGACGTCTTCCCGAACGCGCCGACGTCCGGAAACGCGTAGAACGCGCCTTGCGGGACGGGACACTTCACGCCCTCGATTTCGTTCAGCGCCGCCACCACGAAATCGCGTCGGCGGCGGTACTCCGCTAACATCTCCGCGTGATCGTCCTGCGGCCCGGTGAGCGCGGCGACGCCGGCTTCCTGCGTGAACGCCGCGACGCACCCGTAGCTGTGCACGGCGAGGAGCTCCACCTTCCGCGCCAGGTGCGCGGGCATCACCGCCCACCCCAGGCGCCAGCCGGTCATGCAGTACGTCTTCGAGAAGCCGTCCACCAGCACCGTCCGCGCGCGCGCGCCGGGGACGGAGAACGCGGAGAAGGCTTTTTTCTCTTTCGCGTACGTCGACGGCGCGTCGTCGGCGTCGCCGTCGGCGTCGCCGTCGGCGTACACGAGCCGGCTGTATATTTCATCGGACAGGATCCACGCGCCGTGCTCCTCCGCGAGCCGCGCGACCGCCTCGACGTCCTCGCGTGGCATCACGCCCCCCGTGGGGTTCGCGGGGGAGTTCAGCACGATGAGCCGGGGTTTCCGCGAGCGCACCAAGTCGGCCAACGCGGCCATGTCGAAGGACGCGCCGTCCGGGCGAAGCGGCGCCGGCGCGGGGATCCCCCCGGCGACTTCGATCATGGCGCGGTACGTCGGGAACCCCGGGTCGGGGTACACCACCGTGTCTCCCGGGTTGACGAGCGCGAGCGTGGGGAAAAACAAGCCCGGTTTCGCGCCCGGACCGACCACAACCTCGTCCGGGCTCACGGCGACGCCTCTCGTCTCGGAGACGTGCGCCGCGATGGCCTCGCGCAACGAAGGCGCGCCGTCGGGGGCGGCGTACTTGGTCTTGCCCCCGCGGATGGCGTCCACGCCCGCCTCGACGATGTGCGTTGGCGTGGCGAACCCGGGCTGGCCGATCTCCAGGTGGACGATATCGCGTCCCTCGCGTTCCAACGCGGTGGCCTTGGCCAGCACCGCGTACGCGCCCTCGTTCTGCAGGGTAGAGACCCGATCGCTCGAGTCGGACGCATCGCCGCTCGTCGCCCCGACGGGCGCGGCGCGGCGCGGCGCGCGGCGCGACGCGCGGCGCGCGGGACACGCCAGAGCCGCGCCGCGGCACGCGGGAACGGCGTACCCTGCCGCGACCATGTCTTCGCGACGCGAGGAGTGATGATGACGACGATGCGTTCGTAAAAAAAACGTCGAAGCTCACTCGGCGCGCGTTTTCGTCTCGTCGTCGCGCGTTCGCGCGTCCGACGGTACGACGCGGTATCTCACTCTCTATCCGCGCGTCGCGTGAGATGCGACGCGCGGTTCTTTCTCACAATCGCCCACCACTGTCGCTACGTCTTTTTACTGAAAGACACCTCATCGCACCTCATCTTTCAGTCATCTCCGCACCAGCCGGCTCCGCTCGTCCGAGGGCGTTTCTGAAACCGCGCGCGCGAACGGCCCCTCCGAAGTCGACGACCGCGGCGAGAAATTTTCCGACGACCGCGGCGAAAAGTTGGTGGACGACCGAGGCGTGTGCCCCGTGCCGCGCGCGGAGAAGTAGTTCTCCGGAATGTGCCCCGGAACCGGCCCGAATCCGCCCCCCGCGCGGGGACTCTCGTCCACGTCCTCGTAGCCCCCCTCCCCCCCCCGCGTCTTCACCCCCCCCGGACTCTTTCCGAAAATCTCCGGCCTGGACCGCTCCTGCACCACGCGATCCGCCACGGGCGCCAGCACCATCATCAGCCCGGTCCACTGCATGACGCTCAAGGGCGAGCCGAACAGGAAACACGAGATGACCACACTTAAAAACTGCCGGAAGGTCATCACCGACGCCAGAGTCACGGCGCCGAAGCAGAAGATGGTGTACGAGATGGCGAACTGGCTCACCGCCGCGCTCACCGACAACACGAAGACGTCTTGGATGGCGCCCGGATGGCGCCCCAGAAAAAACACAACCTGGGTCATCTGGTTCGTGCTTAACAGCCATATCAGCGAGAACAACGCGCTGAAACAGGTGGTGAAGAAGATCTGGTTCAGGATCGAGCACGTGTAGTGCCGGTACAGCTTCTGCTGGAACGTCGACGTGAACCCGTCGAACCCGAGGTACACGCACATGATGAGCGTGCCGAGGAGGTACATGTGCGCCTGTCCGCGGTTCATCACGCTGTCCATGAAATGACCACCCCCGCCGGTGATGATATCGTTCAACACCTGCGCGCCCGTCTCTTCCTCTTCTGCGGGTTCCGTTTCTTCCGCGGTTTCGGTTTTTTTTTCGCCATCCTCGCGCGCGTCGAAGTACGACGTGTACGAAACCACCGGGTCGGATATGTCAACCGGGTCGTAGTAAAACGGCGCGGGCGGCGCCTCCGTCCCCGGCGCGCCGTTCGAGTCCACGTCACTGAGCGTGGTTTCGCCGCCGTGCCGCAGTTGCCGGTTCTGAATCACGCCTCGGTCCAGCACGAACAAAAAGCACCCGGCGGTGACCAAAGCCGCCATGGCGTAGTCCCGCCAGCCGTAGCTCTTGTGCAAGATCACCCGTCCCCAGATCATCACCGGGATGATCTTGGCGCACTTCGCCAGCGTGCTCGCCGCGAAGGACAGGTACTTCAGCACTTCGTACTGGCACACCGTGGTCACGAGGTTGGCGAACGCGATCGAGGCGTACAGGTTGAGCGGTGTCATCGTCCGGAACGAGTCCCCGGTGAGCACGATGCCCATCGCGCTCACGCACACCGTCACGAGCCGGTTCATGAGCACCAGAAACACGCTGCTCGTGAACATCTCGGCGCTTTCCGGTTCCTCCGTGGTGCCTCCGTACGGGATGGTCATCAAGCGCTCCTGCAGGACGCCGTAGATGCACAGGCTGCCGAGCACGCCCCCGACGCTTACCGCCAGGTTCAGCGGCGTGCGGTTGGTGCGCCCGTAGTAGTGCCTCGGGAGGCCAGCGTCAGTCACCTCGCGCAGGAACGAATCCGTGGAGATGCTGCGCTTGAACCGGGAGCTGCCCGGCTGCGAGGACGTGTCGCTCATCTCGACCTCGACCACGGGCGCGCGGTCGCGGACCGCGCGGCGAATGATCTTCGCCGGGGACGCGAGCCCGGGAACTCCCCCGCCTTAGGCGCCCCCGGCGATCGAGTCGAGACACCGAGCGCGAGCGGCGGATCCGAGGGAAAGCGCTCGACGCGCGCGAGGGTGTTTCTTTTCCCTCCGCTTTCCGCGTCGCCCGGATGCGCTACTCGCCCGCGCCTGACTACGCGCGCTCAGTCCCAGGCACGCGCCTTCCGCTGCCTACCGCGCGACGCCTTTCTGGTGTGGTTCGGGTCGACCCAATCGATACCCCGCGCACCACCGCGCCGCGTCACCGCTTCTGAGAAGGGCGCAATTCGCTCGCTCGTCTTCCCCGAAGGGTAACACCAACCAACAAAAACATGATCGATCCATCCGAGGCGATTCTTGAGTCACAGACTGGATGTTGAAAATTTCGGCTCGAGACTAAACCGCACTGACAAGTTTCCCGCCCGACGTTCGAGAAGCGTTCGCGCGGGCCCACATTTCAAAAGGTCCTTTTTCTTCGGTATATCCGATGTGGGTCCCGAGCAGTGGCACACTTCGCGCGAAGAGGAGCGCTTACCCGCGCTCACTTGGGGCTCCTCGAGCCGCGGGACCGTCGCGTCGCGCCGACCACGCACGCGTGTCTCCCGCGACCGGCCGCGCCGCGCGCGCACGCGCCGAGGGCCGTCACGACGCGCGAGCGCGACCGAGGCGTCGCGCCAGAAACGCATCTGTTTCGCTCCGCCCTACGACGATGCTGAACGACTTGTCTCGCTTCAAGGAGGAGCGCGCGGCACGATGGGCGACTCGCCTACGCCGCGTGTGGCGCGCGATGGACCACCCCGACGGCAAACTCGGTCTGAGCTTCACGTTCATGGGCGAGCGCGTGACGCTTCTCGGCACGTTGAGTCCGAAGAAAGCCACCTGCGCGCTCTTGCTCGCGTCTTCCAGCGCGTTTCTGATGGGCACGTCCATCGGCCTGGGCGCGTTCTGCTTCGTGTTCGACGTCGAGCGCGACGTGCGCGTGCGCGTGCTCCACGCCGCGCTGGTGGGCATGCTCCTGATGTACGTGTGCGTGCTCGCTGCGATCGTGCACCTGGTCTTCTACCGGGACGCGAGAGCCATGACGAAGCCGTCGACAAAGCTCGAGGCGCCGGCGCGTGGGAAACGCGCGCCCAACGCGGATGACAAACGCCCGCGCGCCGCGGCGGCGTCGTCTTAGACGTCGCGTAGACAGACGTGCGTAGATAGAAGAGCCAACGGGAGACGGTAGCCGAAGAATAGAGGACGTGCGGGTAGTGCACATTGTTATACATACATGACACGCGTAGTGGTCGAATGCGTCTCCGAAAACGCCGAACCACCAGACGAACGCTCAGAAACTCGCCCCCGCGGGCGCGTCGTCCGGGGCGTACTCCTTGTGCATCCCCATCAGCGCCACGATCGTCTTGAACTTCCCCCGAACCGCGTTGAGGATCTCCAGAATCTCCTCGTTCAAGGGGTCGTGGATGGGAAAGCTCCCGAGCATCTCTCCGAACGCTTCGATCGATCGCCGCGCGCGTTCGCCGAAACAATCCGGGTCGCTCCGCACGCACCGCGTCCACACCGCGTGGCACCCGGCGTAGAAGCCCATCTCCTGGCCAACCTCGAAGCCCTTGGCGAAACCCACCTGCCGGCCCTCCACCGAGCCGAGCTTCTCGCCGTCCCTGCGGTCGTGATGTCGCGTGTGCGGGCGCGTGGGGGCGTCGCGGGCGAGACGGTCAGGGCGGCACGCGCGAGGGCGCGCGCCGAAGGGAGGACGGGGATGCCGGCGGCGGTCGCGCGCCGCGCTCGGAAGAAAAGAGACGCATCGCGTGTCCGCGTCCTCGCAGCACGCACCGCAAGCCGTCTTCCCAGCCCTCGTCGAGATGCGACTCCTCCAGGTTCAGCGCCGCGTCGAACGCGTCCGCGACGTCCGCCATCTCGCGGGCCCACTCGCGCGGGCTCGGCGTCGAGGCGCGTCGCCGAGTGACGAAAGCGAAGGGGGCGTAGGCGTAGGTGAGACAAACGAAAAATTCACTCTCGTCACGTGCATCACATCCGACGACGAAAAGACTCTACCGTGGTATGTACCGCGCTCGCGCCGTCTACGACAACCACGGGAACAGCTGCTCCGCCTGCGCGAACGACGGGCGGTCGTCGTCGGCGCCTCCGGGTAACTGCTCGTGCTGGTTCCCGTTTCGTCGCGCGCCTGGACTGGCGTCGTACGCCCCTCGGTTCGATCCCGCGCCGGGCGACCCGTACGGCGCGCCGTACCCTCCGGGGGGCCCCGCGGCGAATCCGGGGGGCCCGCCCGGCGGCGACGCCGCCGCCGCCGCGCCGCCGCCGCGCGCCAGCCCCCCGAGCGACCCCCCCGCGCTCCGCGCGTCGTACGGGCTCGGGTCGTATGCGCTCGACTGGGTGGGGGGCGCGGAGAAGATCCCGCCGCCGCCGCCGAACAGGCCGCCCGCGATCCCGGTCGACCCCGTCCGTCCGTCGGCGGATGACGGGATCCCCGAATTCGCGCCAATGCCCGAACGCGCGCCGATCCCGGCGCCGGGGTACCCCCCCCCGGTTCCGTACGGACGGAGGCCCGCGTCCCGGCCCCCCGGCCGGGGCGCGGCGCCCCCGAGGCTCTCCAGACCGCCGCCGCCGCCGCCGAGCGCCCCGCCGCCGAACCCGCCGCCGATGCCGCCGCCGCCGCCCAGCGGGTTCCAGCCGCCGCCGGCGGCGCCGCCCCCGAGGGCGCCCAGAGGGAGCCCGAGGCCGCCGCCGGAGGCAAAGGCGCCGCCGTACGCGCCTCCGGACCCGAAGGCGCCGTAGCCGCCGGCTCCCGGCGCCGCGGCGTACGCGGCGACAGCGGGCGCGCCGCCGCCACCGCCGATGGGCGCCGCCGCGACGGGCGCGTACGCGTACTCGCCCTCGCGCGCGCCGCCGAGCGGCGCGGCGGACGCCGCGGCGGCGGCGGGCGCGCTTTGCGGCGCGCTTTGCGCTTTCGAGGACGCGGCGCTTCCTTTGGCGGCGGCGCTCGCGCCGACGGGTGCGGGGAGCGGCTTGCTTCCTTCGCGCGCCGCCGCGGCGGCTTCCTTGCTGGCGCGTCGCGCGGCGGCTTTCTTTTCCTTCTTGGTCATCGGCTTCTCGCCGCCGGTCGCCGCGCCCGGAAGGGCGGCGTCCGCCGCCGGAGCCGTCCCCGAGGCGGCGTCCCCCGCCGGCGCGGGCGCCGCCTCGGGGACGCCAGCCGCGGCGGCGGCCCAGCCCTTGGGCTTCTCGGCGTCGCCGCCGCCAGGCGCCGCGCGCGCCTTGGCGGGACCCCCCGGCCCGGGTCCCCCCGGCCCGGGTCCCCCCGCGGCGGCCTGGGCCCCGCCCGGGCGGCTCGCCGCGTTCGCCTTCTGGCGGGCGAGGCTCGCCGCGCGCTTGCGCTCGGCGGCGGAGGGGCACGGCCGGCCTTGTTCGCGCGCGGCGGCGCGCAGCTTGGTGACGATGACGTCGCGTCGGCCCTGGTCGGGCGAGCCCAGCGGGAGCCCGCCCGCGCTGGGGCGGAAGTCGCCGCCCAGGCTGGCGGTGACCGGCGCCATGATGGGCGAGGGCCCCATCGCCACCTGCACGGGGAACGCGCTGACCAGCCGCTTTCCGGGGGGCGCGCCGCGTCCGCCCTGCCAGGCGTCGGCGTGTTCGTTCCACTTGGGCGGGCCGAGCGCTTCGTACGGCCCCGTGAGCGTGCGCGCGGCGAAGTTGTACAGGACGAGCGTCGTGCCGAGCTTCACGTGGTCCGCGGTGACGTCCCAGAACTTCGCGGGCGCGCCCATCAACGAGCGCGCGTAGCACTCCTCTTCCGTGGAGTCGTTGCACAGGAACACGAAGAAACCGCCGGGCTGCGCCCAAGACGCGCCCTCCGCCGCGTCCTCCTTGCTCACCTTCGTGGGCGGCCCGGTGAAGCCCTCGGCTTCGTCGCGCGCGAGCAGGTGCGCCTTGGCGGCGGCGGCGGAGGACAAAGAGCTGTCGTTGGGTTTGCCGCCGGCTGATGCGTTTTTCTTGGAATCCGCCGATCCGGCTTTCGCGCTCGAAGCGGGTCCGGAGGAAGCGGTCTCGCCGCGAACCTTCGCGGCGTCCTTCGCGATTTTCGCCGCGCGCCGCTCGAGCTCGGCGGCTTCGAGGGCTTTTTCCCTTTTTTCGCGCCGTCGCTCCTCCTCGGCGGCGGCGTCGCGCTCCGCCTTTTCCTTCGCCTCGCGCTTCGCCTCCTCCGCTTTGCGTTTGATTTCCAGATCCGCCACCATCTTCTGCACCTCATCCAGCACTTTCTGCTGCTCCGCCTTCTCGGCGGCAGCCTCCCTCTCCGCCGCGGCTTTCGCCGCCGCCTTCTTTTCCTTCGCCTCGGCGCGTTTCGCCGCCGCCTCTTTTTTGCGCGCCTCCTGCTCCTTCTTGTACTCCTCCTGCTTGCGCACCTTGGCGGCGAGGCGCTCCGCCTCGGCGGCGGCGTCCTCCAGGGACTTGATCTCCTCCTCGGCCTTCTTGCGGAGCGCCTCCGCCTCGGCGTTCGCGGCGTCCGCGCGCCGCGCGCGCTTGCGCTCCTCCTTGAGCTCCGCCGCGCGCGCGCGCTCCGCGCGCAGGCGCGCCTCCGCCTTTTCGTCCTCCTCGTCCGCCTCGGCGTCCGCCTGGTGGCGCAGCAGCGAGAGCGTCGCCGAGGCGTCCGGGACGCCCACCGAGGCTTTCGAACGCAGGTGGTCGCACACGAGCGACATCGCCTCGCGGTCCGCGCTCCCAAGCTTCGCGCCTTGCAGCAACAAGAACCGCACCGCGTCCAGCTCGTTGCAGTACGCCGCGTGCAGGAGCGCGGTGATGTGGCACTTGCGGTCGGGGCCGCCCCGCGGGCCTCCGGAGTCGCCCACGGTGACGCGCACCACGTGCTCCAAGTCGGCGCCGCCGTCCAGGAGCTCGCGCACCACCGCGACCGAGCCGGCGCCGGCAGCCACCATCAGCGGCGAGTACGGCGACTGCGCGTCCTCCTTGCTGGCGTTGGGGTCCGCGCCGGCGGCCACGAGCGCGCGCACCACGCCAACCACGGGGTTGCCCTCGTCGTCGTCGGGCGGGTCCGTCACCGCGCAGCACAGCGGCGGCTCGAAGCCGCCGCCCGGAGGGCCGTTGGGATCCGCGCCGCGGCGGAGCAGCGTCTCCACAGCCGCCAGCTCGCCCGCCTCGGACGCCACGCCGAGAGGCGTCAACGTGCGCCCGTCGCGTGGCGTCAGCGGGAGGCTCGCGGCGCTCTCCAGCCGCGCGCCGCCCTCCAGCAGCGCCACGATCGCCGCGCAGCTCCCCTTTCCGGCGGCGTGCGCCAGGGGGGGCATGCCGCCGGAGCAGCGCTCGGGGTCGGCGCCGGCGCCGAGCAGCGCGCGCACCGTCTCGGCGTCGTCCAGCTTGGCGGCGGCGGCGAGTGGCGTCAGGTGTCTCTCCGCGCCGTACGGCCCGAGCCCGTTCGAGGCGGTCGCGGAGGCGCCCATGGCGCTCCCGGAGAGCTTCGCGTCGCTCACGGGCGCGCAGAACGCCTTGTCGTCGAGCGCGCCGCCGTCGCCGTCGCGGCCGCGCCGCTGGCACACCGGGCACTGGCACGCCGACGACATCTCGGGGTCGCCGTCGTCTAGCACGGCTGCGTCGATGGGCTCGTCGGGGTCCACGCGGCGGCGCGACACTCGCGAAGCTCTCTTCGGACCCTTCCCTTCCGCGAGTTTCGCCGCCTTCGCCGCGTTGGCGGCGTCGAGGCGCTCGCGGCAGGCGGCGAGCACCGCCGGGTCCTCGTCTGGATCGGCGAGGTTCTCCAGGGTTAAGGCGGAGACGCCGTTCGCCGCGCGTTCGACGAGCGAGAAGTCTCGCTCGTCGGCGTCGACGTCACGCGCGCGACGCCGTCTTCGCTCCGCGTCAGCGGGAGACGCGTCGCGTTCGTTCCCGCGTCGCGGTTTCTTCGCGCTCGTCTCGTCGTCGCTCTCGTCGCTCGCGTCGCTGTCGACGTCGTCGCCGCGCCAGTCCAGCAGCGCGCGCGCGAGGTCGGACTGGCGCGTCATCACGGCGAGGCCGAGCGGGGTCATGCCCCCCACGCCCACGCGCGGGTCCGCGCCTTCGCGCAGCAGCATGCGCGTGATGGTCGCGTTGCTCCGGAGCGTCGCCGTGAGCAGGGGCGGCATCCACGAGTCCGGCGCGCGCACGTCCGCGCCGAGCGCGATGAGCCGCGCCGCCGCCGCCGCCTGGTCGGACATCACCGCCTCCACCAGAGGCGTCACCGTGTCGTGCCCTTCGCGGCGGTCGGCGGTTTTGCATAAAGACTCGATATCAGCGCCGACGCTGAACAGAAACGCGATCATCGCCGGGCGGCCCGCGCGCGCCGCCGCAAACAGAGGCGTCGCGTCGTCGTCTGGTCTGCGGCGTTCCACCTCGGCGCCGCGGTCGCAGAGCGCGCGCGCCACGGGGACGCACCCGCTCTCGGCGGCGGCGTGCAGAGCGGTGGTGTTGCGCGCGACGCTCCGCACCAGCGCCGTGACCGAGACGAACCGTTTAGGGTCGGCGGCGTGGTTCTTCTCGGCGGCGCCGAGAAGCGCCGCCGCCGTCGCCTCGTCGCCGGCGCGGCACGCGCCCACCAGCGCGTGGGGGGTAACTTCCGCGCTCCACCGCTGCACCAAGTGCCGCGCCGCGCGCAGCGGGCCCTCGGCGTCGCGCAGCGCCGCCATGGCGGCGTCGTCGTCCCCGCGGGACCCGTCGTAGTACGAGTCCGAGTCCGAGTCCGACGAGCGCGAGCGCGACGGGCGATCCGACGCCGCGTCCGTCCCGATTCGGCGCGACGGGAACCCAGCCGGGAAGCTCCCGAGCTTCGGGTACCCAGCTTGCGCGTACGTCTTCTCGGTCCAGCCGAAACGACGCATGAGCGGCGTGAGACCGCGAGTAAAATCGCCACCGTCGTCGTCGTCGTCGTCGTACGGTTCGCCGGCGAGCTCATCCAGCGCGTCGTCGACGAACGAGTCGTCGTCGGAATCGTCGCGGTAGGGGTCGTAGTCGTCGTACGCGTCCAGCACGTCCAGCGCGGCGACGCGCGCGCGCGCGGCGTCCTCGCCGCCGGCGCCTCGCGCGTCGGCAAATTCGCCGCGTACCTCGCTCCGGCGATACGCGCGCGCTTCGCGCTCATCACGCCGGTCGAGAATGATGTCCGCGGCGTAGCGCGCCGCCGCCTCAAGCGGCGTGGTGTACCCGTTGGGCGCGCGCGCGTCGGCATCGGCGCCAGCCTCCATGAGCGCATCCACGACATCCGTGGCGCCGCCGAGCGCCGCCATGTGCAGCGGCGTCGAGTCCACCACGAACGCGCCGTGGTCGGCGCCGCACGCCAGAAGCGTCTTGACAACTTCGAGCGCCGCGCGCTCGCCTTCGCCGGGGACGCCGCCGGAGACGCCGCCGCCGGATGTGTCGTTTTCAGGATTCGCCGGATTCGTCAATTCAGACGTCTTGGAAGCGTCTTTGGAAGCGTTCGCGTCGGCGTTCGCGGCGGCGTTCGCGGCGTCGTCGCCGAGACGCTCGCCTTCGAGACCGTCGTCGTCGCGTGTTTGGTTTTTGAGCTGGTTCTCCGCCACTCTGCGCTTAGCCGCCTCGTTTATGTACGCCGCCACCGCCAAGTGCAGCGGCGTGTTGTCCAGGCGCTCGGCGGCACCCTCCGCGCCCCAGAGCGCGCGCGCGGCGGCGGCTCGGCGCGACCGCACGTTCTCCACGTCCGTGTTCCGCGCGCGCCGGTTCGGGTCCGCGCCCTTCGCCACCAGCGCGCGGACCAGCTCGCAGTCCATGCGCGCGGCGGCGGCGTGCACGGCGCCGTAGCCCAGCCGGCGGCCCACCACGCCGGCGCTGACGAAGTTCGCATCCGCGCCTCGCGCGAGCAGTTTCACGCAGCAGTCGCTGGCGCCCGGCGCTTCGGACTCCGCCGCGGCCACCAGCGCGGTGCGCCCGGCCCAGCGCGCGACGCCGTCGACCGCGGCGCCGGCGTCGCAGAGCCGCTCGACCACGCGCTCGTGGCCCGCGGCGGCGGCGGCGACGAGGGGCGTGTCGCAGGTGCCCTCGCCGCCCCCGTCGGGGTTCGCGCCGTGTTTCAGCAGGAGCTCCACGGCGGCGACGTCGCCGCGCGCGCACGCGAGCGTCAGCGGGTCGTCCGTCTGCGCCGAGCGCCCGGGACCCGGGCGCGGCGCCGCGCGTTCGGGTTTCTGGCCGGCGCGCCGCTTGGAGGACGCCGCGCCCGACGCCGCGCCGGGGGTGACGAGCGCCTCATCCTCGCCCTGGGGCGCGCCCGGGTCGCACCGCCGGCTCTCCAGCAGCGCGCGCGCCACCTCGAGGTGCCCCGCGCTCACCGCGGCGGTCAAGGGCGTGTCCCGCTGGCTCCGTCGATCGGGATCGACGTTTTTCTCGAGCAGCAGGGCGACCACCGCGGCGTGTCCGCCTCGCGCGGCGGCCACCAGCGGCGTGCCGAAAACCGCATCCTCCGCGTTCGCGTCGGCGCCTGCGCGTGATCGGGGCGGGTCGGAGGGGTCAGAACGCGCGTCAGGGCGGGGGATCGAGCGCGAAGCGGCGTGTCCGGCGCGCGATCTGGGTCGACCGCGCCCGCGGAGGCGCGCGGCGACCGCGTCGAGGGGCCACGGGCCTTCAAAAAAAGGGGCCGCCTCGTGGATTCCGACGTGGGCGGGGAAATTGATGCGCGGGCGGGGACCCCAGAGGGTGCCTCCCGACGCGGGTCCAGGTACGCGACGCACCTTTTTCTAGCAAGGCCTCCACCTTTTCCGCGTGGCCCCCGGCGCACGCCGCGGCCAGGGCCTCGACGTCGCTCATCGTCAACTCCGAGCCACGCACTCTGACCCTCCGCGCCCTCGATCGATCGACTCGGAGATGATGTCACGTGCTTTTCGCGCTTCTTCGAAAGAGCGATCGTGTGACACACTTTCAGTCTGGAGTTTACGAAAAAAAGATGACGCGATTTTAAGCGCGTTTTTTTTTCATGACTGCGATTTCACAAGCCAGCGAACCCGAGAGAGGTACGCGTTCGGTTCGGAACTTCAATCGCCCGCGGCCGCGCGCATCTCGCCGGGCGCGCGTGCGTTTTCTCGGAAAGGAAAATTTCCGGTTTGGGTTTCTTTCGACGCCTCGCTCGCCTCACGCCACGCCCGCCTTCCGGATCGATCCCGCGCTCGCGCGATCGATCGTCTCACCAGCACCCCCCCCCGCGAACGCGAACGCGCGCGCCTGCTCGTCGGACGCGTCGACGCCGAAGACGTCCGAAGACGTCGAAAGCGTCGAAAGCGACGCGCCGGGTCGAGCGACGCCGACGGGCGTCGCCGGAAGCCGCGGCGGCTCGGGAAGCGAGCGCCCTCGCGCGTCCGGGACTGTTTGCCAATACGACATAAGCTCGTCATCGTCCGCGGCGTCATCCTCGGGCGCGAGCGATCCCGTCTCGTCGTCATGCGCGTCGTCGTGCGTCTCCGTGAACGCGCCGTCGTCGTCGC
>Ga0181560_10004288_pt1 | contig 13002 bp, 10 predicted proteins | sample 011ome_20_FD_133751 | JGI IMG/M metagenome (GOLD analysis project Ga0181560, IMG submission 133751) | Coastal salt marsh microbial communities from the Groves Creek Marsh, Skidaway Island, Georgia - 011509CT metaG (megahit assembly) | ecosystem: Environmental > Aquatic > Marine > Intertidal...
AAAAAAAACGACGACGACGACGACGACGACGACGATGACGACGTGGGACGCGCTCGTGGAAAACGCGCGAAGGAGGGTGCACGAGATGAAGCCGATCGAGCTCGCGTACGCGACGTGGGCGGTCGCGATCGTGTCGTTCGTCGACGAGACCACGCCGCCGTCGCGCGCGTTTTTCGAGACGGCGTGGGCGCGCGCGGCGACGCTGACGCCCGGCGTCGACTTTCCGGAGGGAAAGAGAGGAAAAGACGCGTTGGCGAACTTTTATCACGCGTATCTGATGCGTCGAGACGCGGTCGACGACGCCCCCCCGAGCGCCGTCCCGGCGTGGCTGCACGCCGACGCGAGAGACGCGTGGCGCGCGCAGGCGAAGAACGACGTGAACGCGTCGGCGTTTCACGACAACGTCGCGCGCGACTGCGAGAGCCTCGGCTTGACGGCGGAGAAGGAGGCGCTCGCGGAGGATGGGAATTTCTCCGCGGACGTGCTCTTGCGCGACCACGACGCGATCGTCGAGTGCGACGGGCCGAATCACTTTTACGTCGACTATCAGAGACCCGAGCCGCTCGGGGCGGACGCGAATCCGAACCCGGGGAAATACGACACGCGCAAGGAGTCGAGAGTGCGAAAGGTGAAAACCGAGGCGCGCGATAAGTTTCTTCGGGCGCGTTTTACGCGCGTGATCGTCGTGCCGTGGTTCGACGTGCACGGGATGCAACCCGCGCAGAGGACGGCGTACGTGCGCGCGCGTCTCGAGGACGCGGGGGTGCTGAAGAAGGACGCAGCGCTAGAGTAGGTATTAGAATATGGAACGACTAGCCGATATCTTATTATATACAGTAGAATGTAGTCGCTCGGACTTTCTCGTATGTACACGCCACACGCGGGCGGCGGGGAAACAGAAGATGAACAGGAGAAAAAAAGAAAGAACTGCGCGGTCGCGAACCGTCCTCACACCGTCGCCGTCGCCGCAATCTGCGGATCGCGCGTGATGAGCCACAGATCCGGGTGATCGATGTCGTAAAACACGTCGTGCGCGTCGTGCGCCTCGAACTGGTAATCCGCGGATGAGCACACGCTTCCGTAGCCGTCGTCCAGGTGGCACGAGCGGTGGCCGCCGAGGACGTGGACGTGGTCGTTGTAATCCGCCGCGGCGGCGAATCGGAACCGACCCCTCGGCATCGGCGCCTTCTCCACCCACGTGTCGTGGATCGGGTAATACCTCTCGACGTGGTGCATCGCGACTTTCGAAGCCGAGGACGAGTAGTACGTCTCGCCGCCCATGACGAGGATGGATCCGTCGGAGAGCGTCGTCACGGCTTTATCGCCGCGCGCGTACTTCATGCTGGAGACGTTATACCACGAGTCTTCGGTGTTCGTCGCGTCCAGGGCGAAGACGTCGTCGTGGAACGAGTTCGCGAGCCACGCGCCGGTGTAGTCGTAGTATCCGCCGATGACGAAAACTTTGTTCCCGCTCGCGGCGCACGAGACGTCGCCGCGCTCCTCCGGGATGTCCGTCGTGAGCGACCAGCTCGCGCCGTTGTTCGTCGAGACTTCCACGGACTTGAGCGTGCTGTAGGCGCCGGTCCATCCGCCGACGACGTAGAGCTTGCCGTTGGCCGCCGCCGCGCAGTGATCGGACCGAGCGGTCTTCAGAGCGCCGCCCGTGGACCACGTGTTGGCCGCGATGTTGTAGATGTACGTCGTCGAAGCCGCGGCGTCGGCCTGGTCTCTTCCGCCCATGACGTAAATCTTCCCGTCCATGAGCGCGGCGCCGTACCGATCGCGAACGGCCGGGAGCGAGGCGCCGGTGGACCACACTTGCGTGAGCGTGTTGTAGATGTGGACCTCGGCCCTCACGGAGGCGGGGGTCACCGACGTGCTGTCGAGGCCTCCGATGAGGTAGATGTTGTAGTTGTAGTAGATCGCGACGTTGTCCGAGAGACGAGGGACCGTCCTGGGATTGGTGAGGACCTCCGCGGCCCACTGACCGGTTCCGATGGTCGTGCTCGGGGTGTCGTAGTACACGTCGTGCGCTTGGTCGGAGGTGAACTGGTAATCCGCGGAGGAGCACACGCTTCCGTAGCCGTCGTCCGTGTGGCAGGACTGGTGCCCGCCGAGGACGTGGACGTAGTCGTTGTAGTCCACTGCCGCGGCGAAACGGAACCGGCCCGCCGGCATCGGCGCCTTTTTGACCCAAGCATTCGTGGCTGGGTCGAACCGTTCAACCTCGTGCATCGCGATTTTCGTCTTTGTGACGTCGCCAGGGTAGATCTGTTCACCGCCAATCACGAGGATGGATCCGTCGGAGAGCGTCACCGCGGCCATGTCTCCTCGCGCGGTGGGCATTGCCGTTTTGACAGTCCACGTGAGTGAGGGGCTCGCCGTGGCGTCGCCCTCGTACACGGTCGAAAAGTACGCGGGGTTCGCGAAATTTTCGCCGACGTCGTAGTACCCGCCGAACACGTAAATTTTGTCTCCGCTCACCGCGCACGCGAGATCTCCGCGCTTGGCTGGAAGAGACGTCTCCGCCGCCCACGTCGCGCCGGCGTTGATGGATGATACCTCGACGGAGTCTTGCGTGAGCGCCCAGCCCGCGTTCCAGCCGCCGATGACGTAAAGCTTGCTGTTCGCGTAGACCGCGCAGTGATCGGACCGAGCCGTGGTCAACGCGCCCGCTGCGGTGGTCCACACGTTCGTCTGGATGTTGTACACGTACACCGTCGATTGTTGCGCATACGTGGCGTCGATACCGCCGGTGATGTAAATCTTACCGGCGCCGCTCGTGGTGTCGATCGCGCCGCCGTACTGAGAGCGCACCGCGGGCATGGACGCCGCGGCGGTGTTCGTGTACGGGTTGTTCGTCAGCCACTTGCGCGCCAGCGTGTCGTAAATCTTCACGGTGGAGACCATCGTGCCGGTTCCCGACGTGCTGTCGAGTCCTCCGACGAGGTAGATGTGGTAGTCGTAATAGAACGCCTGGTTGTCCGACAGCCGAGGGTTCAAGCTCGACGCGAGCCGATGGGCTTTCTCCGGCGCCCACGACCCGGTGCCCTCGTACGCCGAGTACCCGTACGGGTACTGGTACAGCGTCGAGACGCCGACGCGCGCGACAACCTCGGGGCCGTTCTCGTCGACGTTCATCGGAACCCCGAGCGGAACGGTGACGTACCACGACGCGAACGACCCGAGGACGAACGCGATGAACGTCACGATCATCGTGCAGAGGACGCACCATCGATTGTTCAGGACGCTCTCGCGCTTCTTGAGCTTTTCAATCTCGAGCGCGAGCATCGCGTTCGACGGCCCGGATTCCATGTGGAACGCGGCGTCGCGGCCGTCGTCGCGGCCATCGCCCCCGCGCGCGGCGTACCCTTTCGGGAGACTCACGAGGTCGTTGTTCACGTACGGGTCCGCGGGGGCGCCTCCGACTTGACGCGGCGGGAGCGCGTCTTCGTTCCCGATCGCGAACGGGTTGCTCTTCCGCTGCGGCGGCGTCGCGCCGCGGGCGGAGAGGTCGTCGTCTTGGACGACGTACGGGTTCGGGCCCTTCGCGAACGGGTTCGCGGGAAGAGGCATCGGTCTCCTCGGGTCCGTCCAGATTCAGAGTGCGGCGGTTTTTTTTTTTTTTCTTCACGAGTGAAGCGGTGATGGGGTGGCAGAAGTAGATTTGAAACACGTAGCGCCGGCGAGTTCGTCAGAGATCGCGGGCTTGAGAAGCGCGTCACAAAATCTCACCTGGCGATCGCGAATGGCCGGGGGGACGGCGGCGTCAGGCGCGTCCTCTCGCGTCGTCGCGAGGGAGGGGGGAAGAGCGCGGAAAACGAGAATTTTCGGCGGCTCGTCAGGGATGACGACGAGGGCAAAATATCGCGGCGGCGGCGGCGCGCGCGATGCCGCGGGGACGAGACGCACCGAGCTCCCAGGGTCCCGCGATGAACCCGTGTTCCATCAAGCACGCGACGTGAGCGCGCGTGAGACGCGGAGTAGTCGCGCGTGTGTGCAGATACGCGCGGCGAGCGTGTGTGTCGCGCGGCCGCCGCGAAAGACGGTTGAAAAGAAATGACGTGTGACGCGTCGTCGGCAGGGAAGTCGGGCGGTCGCTGATCAGTTTCAGTTCCGACGGCGAACAAAGTTTCCCGCGATCCCTCGCCTAAGTTTCCCGGCGACCCCTCGCCTCGCCGCTACGCTACGTTCTCCGCGTCCTCCTCCTCGTCGTCCCTCGACGCGCCCTCCCCCCCTCCCCCCTCCTCCGCGACGACGCCGTCCAGCTCGTCCTCCACCTGCTCCTGCGCGCGAACGACGTCCGCGTCGATGAACCCCCGCAGCGTCAACAAAACGCACCCGCACACCAGCCACCCGGTCATCGCGACGTTAAACGCGAACCTCCGTCCGGACGCCATGATGAGCCCGGCGACGAGCGCGGGACCGCCGCCCTTCCCGACGTCGTCGATCTGCGAGTAGAACGCGAACATGCTCCCGCGCGTCTCTGAGGGTCGAGGGTCCATCGTTCAAAGCGACGTCGGGGCGGAGTTCAAAGGCGTCAGAAGCGGAGTTGAAAGGCGCCGAGGGCGGGTATTGAAAGCGAGGGACCCTGGGCGGAGAGACACGCCGGGCAAAGTCCTTAAGGAATCGCGTTCACCACGCCGACGCGGTCGTATGGGGACCAGTGTGAATCAGAACGCGCCTGGAGGGTTCACGTTGAGGAGCACCGCGCGGACGTTTGGCGGCGTGACGCCGGCGAGGACGCCGCCGACGAGACAGCCGAAATAGAGCAACAGGTTGTGGGACCCGTAGTCGCTCGTGTTGATGAACCAGAACCCGGGTAACGCACCGAGCGCGGTCGTTACCCCCATGATCACCGCGATCGCGTGTCTTCCCCCGGGTTTGTTGTATATCGTCTGGCCTCGGATCCCGCCGACGACGGTCCCGATCGCGGCGCCGAGGCCGAAACACGTCACCGCGATCGTTCCCTCTTCCACCTTGAGGCCCTTCTGCTTGTGAAGGTAATCCACGAAGTACGCGTTGAGCATACCCCACGGGATCGTCCCGGGGATGCCCTGCGCGAGGATGACGCGGTTGGACGGCACGCGGAGCTGCCGTTTCAGCTTCTCCCAGTCGATCTTGCCGCTGTAGGGCCATTCCATACAAAAATAGTTCATCGGTCAGTTGAAAAGAGACGCGATCAAATGTTGAAACCGGGCGATGGGTGAAAAACGTTTGTAGAGAACGCACCTGTATTCGTCGTCCTCCGCGGTGGCGGATTTCTCATCCGCCTCGCCGCCGCCGCCGTCCTTCCTCGCGCCGCCGCCGCCGCCGCCGCCGCCGTTCGACCTCGACGACGCGACCGCGCCCGCGGCCATCACCCCCGCCGTCGCGGCGACGCCCGCGCGCGCGGCGCTCCCGTCCCCTCTCCTCTTCTTCTCCTTCTCCTCCGCTTCCTCGTCGTCGTCGTCCTCTTCTTCTTCTTCGCGGTCCCTCGTCGACGCTCTCTTTTTCGCGGCCCCCGCTTCGTCGTCGCCGTCGTCGCCGCCGTCGCAATCCACGCGCAGCGCCTCGCCGTCTTCCTCCTCCTCCCTAAGCCGCTCCTCCCTCCGCTTCTTCACCGCCTCTTCCTGGCACCCCCGCACGGGCTCTTTCACCGTGAAATAAAATAAGATCGCGAGCGCGATGGCGGGCGCGGCGGCGAGTAAAAACGGCAGCCGCCACCCGTACCGCGGCCCGACGAACCCGCTCATCATCTGCCCCATCGCGATCCCCGCGCCGGTGCTGATCGTCAGGAAGCTCGCGACGTAAGACCGCTGCTCCGTGGGGAACATGTCGCCGCACATGGAGAAGAGCAGCGGGAGGCATCCGCCGACGGCGACGCCCGTGAGCGCTCGGCACGCGAAGAGCTCCCAGTACGTCCTGGTGGAGGAAAGGGACAGACGCGTCGTTCATCGGTCAGACTTAGACTCGACCGGGGGGGGGCGCGATCAAACGTACGCGGTTGAAACCGAGTTCGGGCGGGCGACGGGTGAAAAATGAGATGAGCGCCCGAACGAGCCGCGAACGAACGCGCCTGACCCAGTACGTCGCGAGACACGGCCCCTCGCCGATCATGACGGTCAACACGAACAGCCGCGTGCGCGGGTTCGCGCGGCCGCGGATCGTCGGCTTGTCCGCGAGCCATCCGATCAAGAACGACGCGGGGGATCCGACGACGAAGAAGGCGAGCTGGAGGTAGCCGCCCAGGTAGAGATCTTTGGGTCGTTCCATACGAGCGAACGTCGGGGTGGAGTTCATAGGCGTCAGAAGCGGAGTTGAAAGGCGTCGAGGGCGGGAGTTGAAAGCGATGGGTGGGAGGAGAGAAACGCCGGGCAAAGTCCTTAAGGAATAGCGTTCACCACGCGAACGCCGTCGTATGGGGACCAGTGTGAGATAGAACGCGCCTTTCTCCTTGTCCGTCATGTTGAAGTCCTCCGCGACCGCGGACATGTTCGGCGACAGGAGGTTCTGGTCCGCGTACAGAAACATCGCGGTGAGCGTGAGGAGGCCGACGGCGTAGTACTTGGCGCGCTTGCTGCCGCGCGGGCCGACGTCCACGCGATGGAGCTCCGGGAGCGCGAGCGCGCCCGGACGGTCGTCGTCTTCGGGAGTCGTCGTCTTCGTCGCGCGCGCGTCGTCGTCGTCGTCGTCGTCGTCGTCGTCGTCGTCGTCGCGCTCGCTCGCGGGGACGAGCTGCGCCTCGACGTCGTCCGCGCTCGCGACGCCGGAGGACGCGCTGCGGCTGTGCGCGGACGCGCCCATGGCGCTCGGGGGCGGCAGGGAGTGGGCGCCGCGTTTCGAAAAGTCATGCTTGCGACTGGATGAAACGAAAAGTCGCGCCTCTTCTCGGACGACCCGAGACGGCGCGCGGCCCGCGGGTCACACCGCCGCGCGCGCGGCGAGGAGGAGGACGCACCGCGCGCGCGATGCCGTCGTCGTACGTCCGCCGGGCCCGGTTCGACGTCCGCGGCTTCGGCGTCGCGCGGCTCTGCGCGCACGCGCTCGGCGCGTCGCTCGCCACCTCGCTCGCGTCGCTCGTCGCGATCGCCATTCTTCCGCTGCTGTGCCTCCGCGTCCGTCGCGGCGGCGGCGGCGGAGGAGGAGCGAAGAGGAAGAAGAAGACGGACGCCGCCGCGGACGCCGACGCCGCCGCGCGTCTGACGATCCCGCCCGCGCTCAGCGCGCTCCTCGGCGCGTTCGCCGTCGGCGCGCTCCTCGGCGACGCGTTCCTGCATCAACTCCCGCACGCGTACGCGAGCGTTCGCGGAGACGACGCGCGCGCGGGCGGTCACGACCACGACCACGACCACGGCGGCGGGTCGCTCCTCCGCGCCGCGATCGAGCAGCGGATCGGCCTCTGCGCGTGCGGCGGCGTCGTCGCGTTCTACATCGTCGAGCGCGTCGTCCGCGCGCTCGGGTCGAGTTGTCGCGGGCGTCGTCAACATCAACATCAGGTGCGTTCTATACACTGGTCCCCATACGACCGCGTCGGCGTGGTGAACGCCGATCCTTAAGGACTTTTCCCGTCGTGTCTCTCCGCCCACCCCTCGCTTTCAATCCCCGTCCTCGGCGCCTTTCAACGCCAACTGACGCCTTTCAACTCCACCCCGACATTCGCTTGTATAGAACGGCCCTCATCATCGTCGTCGACATCATCATCGCGCGGCGGCGAGGAAGAAGAAGGACGGCGACGCGGACGGGGAGGAAGAGAGAGAAGACGGCGGCGGCGCGGCGACGACGACGAAGAGGAGGACGGCGGCGCGGCGACGACGCGCGGCGGGCGCGACGTCGCCGTCGCCGCCGCCGCCGGCTGCGCGCGCGCGGCGGGTCGCGGAAGAAGCGTTCGACAACGACGACGACGACGACGACAACCTCCACGTCCTCCTCGCGGAGGAGAAGAAGGTCGTCGGCGTGATGAACCTCCTCGCGGACGCCGCGCACAATTTCACGGACGGCGTCGTCGTCGGCGCGTCGTTCGTCGTCGGCGGCCCGCGGCGCGGCTGGGCCAAGACGGCGCTGATTCTCGCGCACGAGATCCCACAGGAGCTCGGCGATTTCGGCGCGCTGACGCACGCGGGGTTCACCGTCGCGCGCGCGCTCTCCTACAACTTTCTCTCCGCGCTCGCGTCCGTGGTCGGCACAGCGGTCGCGCTGCTGATCGGCGGCGCCGCGTTCGTCGGGCGCGAGGGCGGGACGGAGGCGTTGTCGGATGGGGACGCGGACGCGACGCGGTGGATGGCGTGCGCGGACGCGTTCGTCGCGGGCGGGTTCGCGTACGCCGCGTGCGGGACCGCGATGGCGGAGATGCAGCGGGCGGGGATGGGGTGGAGGGGGGAGGTGGGGCGGGTCGTCGCCGTCGTCGTCGGCGTGGCGACGTGCGCGTTGGGGCACGTCGCGAGCGGATGTCGGGGGTGAAGCGTCGGCTGTTGTTTAATACTGTATCTCTTTTAAATCGATCGCTATCCTAGGCCCTATAAATCATGAATAACACGCTCTGCACGCAAAGTGATGTGGGGGTGCTTTCGAGATGTCCGCTCCGCAACCACTGCACTGCCTTCCTCGAGGTTTCTTCGCCGAGGCAGACCCTCCACTGAAGCACTTCAAACATTTGTGGTAGTTTGGTGGCTTGTTCGAGATGTCCGCTCCGCAACCACTGCACTGCCTTCCTCGAGGTTTCTTCGCCGAGGCAGACCCTCCACCGCACTGCCTTCCTCGAGGTCTCTTCGCAGACCCCCACTCGCTGCTGTAAAAGTTCCCACGCGAAAACTCGTCGTCTGTCTCATCGTCGTCCTCGTCATCATCGTCTGTCTCATCGTCGTCCTCATCATCATCGTACCCGTCCCAGTCCATCTCGGAGTACGCTTCGGACTCGTATCCTTCATCGTCGCCGTCGTCATATGCATCCGCGCTCTCGGCAAATCTCCTCTCCGCGGTTGCCATGTCTCCTGTGTATTCCGTCCGGACGACGACGGCACCTTTGCGAATCTCAGAGTGGTTCCCATCCACGCACTGCCTGCGCTTCAGGTTCTCGCAGTAGTTGCAGGACTTGCATATCGGCACGATCCACACACCATTTGCGCGACTCGAGTGTCCTCGGATCCACACGTGTCCGCCGTGCTCGCCCGGTTTGTCGCAGTCTTTGTACGCGCAACGCCAACGCGGGAGCTGCGACTTTTCCTCCCAGTGCTTGATCCACGAACCGCTCGCGAGCTTGTCCGTGCTGCTCCCGTCCATGTTCCACCCGGGGAGGTCATCCGTGAGCTGATACACGTCAGGTTTCCCGCGGAGCTTCTTCAGGCCTCGGGGAGGCCCGTGGGGAGGCATCGCGCGCGCGGTCTGCCCATCTTGTCGCGCATTTTTTTCGTACAGTATGTTATCAGACCGCAGCTGGCGCCCGCGCCCGCCGGACTGGTGTCCGTGTCCCGATACCAGACCTGCGTTTTTTTTTGAATCTCTCAACGACTCTCGTCGCGGCGCGCGGACGCCAGAGCGACGCACGCGCGTCGGCATCGTCACGCTCGCGCGCGTCGAACGCGAATCGTCAGCGCGACCGAACGCACGCGTCGTCGCGTCGCGCGTCCTCGCGCGCGCGGAGCGGACGGAGAGGAAACGCGAGAGGCGGAGGAAGAGCGCGGAACGGAGTTGTTGACATCATCGCGCGTCAGCGAGCCCCCGTCGTCGTCGCTTCGAATCTGGCTCCCTCGACGCCGCCAGGATGTCGGGCAAGGTGACGTATCGCTCCCCCGACGCGCTGCAGAACCTCCGGATCCGCGTCGCGCTCACGCGCGTGAGCGCGCCGCGACCGGACCGCGCGCTCGAGATGGAGCGCCGGCTCGAGGAGTCGCAGAACGCCGCGCGGTTCGGAAGCGAGCGCGAGGCGAACGCGGCGTCCGCGGAAGCGACCGCGGCGACGGCGCTCGGACCGTCCGCCTCCGCGAGCGAGCTCGCGGCCGCGGACGCGATGGAAGCCGCCGCCGCCGCGAACGCCGGCGGCGGCGGCGCGCGCGGCGCGAAGCCGTCGCTCGCGCCGGCGCCGTCGTTCAAGATCGGTACCGACTACGAGGCGCAACGCGACGCCGCCGCCGCGGGCGCGCCGCGGACGGACGCGGACGACGGCGGCGTCGTGACCGCGTTCGACCCGTACGCGACGGAGGAAGGAGGAGGAGGAGGAGGAGGAGGAGCCCCCGGCCCTGGACCGGTGACGGAGGGGAAGGGCGGCGCCGAAGACGCCGAATCCCTGGCGGCGCGGTTCGCGAGACAGACGACGCTGACGCGCGGGCCCATCGCGCCCGACGACCCGGACGCGCCGATACGGTTCGAGCGCATCGTCGCGTGGCAAGAGAAGGTGTTCGGCGCGGTCGAGATCGATCGCATCAAGTCGAAGGGCGCGCCGGAGACGGAGCTCGAGAGGCGGTACTCGCGGATGATCGACGAGGGGAACCTCACGGGGGAAGCCATCTACACGTACGCGTCGGCGGATCCGTTCGCGGACGACCGCGACGCGGCGAAGACGGTCACGACGAGCGCGTTCGAGCCGCTGAACGGGCTCTTCCGCAAGATCTTCGGCGCGCCCGCGGAGCGACGAGGCGAGGACCCGAAGGGGAGGGGCGTCGCGTCGCTGTGCGCGAAGAAGCCGAGCCCGGAGGAGGCGCGGTCGGCGGCGAGGAAGCGCGCGGAGAACGCGCGCGCGGCGTCGAGGCGCCGCCGCCGGGGCCAGGGCGGATCCTCCGCGCCGATCTCGACGTTCGCGATCTGCGCGGACTGCGGCCCTCTGGAGCTGCCGCCGTCGCACCCGGTCTTCGACGGGCCCGACGGTAAGAACGCGGAGCGAGAGGCGCTCGTGATGCTCGTCGAAGCGTTCGACGACGGCTCGATCGCGTTCACGCCGGACTTCACGAAGGAGAACGAGCCGATACGCATCGAACGCAGGGACGGCAGCGTGTTCGAGGTTGTCGTCACGAACGCGTCGGAGCGCGGGGAGAGCGCGCTGGAGAAGCGTCAAAACGACATCGCGCCGACGGCGGCGCTTCGCAGGTTGGAGCTCATGAAACGCCGCGGCGTGGGCGGTTTCGTCCCCGCGCCCGGGCCGAACCCCGGCGCGATGCGGCTCGTCCTCCTCGGCGAGATCGTCAGCGGCCGAGGGTTCGAGAGGGACGATTTATACTGCGAGTGGGTCTTGGACGCTGACCCGGTGATTTGGAAGCTCTCCGGAAGCGTCGCCGGAAAGGGCGGCGACGACGCCGGCCGCAACGCCCCGGTCGTCACCGCGGGGGTCACGCAAATTTGCCGATGCACGACGTACCCGAACACCCGCGACGGCGAGGGCGACGGCGCCTTCTCCGGCGACCGCAGGGTCGCGCACTGGAGCTTCCCGTTCGAGCTCGAGCTCGTCGCGCAGTCGGAGCCGGAGCCCGATCAGTTCCCGTCGCTCTTCTTCCAGGTGTCCTCCTACGACCAGTGGGACCGGTACCGGTGCGAGGGGTACGGCTACCTCCCGCTGCACTCCGTCCCGATCGGCAGCGTCGAGCACAAGGTGATGACCTGGCGCGCGGGGGGCGCGATCGTCGACCGCATGAAGGAGCACTTCGTCGGCGGCACCCCCGAGCTCGGCGATCTCGCGTACGCGGGGACGCCGCGCGACGCCAAGGCGGGCGCGAAGTCGGCGGTGCACTCGCGCCTGGGGTTCGTCGCGGACAGCAGCGGCGAGATCAAAGTCCGGACGCACGTCGCGACGCAGACCAAGGAGGATCTCAGCGGCGGCGCGAAGCGCGGCTTCGGGCTGCTGCGCGCGATGACGACGAGGGACGGTCAGGGCGGCGGCGAGGGCGAGGGCGGCGGCGACGCCGCTTCGCACCCCTCGGAGTCCGCCGCGACGCGCGAGAGGCGCGCGCGGTCGCAGCTGGACGTCGGCAACGTCATCGAGCGCGCGCGCGCGAGGCTCGCGGAGGCGCGCGCGCAGGGCCGACTGCACCCGGACGCGGCGCCGAGGGCGGTGCTGCTCTCTCGCGGCGCCGGCGAGAACGCGGATCCGAACGCCGCCGACGGTCACGGGTCCGGGTCGCTCGCGCGCGCGTCGTACGACCGCGACCGCGACCGCGTCTCGCGCGCCGCCGCGTCGCGCGGGGAGAGGGAGGAACGAGAACGAGAGCGGGCCCCGCCGGCGTCGAGGCGCGACCGCGTCGTCGCGACGCCGCCGAGGGCGGCGGCGCGGGCGCCGCGGCCGGCGACGCCGCCGGAGGCGACGTTCGTGGACGACGCGCTGCGGCGCGTCGCCGACCGCGAGGTTGCGCCCGCGGCGTCCGTCGACGACGCGAGCGGCGGCCGCCGGCCGGTGACGGAGAGCGTCGACGTCGACGACGTGATCGAGCGCGCGAAGGCGAGGATCGCCGCGCGGCGGTGATGGCGTTGGTTCGCGACGATCGTAATATACATACACACAACATTTTCACGTCGCCGCCGCGTTCGCCACCTTCCTTCTTAGTCTACCCCGTAGCTAGATCGACGACCTCGGCGATTTTTCCGGAAGGCGTACTGTACAAAACAAAGCGAAACGACTTGTCCGTTCACCCAACGGCTCTTACTTATGGCAGAAGCACTTCTTCTTCGCACCGGCGTCCAAGTCTGCAATTCCCCCCTCGAACGTTTTGGCAACGCACGCGACAGGGAGCGGAATCGGCATCTTTTTGAATTTGTCGCTCGTGACCCGCTTTAGGCCGTCGGAGATGTGAATCTTGCTTTTTTTGCAAAACCCAATTTTACCCTCTGCAAAGGTCACGGCGGTTGACTTCTGCTTGCATTTGCAGAACTTCTGTTTGCCGGGTGCGGGGTCTTCCCCAAAGAAATTGACGTCGCAGGTCACGGGAACGGGGACGGTTCCAAAGTCTTCCATCTTCAAAGTTTTATAAACTGCGGACAGAGCTGCGGACAAAGGTCCAGGCGGCGGCTTCTTCACGTCGAGTGTCTTATGAACAACCTTCT
>Ga0181560_10004292_pt1 | contig 12998 bp, 6 predicted proteins | sample 011ome_20_FD_133751 | JGI IMG/M metagenome (GOLD analysis project Ga0181560, IMG submission 133751) | Coastal salt marsh microbial communities from the Groves Creek Marsh, Skidaway Island, Georgia - 011509CT metaG (megahit assembly) | ecosystem: Environmental > Aquatic > Marine > Intertidal zone...
CAAAGACCTTGAAGAAATTGATGTAGGGCTATGGACCACCACGACCAAGAACAATCCCATGGTTGGGTCAAACAGAGTGGAAGAGAGCATTGAAAAACCATTAGCCCGATGGATCAATCAACGGGAAAGCCATATTCTTAGTGCCGATGTAGGCCCCCGGGCACCGGAGTGGATGGATGGCCCGGTTGCTAACGAACCTGGTGGTTTTTCCTACACTTTTAAAAGCGAAAATATCCGCACGAATCTGGCACGTTACAAATACAGCCTGTCAACCTGTAGTGGTTGCCATACTGGAGATACGGGTACGGGTTTCCAAATGGTGGTATCCTCTGGATCATCTGCGCAAAGTGCAATCTTTGCACGCTTTATGGTAGGTGATCAAAGAGGTGGCATGCACGAAGTTCGGGATGGTGAAAACTTTGAAGAGAAACATGAGTTCTTCGACCTTAAGGCACGCGAAGAAATCGCAAGGGATATATTGAGCGTTGCCCGTGAGGTGGATGAAGCACGTTTACGCCTTACCCGTACGGAGATTGAACTGGATGGACTGGAAGCTCCGGCCCATGCCTTTGTACGTGATGGAGTAATTGGTGACTGGCAATACGACCTGCCCAGCGGGCGGGAAGATAATGATTTTTATACTTTGAATGCATCGACCGGAGAGTTGTCCATCCGTGGAAATGGAGAAAGACCACCATTTGGAAAGGGCAGGATATTCCTCCGGGCACGGGCAATTGATGGTACCGGAGTTGTGATTGAAAGGCCATACTCCTTATGGGTGTTGAGTGAAGATGAATCCCGCCAAATGGAGGACCTCGACCCATCGATCGAAGCAAGTGACCCTCCTCCACTTGCAACCCCCAGGCCAAACCGTCCGCATTGATATGAAAATTGGACAAATCATTGGATATGTACGAAATCTCCTCAGCTGGGTGAATGCCTCGGCTAAGAGCGTGGCTATGGTCTATGGACTTGTTCTTTTTATCACTTCATCCGTTGATGCATTTGACCGTTTTGAAAACTGGGGATTTGACCAGGGTGGTGGATACAGGATGGGAAGTTTTACCGATGAGGATGCGGGGTTGACGCTAACATCGGTGGTCGCCCAGATGGATGATAACCTATTGGCAGTTGGGGGTGCCCTGGGCAATGATTGGGCGGTAAGAATCTACTTTGTGGAGCCCAGTGGGCCCGAATTGATTGGGGAGTGGACGGGTGCGGGTGCTGTGAAACTTGAGTACTCCACCGTTACTTCGATGACATGGGTGGATGGATTGCTGGCATGTGGAGTTGAGCATCTAAAGGGCGGTGGAATGGATGCCGATGTTCTCTTTCTTGATCCGGAAAAACCAGAGAGTTTAGTTTTTGCCGAGCTGGGTGGTTGGGACTCGTTAAGCTCGCTCAGAGCGGACCCGTTGGATGCTAGCAAACTTTGGGTTTTGGGAACCAGGAACCGCCAGACATTCTGCAGATCGATCAATTCTTCCAATGAGGTGCTGGATGAATTTAGAATGAATGACCTAACCAAGCCCAGGGCAATGCTCGCACGGGATGATAAAATTTGGATATGCGGAGAGAATGAGGGAGGAAATTCGTTCGTGAATGTATTCATCGATGGAAAACGAAAAGGCACGAAGCCACTTGGGCCGGGCCACTTTATATCTGCGATGGAAGCATCCGGGCCAAATGTCTACCTCACGGGCAGGAGGAAGACCAATAAGAATAGAACAGAAATGGAGGATTTCTTCCTCGTATGTCTGGCATGGGATGAGCAAAGAAAGAATATCTCAGAGGAATGGCAAGTGGAGACTGAGACTTTTGACGACGGGCTGGACAGGGAAGTTGGTACCGCCTTGCTTCCGCTTGAAGATGGTGGAGTGGTGGTTGCTGGAAATTTCCGCCGTTACTGGAAGCTCGGACCCACCAGTGATGGCAAGCTGGCATTGCTGCCGCCCGATACATCAGAGGGTGTGAATTTTGAAGCTTTTCTTGCCCGTTACGATGAGGGCGGGGATATCGTTTGGGCCCAGACTTCGGGAATGCCCGGGGATGATTTTTCGGTGGCCCTTGCCCGTGACGCAGAGGGGGGTGCTTTCCTTCTGGGAAATCGAATCATCGGGGGCGGATTCGGGCCGTATCTTTCCAAGTTAAGATTGGGTGGACATGACGAAAGGAATGCACCGCTTGTGGATAGAGACCTGACCAATGCGGGTGAGATTTCCTGGCATCCACCCAAGATTTTGCGCTTGGGAGAACCGGTGAGTGGTGCGTACCTTTCCGCCCGTTCTCCGGTGCGTTTAAAGTTTGAATATTTTTTGAATGATGACCTGGTTACGCATGGGGACTTGCCCATGTTTGAGCCGGGCGAGTTGGAACTGAGAGCAGGCATGGAAGGGGGCGGGAATGTTGGTGCTGTACGAGTGGTTAAGGGATTGAAGGGACGACCCTACCTAAAGGTTGACTATGAACAGGTGGGGAACGAAATCCTCTTTCTTGGCGAACTGAGCGGTCTGCACCCGGATCATTTGCTTGATGAAGAAAAGAACGATGAACTTCATGAAAGAGTGCAATTTGAAATGGTGCAGGATGAGGATGTTAGCCTGATCGAGGGTGGCAGACTCATCCTGGAGGATGATTTTACCGGGCGGTTCGAAGTGGAGGCGACCTTCCCGGGTGACCTGCATTACGAGCCCGCCACCCGTAGAATTTCCTTGCAGGCAAGAAGTGGCAAATTGTTCAAGCCTGGCGACGAAGCGTTCAATAGCGTGAGCATTCGGGTAAAGGATCTTGACGGTTGGCAAAAGGAAAGGCTCTTGCCCCGGGGCCAGCAAACCTTTGTGGCGGCAACCCAGGGGTTTGGCAGGAAGAGAAAGTTCAAGAGGTGGGTGGAGTTTTCGCAAGAAGATGAGAGGCTGACTACAGCCAGGGTGGAGGCGCCCTTCAGCCTGCGGACGGCTTTATTTGCAGAAGAAGATATGACGCTATTTGCCAAGTACAGTTTCAGTTTTGCGGGGGCGGCAGTGAATGGATATCTGGCAGGATCATCCGTTTTTCTGGATTATAATCTGAATGGCCAGATCGATGAAGGAGAACCCACTGGGTTCACCACGGAAAATGGAGGGTTTGAGATTGAGGTTAGTGAGGAGGAATTTCTCGCCAACGATACCAATGGAAATGGTATGATCGATCTGGCTGAAGGGGTGATCGTGGTGCTTGGTGGAATGGACCGTGCCAGCGGGTTGCCCCTTGCAATATCTTATAAGGCACCTCCCAGTTACTCCGTGATCACTGCAATAAGCACGGTGGTGGCAGAAATTTCCAGCACTGGGAAGACATTGGAAGAGTCTGAGCAAATCATCTCTCAGTTCCTTGATCTACCGGAGGGAATCAACCTATCGACCTTTGAGCCACTGGGAGCGGTGTTTACCAATGAGGAAGAGGCCCAGGCATTTATTCTGCGGGCAACCCAGTTGTCCAATCTTTTGAATGAGGGATCGAGATACATTGAAATGACCACAGGGAACAGGGTAGACCGAGTGGATGCGGCAAGCCTGATCGTGGCCTCGATCACGGATCAAATAATGGCAGAAGTGGAGCAGGGATCAGGCGAATCCGGGCAAAGTTTAAGTCTGAATGATAGCACTACCTTGGTGGAAATCATCAGTGCTGCAAATGAAGAGGCTCAGGTAGTGGCAGCGCTAGCGGAGGAAGAGGATGGGTTTCAGCAACCTACCTCGGTACGTGCGGAGTTGACGGAGGAACACCCCGAAATCGCCCAAAGTGGCAACACTGCGATCCTCGATCGGTTGGTTGCTCAACTTGGGTCGGCCAATGATGGGCTTGAGCAAATGGCGGGCAATCCGGAGGTAAGTCCGCAGGATTTCAAGGCTTTAGCGAGTGCTTCCCAAAATGTTCTCGATGAACTAGGCGAGGATGCTTCCAATGCTTTGTCCGCAGAGGAGGTTACTTTGCTGGAGGCAGAAAATGAGGATCCTGCCATTGAACAACTTCTAGCAACTGCATCCGTTGAAGAATTGGGCACCGGAGGGTATGACGAAGAAACGGAAAGAACTGAGAGGTTTAGCCTGAATGTGCTCGATGGCATACGGCAGAATACAAGGATGAATATTTATGCCCCAAGGTTTGAACAAATCGAACTTACAGCTCCCAATGCATTTAGTGATAACTTGGTAGTAGGCAGATTCACCGCGAGTGACCCGGAAGGAAGTGATGTAATCTTTACGATCGTTGGAGAGAATCCCGACCTTGATGGGGACGAAGTGCCCATCCTTTCAATCAATGAAAACACCGGGGAGGTGCGCGTAAGGGACTACGATGATTTGAAATTGATGAATGCGGACCTGCTTAGCCCTATCCTTAGGGTGACGGATGCGGGAGGGCTATACGCAGAAAAGCAGACGCAAATCAATGTTGCCGAGTGGGCTTACCTTGCGGGAAGAAAGAGGCTGGCTGATTTTAATACAGGCACTGGATTTAACCTGCGTGAACAAATGCCAGCAGGTACCCTGGTCGGGCAGTTCGTGACCAATGATCCGGATGATGCGAAGTTGTCCTTTACCTTAGTTTCCGGGGATGGAGACAGCGGCAACCGCTTCTTTAGTCTTAGCCAGAACGGGGATTTGAAATCCAAGCAAAAGTTTGATTACGCCAGGAAGGCCTCCTACCTGATTCGCGTACGGTCGACCAATCAAAGAGGGAAAACCCATCAAAAAGTAATTGAGGTCAGAATACTTGAAGGTTTCGTGCCGATCCTTGATACGATGCTTCCCAACTACCGGGGTAACGGCAAGTACCGGTTGGGTGGGGTGTTACTGGATCCTGGAATTATTCGACAGGGTGTGAAGGTGGGAGTGCTGATCAGCGCCAACCCGATTGTTCCCGGAAAGATGGACGGGGTGTTGGATCGGCCACTTTCGTTGGGGAGCGGAGATTCATTTGCCATGGAATTCTCACCGGACGCAGGAATGGAAACCATTTATGTGATGGCTTATGCTCGAAATGAGAAGGGAAGGAGTTATGGCTTGATGGAACGAGTAGAAGTGGATGGCTACGGATCCAGGGTATCCGATTACCTGACCTCTGCAAAACCGATGAAAAATGCACCCGGATGGTGGACGAGCGATTGGTTTGGTACTTATTACCTTGCCGAAGCGAGCGGGTGGATTCTGCATATGGATCTCGGCTGGTTGTACCCGAGCATATCTGCAAGCGAGGGAATTTGGATATGGAAAGAGGCCCTTGGTTGGGTATGGACGAACCGGGGGATTTATCCCTACCTCTTCTCATCAAACTCCAACGCCTGGCTATATTTCTATGGAGAGCTTGATCAAAGGCGATTGCTCTACGACTACAAGCGGAAGAAATGGATTCGCCTGGATGAGACTATGATTCAGGAGGAAAAAGATACACGGTGAAGGTGATCAAGTGCCGTAGCCTTCCACTCCTATGGTGGGCCCTGTTTTGTTTTGTAATGGTGAGTTCGGCTGTGGGTCAGAATGCAGGACAGGAGGATTCGGATGAGGTGAGTGAGGAAACTGATGAAGATACAGAAAATTCGGCAGAGCAAGCAAATGGAGTAAGCACGGAGGATTCCCTCGTTGCGGAGGAAAGTTCTGCCAGTAGTGAAGCAGTCCAAGACTCTTCTTTTGTAGAGACTGAACAATCGACAAAGATAGAACAGGGAAATGCAGGAAGTGCCAACCAACCGTTTTCTTCGCAAGATGGAATGCCGCTTTCTCGAAACCAGTCAGGATTTGAACGGTCTCAAAATGATGACTTTTCCAGGGGTTCCAGGCCGGTGCATCAGAGGCCGATTGCTCCCACCATCCGTGCGGAAATACCCCGTGCCCCGATGATTGATCGATCGGTCCTGCAATCGATTATCATGGAAAATAACCCTGTCATCGCTCAGGCTCGTAAGACGGGTAAAATCAGTGAGGATACCAATATTCTTGCCAGATTCGGGCTTAGGAATGCCCAGACCAATCGCTTCTACCAAATGTCTGGGAGTACACGTAAGGCACTTCTTTCATCGGATGTGAAGGTGGTTCGCCGTCTTCTTTCAATGGATGGTTTTGGTCATGAACAGGGGGATGCTTTTTATGAATACCAACCCCAAACACGATCCTTGATTCTAAGTTTGGATGATGATGTTCTCGTTCCTTTACTCAACGAGGGAATTGAAGAGGATTTGCTTCAGGAATCTTTGACGAAGATGAACCTGGAAAGTTCTAAGCCAGCAAAAATGCCAAGGTTTACACCCGGTTCGGAGTTGGATGACCGTGCTAAACAAATGAGTTTGCGCCTGATGGAAAGTGGGAATGGGGATGTCTTTGGAGAGCTGAATGAACTATCTGACGGATCATGGGATGAGGATTTATTACGAGTGGGAGAGGTGGCTGATCTTCTCCTTAGAGATTATGACCTGAAAAATTCATCTCCCCGCGAACGGCTTTCTGTTGATGAAGTCTTGAACAATCCATTCTTCGCAGACGGATCTGCTTTGTATGAGGAGTTATTCATGAATGGTCTGGTGTTTGGTGGAGGTTCTGTTCTGGGAGGTAGAAATTTGATCATACAGGGAAATGCTAAAGCACTTAATCCATACTTTAATGATGGTTCAGGTGAGGTTTTGCTAGTTGCTTCCAAAAGTCTGGATATCGGAGGAGAGATTATATGGGGCACGGGTGCAAAAAAAGATGCACGACTGGTTATTATGAGCACGGGGGAATTGGAGGTTAAGCCTGGTGCTAAACTTTCCACTGTTACCAGTGATTTGGTCCTGGCTACTCAAAGAAATTTACTTCTCAAGCAAGTGTCTTTGAGTGGAGCGAGTGAAGTGGTCATTCGTGGGATGCGCGATGTTTCTCTGCAAGATGTTTCCATACGAGCCGATGTATTGGCCACGATCAAAGCACGCCGGGATTTAAATGTAGACGGGCTTACTTTTAATAAGGATCTTTCCAGAATCGTGATGGAGGCAACCACGATGAGGTTGCGTAATGTAAACTTCCCGGGTTTGGCTCAGGTACGGCTAAATACATTAAAGGGAGCGGTTGATGGCCGTTACCCAAACTTTGGGGCTAGTATCCCAGCAGTTGAGCAAATTGGTCGGGTCAACTTTATCGAAAATGTTCGATCGGGAGGGAACTTACTCCATGACCGTGCAAGTTTTGATTTACACGGGAAAAATATTGAGATTGGGAAAATTGCCCGGCCGTAACAGGAAATTTAGCGTTTGTAGAAACTAAAAAAACGACCCCTCATTTCCTTTTTCTGCTCGTCGCTTAGTTCGTACCAGTTTCTACCTTCTATCCTTACAGTCTTGCTCTTTGCCCAGTCCCAAGCGGACCATTAAGTTGATGTGTAGTGTAAGATTAACTAAGTGGAAGAGTGGAATTCTCCTGTTTCGAAATATTCGAGACTACTTAGTATACAGAACGGCAATTCTTTACCCGGGTATCTGTTGTTTGACTTATTTGTAGTCCAATGGTTCGTTAGAAAAATGAAACCTTTTGTGTTAATTATTTCTTATGTCCTATTGTTAGCAGGGTGTGGACAGCCAGACTTGGATGACTCCAAAGTTTTAAATGAGATTCTTTCCAAATCGATTGACACCTCAGATGTGCAGGAACGGGACCGGGCGGGTGAAACCCTTGCTTTTGTGATCAATTTTCAAAATCCTTTTTCCGGGTGGGCGAGTAGGATGTATGATAATGGACAGGTAAGAGAATTATCTAAATTTGAAGAGGGTAAACGCGAAGGTCTCTGGGTGAAGTGGTATGAAAACGGGAGAAAGGAAGAGGAAAAAAATTACCGTGATGGCAAATTACATGGTCTTGCCACACGCTGGTGGGAAAATGGACAAAAGTGGTATGAGGAAAACTACGAAAATGGAGAAAAGATAGGCGAGTCGAAGTTTTACGACTAAAGTTTTACAGGACGTCTCCCCCACACTGATGGTTGAATAATCCTGCGGTTGCCAGGAGTTTAGGGAGCCTGAGATTCGAAAATAATCGTAGTTAAGCGGCGGATGGCTGGAATGTTCACCGCCAGGTTGCCATCCTTTACCATAATTTTTTCAGACTGGGTAAAGGTGTTTTTTCGATAACCAGTAGATGGTTCAATATCTTCAGTGGTCCACTTTACAATGACTTCTTCCCCATCTGGAAATCCTTCTCCATCAAAAAGTCCGTCACGGTTATAACGGGCACCTTGCTGGATGGTGGCGGGTATCGATAAGTTGAGATCGAGTGGGTCTTCGATTTCCTCGGCATCTCTTCTGGCCACGAGCACGATGAATCGCTTGGCAGTCCGGTCGTAAGAACTCATCCGTATGTAGTCGTTGCTCTCGACCCCTGTCATGTTGATGTCATTACCAGCTTCTCCGGGCATGGTGTGATGAACACACTCATTTTGACCGGCAGATAGTTGTGCGAACCAACGCCAGATGTAGTAGTGCGGATGGTTGGGATCATCAGGCACGGCATACGGAGCCCCAAATTCACTCCCTCCCAGAAAGCTGGTATCCTCAATGATGACAAACTTTTCATCTTTTCCCCGTAAATTTAATTTACGGTTCGCAATCCCTGGCCCGCCGGTGAAGTTGGGATTTAAGGGTTCGCCCAAATCAGCCAGCCTACCATTGTAATCGATCCGTTTGGTCAGCCCCATCGTCCAATCGCTGTGATTATCGGCCCAAGGTAGGTTGGTCAGAGACAAACCGCGTTGTAGACATTCCCCCAATATTCTCAGGGTGGACTCTACGGTATCTCCGCTTGCTTCCGGGCCATGAGGGGTGCGTTTGCCATCCCAGCAGATCCAACTTTCTGCGGCCACCAACCCCTTGTCTGTATAGCCCTCTTCGTCAAGACGTTGATCCATGTATTCCATCTGGTCCCACACCGATTCCACTGATGTCAGCAGTCCGCCACCCCAGCCATTATTGAAGTCACTCAGGTTTAGGGCAAAGTTATCGATCATGCCCATAAGCTCGGGGTACTCGAGCTGGATATCATACCACTCCTTACAATTGCGTGAGGGAGACAGACCTGCAGTGGAAACAATCTTAGTGTCACCGGTTTCTTCTCCATAGTCGCGAATCGCCCGTGCGGCTGGTAGCACATAGAGTTCGATCAATTCATCGAACGATCCATCCCAATACTTCGGATGGTTGGCCTCATGGAATATACCGTAATAGTCAACATCCTCGCCAAACCATTCCACCGTTGCCTTGACCATATCGTAGATCGCCTGATTATCGGGAGGGAGTAAATTAAAGTCTTCATACTCCTCTCCGCCATTCATCCACAAGGGTACCTGCCAGATGACTAACTCTGTCTTAATCCCCCGCTCTTTGCTTAGTTTGACTGCATGGCGGATCGCCTGGGCTTCCTTGGATGGATGGTTGTGATAATCCAGATTTTTTTTAGAAGGAAGGGTGTGGAGAGACATATACCAAAAGGTAGAATAACTCGCCACTTTGCCCAGTTCTCTCTCAATGTCCGCTTCCGAGTTTTTGGGTTGGTCGGGGTAGGGTTGCCAGCGGAAACCCACATGAATGTGGTTTCTTGTTACTTCATAGACCGGGGGAGGGCTCTTGTTTTCAAAAAGCTCTATCATGCCAGGCCCCACTCGTTCCTTGGGGTCGTCAGGAATGATGAAATCATCTGCCAGGCAGACATTGAACAAATTGCCTGCAAAAAAGAACACCCCGGTAAAAATAACTATACGCCCCAACATTCCCAATTCATACGCCCTTAATCAGGTAAATACAAGTTTTTGAAATCGTTCAGGAGATGGATCGTTGATCTGGTAGCTTCTTTAAAAAAGGGATAAATCGTGATGTTTGAGTGCAGTTTATGGGTCGATCGATTTACTAAAAAATACAGATTGAGGTCACTGCTGCTTTTCTTACAAGTTGTATACCTATGAATAGTCATGAAATAGATTACGAACTGATTGGGGATGATATGCAAATTGTCGAGGTGGAGCTCGATCCCGGCGAGACTGTGATTGCTGAGGCAGGGGCGATGAATTACATGGAAGACCAAATCTCGTTTGAAGCCAAAATGGGAGATGGTTCCAAACCAAATCAAGGCCTGTTCGGGAAATTACTCGATGTGGGCAAACGGGCTCTTACGGGGGAATCCATTTTTATGACTCACTTCACCAACCAGGGGATGGGCAAAAAACGGGTCAGTTTTGCCGCTCCATACCCGGGTAAAATTATCTGCGTGGACCTGCAGGAGCATAATCAAAACATCCTTTGCCAAAAGGACTCCTTTTTATGCGCCGCTTTGGGAACCAATGTATCCATCGCCTTTCAAAGAAAACTGGGTACCGGATTTTTCGGAGGGGAAGGTTTTATCCTCCAAAAGCTTTCCGGAGATGGAAAAGCATTTGTTCATGCGGGGGGTACAATTGTGCGCAAAGAATTACAGGGCGAAACCTTGCGGGTGGATACGGGCTGTATTGTCGCCTTTGAGGAAAGTATAAATTACGATGTACAAATGGCAGGCGGGCTGAAATCGATGATCTTTGGAGGAGAAGGCTTGTTCCTGGCCACTCTCAGCGGTTTCGGGACGGTTTGGTTGCAAAGCCTGCCTTTCTCCAGATTGGCTGATCGAGTGTTGCAAAATGCCCCAAGTGTAGGAGGCAAAAATCAGGGCGAAGGTTCGGTATTGGGGGGTCTAGGCAGAATGATCGATGGAGATTAGGCTGCCTTTACAGGAGTCTCAATGAATACAATTTATTATTTTTTTCATCTAGCTTCAGTTTGCGCAAAAAATTGACCAATCTCCTTATGGATGATTGGCTCGATTAGAGAAAGCTGTTCTAAACGCTTTATTTCTTTTTTTTGTAATAGCCCTCGGTGCCAAGGAACCGACGCGCACTTGGACAAGTGCAGACGGCCGAACCCTGGAAGCCCGCTACTTGGAAATGGTTGGCACCAAGGTGCGGATTGAAAATGCATCGGGGCGGAAATTCACCGTTCCACTTAATGGCTTCTCATCCGCTGATCAAGAGTATGTGAAGAAGGCTTATGGGCGATCGTTGTTCGCGGAACCTCAGCCCTTTAAGGATGAGGGGCGAGGCGGAGTGATTGTTGCATCTGCCAAGGGTAAGGTGAAGGTGTTAGTTGCAAAGACTGATAGGTATTCCGACCCATCACCAAGGGATGTGATCGTGGGAGAGTCCATCGCTTCGGGTGCCACCTTGATTACGGGTAGCGGAGCGGAAGCGGATTTGCTTCTTACAAACGGAACCTTGGTTCATTTGGGCGAGAATACAAAATTGGTTTTAACGGCTCTTTATCAAAAAGCCTTTAAGGGTACAAAACAGAAGGTAAGCGAGCTTACCAAGGAGGTTAGCCCAAGTAGAACAGCTCTTAAATTAGAAGAGGGTAACTTGGTCTTAGATGTACGCAAGTTGGGTAAGGAATCTTCCTTTCTTGTTGAAACCAAGATTGCACAGGCAGGTATACGAGGAACCCAGTTCAAAGTGTCGGCGAGTGCGGATTCGTCGGAATTATCAGTAATGGAAGGACGAGTCGATTTTTTGGACTCGGAGCAAATGATCGCCGCTGTTGAGGCCGCAAAGAAAGCAGGTGCAGTTAAAGGTGTACCTGCCAAGGTGGAGGATATGAGTGCTAGTGAGCAGGTAGAGGTGAAGCAAGCGGTAGAGCAGGCTAAGCAGGCTTCGGCCTTGTTCGATTTAAAACGCTTGTCAAACACGGTGGATGGGTATTCGCAAAATCCAACTATTACGATCAAGTCAATCGGTTTACAAATGATTTGGTGTAAACCAGGAAGTTTCGTAATGGGGCCGGATAAAAAAAGGAAAGACTCTCCCGCCCATCCAGTAATTCTTACTGAAGGATTTTATCTTGGAAAATATGAAGTGACCCAAGAGCAGTACCAAAAAGTCACAGGTAATAACCCGAGCAAATTTAAAGATAATAAACTTCCCGTTGAAATGGTAAGCTGGATTGAAGCAGTTGCATTTTGTGAAACCCTTACAGAAAGGGAGAATATCCGGGGTTGGGAGTTTTCATTACCTACGGAAGCCCAGTGGGAGTATGCCTGCAGAGCGGGAACTACCACAATATACAGTTGGGGAAATACGATTAGCCCCAAAAACGCAAACTACCCTGGAAGTAAGTTAAATAGGACACGAGAAAATGGTTCTTATTCACCAAACTCCTGGGGATTTTACGATATGCATGGAAATGTGGCCGAGTGGTGCAATGATTATTTTGGGCCTTATTCTCAGGATTTAGCGGTTGATCCTAGAGGTCATATATTAGCACCTGATTTTGTGAGGCGTGGGGGGTCATGGATAGCTTACTCCAGATACATTACATCAGCAGGACGAATTGAAGGGAAACCTGATCGCAAAGAGAGTTACATAGGCTTTCGAGTTGCCTTCAAGCAGGTGGACTGATCATGAGGAATCTAACTCGAACCTTCCTTCTCCTCCTCGCGGTCACCCTTTTCGCCAAGGAACCAATTCGTACTTGGACAAGTGCAGACGGCCGAACCCTCGAGGCTCGTTACTTGGAAATGGTTGGCACCAAGGTGCGGATTGAAAATGCCTCGGGTAGAAAATTTACCGTTGCTCTGACAGGATTCTCATCCGCCGATCAGGAGTATGTGAAGAAGGCACATGGGCGGTCCTTGTTTGCCGAACCTCAACCATTTGAGGATCAGGGGAGAGGTGGAGTGATTGTTGCTTCTGCTAAGGGTAAGGTAGAAGTAATCGCAAAAAAACATGATCGCTATTCAGATAAGGATCCTGACCCACGAGAGGTAATTGTTGGCGAGTCAATCGGACCAGGTGCCACCTTGATTACGGGTAGCGGAGCGGAAGCGGATTTGCTTTTAACGAATGGTAGCCTTGCTCACTTGGGTGAGAGTACAAAGCTGGTATTAAAAGCCCTTTATCAAAAAGCCTTTAAGGGTACGAAACAGAAGGCA
>Ga0181560_10004296_pt1 | contig 12989 bp, 15 predicted proteins | sample 011ome_20_FD_133751 | JGI IMG/M metagenome (GOLD analysis project Ga0181560, IMG submission 133751) | Coastal salt marsh microbial communities from the Groves Creek Marsh, Skidaway Island, Georgia - 011509CT metaG (megahit assembly) | ecosystem: Environmental > Aquatic > Marine > Intertidal...
CTGCATCACCCATGCCTTGGGGGGCAGGGCGCGGGCGCGCAACCGTTCCAGCCGCCAGCGGGGGGCGGTGCTGCCCTCATGCGCGGGGGCCATGTGCCAGCGGGTTTCAATGCCCGCCGCACCGCCAATATCGGGGCATAACAGCAGGCCCAAGGGGGCGGTGCCCGCCGCCTCGGCCGCCAGATGCAGGCGGCGCACCGGGGTCAGGCCCGGTGGGCTGGGCAAATCGGCCACCACCAAGGGAACGGCGCCGCTGCGCAGCCCCTCTTCCATGGCCCATAGCGCCAAGTCGGGTTTTTCGGCTTGCACAAAAACAAACGCCCCCGGCTGCACCCAAGGCGCCATGCCGCTGGCATTCAGCGCCAATGTGGGCGCGCGCAGGCCAATCCACAGCACTGGCCCGTGGCCCAACGGGGGCGGCTGTTGCCCGATACCCGCCTGATGCGGCCCGCCCCGCTGCACCGCCTGTGCCAGCCACATGGCAAAACTATGGCGGGCAGGGCCACAGGCCTCGTGCGTGCGCCCACGCGCCAGCATGATATCGGGGGCGCTGTCGGGGCTGGGCACAATGGCAGGGCGCTGCGCCTGCGATAGGGGGCTGGGTGTGGAAAAAACCATGAAGACAAAATAATATGTTCGCTAAATGTTCTCAAGCGCCTTTTTCATCACGAATATTGAATATTTGTGATGACAGGGCCGGTATCTTGGGTAGTCTGGGCTGATAAAAACAAACCTTGGGAGGATATCATGAAAAAATTCTTAGCTGCCGCCGTTTTGGCCTGCGCGCCCATGCTGGCTTGGGCCGAGGGGCAGGTGCATAAAGTGGCCATTCACGTTGATCAAAACGATCCACAAGTGATCAATATGGCCTTGAATAACGTGCAAAACCTGATCAGCTACTACAAATCCCAAGGCGATACTGCCGAGGTCGAGGTGGTGGCCTATGGGCCGGGGCTGTTGATGTATGTGGCGGGAAAAAGCCCGGTTTCCGATCGTATCGCCGCCATGTCTTTGGAAAATGACAGCGTCACATTCTCGGCCTGCGGCAATACCCACCGCAAGATGAGCGAGAAAGCGGGCAAAGAGGTGAAATTGCTGGACGAAGCGCGCGTCGTGCCCTCGGGTGTGGTGCGCTTGGTCGAATTGCAGCAACAAGGCTTTGCCTATGTGCGCCCCTGATTAGGCGCGAAAAACGGCATTCGGGGGGTTTACCCCCCGGGTGCGGCCGATAGGGTGGGCGCATCACCGCACAGACAGGAATGCGTCAGATGAAAATGAACCCGCTTGGCACCAGCGGCCTGATGGTCAGCGAATTTTGCCTTGGCACCATGACCTATGGCAGCCAAACCAACATGGCCGATGCCCATGCCCAAATAGACCAAGCTTTGGCCGCTGGTATCACCTTTGTGGATACGGCGGAAATGTATCCGGTGAACCCGGTGCGCGCCGAAACCATTGGCCGCAGCGAAGAGATCATCGGCGCATGGATCGCGGCCAATCCGGGGCGGCGCGCGGGGCTGGTCTTGGCCAGCAAACATTCCGGCGAGGGCATGGCCCACACGCGCGGTGGCGCGCCGATTTCAGCGGCCAGCATTCCGCAGGCCATCGAAGGCTCGCTGCGGCGGTTGCGCTGTGATGTGATCGATCTGTATCAATTCCACTGGCCCAATCGCGGCAGTTACATGTTCCGCAAAAACTGGGCCTATAACCCCTTTGGCCAGAACCGCGCGGAAACGATCGCCCATATGGAAGAGGCTATCGGCGCGTTGCAGTTGCAGGTGGAAAAGGGCAATATCCGCGCCTTTGGCCTGTCCAATGAATCGGCTTGGGGCACCACCCAATGGTGCATGGCGGCCGAGCGTGTGGGCGGGCCGCGCCCGGTCAGCATTCAAAACGAATATTCCCTGCTGTGCCGCCTGTTCGATACCGATCTGGCCGAGGTCAGCGCCAACGAAAACGTGGGCCTACTGGCCTTTTCCCCATTGGCGGCGGGGTATCTGACGGGCAAATATGCCAATGGCGCCGTGCCGCCCGGTAGCCGGATGAGCTTGGTTCCGGAAATGGGCGGGCGCAACAGCCCGCGGGTGGGCCCGGCGGCGGCGGCCTATGTGGCCTTGGCCCGCGCGCATGGGCTGGATCCGGTGCATATGGCGCTGGCATGGGCGGCGCAGCGGCCCTTTATGACATCGGTTATTTTCGGCGCCACCACGCAGGCGCAATTGGGCCATATTTTGCAAGGTCTCGATCTGCAGCTTTCGGCCGAAATACTGGCCCAAATCGACGATCTGCACCGCGCCCATCCGATGCCCTATTAATTTGGCGCGCTGCCGGGGGTTGGCGGCGCGGGCTGGGCCTGGGGTTGGGCCTGGGACTGGGCGCGCAGGTCGCGCACGGAGATGCCAAAATGGCGGGCAAAGGCGCGGCTAAAGGCGGATTGCCCCGAAAACCCGGTGGCTTGGGCAATTTCTGCCACGGACAGGGGGCTGTCTTGGGCCATCCGGCGCGCCTCGGACAGGCGCAGCGCCAGATAAAATTGTTTGGGGCTTTGGCCCAAGGCGCGCTGAAACAGGGTTTCCAAATGCCGCAGCGACAGGCGCAGGCGCTGGGCCAGCGTGGCCACGCGCAATGGTTCGTCCAGATGCGCCTCCATCAGCGCCACAGCGCGCGCCACAACCGGGTGGCGCCGGGCCAGCCGGGCGGTGGCGGTCAGGGCCTGGGGCGCGGTGCCGGCGGGGCCGGGGTCGTAGATCAAGGCGCCCGCGACGCGCGCCGATAGGTCTGCGCCGTGGCGCAGGGCAATCAGGTGCAACATCATATCAATCGTGGGGGCCGCACCGCCGGCCGTTAATCGATTGCCCGAAACAACAAACCGGTCGGGGCGCAGGCTGACGCGGTCGAACGTGGCGGCGAACTGATCGCGGTCTTCCCAATGGGTGGTGGCCATATGCCCATCAAGCAGCCCCGCCATGGCCATCACTTGGCTGCCGCCGTCCACCCCCGCCACGGCCAAGCAGCGTGGCGCCAAGCGGCGCAGGCTGGCCAGCAACGCGGGGCTGGCATGACGGTGCAGGTTGAAACCCGCGATCACCATCAGCAACTGCGTGCGGTCAAGATCGGCAACTGGCTGGGCGGGCAGGGTAAACCCTGCGGTTAACTCGGCGCCGCTGCTGTCTGGGCTGTAATAGGCCCAGCGAAACAGCGCCCGCCCCGCCCGGCGGTTGGCCGCGCGCATGGGATCGACCGCGGCGGCAAGGCTTAGAAGGTTGCTATCGGGCAGAACCAAAACCGCCACATCCAATGGGCCGGGGGCGGTGTGCCACAGATTTTCAGCGGATAATGACATAAATACCTCGTATAATGTAAAATGCACCGATGCAATCTGGCAATGATGGGGGCGATTGATGTGCCGGGTGCGCCCCGAACCGGAGGGACCAATGCCATTAGAAATGAACCGCGAAGTCTTTATCACCTGCGCCGTCACCGGCTCGGGCAGCACCCAAGACCGCAGCCCGCATGTGCCGCGCAGCCCCGCAGAGATTGCCGCAAGCGCCATTGATGCTGCCCGCGCCGGCGCGGCGGTGGTGCATTGCCATGTGCGCGACCCCGACACCGGCGCCCCCTCGCGCCGGTTGGATCTGTATCGCGAGGTGACAGAGCGCATCCGCGAGTCCGAGGTTGACGTGGTGCTGAACCTGACCGCCGGCATGGGGGGGGATATGGTTTTTGGCAGCCCCGAGCGCCCCTTGCCGCTGAAAGAGGCCGGCACCGATATGGTGGGCGCGGCCGAGCGTGTCGAGCATGTGAAACAATGCTTGCCTGAAATCTGCACGCTGGATTGTGGCACGATGAATTTCGCCGAGGCCGATTACGTGATGACCAACACGCCCGGCATGCTGCAGGCCATGGGCCGGATGATGACGCATCTGGGGGTAAAACCCGAGATCGAGGCCTTTGACACCGGCCATTTGTGGTATGCAAAACAGCTGGTCAAAGACGGCGTGCTGGACAGCCCGGCCTTGGTGCAATTGTGCATGGGCGTGCCATGGGGCGCGCCTGACGATTTGAACACGTTCATGGCGATGGTCAACAACGTGCCCGATGATTGGACATTCAGCGCCTTTTCGCTGGGGCGCAACCAGATGGCCTATGTGGCAGCCAGCGTTTTGGCGGGCGGCAATGTGCGGGTTGGGTTGGAAGACAACCTGTGGCTGGACAAAGGCGTGTTGGCCACCAATGCGCAGCTGGTCGAGCGGGCGGTGACGATCACCGAAAACCTGGGCGTCCGGGTTATCGGCCCGCAGCAAGTGCGCGAAAAGCTGGGCTTGGTAAAACGCGCCCCGGCGGCGCTATAGGCTTGCAACGTGGCAGGGGGCGCTGCCCCCCGCGCCCCTGGGGGCGCGTCCCCCGGAGTATTTTGGGCAAAATGAAAAGGGCAGGCATAGGCGGGGGGGCTCTGCTGGGTCTGGTGGGGCTTTTGGCGGGATGTATGGCGGCACCGGGGCCAAGCCTGCGTGAGCGGGGGGCGCCTTTGTCGTCGCAGGTTGGGGTGGCGGTGGCGCAGATAGACGGGGACTGGGTGGTGCGCGTGGCGCCGCAGGGGGGGCAGGTGGTGCCCGGCGACAAGATGCGCTTTGGCGGGCTGCGCGGCATTGGGCCGGGGCGGTTTGCGGTGGGGCGCGGGCCTTGGGCGGGGCGTGAGATGTGGGTGTTGTGGATGGATAGCGGGGCGCGCACGGCGCTGGTGGCCACGCCCGAGGGTGACAAGGGTTTGGTGTTGGATCGCCATGCGCAGGGGGGCGCTGACCGCGTGGCGGTGGCGCGCGTGGTGATGGGCTGGCAGGGGTTTGATTTGGCCGCGATGGATTTGAACTGAGGGCCCACGCATTTGTGCAATTTTGTGGGGTGGGTTTTGTGCAAAGCTGCGCCATTCGCGTGTTCGAGATAAAGGAGTGCCTTGCGTGAAATGGTTTTTGTTGAGTGCAACCCATATAGTGGCTTTGGCCTTTGGCTTTGCTTTGGGGGTTTATCTATTGCCCATTTTGACGGCGCCCGCCGCGCCCGATGGGGCGGAATTGTCGGCCAAGGCGCAGGGGGCGGCTTTTTCTGGCACATTCACCCGGGATTTGCGCGACAGCGATTTTCTGCATTGGGGGGAAGGTGAAGTTTCGGTGGGTGAGCACCTGATTGTGCATCAGGGAAAGTTGGCCCCCGGGCCAGATTACAAACTGTATCTTGTGCCGGAATTCGTGGAAACAGAGGCACGGTTTGAACAGATCAAGGCGGCGTCGCTGCGTGTTGGCGACGTCAAAACATTCAACGGCTTTGTGCTTGAGGTGCCGCAAGGCACCGACCTGACCGCCTATACGACGGTTTTGATTTGGTGCGAGGCTTTTGGCGAATTCATCACGGCAGCAAGGTATCGCTAAATGACAGAAAAGAAGACGGCCGCCATTTTGGGTGGTGGGGTAATCGGCGGCGGCTGGGCCGCGCGGTTTTTGTTGAATGGCTGGGATGTGCGGGTGTTTGACCCCGATCCAGAGGCGCCGCGCAAGATTGGCGAGGTGTTGGCCAATGCCCGCAGGGCGCTGCCTGGTTTGGGAAATGTGGCCCTGCCCGCCGAAGGGCAGCTGAGCTTTCACACCGAGATGGCCCAAGCGGTGGCGGGCGCGCACTGGGTGCAAGAAAGCGTGCCAGAGCGGTTGGATATCAAGCACCGCGTATACAGCGGCTTGGTTGGGCATGTGGGGGCGGATGTGGTGATTGGCTCGTCCACCAGCGGGTTTAAACCCAGCGAATTGCAACAGGAGCAGGCGCTGGCGGGGCAAATCGTGGTGACGCATCCGTTTAACCCGGTTTATCTGTTGCCGGTGGTCGAATTGGTGGGCACACCGGCCAATAGCGATGCCACGATCGCGCAGGCGCGCGAGGTTTTGCAGGGCTTGGGCATGTTCCCGCTGCATCTGCGCAAAGAGATCGACGCCCATGTCGCCGACCGCTTGCTAGAGGCGGTTTGGCGCGAGGCGCTTTGGTTGGTCAAAGACGGCATTGCCACGACCGAGGAAATCGACAACGCCATTCGCTATGGGTTTGGCCTGCGCTGGGCGCAGATGGGGCTGTTTGAAACCTATCGCATTGCCGGGGGCGAGGCGGGGATGAAGCATTTCATGGCGCAATTTGGCCCCTGTCTGACATGGCCTTGGACCAAGCTTATGGATGTGCCAGAATTTACGGATGAGTTGGTAGAGCTGATCGCGGGCCAATCCGATGCGCAATCGGGGCATTTGTCGATCCGCCAGCTAGAGCAGATCCGCGATTCAAATTTGGTTGGGATGATGCGCTTGCTGGCGGCCAATAACTGGGGTGCTGGGGCCTTGCAAAACGCCCATGACAGCGCGCGCGAGGCCGATGCGGGGCTGTGCAGCCATATCGACCAGCTGGCAGATCTGGCCAAGCCCGTGCTGACATTGAACCGCGTGGTGCCCTTGGATTGGCTGGATTACAACGGGCATATGACCGAAAGCCGCTATTTGGAAACCTTCACCAAGGCCACAGATCGGCTGATGGCGATGGTGGGCTGCGATGAAGACTATATCGCCAAGGGCGGCAGCTATTTCACGGCGGAAACCCATATTCGCCACCTAGACGAGGCCAAGGCGGGCACCCCGATTACGGTGCACACGCAGGTTTTGGCGGGTGAGGACAAGAAAATGCACTTGTGGCACGAATTGCGCGCGGGCGAGCGGCTGTTGGCGACGGGCGAGCAGATGTTGGTGCATGTCGATCTGGCCAGCCGCAGCGCCAGCGCGCCGGCGGGCCACGTGGCGCAGGCGCTGGGGCGCTTGGCTGGCGCCCATGCCGCGTTGCCACAGCCGCAGGGCTTAGGCCGCGCCATCGGCGACCCGCGTTAAGCGGGCGGGCCGCCCCTGTGCACCAAGGCGCGCAGGGCGGCCAATTTATCGGGAAAAGCGCGCGCGCCGATATCGGCGGCGCGCACCAAATTATCGAAATGCTCGGTAAAGGCGGTCACGCGCTGGCTGTCGCGGAAAACCAGATAGTTGTGGCCGACGTAGACTGCGGCCATCAGCGGGCCAAAAATGGTCAGCGGGGCCGAATACACCCTGCGTGCATCGAAAAGATAAAAGCGCAATCTGGGGTAAAACTGCGTGTAAAGCGCCTGCAGCCTGTCCAGCTGCTGGTGGCGCAGGCTGCGGGGCAAGCCGCTGTAGTAGCCACTGGCGCTGGCAAAGCTTTCCAATTCGTGCAGGGGGCAGGCGATTTCATAATCTGATCGCGCGGCGCGCATCCAGTTCAGCCGGTCTTGCGAGGCTTGAATGGCTTGTTGTGCGCTGCGCCCCAAATGCGGGGTGTATTCCCATTCCAACATCTCGTTGGTCTTTAGCATATCGGGCAGCGAGGCGGGCACATGGCGAATTTTATATCCTGCGGCCTCTTGGTGCCAGCTAAAGATCTGCTCATCTACCAGCGCCCGGGCCGCCGGGGTCAGCACCATGGAATTGGCCAGCAGGCTGGCGGCATTTTCGGGCCGGTCCGACAGCGATAACAGCCAATCTGACGAAACATCCAGCGCGCTGGCGCAGGCGCCCACAACTTGCGCATTGGGCAGCCGTGCGCCGGTGTCTTTGAGCAGTTGGGAAATGGTCGATCGGTCGACCCCAATGGCGCGGGCCAGCGCGCTTTGGCTGATGGCTTTGGCCTGTATCGCCTGGGCCAGACGGGTGCGAAACTGCGCTGCGCGCATACGTTTGTCGATTTTTTCTATCATGTGGTGATAAATATCACAGTTGTAGAAAGTTGTTAACTACATACCAAATGCCGCTGCGAAAATTTGGGCCCTAATCTGGCGTGCAAGATCGCACAGGGGACAAGATGCAGCAGGGGCAAGTGCCAAGGCAGGGGCGCAGGGTAAAAGGCGCCGAAAGGGGGGCTGTGGAATGGCCCAGCTTGGCCCTGCTTGGTGCTTGTTATGGGCTTTGGTGCGCGGGCATTATCTGGCTGCCCAGCCTGTCTTTGGCGGCGGCCATTGTGGCGGTTGCCGTGGCGGGCACGCTGCATTCCTCGCTGAGCCACGAGGCATTGCATGGCCATCCCACCCGCTATCTTTGGGTGAACGAGGCGCTGGTGTTTCCAGCGCTTAGCCTGCTGATCCCCTATCAGCGGTTTCGCGATACCCATCTGGCCCACCACCAAGATGCCCGCCTGACAGACCCCTATGACGACCCCGAAAGCAATTATATGGACCCCGCGGTTTGGCGGGCGTTACCCGCATGGCGCAAGGGCGTGCTGCGGGCCAATAACACGCTGCTGGGGCGCATGCTGCTTGGGCCGATTGTGGGCCAAATCGCGTTTATGCATGGCGATTGGCAGCTGATCCGCGCCCGCACCCCCGGCGTTCTGGCGGCGTGGCTGTGGCATATCCCGGCCTTGGGGGTGGTGCTGGCCTTTTGGGCGGGCTTTGGGCAGATGCCGTTTTGGGCGCTTGCGCTGGGCAGTTACGGGGCGCTGGCCCTGTTAAAGATCCGCACGTTTTTGGAACACCGCGCCCATGAAAAGGCCCGCGCCCGCACCGTGATTGTCGAGGACCGCGGGCCATTGGCGCTGCTGTTTTTAAACAACAATCTGCATGTGGTTCATCACGCCCACCCGCAGGTGGCCTGGTATCAGCTGCCCGCGCTTTACCGCAGCCGCAAAGAGGCGTTTTTGCGCCGCAACGAGGGCTATGTCTACCGCTCGTATGGGCAAATTTTCCGGCATTATTTTTTGCGCGGCAAAGACCCGGTGCCACATCCGCTCTGGCCTGAGCGGTGAAATAGGCGCATGTAGGGCGCATGGAGCTTTGGGTTTGGGTTACTTTTTGCGCTGCAGCCTTTCAGACTGGGCGCTTTATGCTGCAAAAACAGCTAAGCGCGGTGGCCTTGTCTGCCGCAGGGGCGACTTTTGCACGCTTTATCTATTCTGCGCCCTTGGTCGCCTTGGGCGTGGTGGCGTGGGCGGCGCTGAAGGGCTGGCATTTGCCTGCGCTTGGGCCGGGGTTTTGGGCCTATGTCTGGGCTGGGGGGCTGGCGCAAATTCTGGCCACGGTCTGTGTGGTGGCGCTGTTTAAGCATCGCAATTTTGCGGTGGGCATCACGTTTAAGAAAACCGAAGTGATCCAAACCGCGCTGGTGGGGTTTGTGCTGTTGGGCGAGGGGGTGTCGCCCCTTGGGTTTGTGGCCATTTTGCTGGGGCTTGCGGGGGTGATGGTGTTGTCTGGCACGCCCGATGCGCCGGGCGGCTGGCTGCGCAACTTGGCAAACCGCGCGGCTGGCTTGGGGGTGCTGTCGGGGGCGCTTTTTGCGGTGTCGGGGGTGACATATCGCGCCGCCTCGCTGCAGGTGCTCAGCGAGCACCCCTTCGAGCGCGCGTTGATCACGCTGGGGGCGGTGTCGGTTTCGCAGATGCTGGCCATGTGGCTGTGGCTGATCTGGCGCGAGCCGGGGCAGGTGAGCCGTGTGATTGGCGCCCATAAAGTGGCCAAATGGGTTGGGCTAAGTTCGATGGCGGGCAGCTTGTGCTGGTTTACCGCCTTCACCTTGCAAAACGCGGCCTATGTCAATGCGGTGGGCCAGATCGAGCTGGTGTTTTCGTTGCTGGCCTCGACGCTGTTTTTCAAAGAACGCCCCAGCGCCCGCGAATACGCAGGCATTGCGCTGCTGTGTGGCAGCGTTTTGGGGCTGATCTTATTGGTTTAGCGTCTTGATTTAACGTGTTGGTTTAAACGTCATGTTTAAACCTTTTATTTGAAATGTTTATTTGGCTTGGGTCGGTGGCTATTCGCCGTGCTGGCGCCCGCTCAGCGGGCCCTTGCCGCCAAGGCGTAAAAACAGGCTGGCCTCTTCGTTGTTTTTGAAAAACGGCACGCTGCTGGGGGGCGCGTCGCTGGTGGCGCGGGCCGAGATTTCGGCCAAGACCACCTCGGTGATAAAGGGCAGATCGAATTTGCGCACCTCGGGCAGTGGGATCCATTGCAGATGTGAAAGCTCGTCGCAGGCGGCGCCGAAATCATCCAGATCGCTGGCAATTGCCTCGGCATCGACCAGAAAAAACCGCGCATCAAAGCGACGGGGGCGGCCCGGGGGGGTGATGGCACGAAAGACAAATTGCAACGCGTCTGCGGCAGGCACATAGCCCGTGGCGGCAAAGCTTTGCCAATCGGCGGGGGGCGCGGCGTGCCACTGGCCGGGGGTGCCCAAGATCAGGCCGGTTTCTTCCCATAATTCCCGAATGGCGGCCACGGCCAAGGCATTGGTCAAATCGGCCTCGGTGTCTTCGGTCAGGCGTTGCTGGCACAGGGTGGGCAGCGGGCGCGCCAGCGGTATCTGCGCATCGCTTGGGTCAACCGCACCGCCGGGGAACACAAATTTATTGGGCATGAAAACAGCCCCAGCCCCGCGCTGGCCCATCAAGACCTGCGGCACGCTGTGGCGATCGCGCAGCACAATCACCGTGGCTGCATTGCGTATGGCTGTTTTGTCGATGCTCATTTTTCCCCCCGTTTATGCGGGGGTCAGCCGGGTTTTCCGAACCCGTGCATCTGACGGGCCCATTGGAACCCGATCATCGCCCCCTTTAATCTGGGCAAAAGGTAAAGCGACAAGGCCACCGTTCCAATAGCGAAAATGGTAAAAAGGATCAGTGGTTCGGGGCGCCATGTTTCAAAGACGATCAAAAGCAGTGGCGCCATGAGGTGGCCAACGAATAAAATCGTCAAATAGGCCGGGCCATCATCGGCACGATGGTGGTGCAATTCCTCGCGGCATACCGGGCAGGATTGGCGCACGCTAAGATAGCCCTTCATGATGGGGCCAGAGCCACAATTTGGGCATTTCCGGCGCCAGCCCTTCCAAACCGCGGGCCATGTTTCGCGCTCTGCCTGCAATACTGTATCTTGTGCCATGCACTTACCCCTGTCGCTCAAGGCGCCACCATGCGCGATCTTGGCGCCGGTTCATAGGGGGATGTGGGCTGCTTGCGGCGCGATGTCGCAAAAGCTGCGCAACTTTTGGGCGCTGTTTGGTTTGGTGGCGGGGCTGGCGTGATCACAGCTGCGTGAGCGCGGCGCCGCCACCCCGACGGAAAGGCAGGGGCTGCACGTATTACCCCTGTCAAATCGGGCAGGTTGGCTACCCGGTTGCCAAACAAAGGAGAGGCAGCAAATGAAATTTCCAGCAATGATTTGTGGCGTTGCAGCACTGGCCGTGGCCAGCAGCATGGCTTGGGCCAGCCCTATGGGCGCAGATCAGCAGGGGCGCGCCAAACAGGCCGACCGCGGGGCGATCTTCAGCCAGCTTGACGCCGATCAGGATGGCCAGGTGACACGCGCCGAAATGATGGCAGCAGCCCAAGCGCGCTTTGCCAAACAAGACAGCGATGGCGATGGCGCGCTGAGCCAAAACGAAATGAAGGCCGCAGCCGAGGGGCGCGCGGGCAAAAAAGCCGAGAAGCGGTTTGAGAAAATGCTCAAGCGCGCCGATGCCGACGGCGATGGCAAGCTAAGCTTTGCGGAACTGTCGCAAAAACGTGGCGACCGGCATTTTGCCCGTATGGACGGCAATGGCGATGGGGCAATCAGCCGTGATGAATTTGCCAGCAAGGCGCGCCATCACGGGCAAAAACCGCGCGCAGAGCACAACCGCTAAGCCGCATTGGGCGGGGCCGCCACCTGCGGCCCCGATTGCCCAGATCTATGGAACGCGATACGCCTTGGCCAATGCAGATGCCCTTTGACAGCCTGACCGAGCTTTCCGACGACACGCTTTTGGCCCTGTTTGCCAATGGCGATGCGGGGGCTGCGCGGGCCTTGACCTTGCGTTTCACGCCGCGCGCCTTGGCGCATGCCCAGCGTGTGCTGGGCGATGCCGCCGAGGCCGAGGACGTGGCGCAAGAGGCCATGATGCGGCTGTGGCGGGTGGCGCCAGAATGGCGCTCGGGCGAGGCGCAGGTCAGCACATGGCTTTATCGTGTGGTGGCGAACCTGTGCACCGACCGGCTGCGCAAGCGCCGGACGGTGGATATCGACAGCGTGCCCGAACCGGTTGATCCCCGCCTGTCGGCCGATGCCAGCCTGCAGCAGCAAGAACGCGCAGCCGCGCTGCATGAGGCGTTGCTGCATTTGCCAGACAGGCAGCGCCAAGCGGTGGTGCTGCGCCATATCGAGGGGCTGACAAACCCGCAAATCGCCACGATTTTGGGGGTTGGTGTCGAGGCGGTGGAATCGCTGACTGCGCGGGGGAAACGGGCGCTTGGCCGGCTGTTGCTGGGCCGGCGCGCAGAATTGGGGTTGGATGATGACCAAAGCGAAAAGTGACGACACAGATTTGGGGCTTTATTTTCAGGCGGCCCAGCACCAGCCCCCCATCGCCAACGAGGCGCTTTTGGCGCGGGTCTTAGCCGATGCGCTGGCGGCCCAAGCGGCCCATGGTTTCCCCGTCCCACGGGCCCAACCCGCAGTGCCGCTGTGGCGCCAACTGCTGGCAGCCCTTGGCGGCTGGCAAGGCGTGGGCGGGATGGCCACCGCCGGGCTGGTGGGGGTATGGCTGGGGTTCAGCCCGCCTGCGGGGCTGGATGCCTTGGCGCTGCTTGCGCCGGCGGATGGCTTGGATTTGGGGCAGTTTGCGCCTGCCTATGGATTAGATCTTGTGGCCCTTGAGGAGGGATAAATGACGGATGCACCCCAAACACCCCCCACCCGCGGCCTGCGCCCTTGGTTGCGCTGGGTGCTTATTGCCTCGCTGGCCCTGAACCTGGCGGTTCTGGGCGTGATGGGGGGCGCCGCATGGCGGTTTCATTCCTCGGACAGGGTCAGCGGGCGCCTGCCATGGGTGGACCATGTAAGCCTGGCCTATATGCGCGCCTTCGAGCGTGAAGATAGCCGCGCCATTCGCCAAGACATGCGCGCCGCCTTGCCCCCGCGCGCCGAAACGATTGCCCAA
>Ga0181560_10004306_pt1 | contig 12969 bp, 10 predicted proteins | sample 011ome_20_FD_133751 | JGI IMG/M metagenome (GOLD analysis project Ga0181560, IMG submission 133751) | Coastal salt marsh microbial communities from the Groves Creek Marsh, Skidaway Island, Georgia - 011509CT metaG (megahit assembly) | ecosystem: Environmental > Aquatic > Marine > Intertidal...
CCCAGAGTCTCTGGCTTCAAACGCTGTAGCTTCTGAACTGCTTCGTTTGAAAGGCCCGGAATACCGCGATATTCGAGATCTTCGGGTAGCTTCAGATTTTCATCTCGACGATAAGCTTCAACATCCGCACTCTGGCGCGCGAGATAATGGGCATACTTGGCTTCGACCTCGAGCGTGCCCCGGATACGCGGTTCAATATCCGAAAGCTGGGGCCATACCCCTATCAGCGTATCAAACGTCACATCAGGGAACATCAAAAGCTCAAAGGCAGAACGGCGCACACCGTCCTGATTGATCTTTATCCCCCGCTCCGCCAAGGCATTGGGTGTCTCGTTGATCTGTTCAAGACGCGCGCGCCCGGAAGCCTGCGCTTCAGCCTTAACCCGGAACAGATCCGCTCGTTGCGATCCCACACAACCCAGTCGAACGCCCTCCAGTGTCAGACGCTGATCAGCGTTATCTGCGCGCAACAACAAACGGTACTCCGCCCGAGACGTGAACATCCGATAGGGTTCATCAGCACCCCGGGTTACCAGATCATCAATCATGACACCGATATATGACGTGGCCCGGTCCGGTTCAAAGCGAAGCTCACCGCCGGAAGCCTGATGCGCGGCATTGATACCCGCCACAAGGCCCTGACCCGCAGCCTCTTCATATCCGGTCGTTCCATTGATCTGCCCGGCCAGGAAAAGTCCGGAAATCCGACGTGTTTCAAGGGTTCGACGAAGTTCACGGGGATCCACGAAATCATACTCTATCGCGTAACCCGGCTGGATCATGCGGGCATCTTCGAGGCCGGGTATTTCCTTGAGAATTCCGAGCTGTACATCTTCGGGCAGAGACGTTGAAATCCCGTTGGGATAAACAGTGTCATCATCAAGACCTTCGGGCTCCAGGAAAATCTGGTGCCGGGATTTCTCCGCAAACCGAACGACTTTGTCCTCAATCGATGGGCAATAGCGGGGTCCACCACTTTCGATCTGACCCGAATAAATCGGCGCACGTCCGAGGTTAGCGCGGATCAGGTCATGAACGGCCTGGTTGGTGTGCGTGATATGGCAATCAATCTGCGGCGTCGTAATCCGGTCCGTCATATAAGAGAACGGGATCGGCGGATCATCGGCTGGCTGGCTTTCGAGCTGTCCCCACGCAATAGTTCGACCATCAAGACGCGGTGGTGTTCCGGTCTTGAGGCGCCCCAACGCGAACCCGGTCCGCATCAAAGTGTCCGAAAGGCCGAGAGCCGGTGCCTCTCCCATACGTCCGGCGGCCACTTGTTTCTCTCCGATATGAATGACACCGCGCAGAAATGTACCGGTTGTCAGAACAACTGTGGCGGCCTTGACCTCTTGGCCATCCGCAAGCGTCACCCCGCTTACGACGTTGTTATCGGACAGAATCAGATCTTCAACAGCACCCTCCAAAATGGAGACGCCCGGTTGGTTGGCCAGAATGTCCTGAACCGCTTCCCGGTAAAGTTTCCGATCTGCCTGCGCCCGTGGGCCCCAGACAGCGGGACCCTTGCTCTTGTTGAGCATGCGAAATTGAATTCCGCCACGATCAATCGCCCGCCCCATAACGCCATCCAGCGCATCAATCTCACGTACGAGATGTCCTTTGCCCAGACCACCAATTGCAGGATTACAGGACATTTCCCCGATGGTGTTGGCTTTGTGCGTGATCAGCAATGTGCGGGCGCCCACGCGTGCGGACGCGGACGCGGCCTCACAGCCAGCGTGACCACCGCCGATGACAATCACATCATATGTCTGTTCTGAATTTACCATTGCGCGCGGTATGTAGGCCCTCTCTGGTGCCCTGTCAAAGCGGAACTCATGGATGATGTTTCACGTGAAACACAGGTCACTTCCCGATGCAGAAATCCCTGAATATTGTGTCGAGAACTTCGTCGATATCAATGCGACCCGTAATCCGGCCCAATGAACGCGCGGCCAGGCGGATATCCTCTGCAACGAGTTCCGGCAACGCCCCCAGACCGGCCCGCTCAAGTGACTCAATCGTATCCGCAAGAGCCTCACGGTGCCGTTGTCGCGTCGGAACCGGCCCCTCAACCGCGGACAATTTTTCTTGAACCAACTCACCGAGCCGGCCTATCAGGCCCTCTATCCCAGCTCCCGATTGAACAGATATAGGTATAACCTCCCCATCAAACCCCGGTATTCCGGCATTTGTGGACCCACCTATAAGATCAATCTTATTGCGCAGCACAATCGTATCGCGATCCATGAGTGCCGAGACGCGGTCTGGAATCCCCATGTTCCCGGCCTCAACCACCACAAGCCTGAGAGCAGCGTCTGCTGCGCGGGCCTCTGCACGTCTGACGCCCTCAGCCTCAATTTTATCCATCGAATCCCGGATTCCAGCCGTATCCGATATCGATACAGCATAACCTCCGAGGTTCATTTCGACCTCAATCACATCCCGTGTCGTCCCGGCCATACTTGAGACAATCGCAACGTCTCTTTTTGCCAGCGCGTTCAGCAGGCTGGACTTTCCAACATTCGGTGCACCAATGATCGAAATCGGAAATCCAGACCGAATTCTTTCACCGAGTAGTGCAGTATTACTATGTTTAACAACAGCTTGTTTAATAACATTAATTCTTTGCACTACCTGTTTATGTAGTGCCTCGGGTAGTTCCTCATCAGAAAAGTCTATTTCCGCTTCCGCGTAGCCCAAAACATCAATCAACTCTTTGCGCCACCCGTCATAAAGCGTCGCGAGATCTCCGTCATACTGGCGCAACGCAAGTTTGCGCTGCTCGTCCGTTCGAGCGGCGACAAGATCGCCGATGGCCTCCGCGGATGTGAGATCAAGTTTTCCATTTTCAAAGGCACGGCGCGTGAATTCACCGTTCTCGGCCATGCGCGCCATATCAGAAGCCCTCAGAGCCTCGAAGACCGACGCCAGGACAGCATCGCCACCATGTATATGGAGCTCTGCGATGTCCTCTCCGGTGAAGCTCCCAGGGCCGGGAAACCTCAAAACAAGTGCCTGATCCAACACATCGCCCGTTTTCGGAGACACTATTTTGTGCAGTGCAGCATAACGTGCGGCCGGTAACTCGGTGACCCCGAGCATCTGCAGGACTTTATCCGTCGCCGGTCCGGATATGCGGATCACCGCAACCCCGGCAGCCCCAGCCCCGCTCGACAGCGCGTAAATCGTATCGCGCACCTTCAGATGCTCCAGCTCATCCAAATCTACTTCTTTGTCTGCCCGCCAGAATCGGGCATCGCCGCCCAAAATGCCTGCTGAAATTGCTCCCACACATCCGTACCGGGCATTCCGGCCGAACCAGAACCACCGGGCATCCAGGCTTTGAACAGCGTTTGCGGATCCATGGTCGACATTGCCTCAAGCGCCTGACGTTGCCACTCATCGACGACAACCTGCTGGGCACCGGCAACATCGGGTAGCCCCATGAATGTCCGCGCCTCTTCCGGCGTACAGTCGACATTGATTGTTACCTTCATCACTTTACCCCTTTCTCGTCCGATCGGTGCTTGCCTATGGGCAAAGCGCACCGACATTGTAGGCTGTCTCCCACGTCGATACATCCGACCCGGATCCGCAAAAGGCCAAGACATGACCCGCAACATGCTGGCCAATGAAACCAGCCCTTATCTTCTGCAACACGCCGACAACCCCGTCCACTGGTATCCATGGGGCGCAGAAGCGCTGGCAGACGCACGGGCCTCCCAAAAACCGATCCTGCTCTCCATCGGATACGCCGCGTGCCACTGGTGCCACGTCATGGCCCATGAAAGTTTTGAGAACCCGGGAACAGCCGATGTCATGAACCGGCTGTTTGTCAATATCAAGGTCGACCGGGAAGAACGCCCCGATCTGGATGCCATCTATCAGGCGGCGCTTTCCCTGATGGGAGAGCAGGGTGGATGGCCTCTGACCATGTTCTGCACACCCGAGGGAAAACCATTCTGGGGCGGCACCTATTTTCCGCCCCGCGCCAGCTTTGGACGCCCTGGCTTTCCCGACCTTGTTGCCCATATCGACAAGATTTACCGCACCGAACAGGACAAGGTCGCACTCAACACCAATGGCATTCTCGGCGCGATTGCAGAGATGGCCCAACCCCAATCCGGCGATATCCCACCACCGGAAATGATCCGCACCATCGCGACGGCACTGACAGAAGAGATCGACCGGGACCATGGCGGTTTCGGCACTGCGCCAAAATTCCCGCAATGCGGCGTTCTCAAAATGATGTGGGCTTACGGTGATGCGAACACATGCGAAGCCGTCATGCTGACCCTGAACCATATGGCCCAGGGCGGTATCTACGATCATCTGGGCGGCGGCTTTGCCCGTTATTCAACAGACCCGGCCTGGCTGGTCCCGCATTTTGAAAAAATGCTCTACGACAATGCCCAGTTTCTCGAACTCTACGGTATTGCCTGGCGCGGTAGCCAAAATCCGCTTTACGCGGCCCGCGTCAACGAAACCGTCGACTGGCTCCTGCGAGAGATGACCCATCCCGACGGTGGTTTCTATTCCACCCTCGACGCCGATTCCGAAGGCGTGGAGGGCAAGTTCTATGTCTGGTCCGAAACAGAACTCAAGGATGCGCTGGGCGAGAACTTTAGCTTCTTTGCCGGGGCCTATGACATACGGCCCGGCGGAAACTGGGATGGTCACACCATCCTGAACAGAAACGCCGATCCGGTCTGGAAAGATGACGCCACAGAGACCCGGCTCGGCGAGCTGCGCGAAGAACTTTTCAAAGTCCGAACACCACGCATGCGCCCGGCCCTTGATGACAAAATCCTGACCGACTGGAATGGCCTTATGACCGCTGCCCTCGTCGAGGTCGCCATGACATTTAGCCGACCCGACTGGTTGAGCGCAGCGCGCAACGCCTACGATTTTGTCATATCCGAACTGGTCCTGCATTCCCACGGTTCAGAGACCGAGCTCCTCCACAGTTGGCGAAACGGTGACGCGCGCCATCGCGCAACTCTGGACGACTACGCAGCTCTAGCCCGCGCCGGTCTTGCACTTCACGAAGCCACCGGCGACCAGACTCCGCTGTCCCATGCACGAAACCTTGTGGCCTATCTGGATGCACACTTCCTGGACCAGGACGGCGCCTACTTCTTCACTGATGACCGGGCAACCGATGTTATCGCGCGCACCAAATCCGGTTTCGACAACGCCACCCCGGCCGGCAATGGAATCATCGCCGAAGTTCTGGTGCGCCTGTTCTACCTGACCGGAGAGACAAGCTATCGCCACAGAGCTGAGGGAGTCCTCCGCGCCTTTGCCGGTGAGATCGAGCAAAACGCATTTGGTTACGGCACCTTGCTTATGGCATCCGGCTTACTGGCAGACGCCCCCCAGGTCACGATCATTGGTGCTCCCGACGATACTCTGACCGAGGTGCTCCGCGCAGCCGCCTACAAAAGCGAAATACCGATGCGCATCGTCATGACGCTGACGCCAGGCGCAGCGCTTCCCGACAATCATCCCGCATACGGCAAAACGCAAATCAACGGTGCAGCCACAGCCTATGTTTGTCGCGGACCTGTATGCTCTCCGCCCGTGCAAACTTCCGAGGCTCTTTTGCTGGAGCTTTCCCGATGACCGATCTCGTGACACTGACAATGGCGTCACCTGTCGGATGGCTGGCAATCCGGGGGCATGATGATGCCATTGTTGCTCTCGACTGGGTCGATCAGGCGCAGCCGAGATCCAACGCAAAACTTCTCAACGAAGCGGCACAGCAACTCGAAGCGTATTTTTCTGACGATCTTCAATACTTCGATCTTCCGCTCGATTCCCAGGGCACCGACCATCAGAAGAAAGTCTGGAACGATATGCTGACCATCCCCTATGGAGGTTTGCGCAGTTACGGCGATATGGCAAAGACCATAGGGTCATCCGCCCGGGCCGTGGGAACCGCCTGCGGTAAAAACCCGATCCCGATTATCGTGCCTTGCCATCGGGTGATCGCAACGGGTGGCGGCATGGGCGGCTATTCCGGACGGGGCGGGCTCGAAACCAAACGTGCCCTCCTCATTCTCGAAGGCGTCATGCTGGCTTGAAGCACACGCGACCGCCCGATAGGTTTCCAATCAACGCTCAGAATATTTCTCAAGGGGAAAGTCATGGTTCACGCAATCCGTTTTCACGAGGCCGGTGGTCCCGAAGTCATGAAGTGGGAAGAGGTCGAGGTCGGTGACCCAGGCCCCGGAGAAATTCGCGTGAAGCAGACCGCTGCCGGTTTGAACTTCATCGATATCTATCTCCGCTCCGGCGCACGTCCCGTTCCCATGCCCAATGGGCTTGGCCTCGAAGGCGCTGGTAAAATTGTTGCTGTGGGCGAAGGTGTCACTGATCTCGCTGTGGGTGACCGGATTGGCTATGCCGATATGCCCATGGGGGCCTACGCCGAAGAACGCGTGATGCCGGCCAAGATTGCCGTGAAGCTTCCCGACGGGATTTCCGACGAGCAGGCCGCCGGCATGATGCTCAAGGGCATGACGGTGCAATTCCTGATCAAGTCATGCTTCCCGGTCGAGAAAGGCTCTACCGTGTTGTGGCACGCGGCCGCCGGCGGCGTCGGCCTGATTGCTTGCCAGTGGCTGAACCATCTCGGCGTGACGGTGATTGGCACAGTCGGCAGCGCGGAAAAGGCAGAACTGGCGAAAGCCCATGGTTGCCACCACACAATCAACTACGCCGAGGAAAATTTCGTCGAGCGCGTCAAGGAATTGACCGACGGTGCTGGCGTGCCTGTGGTTTATGATTCGGTCGGCAAGGACACGCTGCGCGGCTCGATGGAATGCCTTCAGCGCCGCGGTTACCTCATCAGCTTCGGCAATGCGTCTGGTGCTCCTGAACCTGTCGAACTTTCCGAACTCTCGGCCCATGGATCAATTTTTGCCGCGCGCCCCATGCTGTTCGATTTCATTGCCGAACGTGACGAACTGCTGGCCTGCGCCGGGGATCTGTTCGACGTGGTGTCATCGGGTGCCGTGAAGATCGAGGTCAACCAGACCTATCCAATGTCGGAAACCATCCAGGCCCACAAAGATCTGGTGGCCCGCAAAACAACAGGCTCTACGATCCTGATGGCTTAAAGGGACGATCTGTTTCTTTGCGAATGGTACCGGAGATGGCCGGGTCAAGCACGGCCATGACAAGAGGGGAACAGATCGCCGCCCTTCCCAATAAAATCGTCATGCCCGGACTCGATCCGGGCATCTCCAGGACACCCAGAAGCGTCTAGTCCAGAAGCGACAGCAACAAATCCGCGTTCCCCGGATCAGCAGCAATCCCGCCGCTTTCAATCTGGTGGGCGATCTCGACCAGCCGGGCATTGATCGGGGCCGCGCCGTCCCGCGCCGCCTGCTCACGAACCACGACACCATTGATATCATCGACTTCCGCGCGCCGCCCCTTGGTCCAGTCCTGCAAGGTCGTCACTTTGGTATCGGGCAGGGTCCAGTGAGTCAGAACCGCATCAAGGAGAACCGTCGCATAATGGTCGGGATCATTTTCCTTAATCCGGGTGCTGCCAAAGATCGGTACGAGATCGTGGCCCATCGCCAGTCCGGTCCGCACTGCTTCCCGGCCAGCTGCCATCATCACGTCGCGGATACCCGGTATTTTGATCGCGTCAGCAAGCGGCAGATTAAGGATCGAGGACGGCAGAAACTCTGACGCATTGACGACGAGCTTCATCCATTTTGCCGAACGGATGTCGTCACGAATTTCAACCGCACCGGCATGTTGCAGAATTTCGGTGACTTCGGCCTCGCGTCCGACAGTGGTTTCATCATAGGCACCAACCCCGAACCAGGTTCCCGCCGGACCTGTCTGCCGGGTGACGACGCCCGGCTCATACAAACCCGCGGCAACTTCGATAACGGCTCCAAGTGTGCGTTCGGGCCCCATGATTGAGGCCACATCATCCATGGTCATGCCGTTTTGCAGGCCCACAACCAATCCGTCTTGCGCAACCAGCGGCTTGATGAGCTCACAGGCCCAACGCGTGTCATAAGCCTTCACACCCAGAAACACGACGTCGAATAGGCGCTGCATGGTTGCAAGATCACTGATGTGGAACGCAGGGATCGGTGTGGTCACCGTCTCGTCAGGCATCTCCACGCGCAGGCCGTTCGCGCGCATCGCCTCGACATGGGCAAACCATTGATCAATGAAGGTGACATCCAGGCCGGCGTTGATCATATCCGCACCGAAGGCAGCACCATTGGCGCCCGTCCCCAGGATTGCGATCCGTTTGCCGTTCATGATTTGTCGATCAATGTCCGTTTCAACCAGCCGGCAACCAGATCCGAGATCACGTCCTCACGATCGTTATAATAGTGGTCGCAATTCTCAACGATCTCGACATCACAGGGACCGCCCGCTGCGGCGCAGAAATCTTCGGCCGGGTACGCGTCACGCAACTCCAGATCGCCGCGAACGTAAAACGTTGGGCAGCTGATTTGCGGAGCCGTGGCGACCGTATTGGGCATGGTGGACAGGCGATCAAGGTAGCTGTTTGCGGTCAGGACATACCACCAGCCAGGCAAAAGCATAAGATCGTCGCCACGACCCTCCGCGACCATGGCCAGCGCCTGCGTGCGGAATTCCTCTGTCCGGTCACCGCCCAAAAGTCCTGTGGTCGGTGCGAGTGTTTCCTGAACGCTTCCGCCTGCATGGGCTGAAAGAAGCACCATGGCAGGAGTCTCTGGATGCTTGGCCGCGTGCTGGACCGCCAGGAACCCGCCATTGCTGTGGCCGATCAGAACCGGGGCTTCATAGCCGTGTTCGGTGGCCAGCCAACGCGCGGCAAATTCATTGTCGGCGATCGCTTCGCCTGTGGTCTGAAACGCAGCACCCTCAACGGCACGGCTGTTGCGGTTTGAGAGAATGTCGTGACCCCGGCGATTAAAAGCCAGACAGGCGAAGCCGAGTTCGGTGAGCGCGGGTGGCAGGAATCGTGGCGCTCCCACGTAAAAATTCATCGTGTTCCCGTGGAACAGCAAAACCGCACCCGCTGTGGCGCCGCCTTCGGGTTCATACCAGGCACCATCGAGAGGTTGGGCAGTATCCGTCGCGATCGTAACGAGTTCAGTGTGCATGGAAGTCTAGTCCGGAGCAGGCCCTAAACAGGACCGATAAGTCGAAAGGTTATCGTTCTTCAGGGTGCCAACCGTTACTGGTTCATCGTGTCGTAGAAGTCGTCGTTGTTCTTGGTCGACTTCATCTTGCCGAGCAGGAACTCCATACCGTCGACCACACCCATTGGGTTGAGGATGCGACGCAGAACCCACATCTTCGAGAGCGTGCCCTTGTCGACCAGCAGTTCCTCTTTTCGCGTGCCAGACTTGGTAATGTCGATCGACGGCCAGGTCCGCTTGTCGGACAGCTTGCGGTCGAGGACGATTTCCGAGTTACCGGTACCCTTGAATTCTTCAAAGATAACCTCGTCCATACGCGAGCCGGTTTCGATCAGAGCTGTCGAAATGATGGTCAGGGAACCACCTTCTTCAATATTACGCGCAGCACCAAAGAAACGTTTCGGGCGCTGCAATGCATTGGCGTCCACACCACCTGTCAGCACTTTGCCCGAAGAGGGAACAACCGTGTTGTAGGCACGTGCAAGCCGCGTGATCGAATCCAGCAAAATCACCACGTCACGCTTGTGCTCAACCAGGCGCTTGGCTTTGGCGATGACCATCTCGGCCACCTGAACATGGCGCGTGGCCGGCTCATCAAAGGTCGAGGAGATAACCTCTCCGCGCACGGTGCGCTGCATATCGGTCACTTCTTCGGGGCGTTCATCGATCAGCAGAACGATCAGATAGATATCGGGATGATTGGCCATGATCGCCTTGGCGATATTTTGCATCATCACCGTCTTACCGGTGCGTGGCGGCGCCACCAGAAGCGCGCGCTGGCCCATGCCAAGCGGGGCCACGATATCAATCACCCGTAGGCTCGGATCCTTGAATTCGGGATCCTCGATCTCAAGCTTGATCTTCCGCTCGGGATAGAGCGGCGTCAGATTGTCAAAGTTCACCCGATGGCGGGTGACATCCACGTCGTCAAAATTGACCTTGTTGACCTTCAGCAGGGCAAAGTACCGCTCACCATCCTTGGGGGAGCGAATTTCACCTTCCACCGTGTCTCCGGTGCGCAGCGCGAAGCGGCGGACCTGATTGGGCGAAACATAAATGTCATCAGGGCCCGGCAGATAGTTCGATTCCGGAGAGCGCAGGAAGCCAAATCCATCCTGCAGCACTTCAAGAACACCAATCCCGTTGATCGGCGCGCCATCATCAGCAAGCGCCTTGAGAATCGCGAACATCAGATCCTGGGTGCGCAGATTGCTTGCCCCTTCGATCTCGAGTTCTTCGGCGAAAATCAAAAGTTCGCCCGGGGTTTTCTGCTTAAGTTGCTGAAGATCCATTGCTTCCATTTTGGAAACCTGTCCTGTGCTGGGAATATAAAAACGACACAGCGGATGCTTGTCGTTGGATTCGGCTGCGAAGTTTCGCGGCACGCCGACGCAGAACGCCGGAAAAAAATAAGAAAATTGCGGAAGATCGAGCGGATGCTCTTTATTGTCTTTCTCGCAGTGACATTACGCACTCAGTGGGCGCCACGCGTCAAGTCAATCCTGATGACCGATTTGCGTCAGAGAAATGTCTAGAATGGGCGGGCTATCACCATGATCACGATGACAATCATCAGAATGGTCGGGACTTCGTTGGCCCAGCGATAGGCCTTGGTCGAGCGGGTGTTGACGTCCCTCTCAAATTCCTTGCGCCATTTTCCGAATACATGGTGGGCGATGGTCATACCTGCAATGGCTGCCAGCTTGATCCATATCCAGGCTGAACCCCAGTCCACGATTCCCGGCGTAGCCAGCAGCAAACCCCCGAATATATATGTGAGGATCATCGCCGGGTTCATGATGGCGCGCAGCAAACGGCGCTCCATGATTTTGAAGGTTTCGGATTTCTCCGACCCGGGCTCGCTTTCTGCGTGATACACGAACAGCCGGGGCAAATAGAGCATTCCGGCCATCCATGAGATCACCGCAATCACATGAATCGATTTGATCCATGGATAGGCCACTGTCAGAAAATCACCCATGGGTCTTTCCTAGGCCGTGATACGAACAGGACATTTGGACCATTCCGCACCACAAATACGTCCGCCATTTGCGCTGCAGATATTACAATTATTCTCGACATTGCCACGGACCAGCCTGGCCAGGCCCTCAATAAAGGCCGGTGTCACGCCTACAGTGGGGGTACGCAGATAGTTTTTTACCCCGGCATGGTCGGCGACTTCGCGGTACTCAATATCGAGTTCCACAAGAGTTTCAGAATGTTCAGATACAAAAGCGATCGGGACCAGGACAATGCTTTTGCCGTCTTTTCCCGCGCGCGTAATTTCGTCCTCAGTGGATGGCCCGATCCACTCCAAAGGACCAACGCGGCTTTGGTAGCAATTCACCCAGTCCATTTCCTGACCAATTGCCTCGACCACAGCGCGGGTGGATTGTTCCACCTGCCATTGATAGGGATCACCCGCCGCCACAATCTTCTTGGGCAAACCATGTGCTGAAAAAAGAACCCGATAGGGTTCATCGGCCGGCAATTCCGCCATTGCATCACGCACCGATGACGCCACGGCAGAAACAAATCCATCATCCGTCGGGTAACAACACAGCGCGGTGACAGGAATATCCAAATTGCGAGAGGATGTTTCCTTGTCCCAGACCCGCATCATAGATCCGACCGTCGTGGTCGAGAACTGCGGATAAAGCGGAAGCAAAACAATCCGATCGGGTTTCTGTGCCATCACTTCATTCAGTGTTTCATGGCAGAACGGATGCCAGTACCGCATGGCAACAAAGCAGCGATAGGTCTCTTCACCCTCGATATTGAGAACAGCTTCCAATGCGTCGGCCTGATCACGCGTATTCTGAAGCAGCGGGGACCCGCCTCCAAGATGGGCGTAAATCTCACGTGCGGTTTTGTCACGACGACTGGAAACGAGTTTTGCCAACATCCAGCGAAATGGCTGTGGCAATCCGAAAATCATCGGATCATTGAACAGATTAAACAGGAACGGTTTGATATCGTCGGGCTTGTCCGGCCCACCAAGATTGTAAAGAACCACAGCGGTGGTCATGCCCGAGACTCCCAGGTGCGAATGATCTCTGCCAGACGTTCGACATGTGATGGCGGGGTTTCTTTATTGATGCCATGGGCCAAATTGAAGACGAAGGGCCCATCGCTCAGCTCTTTGAGAACCTCCCGAGCCGCCCGTTCCATTTCATCGCCACCTGATAACAAATAGGCTGGATCCAGATTGCCCTGGACCGGACAAATCGGCTGAATATCACGTGCAGCTTCAGCTGGGGAAATTGAGGAATCGAGACCCACAGCATCAATCCCGGTCTTGCGGATATAGTCCGGCAATCGTGGGCCAATCCCCCGTGCAAAACCGATAATCGGGATATCTGGCGCCTTTGCTTTCACAGCCGAAACAATGCGTGCGGTTGGTTCTGAAACCCAATTGTCGAACTCGGATGCCGGTACAGCGTTGGCCCATGTATCAAACAGCTGCAGCGCCTGTGCGCCGGATTCAACCTGAGCAACAAGATAGGCAGTTGTGGATTCCACCAGCAGATTGAGCATCGTTTCGAATGCTTCGCGGTTGGAAATCGCCCAGCTTTTTACGGTGTTGAAATCCCGGGTACTGCCTCCCTCAATCATGTAAGTCGCAACAGTCCAGGGCGCGCCTGCAAATCCAATCAGGGCAACATCATCAGGCAACTCGGAACGCACCAAACGGACGGTTTCAAATACCGGTGCGAGATGTTCGAGAGTTCGACCGGGATCCAGCGCCGCCAATTGCGCAGCGGATTTGATTGGATCAAGAACCGGTCCCCGG
>Ga0181560_10004315_pt1 | contig 12943 bp, 8 predicted proteins | sample 011ome_20_FD_133751 | JGI IMG/M metagenome (GOLD analysis project Ga0181560, IMG submission 133751) | Coastal salt marsh microbial communities from the Groves Creek Marsh, Skidaway Island, Georgia - 011509CT metaG (megahit assembly) | ecosystem: Environmental > Aquatic > Marine > Intertidal zone...
TGCTATTGTTTCTTGCTGCACGAAGGGGTGGATGCCTTGTTAGCTTTTTGAGGTGCTATCTGCGAATTGGGGCGGGGTAATGGTTGTTAGCGCAACGGTTACCCCTGGCTGCAGCGCCTTGCCGCTAGCTGACAGGAGTCCCCCTAGGGGAATACGAGGCCAGAGGATCGACGCGCAGTTGCGGCAAATATAGCATGCTGCCGTATGGCATCTTTCGTTTGTCAGCAGTTGTCGTAGTTAGGCTACGACAACCTGGATTAATCTAAGCATTGAATGATTTGGGAAAGTCTGGATAATCGTAGTATGGCTACGACTAATAGAAATAAACTAAATAGGCTCTATGCGGAACTTGTGCTGGGTGCGCCTGTCACTAGCGAGCAGTTGAGCAGCTTTGGTATCTCTGCCGATTTGGCCGTTCACTATGTCAAAGCGGGTTGGTTAAAACGTCTCGCGCGTGGTGTGTATGCTCGACAGGGTGACCAGCTAGCCCTGTACCCGTGTTTATTGTTTTTGCAAAACAAAGTGTCAGGTTTGCACATTGGTGGCAAATCAGCATTGGAATGGTACGGTGTTAGACACTATCTGACCCAAGACCCTGTGCTTCAATTGTTTGGGCTCAAGGCGGCAAGCTTGCCCACCTGGTTTTCTGACATATTTCCTGCTGACTATCATCAGAAAAGGTTGTTTGATGAAACGGATGCAGATCTTTTATTTGTCGAGCCCTTCGAGGGCGAGCAGAAGTCACCCTCTGTTTCTAGTCCAGAGCGGGGGTTTCTGGAAATGCTCAGTGATGTGGGCGTAAGACAGACGCTCCAGGAGGCCCGGGAGCTTGCTGAGAGCTGTTACACCCTGCGTGCCAATGTGTTGCAAGCCTTGCTAGAAAAATGCACTAGCGTCAAAACAGTACGTCTATGCTTAAACATTGGCGCTGAAATCGATTTGCCGTGGGTTAAAAAACTAGATATCCAAAGACTGCCTACAGGGAGTCAAAGAGACTGGGTGTCTCAATCAAAGGATGGCCTTCTGGTCCTAAAACCATGACCCCGATCTATCTTGAAACAGCACGCCTTTTGGCTCAGGTAGCACCATTGGTTTTTGCCGATGACACGTTCGCATTAAAAGGCGGGACGGCTATTAATCTTTTTGTGCGAGATATGCCACGCTTGTCTGTCGATCTTGATCTCTTGTTCGTGGACCATACGTTAAATCGTGATGTTGCACTGGAACGAATTGATAGCGCCATCCAGCAAGCGGGCCAAAGACTTAATAAACATGGATTTGAGGTTCGCATTCCCGGCGCATCTGAATCAGCGACCAAGTTGCTGGTGAGAAAAGGGCGCGTTGAAGTCAAAGTAGAAACCAATTTCGTTATGCGAGGCACCGTGTATCCGGTGAGGCGAGCCGGGCTTACGCCAAGGGCTCAAGAGGTCCTGTTAGCCGATGTGGAGATACCGGTTGCATCGAATGCTGATGTATACGGAGGAAAGCTTGTTGCTGCAATGGATCGACAGCACCCTCGGGATCTATTTGATGTTAAAGAGTTGTTAGCTTACGAAGGCATTACGCCAGAAATCCAAAGAGCCTTTCTGATTTATCTTGCATGTCATAACCGCCCAGTCCATGAAGTGCTTTTCCCATCCATGCGTGACATACGCCATGACTATGAGTTCAACTTTGTGGGGATGACGGCAGAGCTTGTTCCGTTGGATCAACTTCTGGAAGTTCGCACCGAAATGGTGAAATACCTTCAGCAGAATCTTGAAGTTCAAGAGCGACAGTTTTTGCTCTCACTCGTATCTGGCACTCCGAAGTATGAATTGCTGGACGTGCCACATTTGCATGAGCTGCCGGGTATTCGTTGGAAGCTTAAAAACTTGGAGCAATTGCGCGTAACAAACCCTAAGAAGTTTGATGAGCAAAAGCAACTGCTTGAACAGCTGCTATCTGCATAACTGAATCTGCCGGGTCAGTTAGTCTTTACGGCAAGCATTCTGGCTTGATGTCCGTGCAGGCATCATCAAACCTTTGCATTTCTTGGTCATGATGCCTTCACTGTAGCCGAGCTTTTGTATCAATACAAAAGTAAAACGCATGCAGTCGCCCAGGTTCATGGTGTGATGGCGCAAGCATAGCGAGCCATACCTGATCAATATTCACTCATCGGCGGAGTGTTATGGCTATGGCAGGATAGGCTTGCCGCCGGTGTTTGTCTTACCGCCGGTGCGCATCAGGCTGGTTGGATATGCCCGAGTCAACAGTAGGGTTTTGTATTGATACAAAACCGAGTAATTTGGTAGGTTTTGTATCGGTACAAAAGGTTAGGGTGCATTAGCCTCCTGTAAGACATTTGGCGCCATGAGGCCTATCCTGCCATAGCCAATTAAATCCGACTGTTTTGATGGGTTTTGTGTCAATACAAAAGAAAACAGGCCACCTTGCAATCTACATGCGCCTTAATGATCATGATCGTTGAGCTCGGAGAATTTGGCAGCCATGGTTGGGTTACCCCGCGTCAGTCTCTTGATCGTCACATCCTGAGCCTTGTCGTTGGCAAGGCGTAGGTTTCGATCCGTGCCGAGGAGGGCGTCCTTTGTCTTCTGTAAATGATCAATTGATTTGTCGATCTCTTCAATTGCAGTTTGAAAACGCCTAGAGGCCAGATCATAATTTTTAGCGAACGCCGTCTTAAAGGTGTCTAGCTCGGTTTCAAAATTAGTGATGTCGATGGTCTGCGCCTTAACAAGCGCAAGCTCGGTTTTGTACTTAAGCGAATTCATTGCCGCGTTGCGCAACAAAGTAATGATGGGCAGAAAGAATTGTGGTCGCACCACGTACATCTTTGGATAGCGATGAAACACATCGACAATTCCAGTGTTGTAGAGTTCATTGTCTGGCTCAAGCAGAGAAACAAGGACCGCATACTCACAACCCTTTTCAGTCCGATCTTTGTCAAGCTCCTTCAGAAAGTCTTCGTTCTTTTGCTTTGTCGCAGTACCGTCACTTTCATTCTTCATTTCGAACATGATCGAGACGATCTCAGTACCGGCATCATCCGAATCGCGGAAAATATAGTCACCTTTGCTGCCAGAGCGCGCGTCGTTATCCTTCTCAAAATAGGCTCTCGGAAACGCAGTCGCTCTGATTCGGTTGAACTCAGTTTCGCAGTGCTGCTCAAGCGTCTCACCCACCATCTTGGTGGACAGGCGAGCCTTCATGTCACGCAAACGCTCAATCGCGTCATCGCGATCTTTGATCTGTGTCTCATATTTATCTTTGAGCGACTTTTCTGCCAGCGATTTCTCAAGAGCGGCCCGATCAAGACTGCTCTTCAGCTCGTCTCTTTCCTTCTCGATCACACTAATCGCCTCAGTTAAAGCGAGCTTTTGTGTAACCTCAATGGACTCAAGTTGTGCCTTTAAGAGCTGGATTTCAGCATCCTTTGTTGCGGCAGTCTTTTGCAATTCGTTAAGGAGTTTGGCCTCGGCTAATTTTGATGCAGCTTGTTTGTCATGTTTAGCCTGCGCCAGCTCATTAGCAATCGCATCACGCTCTTTTTCGACTGCGCTTAGCGCTTCATTTACCGCAAGCTTGCGTTCAACCTCACCGGCATCAAGCCTTGCCTTTAATTCCTGGATCTCGGCGTCTTTGGCTGCTGCTGTCTTTTGCAAGTCACTAGCAACTTTAGCCTTGGCGAGTTCAACAGCATTACGCTTATCCTGCTCTGCCAGCTCAAGACGCTCGTGTAATTGTTTATCAAAGTCGCTGTCTCTAACCTGCTTGAGGATGTCTGCGTACCCGGCTTCATCAATCTTGAATGCTTTTCTGCAATGCGGGCAAATTATTTCGTTCATGGGTATGTGCTCTATGCTCAGGCTAGTAGACCTTTGAAATCTTAAGCGCTTAGTAATTGGTGTTTTGCTGACTCTACTTAATCCTCACTATAAATCATAAGAAGCACCTCAGCTGTATTCGACAGTCAGAGGATCTATTTTCCGAGGTAGATTCCTCGTCATTTGAAGGCTGAGCCATGATTCTCAGCGGATGACCTGTATGCCTAATTCCCGAAGCTTCTGAGCAAACTCCCTTTTTTTCGTTTTTTCGAAAAATAGTCGATAAATGAAGGATGGGATTTGCTCAGGCTTTGTAATTTGAATGTAGGTGTCTAGGTACTCTTCGTATGTGGTCTTGGAAATCTGCCTCCCGTACCAGACAACGATATTTTCAACTAAAACATCTGGATCCATACAAGAATCATTTCGACTGGTCTGGATTCAAGGTGCCGCTGTCTGCAGTTGTTGTTGTCTGAGGCTGTAGTTTAAGAACTTGCCCCATCTGCACGCCAAGGCTCGTAGGATAATCAAATGCAGCACCTGTTGATGCATCAACGACGTAACCAACGATGCCGCCGAAAAGAATGTTTCCCCAAGCTCCGGCGTTTGCGCTCGATGCCGCTGATGCGGATCCGGGGGGCACACCATCTTTATTACACGTTATGGTGAGATCGCTGCCACTTTTTTGGATGACGGTACTACCCGGTGATTTAACAAACCAAGTGCCTTTGTCGTTTGTGAGAACACAGTCAGCACCATCGATTTGCTTTCCATCATGTAAGGCTGTAACAGACACGGGCTGATTCTTAGAGCCCGTAATCGATGCGCAACCTGCTGTCAGTGCTACTAACAAGCAAGGTACAGTTAGTTTGGTCATGGTGTTTTTCATCTCTATAGGCTCCCTGTGTATTGATTTTCAAAACTCAGTTTGCGCGTGGGCCTGTATCATCAGATGACACACCCTAATGTGCATAATTAAAAAACCATAACGGCTTAAAGGTAAGTGGAGGGGAGATGGATCGTACCGAACGTTTCTACAAGATCCAGGAGATGCTCAAACGGCAGCGCGGTGTCACTATGCGCGAGCTTCAGGGCGTATTGGATGTGTCACGTTCGACACTGTGTCGAGACTTGGACTATCTGCGGGATCGTTTAGGCGTACCTGTCATCTGGAACCATAAACTTCAGGTCTACGGTCTTGATCAGTCCGATATCACCCGACAAGAGCTATCTGGCATCTGGTTTTCTGAACAAGAAATATATGCGCTTCTAACGATGATAGAGCTCATAAAGCAATTGGAACCTTCTGGTGTCTTGGCCCCTCGCATTGCACCCCTAAAAGAAAGGCTAAATCAGCTGCTAGAAGACGGCACAGGCTGTGCACAAGAGACCATGAAACGCATAGCAATTGTGCCGGTGGCACAACGTCCGGTTGATGCGGCGCTATTCAAGACCCTTGTAGATGCGTTAATTAACCGTAAGCGCCTAATAATTAAGCATTTAGGTAGGCAAAGCGGTCAAGTTATCAATAGAGATATCTCCCCGCAGCGCTTAATGTATTACCGAGATAATTGGTATCTAGATGCTTTTTGTCACTTAAGAGATGATCTGCGCAGTTTTGCCCTAGATGCAATCCAGGATACTGCGCCCTGTGAAAAACCAGCGGTTGCTGCCGATGAGCAAACTCTAAAAGCCTTCTTCGAAGACAGTTATGGCATCTTCAACGGCAAACCCGATAAGCTTGCCATTCTCAAGTTCACGCCATTTCGTGCTCAGTGGGTCGCCAAGGAAGTTTGGCACCCCGAACAAAGCGGTAAATTGCTTCCTGACGGCAGTTATCTCCTTGAAATTCCATATCGAGTAGCTACAGAGCTCATCAGAGAAATCCTCAAAGAGGGTCCGGAAGTAGAAGTTATTGGCCCGGAAATATTAAGGCAGCAGGTCAGTGGATTGGTTTCACAGCTCTTTAAGCGATATGCTTAAACTAGAATAGTGATTTCCGAGCCAAAAACCAATACAGAAAAGACTGATGTACAACGCAGAAATCTCCGCTGGATCACTAATGCCTCAAGAAAGTAAGCGCATAGCAGCACTACTATTGACCCACCCCTCTCAAGCGGCGTGGGAAACGGCGCTTAAATCGGACAATTTTCTGCAGAAGAAAACGCTCGCTACAGCCCGGCGACAATCCAGGCTGATTCGTAATCGGCTTCAGACACTTCAAGATACCGGACTTGAGCTGGTTTCAACGGGTAATCAGGAAGTATCGGTTCAAATATTACTGGTCTCAGCTATTAAGCACAGCCAGTTATTGGCTGATTTCATTAGATCGGTTTATCAGCAGGCCGTTAAAGCCTATGAAGACAAGCTTGCCGCCAAGCACTGGGACTCCTTTATAGAAGAGTGTAGTAAGCGAGACCCTGCCGTAGCAGGCTGGTCAGACAGTACAAAAGCCAAACTCTTTCAGGTATTAGTTCGAATGCTTGCCGAGGCTAAGTTTTTGGAATCATCCCGCTCGATGAGGCTAACGCCCCAAGCACTGCATCCCGAGGTTATTCGATACCTCAAATCGCATAGTGAAACCGAAGTCCTGATGCTCCTGGAGGCAAGGTCATGAGTTTGTCTTTTGAAGAACGCCTAAATTTGATCCTGCCCCGTCTCCGTTCCGATGATTTTTTGTCCAGTCAGGGCTTGGGCAATGAAATCGGCTTCTGGATATTCGATTACCCGCCAGAACGGGAAGGAGATATGCAGGACTTCCTGCACAAAACTGTGATTCCTGCTTTAGGCAAATCTCACCCACCACTTCGCGTAGCGCACTTAAATCTATTCGACTTGATTACAACTTTGCTCGAAGAGCGCAATTTGCTCGACAAGGTTTTCGAGATGCAGCAAACCAAGGGTGATGAAGCGGTACTTGCAGCCCTTAGGCCAGTACTAAAAGAAGACAAGCTCGCCCAGAAGATAGTTGAGCAGGTTGATCTGAATGAAACTGACGTATTCATGATCACCGGGGTAGGCTCAGCGTATCCCATGTTGCGCACCCACACCCTGCTATCAGCACTTCATCCTTTAATGGGTGATACGCCATTGCTCATGTTCTTCCCAGGCACCTACGACGGTTATTCACTCAAACTATTCAATAAGCTTTCCGAAGATCATTACTACCGGGCGTTCCGTCTGGTGCCAGATACCCTATAAACAGTCCGAACCGAATCCATGAAAATCCGTGAAATATTCAGAAAGAAAATCGACCGCCCAATCAATGGCGTCATCAAAGCCGATCAGCGAGATGCAGAGAGCATCTGGCAAGAGCTTGATGAGTATGTGGTTACCAAGCAACTAACAGAATACTTCCGTCGTTTCTTCGATGCCTGGTTGGCAGCCGCTGATAATCCCAATGACCCTACCATTTCCGCGCGCATGGGCGTTTGGGTGTCGGGTTTCTTTGGTTCGGGTAAATCTCATTTCATCAAGATCCTGTCTTACCTCCTGGAAAATATAGAAGCCGTCAGCCCAACAACTGGTGAGGCCAAGAAAGCGGTTGCATTCTTTGACGAGCACAAAATCAAAGATCCGCTGCTGTTAGCGGATATCCAGAGAGCAGTCCAAGGCTCTTCTGATGTCATCCTGTTCAATATCGATGCCAAAGCCGACGCCAAGACAGACCGAGACGCCATCCTGCAGGTATTCCTCCGGGTATTTAATGAAAAGCTGGGCTATACAGGTGATTCGCCCCACGTTGCCGAAATGGAACGCTACCTGGTCAGCAAGGGTGCTTATGAAACCTTTAAGATCGAGTTTCAGGCCAGCAATGGCAACCCCTGGCAGGCTGAACGCGATGCAGTAGATTTTCTCCGTGATGATGTAGTTAAAGCCCTATCCAAAGCCCTTGGCATGAGTGAAGAGTCTGCCGCAGCCTGGTTCGACAATGCACGAGAGAACTACCGTATCAACATCGAAGGCTTCGCCAAACTCATCCAGGAATACCTGCAAACCAAGCTCAAAGGTCACCGTATCATCTTCCTAGTGGATGAAGTCGGCCAGTTCATCGGCGATAACACCCACCTCATGCTCAGTCTGCAAACCATTACAGAGCAACTTGGCACACTGACCCAAGGCAAAGCCTGGGTCATCGTCACGAGTCAAGAAGACATCGATGCTGCCCTCGGTGAGGCCAATAAAGCCAAGTCACAAGACTTCTCAAAGATCCAGGGACGCTTTCACACCCGTTTATCCTTAGCCAGCTCAAATACCGATGAAGTAATTGGTGAGCGACTGCTTGCCAAAACGGAAGAAGCCCATATCGCTTTACGGGATACCTTCGCCCAAAAAGGCGACATCATCAACAACCAATTGGCTTTCATCGGTAACTCGGTCAGCCTCCATGGTTATCGGGATGCCGCCGAATTCGTTGCTTATTACCCGTACAGCCCTTACCAATTCCAGTTATTACAAAAAATATTTGAATCAATCCGCAAAGTAGGTGCTACGGGTAAGCACCTCTCTCGGGGCGAACGTTCCTTGTTGGATGCCTTCCAATCGGCCACCCTTCGTAATATCGATAAACCGAGCAGCATCTTAATTCCGCTTTACGACTTCTATCCATCTATAGAAAGCTTTATCGATACAGTCGCCAAGCGCTCCATTGACGAGGCACCCAGCAACCCGGCACTAGAAGAGTTTGATGGCCTCTTGCTCAAAGCGCTCTTCCTCATCCGGTACATTCCCGACATCGTTAAACCCAACATCGATAACCTGGCCACACTTTGCGTCGATGAGATCGATGCTGATAAGCTTGCACTGAAACGCAAAATCCAGGAAAGCCTAGCAAGGCTGGAGCGTGAACGTCTGGTCAGCCGCAACGGCGATCTGTGGTTCTTCCTGACCAATGAAGAGCGGGATGTGGCGCGAGAAATTGGCCATGTAGAAATTACCGCTGCGGAAAAAACGCGCCAACTTTCAGAGTTAGTATTTGACGATATTTTATCTGGCAGCAACAAAGTGCGTCACCGGGACACCAAAGCCGATTACGAATTCAATCGTCTTTTAGACGGCGCGGCCTGGAAGCAGGCTAACCAGGCGCTAACGCTGGAAGTACTGACCCCGCTAAATGATGAATACGAAAGCCTCAACGATGCCAAGTGCATTATGCGCTGCGCAGACGGTTCCTCGCGTGCCCTGATAAAAATGGATGAGGGCTATCGGCTTTACGAAGAACTCACGCTCTATCTCCAGATAGAGAAGTTTATCCTCAGCCCTAAAGCCAGCGCAGCAACACCAAGCCTTAAGCGCATTCTCTCGGATCGCAAAGAAGAGAACCGGGAGCGTTACACCCGACTCAAAGAACAGTTGAGCCAAATGCTCCTGCAGGGTGACTTTTATGCCCTTGGTCAAAAGATTACCGTTAAAACTGCCAATCCAGGCAGCCTGTTGGATGAGCTGGTCAATTACCTCATCACCAACACCTACAACAAGCTCGGTTACCTCAAGCATCGCTGCGCAGATCCCTTGGCCGAAATCAGAGCCGTGCTTGCCGCAGACGACCTGGCCCAAAAAAGTCTGGTTCTTGGCGGAGAAGAGGGCAACCCGCAAGCCCTGGCCGAAATCCGCCAATACCTCACGCTAAAAGCCACCACAGAGCGGGTATTGCTCTCGGATATTGTTGATCGCTTCAGCGGTATTCCCTGGGGCTGGAAGCCCGAGTCCGAAGTTGTACTGCTTATTGCCCGCCTATTCATGGCCGGTGAAATCAAACTGACGTTTGAAGGCAGTGACCTGGACCCTAAAGCCGCTTTTGAGCCGCTGTCCAAATCGGTTCGATACAAACAGATCGCCATCCTCAAGCGCAAAACCACCGATGCGGCCATCCTCAAAAAAGCCGCCGACCTCTACCGAGAACTCTTCAGCGTCCTGCCTCGGGCGGACGAAGACGGGCTGGTTGCAGATATTCGCCAAGGCCTGGTGGGCTGGCAAACCGATTTAAAGAACTACCAGCACACGGCCAGCGCCAAGCACCATCCGGGTAAACCGATCATCGATCAGGCCCTCACCGAAGTTGCCCAGCAACTGGCGATTCGCGACCCCTACGAATCCATCAATACCTTCGTACAAAATCGCGATGCCTGGCGGGACCTGGCCGACGACATTGCCAATGTCGTGGGCTTCTACAGTCAGCAACTGCCGATCTGGCAACGCATGCTGGAAGCCTTGGAGCGCTTTAACGCCAACCGTGATCAACTCATCAAAGATGACAAAGCTGCAGCGGCCTTAAAGTCGCTCGAAGCAATTCGTGACAACACCGAGCCCTACGGCCAGATTAGCCAGATTGAACCCCTGGTTACAATCCTTGAAGGCATTAACGAAGCGCTGGCTCAGGTACAACGCGAGCAGGCTATCAACGTTATTGACGCCAGAATCCGCGAAATCAATCAAAAGCTTCACGATGCGCAAGCAGATCCTGCCTTACGCAATAAAGCATTGCTGGCTTTGCAGGAGCTAAAGACCAAAACAGCCAGTTTGGTCAGCATTCCTATTATTGAGTTCCAGCGTAATCAGGCCGGTGAACTTATGGATGCCGCCATGGCGCTGATTGAAGCGGAGCAGCATAAAGCACCGCAGGGCGTCGCACAGCCGGGTCATGGCAGCGTGGGGACGGGCACCGGCACCCATGCCGGCACAGCACCAAAGCCCACAGCCGTAATCCGTGCCTCCGAGCTTGCGACCAAGTCCTACCTGGAATCAGAAGGCGAAGTTGATGCCTATTTAACGGCATTAAAAGAAGCGCTTCTAGAAGCGATCCGTTCTGGCCAACGCGCCCGTATCCAATAAAGAACAATGAACAAAACCAAACTCAAAGCCTATGCCCCACAGGCGCGTAAAGATTTTATTGCCGCTGTAACAGCACGAGCTAATCAACTCGGGCTCACCCTCAATAAGAGCGAACTAGTGATTGTCCCGGCTACCCGCCAAGGGGATGTCACACTCATCGAAGGGCGGGAGTGGCCGGCCAACGTATACACTCAACGAGAAAACCTCATCAAGCGGATGCAGCGCGAGGGGTTTGAACAAGTCGTTGAAGCCGTCGCCTACACCTGGTTCAACCGGTTCGCTGCGCTCCGTTATATGGAACTTCACGATTACCTTGGTCATGGCTACCGAGTGCTTTCCAGTGCAGCAGGCGAGGGCGGGGCTAGCACGCCAGATATTCTCCTGCATGCAGTTGATCTAGCCCAAAGCCAGGCATTGCCCGGCCTTCATGCCGAAGGCGTCAACCAGCTCAAGCTGGCCGGTAACCAGGACGCAGAACTCTACCGTCGGCTCCTCATTGCTCAATGTAATGCGTTGAGCAACGCCTTGCCGTTTCTGTTTGAGCGCATCGACGACGAAACAGAACTACTACTCCCGGATAACCTGCTGCGCACGGATTCCGTTATCGCCAATCTAGTCAAAGAAATTCCGGAAGAAGATTGGCAACAGGTAGAAATCGTCGGTTGGCTTTACCAGTTCTACATCAGTGAGAAAAAAGACCAGGTCATCGGCAAAGTCGTAAAGAGCGAAGACATTCCCGCAGCCACCCAGCTCTTCACCCCCAACTGGATCGTGCAATACCTGGTGCAAAACAGCGTTGGCCGACTCTGGATGATGGCCAACCCGCAAAGTACCCTCAAAAGCCAGTGGCCTTACTACATAGATCCGGCTGAACAAACGGCTGAAGTCAACGCACAACTCGATGCCTTGATCAAAACCCGCATGGGTGAAGACGGGGGCAGCCTCAACCCGGAAAAAATTACCGTTCTCGATCCCGCCTGTGGCTCTGGCCATATTCTGGTGGAAGCCTATGAACTGCTCAAAGGCATCTACCTGGAACGTGGCTACCGCCTACGAGACATCCCGCGCCTGATCCTTGAAAAAAACGTCTTCGGCCTGGATATTGATGATCGTGCCGCCCAGATGGCAGGCTTTGCGCTCATGATGAAGGCACGCGCCGATGACCGCCGCCTTTTGGAAGAACCCATTGCACTTAATGTGCTCAGCCTGCAAGAAAGCAAAGGGCTACCCCAGGGCGAGATTGCCGAGGCGCTGGTGCCCTTTGGCGTTTCGGCGGATGTCGTAAAAGCACTGCTAATTACTTTCGAACACGCCAAAACCTTCGGTTCGCTAATACAGATACCTGAGAGCCTTAACGAACAACTCCCCAACTTGGCTGATGCGCTCAGCAAAGCCAGCAAGGCAGGCGATCTGTATGCTCACCAGGCAGCAAATGATCTGTTGCCTTTAGTTTGGCAGGGTCTATTGCTGGGGCGCCAGTACGATGCAGTGATCGCGAATCCACCCTATATGGGTGGTAAATACCTGACGCCAGTGCTGAAGACTTACCTAAAGGACCATTATAAAGGCTACGAAAAGGATCTCTTTTCAGCCTTCATGATCCGTGACTTGACTTTTGCTAAGCCTGCGGGTCAGCTAGGTTTTATGTCGCCGTTTGTGTGGATGTTCATTTCATCCTATGAAGAACTGCGTACTCACTTAATTGACAACTCAACTCTTACTAGTCTGGTTCAACTTGAATATTCTGGTTTCGACGGGGCAACCGTACCGATTTGCGCCTTTACTTTGGGCCAGCAGCATATAACCCAGTTTTCAGGATCTTATGTGCGTTTGTCTGACTTCAAAGGGGCTGACCAGCAAGCGTCAAAAACTTTACAGGCTATTCAGAACAAGAACTGTGGATGGTTCTACAAAGCCAAACCGGATGATTTTAAGAAAATTCCGGGACGACCGATGGCGTATTGGATAAGCGATAACTTGCGCGAGTTATTTGAATCTCCGAGAAAAATAGCTGATGAATTTGATTCGGGTGGCCGCTGTAAGACACATAATGATGAACTTTACGTCCGATTTGTTTGGGAAATTGATGCAACAAAGCGAGAGAGCAAATGGAAAGAGTTGTCACATGGTGGGGAGTTTCGCAAGTGGTACGGCAATCGGTATCGGGTAGTCGATTGGTCGGATAGAGCTAAAGATTTCTATAAATCCAAAGGAGGTTTGAGTAATCCGAAGTATTGGGGACGCGAAGGAATTACTTGTACGAAAATCACATCTGCGATAAA
>Ga0181560_10004316_pt1 | contig 12943 bp, 9 predicted proteins | sample 011ome_20_FD_133751 | JGI IMG/M metagenome (GOLD analysis project Ga0181560, IMG submission 133751) | Coastal salt marsh microbial communities from the Groves Creek Marsh, Skidaway Island, Georgia - 011509CT metaG (megahit assembly) | ecosystem: Environmental > Aquatic > Marine > Intertidal zone...
CCCCCTGGGCGCCTGCTCCCGGGGCCCCTCGGTCCGGGTTGCCCCCTCCCCGCCGGGGGGGGGGAGAGGGGGGGGGGGGCGGGGGGGGGGAGGGCGGGGGCGTCGCGTGGCGTCCGACGGCGGGGTGGTTTGAAAAAAAAAAAAGCGAGCGCGTCGCGATCGCGATCGCGCGCGCGGCGGTCGCGCGAGATCGGGCGCGCACCTTTGCCGATGACCGTCGCGGTGTTCGTCAGCGCGTACAGCTCCGTGGACGCGTCGATGTGGATGTGCGGGTACCGCACGTTGTCGATCCCGATCGACAGCGCGAACGGCGTCGGGGCATCGACGCCCATGGCGACGACGACGACGGTTCGGTTCAAATCGACGCGCCCGCGGGTCCGCGGATCTCGGACGCGGCGAGCGCGGCGCGACCGCGGGGTCGCGTTCGGTCGAGGCCGGCCTTCGCGGCGCGAGACGCCGCCCGCCGCGGTCGGATCGCGCGCTCGCGGCAGCGTCCCGCTCGCGCGGATGTGACGACGACGACGCGCCGCGCGAGCTCAAGAAGACGAGACGTCGCAATCGAACGCGACGTGTACAGGTAACAGCTTGCGCTTAGACGAACCCGAACGACGTTCATTCGCGAACGCTTCCTATTCAACGCTACGAGCTACCAGAGATCAGCGCCTCCGGCGCTTCGGCCGTCCGCCCTCTTCTTCGTTCCCCTCCGCCGCCGTCTCCGTCTCCTTCGCCGTCTCCTCGCCCTCCCTCGCTCGCTTCTCCGCCTCGAGCTTCTTGATGGCGAAGTCGAGCTCGGCGTTCTTTCGGCACCCCTCGTAAAACTCGCGCTCGAGCTTCTGGAGCTTCTCCCCGACCGCGGTCTGTCTCAGTTTTCGTCGCGCGTTGAGCTCCGCGGTCGCCGCCTTTTGCTCCGCGATCTCGCGGTCGACCCTGACGCGACGAGGACGGGAGAGATGGGGACGGGCGGTGAGAACGGGAATCGATCGATCGGCGGGAGGAGGAGGAGTTTTTTTTTCTCGAGGGGGAGATCGAAATTTAGGGTTCCCCAGCGCTCGCGCGATCGCGCCTCGCCCCGAATGAAACGAACATCAGACGCCGCGCGCGCGCACCTCTTGATCGCCGCCTCCAGGCTCGCGTTGTACGCCCTCCACTGGTTCGGCCCGTACTTCAGCATGAGCTCCAGGTTCTGTATCCGCAACGTCTGATGCTCGAGCTGCGCCTTCGCGTTCTTGACCGCAGCCTCCCACGCCTCCGGGTCGTCCCTCTTGCTCTTCGGCGGCGGCGGGAGCGAGTACCGCGTCGAGTCCGGCGGAGGCATCTTCATGATCCCTTTCTCCACCCTCTCCATCTCTTTTTTAATCATCGGGCAGTCCTTATACGTCATCTCGTACGCGGGCTTCATCTCGGCCAGGTAATCCTTCGGGCGCTTCGTCATTCGACGCATCTCCTCCTGGACCATGCGATCCGCGAGCGGGCGCCAGTCGGGGGGGAGGACGTCCGCGTACGGAAGCGCGTCGATTAAGGGATTATGTTTCCTGATGCCCTCGGCATCGTCGAGGAGCATCGGCGTCGACGACATGGTCGCGGTCCGTCGCGCGCGCGCGAGTGACGAAGATTCGCGTTTCCCGCGCGGAGTGCAAGTCGTCGCGTGCAGCTGACAAGTCGCCGCTGTGAAAAAATTAAATTACACCGACGCGCGCTTCGTCAACGTCAACAACAGCCGCTCGCTGTCGTTGTGCCTCCCCTCTCCCGCGCGCGTCTTCAGCTCATCCACCGGCGTCGGGTCCCCCTCCAGCCCAGCCTTCTCCGCGGCGACCCAGAAGTGATTCAACGTTCCCCAGCAGCAGTCGCCGCGGTCCTCGAAGACGACGAAAATCTTCGTCCGCCCCGGCGCCGCGAGCGCCGACATCGTGTCCGCCAACATCTGCATCTCCCCTCTGCTCTGCGAGTAGCACACGTCGCTGCCTATGATCATGTGCGGCGCCTCACCGCCCGGGAGCGTCTTCAGCAGCGCCTCCGCGACCTCCGCCGCGGTCGGCGTCCCCTCCGGCTCCTCGTCCACGTCCGACTCGGATTCCGATTCCGATTCCGATTCCGATTTCGATTTCGATTTCGATTCGTCCGCCGTCGCCGGCGCCGCCGCCGCGCCCCTCCCCCGCCGCCGCCTCCACCCCGCGCGTCGCCACCACAGCTCGTGCACGGTCGCGTTCTCGAGCCCGGACGCGCGAACGTTCCGCTCCGCCGCCGCGGTCGTCGCGTCCGTGATGGCCACGCGCTTCGCCCCCAGCGCCGCGCACGCGAGCCCCGCGAGTCCGAGCCCCGCGCCGAGCTCGACGACGACGGTGTGCGGCGTCACCGCGCCGTCGGTCGCCGCGTCGATCGCGGCCGCGTCGCCGTCGACGCCGCCGACGACGGACGCGCACTCCTCTTCCTCTCTCTTCCTCCTCCACGCCGCCGTCGCGTCGCACAGGATGTCCGCGAGGGTGTACGCGCACGGCCAGATGACCGTGCTCGTGCCCGGGAGGAACGACCTGCTCGTGCTGCCGTCCTGGCGCACGGCGACGACGACGCCGTCCCCGAGCGCGGCGTGCTCGAACGTCAGCGACGGCGAGCGCTGGTCGACGCCGTGGATCTTGAAGAGCGCCGCGGCCTCCTTCGCGGCGACGTCGTCGGCGTCGTCGGACATGACCGGCGCGCGTCGCACGCGGCGGCGCGCGCGCGGAACTGATGACCCGATGAAGAAAGCTCGGCGTCGCGTCGGCGCGCCGTCACGTCGGTTTCGGACGCGACGAGAAGACCCGAGCCCGACGCGAGGCATCGCGCAGTGCGCCCCGCGCGAGCGCCTTCCTCCTCCCCCGCGGCGCCGATGCCGACCCCGGAGGAGACGCTCGCGGCGTGCGCGGAAGTCCTCGCCGGCTTGGACGCCGACACGATCGAGTACGTCGCCGGCGGCGTCGAGGACGCGCTCGACGAGTTCGACGAGTTCGAAGATTTAGTCGCGGGGTTCGCGAGGGACGAGCTCTGCGGCGGCGACGACGCGCGCGCGTCCGCGTTGGCGCGCGAGCTGTGGGAGAAACTCAAGGGAGGAGGAGGAGGAGGAGGAGGAGGAGGAGGAGGGGATGCCGCTTCCGCCGCGGCGGCCGCGGAGAAGCGCGCGCCGATATCCCTCGGCGGCGGCGTCTCCAAGCTCGAGGCGCGGACGATGCGCGATACCGAGGCGCTGCGCTCGCAGTTCGCCGCGCAGGAGATCACTTACGACCACGCGCCGTCGGAGGGCGGCGCCGCCGGAGCGAGCGCGAAGGAGCGCGCGCGAGCGGAGCAGAAACAGCGGTACCTTGCGGCCGAGGCGGCCGCGCAGGCGGCGGAGCTCGCCGCGGAGCTGGAGGCGGCGCGAACGCGCGCGGCGCGGCTGCGTCTCTCCGGCGACGCGACCGGCTCGCGGCTCGCGACGATCGAGCTCGGGCCGTTCACGCTGCCGAACCCCGGCGGGGGCGCGGACCTCCTCGAGAGCGCGTCGCTGACGCTCGCGCCGGGGCACAGGTACGGGCTCATCGGACGGAACGGCAAGGGCAAGTCGACGCTGCTGAAGTTTTTGGCGTCTAGGCGCGTCGGCGGGTTAGACCCGTCGACCTCGGTGCACTACGTCTCTCAGGAGGTGTCCCTGACGGAAGCGCAGGAGGGATCCAAGCCCGTGGACTTGGTCGTCGAGGCGGACGTCGAGCGACGCCTCCTGCTCGCGGAGGCGAAAACGCTAGAGGATAAGGCGTCATCACGTTCCGGCGGCGGCGAAGACGACGCGAGCGAAGACCAAAAACGTCTCGCGGACGTCCACGAACGACTCCTCCAGTGCGACGCGGACGGCGCGCCCGGCCGCGCCGCCGCGCTCCTCCACGCGCTCGGGTTCCCGGAGCACCTCTCTGGGAGAGAGATGCGCGCGCTGTCCGGGGGATGGCGCGTCCGAGCCGCGCTCGCGGCGGCGCTCTTCGCGAAACCAGGTGCGTTCTATACAAAAGTTTTTCACCCGTCGCCCGGTTTCAACATTTGATCGCGTCTCCTTTCAACTGACTGGTGAACTTTTTTAGACGTCCTGCTTCTCGACGAGCCGACGAATCACCTCTCCATCGCCGCGGTGCTGTGGCTCTCGAGAGAGCTCAGCGCGTCGCCGACGTGGCGGACGCGCGTCGTCGTCGTCGTGTCGCACGACCGGCACTTTCTAGACGCGGCGACGACGGATTCGCTGCACATCAGCGGCGTGGCGAAGCGGCTCACGGCGCATCGGATGAATTACAGCGCCTGGGCGGATAAGAGAGAGGAGCAACAGAGAGCGCTTCGTAAACGCGTCGCGACGAGGGAGGAGAAGAAGGAGAAGCTCGCCGCGTACGCCGGGCACGGGTTTAAGTACGGCGGGTCGTCCTCGCAGATCAACATGATGACGCGTAAAGCGAACGAGGCGGCGAAATTGGACGAGGAAGCCGCCGCGGAGGCGCGCGAGCTCGCGGACCTCAGCGAAGACGCGGAGCTGCCGCTGACGCTCGCCGCGGGGGGCGAGTTACGCGGACCGATCGCGACGCTCGAGTCCGTGGCGTTCAAGTACCCGGGAGCGACGAACACCGAGCTCTTCGCGGACGTCGACATGTCTCTGGACAGCGCGTCGAGGGTGTGCCTCCTCGGCGAAAACGGCGACGGGAAGACGACGCTCGTGAAGGTCATGCTCGGCGTACTCGCGCCGACGCGAGGGAAAGTCACGACCAACCCCGGCGCGAGGATCGCGCTCGTGAACCAGCACCACGCGGATCAGCTCGAGTACGACAAGACGCCGCTCGCGTTCATGCTCGAGAAGTTCCCCGGAGACGGGAGCGCGACGCGCGAGCGGGAGCTGCGGTCGCACCTCGCGTCCTGCGGCGTCGACGCCGCGCAGCAGCTCGTCCCCGCGGGCGCGCTGAGCGGCGGGCAACGCAGCCGCGTCGCGCTCGCGGCGACGTCGTACTCGCGGCCGCACTTGCTGATTCTCGACGAGCCGACGAACAATTTGGACCTGGAGGCGGTGGCGGCGCTCGCGGACGCGGTTGAAAACTTTCGAGGCGGCGTCGTTCTCGTCTCGCACGATCAGTACTTCGTGCGGAGGGTCGCGCGGGAGGTGTACGTGGTCGGGAAGGGGAGGGTTCGGATAGAAGAGAGCTTCGACAGTTACCGCGCCGCGATGGAGAAGAAGCTCGCGGCGGCGAGCAAGTGACGAGGCGAGGCGCGTCCTTTCGATTTAGCTCATCATCGCGCCGTAACGAAAGATATAGCGACTACTTATAGGCGCGGCGAGCGAAGGCATCGCGCGACGTGCGGCGCGCGATTTACCACTCGAAGTCCGCGGCCGGGTTCTCCTCGTCCTCGTCATCCTCCTCGTCGTTGAAGAGGCCGCGCTCGCGGAGGTACTGAATCGCCGCCGCGAGCGTGTTGTCCTTCATCTTGAGGTAGAAGAAGCCCTTGTCCGTGTCCTCGACCGCGGTGCACGTCGCCCACGTGTCCGTGGACGCGTCGTCGGGGGTCCCGCCGACGCCGCCGCCGAGGTCGGTCTCGCACACGGACTTCATCCACTCGATCGCGTTGATCTTCTCCTTGTGTTCCTCCGTGACGTACGCGACCATGGCGATCTTCTTCTCCGGTTCGTTCTCGGAGATGATGAGCTTCGAGATGTGGCCGGAGCACCCCTTGCGCTCCTCCGGGTCTTCCGGGTCCGGGACGGCGTTCATGCCCTCCATCGCGGCTTCGAGGAGGATGATGTCCCCCGCGGAGTTTTGCATGCGCGTGCAGAAGCACGTGAGACCGGACGTGTCCGCGGCGCCCTCGATCTCGACGCCCTTCTTGCCGCCCTCCTTGAACGCCTTGGCGACGACCTTGTCCTTTTTGCCAGCCGCGAGCGCGGCGTCGCGCTTGGGGAATTCCTGACGCGGCGAAGCGACGCGACGCGAGCGCGCGAGGGAGGAGAGGGACGCGGGAGGGGGACGCGGACGGTCAGCTCGGAAGAGCGCGCGCGCGTCGACGCGACGGGCGGAGGGGCGCGACGCGAACTTCCGCGTCGATCGGGGGGGGGGTCCGACGTCGATCGATCGCGGCCGGCGCGGACGTTCGATCGATCGCGGCGACGCCGCGCGCGCGCGGGGTCGCGACGACGCGATCACCCCGCGGCGGACTCGCGCGATGCGTGAAGCGCTCGACGCACCTTGGTGGGCTCGGGCATCGTGAGTGTGTGAGGCGTCGACGTGCGGGTGCGCGCGCGTGAAAGACCGAGCGCGGACGGCGCTTCGCCGCCGCCAAGAGCGGGCAGGAATCGTCGTCTCTCGACCGTCGGCTCGGTCGACCGAGAGCTCGCTTTCGGCGGTTTCAAACGCGCGCGCGTTTGAAACCGCCGTTTGACCGGTGTTGATCGCGCGTCAGCATCGCTCACGCGCGCCGCGTCATCGACAGATGCGAAACGCGATGCGAGCGTTTGAACGCGGCTCGCCGCGGACACTTCCGCGGTCGCCCGGCGCCATGCCCGACGCGCTCTCGCCCGACGAGCTCAAGGCTGAGCTCGAGAACCTCACGAGACTCGCGGGGGTGAACCTCTCCCCCGAGGTGTTCGACGTCCTCCTCGAGCTCACGCGCATGGACGTCGTCCCCACGGCGACCGCGCAAGTGCTCAAGTCGCTGTGCACGAAATCGCAGCTCCGCGCGAGCTACGGCGGGAAGTGATGATGACAGGAGGGGGACTGAAGCGACGACGACGACGACGACGAGGAGGAGGAGGAGGACGACGACGGCGAGGAACGGACGTCGCCGTCGAAGGAAAAGGCGGGACGGGGAGGGGACGCGGTAGGTAGCCATCACGTAGCGACGGGTAGACGATGTCACGCGAGGAGAGCGAACAGAAAAGTCGCAGTCGCGCGTCGAAGATACGCGCCAGCCTGTCTCTCGAGATTCGCCATTCGCACCATGCGCGCGCTGTCCTCCTCGCCCGTCCTCACGTCCCGGGGTTCGCTCGCGAACGCGCGCGCCCTCGCGCGCGCCCCACGCGCGGTGTCCAACGCGTCGCGCGGTCGCGACCTCGCGGCGATCACGCGCGCGGGCTGGTTCGAGAACGACAAGGACAAGGCTGGTCGAGACACGACCTGGGAGGCGCAGCAGGAGATATTGCGGAAGCGCCGACGCGGCGTGAACGTCGAGTCCGAGATCTCGTCGCGGCGCAAGAAAGTCAGCGGGTTCCTCAAAGGGACGCTCTCGAAGGAGGAGACGGAGGCGATCAACAAGAAGAACCGCGACAAGGCGAACGAGCTGTCGAAGGAGGCGTTCAAGGGGCAGAAGGGATGGATATCCATCCCCGGCATGGCGATCGGCATGCCCGAGTTCGACGGCGGCGAGCGGTTCGACCTGCGCGGGCCGTACGCGGACGAGGGGTGGGTCGACCCTGACGACGAGGGCATCTCGAACCCGTTCAAAGGGCTGTTCGGGGGTGGGAAGAAGAAGAAAAAAGAGGAGAAGCCGAAGCCGAAGCCGAAGAAGAAGGGCTTCTTCGGGCGGTGACGACGACGACGCGACTCTCGTCGCGGGCGTACCGTAACAACTTATCCTAGTCGACGATCTATCTCGTATCCACGCGCGCGCGCGCGACGAACCCAAAACACAACTACGGCGTTAGCTAGCTAGAATCTCATCTCGTCGTCGCGTCTACGGCCTCCCGCGCGAGTCTGTGACGCGCGCCGACGACGACGCGCGTCACAAGTCGCCGCCGCGCTCGTACTGAAGTATCGTCACGATGATGACGACGACCATCGCGCACATCATGATCGCGCCCATCACCACCGGCCCCGTCGGGTCGTGAAACGCCGCCGTCCTCCGCGCCGCGATGGCCCGCCCGCGCCACACGAACGTCCACGTCGCGTACGCGCACAAGCACACGCTCGCGCTGAGCATCGTCATCGCGATCACCAGCGGCGCGGTGCTTCGATCGTTCCCGTGAACGTCCTTATGCGGCGCCCCAGACGGAGACCCTCCGAGGTGGACGCCCACGAGCGCGGCGCCGATCGTGCCGATGAGCACCGCGGTGTGGAGCCAAGAGAGAAACGTCCGCTCGTTGGCGAAGAACGTCTTCGGCTCGACGCGCATCGGCACGCTGCGCGGGACCGAAGGCGCGCGACCGCCGCCGGCGCCGGCGCGACCGCCGCCGGCGCCGCCGCCGGGGAGCCGTCTGAAGAAGCGCTTGACGTCCGCGAAGAACCCGGCGCCGCGGCGACCGGCGGCTTCGCGCATGCCCTCCGCCTCCGCGCGCGCGTCGCCGATGAGGTCCAAGACCACGTGCCGCGAAGCGTCGCGCCCTTCCAAGTCGCGCGCGAGGAGCAACGGGTGCGTCAGCTCGCCGTCCTCGTCGCTCCCTCGGCTCCCTCGCCGCTCGCCGGCGTCCGTCCTCGCGTCCGCCGCCGCGGCCGCGGCCGCGCCCGTCGCGGCGTCGCCGGCGCCCGGGCGGGGGACGCGCGCGGCGCCCGTCTCCACGCTCGCCGAGTGCTGCAGCGAATCCCGCAAGCTCACGTCGTCGACCCAGTACGGCACCTCTTGCGCGGTGTCCGGAAACAAGACCGCGCAGCCGTGCATAAATTTGGAAAACTTGTGCACCTCTGTCAGCGCGCCGCTCGCGACAAGCTCGTTGACCCAGTCCGGCGCGGCGACGCCCTCGCCGAGCGCGAGCTTAATCTCGAGCACCGCGTGAGGAAACCGCGTCACCTCCGTTCGGTGCAACGGCACGCTCGGGTCGCGGTACCACCGCTCCAACGCCGTGCACGACGGCCCTCCCGCGGGATTCTCCACGAGCATCGCGAGGGACGTGTCCAGCGAGCAACGCACGCTCGCGTCGTACGGCACCTGAAACGCGGTCCGCATGTACACCGTGCGAAGCGTCGGCTGCAGCTGCTTGCTCTCGATCGCTCTCTGCACCTCCGTGAACAGCGTCTTGATCTTCTTCAGCTCCGCGCCGGACGTTGGTCGCTCGCGATCGTTCTTCGCGTGCTGCGCGCGAAGCCGCGACTCCTCCTTCTCCCACGTGTGCTTACATTGGAGATACGGCACGATGTACGCCGCCGGAAGCGCGAATCGCTCCTTGACGCTCTCCTCCCCGGTCCAGCTCTCCCGGTGCGTCTTCCTCTCGACGTACACCGACCCCGTCGGCGCGGGGCCGTACCAGCGCAGCCGAATGGCGATCGCGCGCGGCGCCTTCTTCAGTCTCGCGTGGTACAGCTCCAAGTGCACGTTGTCCAGGTACACCGAGTTGGTCATCTGGCTGTCCGCGTGCGAGGGCAACGTCAGCCCCGCGAAGCCCGGCGCGACGCCGTCGCCGCTCTCGCCCGCGGCGGCTTCCACCAGTCCCTTCACGCGCTCGCGCTCGACGAGAAACACGGGCAAGTGCTGCGCGATGTTCTGCTTCACGCCGCTGACGTCCTCGGGCGATACCCAGTACTTCCGCGTCGTTCGGACAAAGTCCTGCGCGCCGTCGCGCTCGCTCGCCTTCTTCTTCTTCCCGTTCGCCTTCCGCGTCCGGTCGCCGCGCAGAAGCTCGAACAGGTCCGACATCTGCACGACGAAGACGCTCGAGTGATCCGCGCGAATCCACGGCAGCTGATGCAGACGTTCGAGGTAGTACCGACAGCACACCGTGTGGGGGCAGAGTTTGTCGTGTTTCTTCAAAATTTTGTAGCACGCCATCATGTTCAGGTTCGCAAACTTCTCGATGCGAAGGAACTCGTCCTGGACGCGCTGCAGGCGTTCTCGCAGCGCGTCGACGACGCGCGTCGCTTCCTCGACCACGTCGCCGCTGAGCGTGCTGAAGGGCGACCCCTGGTCCTGGTCTTCGCCGCTCGACGCCGACGCGGACCCGGACCCGTTCTCGCCGCCCTCCGCGGCGGCGGCGGCGACGACGGAGGACACGGACTCGAGCGACGCGATCGAGGAGGTCTTCGACCCGCACGTCGCCGCGATCGTCGGGAGGTCGCGCCTGTGGACGAACGATCGATGACGTGCGACGATGAGCGATGGATCGGCGGTCGAAGAGGAGAAGCGAGGGAGGCGACGACGACGACGGAATAAAATAAACGTACGACGACGAGACGGGACGGGAAGGCGCAGAGTCGCGCGAGATCGGCATGTCGCGCGTCGCACCTCACGGCGTCGTCGATCTCCACCGCGCAGCTCGCGACGTCGTCCTTGAGCCTGGAGAGCGTGCTCGTGACGAAGTCCCGAACGCGATCCATGTCGTCGTCCAGCAGTTCGAAGAACCGCGTCTCCGTCGCCTGCGCGCTCGCGTTCCCCTGCGGCTTGCGCGGCGATAAAGTGAGCGAGAACTGCGCGAGCGATTTCGGCGGGGTGAACCTCTCCGCCCCCGCGTCGTCCCCGAGCGCGGCGGCCTCATCCCGAGACGCGACGATCGCCTTCAGGACCTTCTTCAGGGCGTTATACCTCACGTAGTGCTCCTTCCATTCCCTCACCGCGTTCTCATCGAGGTATTGCCCGAACTTCATCTCAGATCGCGCTCTCGGAACTGACGCTTTCGAAAGGGCATCACCGCGTTGTGGCCACGGAATATTCCATTTCCGCGCCAACTTAACTTTCTGACGTATTCGTACGTTAAATATACATATGCGCAAACAGTCAGGAGAGTGACGCCAAAAGTACAAGTCGGAGATCTGACGCGCGAAACGAAAAAGGTGCTGTTCGCGCGCCGAGCGTCGAGCAGAGCTCGAGCTATCTCGACGAGACAGTGTTCGCGGCAGCGCGCGGACGAACGACGATGCGGACGACGACGCGCGCGGCGGCGGTTCTCTTCGCCGCGCTCCTCGCGGTCGCGTCCGCGCCGACGCCCTGCGCCGCGCTCGCGCGCGCGTCGCGCGGGGCGACGGCCGCGCTGTCCCCGCGCTCCCCGACGACGTCGACGATCTCGAAGAAGAAGCCCCGCCCGCTCCCCGTCCCCTCGGGCGTGCACATCGCGCTCGGTGCGAACGACGACGAGATGACGATCACGTGGCAGACGTCGAGCTCCGCCGGAAGCGTCGTGCAGTACGCCCCGTTCGGAGGGGGGAACGAAGAACTCGTCCTGAGCGCGACGGGGGAGGAGCGCGCGTTCGTGGACGGCGGGAACGCCTCGGGGACGAGATTCATCCATCACGCGACGCTGCGCGAGCTCCGCCCGGGAGAGAAGATCGCGTACCGCGTCGGCGACCCGGTGTCGCGCGCGTGGAGCGAGCGGTTCTGGTTCTTCCACAAGCGCTCGCCGGAGCAGATACGAGCCGGCCCGCCGCTGCGGATGATCGCCGTGTGCGACGTCGGGCACTCCGACTCCACCGGCGTGTTAGATCTCGTCCGCGCGGAGGTGCACGGCGTCGACGGCGCCGACGCGGACGTCGCGGAGGCGCGTCCCGACCTCCTCGTGCACTGCGGCGACTTCGCGTACGATCTGGACAGTCGCGACGGGCGCACGGGCGACCGATACATGGACGACATCCAGCCCATCGCGGCGTACGTGCCGTACATGGTATCCCCGGGGAACCACGAGCGCGCGTACAACTTTTCGCACTACAAGGCGCGGTTCCGCATGCCCGGCGTCGGCGCGGAGACGGAGACGCAGAACCACTACTACTCGCTCGACATCGGACCGGTGCACTTGGTGGCGTGGAACTCGGAGGTGTTCTTCTGGGGCGAGTACTTCGACGCGGCGTACGTGAACAAGATGTACGACTGGCTCGAGGCGGATTTAGCGGCGGCGAACGCGAACCGAGCGAAGACGCCGTGGATCGTCGTCCACGGCCACAGGCCGATGTACTGCGCGAAAGCGACGAAGGGGTACGCGTACGCCGCGGAGGAGGAGAGTCGACGAAGGGGATGGTTCACGCGTGCGATAACGTCCGGGAAGAGGGCGTTAGGTTTAGGAAAGAAACACAACCACGCGGACGATAAGCCGACGTGCTCGTGGACGAACGAAGCCGTCCGAAGAGGCATCCCTTCGTGGTGCGAGGACGAATACAGAGACGGAGCGCTCGGCGCGTGCGGCGCGAGAGAGGCGACGGAATTCCTGGGAGAGGCGTCGGCGTCGGCGTCGGCGTCGGAATCGCAGCGGTCGATATTCCCGATCGAGGAGCTCTTCTACGACCACGGCGTCGACTTGCACTTCAACGGGCACGAGCACGACTACGTGCGGTATTACCCCGCGTATCGCGACGAAGTCGCGGGCGGAGAGAACGTCACGTTCGAGCGGTACGTGAACCCCCACGCGACGGTGCACATCACCACCGGCAGCGGCGGGAACGACGAGATGGACAGCGGCGCGAAGTTCCCGAACCCGCCGAGCCGGGGAAGGTGCACGCACGACGACGCCGCGGCGTGGTGCGCGTTTCAGAGCGGGTGGGGCCCGAAGAAGAAGAGCGGACGCAGCGCGGATTTCACGTACGGCGTCGTCTCCTTCGACGGCGACGGAACGTCGCTGGAGTGGCGACAGTACAGCGCGTACGACAAGGGGCTCGAGATCGATCGGTTCAGGATCGAGACGAGCGCGCACGGGCCGTTCAAGGACAGGATTAGGAGGGGGGGGGGGACGACGGTCGACGCGGCGGCGCGTCCCTGAGACGTCGTCTAGCCAGCCGGGGACGCGCGAGCGCGGCGAGGCGGCGAGGCGGCGATCGCGATCGATACCGCAGCACGCATTATGATATCACACGCATCACGACGCACGCAAACACGCCGCGCTCACGCGCCCATGTTCTGCGGAATCCACAGCGCGCACCCGCCCTCCGTGCACGCGCTCGCCGCGAGCATCATCCCCGGCGCCCACCGAATCGAGCTCGGGATCCCCGCGTGCCTCGACCCCCACACCGCCACCTTCCCCCCCGTCTTCGCGCTCCACACGTGCACGCGGCTGTCCGCGCCCCCGGCCAACCCG
>Ga0181560_10004319_pt1 | contig 12935 bp, 6 predicted proteins | sample 011ome_20_FD_133751 | JGI IMG/M metagenome (GOLD analysis project Ga0181560, IMG submission 133751) | Coastal salt marsh microbial communities from the Groves Creek Marsh, Skidaway Island, Georgia - 011509CT metaG (megahit assembly) | ecosystem: Environmental > Aquatic > Marine > Intertidal zone...
GGCAACGTCCACCCGGGCGCGCGGGCCCGGGGCGGCGCCCCCCCCCCCCCGGCGCCGCCGCCGCGCGGGGGGGACCGGTGGGGGCGGCCCCGTCCCCCCCCCCCCCGCCGGAGCGTCCTCGTTCAAACGCTCGCCGCGCGTTTTTATTCTTCGCGCGCGGCGTGTTCGTTCTTTGACCGACGCGCCGCGTCCCCTTATCCCCTTCCCAACCCGCGCAGTTCAACCTGGATATGGACGAGCACGCGACGCACGCGTCTTCGATCAAACCGTGGAGACGCGGCGGCGCGGCGAGCGTCCACGCGTCCACGCCGCTCGTGATCGACGTCTTCGTGGACGCGAGGATGCGAGACGTCGACGTCGCCGACGACGCCACCGCCGCGGAAGCGGTATCGCGCACACTCGTGGAGCGCTGGGTCTTATCCCACGACGCGCGGTGCCGCGGCGACGGCGAAGAAGAAGAAGTAGTAGTAGAAGAAGAAGAAGAAGAATGCACTTCTTCGAGCAGCGACGTCGCGGTGACGTATAAGCGTGCGGTGATCATGGTGCGGTCGCTCCTCGCGCTCACGCGCGCGCTGCCCGCGAATCGCCTCCATCGCGCGCGCGTCCGCGGCGGCGCTCGCGACGACGCGTCCTACCGGCTCTCGTGCGAGGTGCGCGACGTCGGCACCCTCGGGACGAATCCTGGGACCGATGAAGGTCGGCACCCGGGTGCCGACGCGTGGCGGACGTACGAGTTCGCGCCCGTGGACGCGGCGGCGGCGAGGTGAGACTGCTTCCCATACGACCCCGTTCGCGTGGTGCACGCCGTTCATTTAAGGACGTTTCCCGTCGTCACTCTTCACCCGCGCTTCCCTTTCAACGTTTGACCGGTAAGACGTTCGACTGACCGATCGCTTCACCCACGCAGGGGGTCGGCGGGCGGGTCGCTGCGCGCGGCGGTGTTTTTCGCGGACGCGACGGCGCTGGCGGGGATGGACGCGACGCCGCCGCCGTTCGCGCCGCGCGTTTTGGATGACTACGTCGGTGGTGTTTCAAATTTAAATTTGAATTTGAATCCGACAGCGACAGGTACCCCGCGGCGCGCGCAGTCGTGGGCGGGTCGCGCGACGTATTTTCCGACGGCGGCCGCGGGTCCCGCGGTCGGTCCGCGTCCCGCCGCCGGCGACGCGCCCCCGCCCCCGCCGCCGCCGCCGCCGCCGCCGCCGCTCGCGAGGAAAGGATCTCGAGGACTCCTCTCTGAGGAGATCAAAGCCGCGTGGACGCTGCGCGACGAGGGCGAGGTGTCGACGCCGACGTCGACGCGCCCGCCGCCGTCGCCGTCGGAGTCGCCGAGCGGTCGATTCTCCGTCTCAGGTGCGTCCTATACACTGGTCCCCATACGACCCCGTTGGCGTGGTGAACGCCGATCCTTAAGGACTTTGCCCGGCGCATCTCTGCGCCCACCCCTCCCTTTCAATCCCCGTCCTCGACGCCTTTCAACTCCAACTGACGCCTTTCAACTCCACCCCGACATTCGCTTGTATAGAACGGCCCTCCGTCTCCTCGGCGTCCCCGCCTCTGCCGTTCGCGTGCTCCGCGGGACGCTCGAGCTCGCTGTCGTCGCCGTCGCACGTCTTAAACGCGCGGTTCGGCGCCCTCGGCGGCATCGGAGATGGCCAGGGCGATCACCCGTGCTCGCGCGGCGGAGAGGTCGCCGGAGTCTCCGCGAACACTCCGGCGGCGACGGCGCCCGTCCGACGATACGACCCGTCCCCGCCGTGGAGCTTCAGGGGACTCAACTCGTGTTCGCCGTCGCCGTCGTCCGCGGGAGGGAGGCGGACGTCCTGGTCGTCCCCGTCGTCGTCGCTGTCCGTGAGTTTGCAGAGCAGCGCGGCGGGGTCGGGATCGTTTCACCGCGCCGCGGCGGCGGGACGCGCGCGCGGGGGAGAGAGGGTCGGCGCGGCCTCCTCAGGCGCGTTCTATCTCACACTGGTCCCCATACGACCGCGTCGGCGTGGTGAACGCCGATCCTTGAGGACTTTCTCTCCCTGCGCATCCATCTCTCCGCCCAGGGTCCCTCGCTTTCGATCCCGACACACCGCGACGCCTTTCAACTCCGCTTCTGACGCCTTTCGACTCCGCCCCGACGTTCGCTCGCGTAGAACGACCCTCGAGTCCCGTCTCGACGGGGCCGCGCGGGAGCTCCCCGGGGGGCGCCGGCGCGCTCGGCGGGCCGTTCGCGCACGGCGCGTGCTCTCCCGGCGCCGCGCTCGCGCTCGAGCGCATGCTGAACCTCCACCTTCCCTCCGGAGATGGCGGCGGCGGCGGCGGCGGCGGCGGCGATTCGCTCGGCGGCGGGGCTTCCCCCTCCGACGGCGGCGGCGGCGGAGGAGGAGGAGGAGGAGGCCTCGCGGACTCGGACGCGCTTTTTCCGTTCGCGTTAGACTGCGACGAGTTGATGACGCAGCCGTCGCAGTCCTCGACGACGACAGAAACGCACGGAGGCGGAGCGTTATCGTCCTCGTGCGTCCGCGGCGTCCGCGGCGAGTACGGCTCGGAAGTCGCGGCGGGTGAGATCGTGCGCATGTCGCGGGACTTCGCGCCCCTCGCGCGCGCGACGCGCGACGACGACGGCGACGACGACGCGGGGGAATCGTGCGCGAACACGGTGGAGTGGGCGATGGGGAGGATCGAACGTTTTAGGAGCGCGGTGAGACAGTAGTACCGTAGGCGCGCTCGGGCACTCGAAAAAAATTAGACGTGCCTTCGTTCCCAGTGCCTTCCACGTGTCCTTTTTGTCGCACGAAAATCGCAACAAAATTAACTAGCTCCTAGAGGACTGCGGAAGCGGCGCGGCGGTCACAGCCCCGCGCGCGCTTCGCGGCGGCATCGATCGGCAGGGTCGGTCCTAAACCCCCCTCCCTAAGGCGCGGAGGGCCCGCGCGCGCGCGCCGGCGCGAGAACCCGCGCCGTTCGCGACCGTCGCGAGAGAGGGATTCGCGAGAAAAAGAGCTCGGCCGTCGAAAAAGCCTTCCTTAATCGCGTCGACGTCGAATCCGCCCGTCCGCGGGACGCGAACGCTCCTCGCTCGCCCGCCATGGACGTCCAAGATGGCACGTCGCTCATGTCCGCCGCGTCGTACGAGGAAGCGAAGTGGCGCCGCGTCATCGTCCAGTCTTCCTGCGGGATCGCGGTCTTCGTCGCCGTCCTCATCGTCACGCGCGTGTGGACGTCCGTCTCGAGCACGAGATTCTTGCGCCGGAGGCAGATGAACAAGGTCGACACGTGGTTTTGCGTCCTAGACATCTTGACGTCCTCGGCGTCGCAGTGCTGCTTCATCGCGCAGGTGTACATCCGCGAGTACAACGTCGTGCTCGTCGTCATCGAGCTCGCGTTCGCGATATTCTACGGCGCGTCCATGTACCGACGATTGTGGTTGAAGAATTTTAACTTCAGCGTCGCCTTCACCGCGGTCACGTTCCTCGACTGCTACTCCATCGGCATCGCGCTGTACCAGGAGTTCAGCGATCAGCCGACGTGGCTCACGCCGCTGTTCGTGCGATCCATGGCGGCGCTGATCCGGTACAAAGAGCTCATGAACCTCGGTCTGCTGAACGACTACTTCGGGGAGGTGAAGCAGAGGCTCATCTTGTCCATGTTTCGGTTCCTCTGCGTCACCTTCTTCTTCGCGTCCGGCGGGTTCGTGCTCGAGATTTTGGGCGACCTCAAGATCGACTGGGATCGCAGCGGCGGGAGCACGTTCGTGGAGATTAACCCGGACTACGAGACGACGTTGATGAAGCAGATTTACTTCGTCGTCGTCACGCTCTCCACGGTGGGTTACGGCGACATCACGCCGTCGACGTCGATGCATCAGGCGTTCGCGATCGTCATGATCGTCACCGGCGTCGCGTTCTTCTCCAGCGAAGTGCGCGCGATCATCGACATGCAGCACCAGATCGACAGCGGCAAGGGGCAGTACCGCCGGTCGCGGTTTCGGAATTATCACATTTTGGTGCTGGGAGGCGCCGTGGCGAGCGGGTCGTCCACGCTGGAGATCTTCCTCGAGGAGCTCTTGCACCCGTCGCGGCCGACGTCGTCGCTGCCGGACGTGGTGCTGATGACGGAGCACGAGCCGAGTCAGGGGTTACGGAGGGTGATAACGTCCCCGTTGGGCGCGTTACACGTCAAGTACATTCGCGGGAGTCCGATGGATCAGAGCGCGTTGCTCAGGGCGGACGCGGCGAACGCGGACATGGCGTTCGTCTTGAGCGACCTGAGCGTCCTCGAGTGCGACTCGCACGCGGAGGACGAGGACACCATCCTGCGCGCGTCGTTGCTGCAGCGGCAGCTCCCGGACATGCCCGTCAGACTGCTGCTCATACGCCCGTGGGCGAAGGAGATGGCCAAGATGGCGGGCATCAACCCCATGTGCTGCGTCACCGCCGGCGCGCTTAATTTCGCGCGGATGGCGCTCTCCGTGCGCTGCCCCGGCGTGCCGGTGTTGCTCACGACGATGTACAGCAAGCTCGCGGGGGATTGGTCGCAGCTCCCGAGCAGCATGAAGCCGTGGGTCCGCGAGTACTTTACGTCCATGCGTCACGACGTCTACGGCGCGCAAATCGGGGAAAAGTTCCACGGAATGCCGTTCCTGAAAGCCGCGGCGATCATATACGAAGAGCACGACGTGAATTTGCTCGCGGTGCAGACGCCCGCGAAGGACGGAGGACGGCTGTGCCCCGCCGGGCTCGTGAGCGGACACTTACACATTCTGTGCGAGGGCGACGTCGTGATGTGTTTGGGACAAAACGTGAAGAAGGTGTTGCGCGCCGTCGGGCGGGAGGGCGCGCACCCGGAGGAGTGGCGGCGCGAGTTTCATCGCGTCCGAAGGCACGCGGCGATGATCGGCATGGGCCTGACGGAGGTCAGCGCGTTCGGTTTAGACAGCAAGGCGACGCTCGCGGAACAGCAGCAGAACACGTTTCGAAAAAACTCGGAAGAGGCGAAGCAATCGCGCGCGTGGCTGAGCCGACGCGCCGCGCAGGGCGCCGACACGCCGCCGCAGCAGCCGTCCACGCGCGGCAGCGCGCGAAACTCCGCGGACGGATTGCCGTCCCTCGACGAAGAGCGCGAGCACATCGCGCCGACGAAATCGGGCGTCAAGCACGAGGACACGCGTCGCAGGAACCTCACGGTGCTAAACAGTCGGCTGAACATCTCAGACGCGTTACACGAGGCGGTGAAGACGGTGGAGAAGAAGCGCGAGACTGGTCAAGAAGAGAGCGACTTCACGCCGTGGCACACGGTGGTCAGGATCGCGAAGAACGCGAACGAGCACATCGTCATCGTCGCGGACGGCGAGTTTGACCAAGAGCGATGGGAAGAGCTCGAAGTTTTGTTATACCGGTTGCGAGGGAACGACGGGTGTAACATCAAGCCCATCATCATCCTCTCGACGGACGCGCCCGCGGTGCAACACCTCATCTTGTGGAGGACGATCGACGTGTACGTCACCGAAGGCAGCGTCAGCGACGAGAACATCGTGCGGCATTTGAACTTGAAGGGCGCGCACACGATCATCGTCCTCGCGGAGGGATGCACGAGCCACAACCCGTTGCTCATGGACCGAGCGGTGTTGATGACCACGAGCGTGTTGGAGCGAAACGTTCAACGGAAGATGGAAGGCATGAACATGAACCACGAGGCGATGCTTCGAAAGGTGGTTCTCGAATTTCATCACCCGAAGAGCGTGTGGCACGTGCACGAGACGCGAGGGTTCTCCTCGCTCGCGAGCTCGACGAAAAGCGAGGGCGGCGACGACGGCGGCGACGACAAGAAAAAGCACACCGGCAGGGAGCTTCGCATGTGTCCGAACCCCACGGACGCGTCGCGCCGCGGCGTCAGGCGATCTGAGGACGAGGGAATCATCGACGCGAGCGGCGGGCGCGCGTCGCCGTCGTCGCGCGCGCGACTGCCGCAGGAGTGGCTGAGCGCGGTTCCGCCGACGTCGCCGAAGACTTCCTCTTCTCGGCTGAAATCCAGCTCGTCGCGTCAAAACCTGAACGCGGACCGCGGCTCGGAGAACCAGCTCCCGAAAGGGTGGGAGTCCATGCAGGACGGCGCGAGCGGCGAGAGCACGCGCGGCGGCATCGGAAGCACGATTTCCTCGCTCAAGCCCGTGCGGTACGCGGTCGAAGAGTCGCAAAAGGACACGCGGAAGGCCAAGTGTCTGCGTCCGCTGTTAAAATTCTTCGGGTTCCTCGACCGCGACGGCAAGCCTGTCACCGGCTCGACTTCCAAGAGCGCTTCCAAGAGCACGAAACTCTCCTGGTTCGAGCACCCGGAGGCGCACACGCAATACGCGAGCGGGAAGGTGATGTTCAAGACGGAAGTCTCGAGGGTCATGGCGACGGTGTTTTACACCCCCGGCCTCATGGAACTCGTGGACTCGCTCACGAGAGACGCGAAGGACGACGAGGACGTCGGACACCACCCGCGAATCTGGAACATACCCCTGCCCGCGGAGCTTCACGGGAAGACGATGGGGGAGGCGTTTCAACACTTCGCGGGGAAGGAGGCGCTCGTCATCGGCGTCTTCAGAGGCGTCAGGCGGCGGCGCAAGGACCGAGGAGGGAGAAGAAGCGCGCGCGGGAGCCACCACGACTTCCTCCAGCACTCTGAATTCGACACCCTCGATCGCTCGGACGACGGCTCGAGCTCGGACAGCGACGGCGACGGCGACGACGATTTGTCTCCGCCGGACCACAGCTACGTCCTGACCGCGCCGCCGCACAACGTCAGGCTCACGAAACACGACGGCGTGTACGTCATCGCGACCACGGACTGGGCGTGGAGCAACGCCCCGGAGCTCGTGAAGCTTCGCAAGGTCGCCGCGGTCATCACGCTGCAGCGGCAGGTGCGCGCGCAGATCGAGAAGCGCAAGGCGACGCGTCGCGACGAAATTTTGGAGGCGCAGGGATTCGATCGCGCCGGGAACAACACCGCGAATCCGACGGCGGCGGCGATGCCGACGACCGCGTCGATGCTGCTGTCGAGGAGGGAGAACAGCTGGACGCGCGCGGCCGCGCTCGCGACCCGCGGGCGGAGGAGCTCGCTGAGCGAGGAGACGGACTCGCGGCGGGGGAGTTTCGAGGCGGCGGCGGCGGTGGCGGCGGCGACGGCGCGCGCGCAGACGCCGCCGCCAGGAAAGTAGCGGGCGCGACGCGACGCCACCGCGCGCGCGCCGGCGTCGTTACAGTACGTGTAGTCTATTTATTTATCGCGAGGTTAAGGTTAAGATATCCTGTCTATCGTTCACGGAGACCATCGCATCGTCCATCCGTCGCGCAGGCTCCGACCTTCGGGTGCGCCCCGTCTTCGGCGCGCCGAGTCAGGTCTTTCGACCCGTCGGTGGATTCTCCGACTGATCGGTGTTGACCGAAGGGCACGCGCGTTTTTCAAAGGGAAGACCCGGTCGACGCTTCGGTCGTCGGCGCGGTGCCGACGGCGACGAGTGACGTGGGCGACGATCTGACGTCCGCGCGGCGACGTCCCGTCCGCACTCGCGCGCGCACGCACGGACATGTCCTTACGCGCCGTCGTCTCTCCCGCGCGTTCGTTCTCTTTCCGCGCGCTCTCCTCCACTTCCGCGTCCGTCCGCGCGCACCGCCCGCCGACGCTCTCCGCCGCGCTCCGCCGCGTCTCCGCGCCGATCGCGCCGCGTCCTCGGAGGACGATGACGACGACCACGACCACGACCGCCGCGGTCGCCGGGGGCGCCGACCTCTCGTCCAACCCGCTCGCGTCGTGGCAGCTCGGCAAGAGCGCGGAACAGAGCTCCGCCCCGGACCTCCCGAGGTGGAACAGCATCACCCCGGAGCACGTCCGCCCCGCGATCGACGCCGCGGTCGCGGAGGTCACGCGCGAGATCGACGCCATCGAGGCTGCGCTCCTCGAGAATCCGAACCCGCCCTCGGACTGGAAATCGCTCATGGACCCGCTCGAACGCCTCAGCGAGAAGCTCTCCAGGCCGTGGGGGGTCGTGTCGCACCTCAAGGGCGTGAAGGACTCGGAAGCGCTGCGAGAGGCGTACGACGCGTGCCAGCCGTCCGTCGTCGGCGCGAGCCTCCGCGTGGGGCAATCCCGACCGGTGTACGACGCGCTCGTCGCGCTCCAGGGCGACGCCGACGCGTGGAGCGCGCTCACGCCCGCGCAGCGTCGCGCGGTGGAGTGCGAAGTGCGCGACGCGAAGCTCGCGGGCGTCGCGCTCGACGGCGCGGAGAAGGAGCGGTACAACGAGATCGCGAAGGAGCTCAGCGCGCTCTCCACGGAGTTCAGCAACAACGTGCTGGACGCGACCAAGGCGTTCTCGGAGCTGATCGTCGACAAAGCCGGCGTCGAGGGGCTCCCCGCCAGCGCGCTCGAGATGGCCGCGCAGACGGCGAAGACGAAGGGCGGGCGCGAGGACGCGACCGCGGCGGACGGGCCGTGGATGTTCACCCTGGACGCACCGTCCTACATGGCGGTGCGATCGCACGCGAAAAATCGCGACTTGCGCGAGAAGGTGTACCGCGCCTACCTCGCGAGGGCGTCCGAGTTCATGGTCAAGTCCGATTCCGACGACACGAAGGAAGCGAAGGAAGGGAAGAAGAAGGGCGACGGCGATAACGCGCCGCTGATCGAGAAGATCTTGAGCCTGAGGAAAGAGAAGGCGAAGCTTCTCGGGTACGACACGTTCGCGGACGTTTCCATGGCGAAGAAGATGGCGACGCTCGACCGCGCGGAGGCGCTTCTGGAGGACATCCGAGCCAAGGCCCGCCCCGCGGCGGAGCGCGAGCTCGAGGAGATCCGAGCGTTCGCGAAAGAGCAGGGCGCGCCCGAGGCAGACACCGGTCTGATGCAGTGGGACGTCGGATACTGGTCCGAGCGCCTGAGAGAGGCGAAGTACGAGCTGAAGGAAGAAGACCTCAGGCCGTACTTCCAGCTCCCCGCGGTGATCGACGGCATGTTCGACCTCGCCTCGAAGCTCTTCGGCGTCGTGGTGGAGCCCGCGGACGGCGAAGTCGAGGTCTGGCACCCGGACGTCCGCTTCTTCAGACTATCCGACGGCGCCACGGGGAAACCCCGCGCGTACTTTTACCTCGACCCGTACACCCGCCCCGCGGAGAAACGCGGCGGGGCGTGGATGGACGACGTCGTCGGCCGCTCCGCCGCGATGGCGTCCCCCGGATCGGACGTCCGACTGCCCACCGCGCACATGGTCTGCAACGGCACCCCCCCCGTCGGCGATAAGGTGCGTTCTATACACTGGTCCCCATACGACCCCGTCGGCGAGGTGAACGCCGATCCTTAAGGACTTTGCCCGGCGCGTCTCTCCGCTCATCCCACGATTTCAATCCCCGCCCTCGGCGCCTTTCAACTCCAACTGACGCCTTTCAACTCCACCCCGACATTCGCTCGTATGGAACGACCCTAAGCCGAGCCTCATGACGCACGGAGAGGTCACGACGCTGTTCCACGAGTTTGGCCACGCGTTGCAGCACATGCTCACCACGGAGAGCTGCGGCCCGGTCGCGGGGATCAACCAGGTGGACTGGGACGCCGTCGAGCTCCCGTCGCAGTTCATGGAGAACTGGTGCTACGACAAGAAGGTGCTGCGAAGCATCGGAAGGCATCACGAGACGAACGAGCCGCTTCCGGACGACCTCTACGAGAAGCTCGTCGCGTCGAAGAACTTCGGCAGCGGCACGCGTTATCTCCGTCAGGCGCACTTCGCGATGACGGACCTGGAGCTCCACGCGCGGTATCTCCCGGGCTCTCCCGGCGGCGTCTTCGCCGCGGAGGCGAAGATCGCGGAGAAGACGACCATCATGCCCGCCATCGCGGAGGATCGGTTCCTGTGCGGATTCAGTCACATCTTCGCGGGGGGGTACTCCGCGGGGTACTACTCGTACCTGTGGGCCGAAGTGCTCAGCGCGGACGCGTTCGGTGCGTTCGAGGACGCGGGTCTCGACGACGAGACCGCCGTCGTCGAGACGGGCGGGAAGTTCGCGAGCACGGTGCTCGCGCTCGGCGGCGGCGTCGCGCCTCTGGAGGTTTTCAAGGCGTTCAGAGGGCGGGAGCCGTCCGTGGACGCGCTGTTGCGGCACAACGGGCTAGTCTCCGCCGCCGCGTGATCTTGATCTGATCTGACGCGACGGAGGAGAGCGAGAGGGAGGGAGGACGAGATGAAGAGAGAGAGATAGAGAGAGAGCGCGAGCGGTTTATACGACGCGAGAGCACTGGTTTCGGAAAACTCGCTTCAGGTGCGTTCTATACAAAAAAAGTTCACCGGTCAGTTGAAAGGGGACGCGATCAAGTGTTGAAAGCGAGCGATGGGTGAAAAACTTTTGTATAGAACGCACCTCACTGACAGAAAGGCTATGAATAACAGGACCAGACCCACGCGAATGACCGTTGGGGCGCGACTCCCCCCTGCGGCATTCCGTCGCGTCGCGAGGTCCCGGCAGTCCACCGCCGGGTCTTCGTCCGGCCGACCGAACCGTCGTTTGGACGCCCCGCGGGCGAGGTCGATCGCTAGACCTTCCCCGGCGTCGGCCTCCGTCGCGATGACGGAGGCCGCGGCGGCGGCGCCGCGCGCGTCGTTGGACGCGACGAACGCCGCGGGCGGGAGCGATGTCGTCCCGTTCGCGTTCGAGAGGCGCCGAGCGAGGCTGGACTGGCGGCTCCTGCACGCCGTGGACGTCGATCGCATGATGCGCGAGGGCGACATCGACGTCTTGGAGAGCACTCTGGTGCGTCTCGCGCTCGCGTCTGGGCGTCGCGCGCGGCGTCGATCCCCGTCGACGCAACGACTCCTTTTGTCGAATTCGTTCGTTCCTGTCGTTCGTTCGACCTCTCGGATTCATTCGCCCTCTCCTTCTCTCCGTCCGCCGTCCATCCATCGTGCGTCCGCCGACCGTCCGTCCATCCTCTCCCCCAAAAACCTCTCCACCGCAGGAGACCGTCGCGTTCGGCGACGTCACCGTGGAGGACAACCGCAACCTGACGTCGCACAACGCGCGGAAGATCTTACGACTGGCGCAGTGCCAAGTCGAGTACCTCCTCCACGTGCAAGAGACCCTCGTGACGCACAAAGAGAGGCTCCGCGCGGTCGCGGAAGACGCGCAGAGGGAGGCGCTCGAGGTGCGCGAGAAGCGGAGGGAGGATAAGGCGAAGGCGAAGGCGATTCGGTTGGAGCTGAGGCAAGCGCGGAAGGCGCTGAGGACGTACGAGCTCCTCGAGAAGATTCGCGCGGGTACCCCCGTGGACGAGATCTTGGCGGGGGAGATCTTGGAGACGGCGGCGAACGCGAACGACGACGACGACGAGAACGCGGACCCCACGCGCGGCGACCGTCTGCGCGTCGGTAAGGAGCTCTTCGCCGCGGCCGTCGCGAGCGGGCAGGTTTCCAAGGGCAACAAGGCGACCGGCGAATCGACGACGACGACGACGACGACGGCGATGATGAGCCCGGACGTCGCCGCCGCGAAAGCCGCCGCGCGAGCGATGGACCAGATGAAAGCCGAGAGGACCGCGGCGAAGCGCGCGGCGGAGCAGCAGAAGGAGCACGACGCCGCGATGCAGCGCTTGCGCGACGAGAAGGACGCCGCCGTGAAGGCGCTGAAGGATTCGGAGGCGGCGCACGCCGAGAAGTTGGCGGCGCGGGAAAAAACCTTCAAGGGAAAGATCGCGGAGCTCGAGGCGAAGCTCCGCGACGCACAACGCGCGGCCGAGGACGCGACGCGGAAGTCCCACGACGCGTCGCTGAGCGTGTCGAAAGACATCGAGCGGATCGAGAACGAGAAGAAGCAGCAAGAGGAGCTCGCGAGGGACTTGGAACGCGTCGCGACGGAACGCGCCGACGCCGCGAGAGAAGCCGCGGAGGCGCGCGCGGATGCCGAGAAGAAGCTCGCGATCATGACCGCGCACGCGGAGGCTGCGGAGAAGCGCTTGCAAGATCTCGAGTCCGCGGACGTGACGGTCATGGCGGAGCTCAAGGAGCGATTGGAAGCGCGAGACGAGGAGGTTGCGTCGCTTCGAAAATCGACGCAACAGCTCGAAGCGCAGGTCGTCGGCCTCTCCTCCAGCGCCGCGATCGCCGCGGACCCCGCGGGCGCGGAAGCGGAGCTCGATCGCTTGCGCGCGCTCAACGCGCAGCTCTCCGGGAGCGTCGCGGACGAGCGCGCGAAGGCGATGGCGGCGAAAGAGGCTGAGCTCGCGGCGCGAGAGGCGGCGGCGCGAGAGGCGGAACTCAACAAGGAGCGCGTCAGAGCCGCCGCCGCGGAGCTCGAGGCGAAGCAGGCGAAGCAGCAACTCGTGGAGCAGTACGCCAAGGCGCTGAGGAAGACGTCGCCGGAGCGTAAGGCGACGAGCGAAGTCGTCGGCGCGGAGATAAGAGCGAAGGCGCGGGAACAACAATCGCGACGCGACGGCGACGGCGGGAGTCCGAGGATCAGCGAGAAGGATCTGGATCACGACGACCTCGAGGAAGGGCCGAGCGTCGAGGAAGGGGGTGAAGGCGCGGGCGCGGGCGCGAGCGCGGCGGCGGCGGCGGCGGTGACCGCGGCGGCGATCGCGGCCGTCGTGGCGAAGAACGAAACGGGAGGAGGAGGAGGAGGAGGAACAACAACATCGCCCGGCGGCTCGGGCGGTGGTCGGGAGCAGGATTTTAGGGAGGCTCCGTCGACGGTCGTGACGGCATCGACGGAGCCCGAATCCAGGGCACGAGAAGGGAGGGACGTCAGCGCGACGTCGCCGGCCGTGCCCGCCGTCCGACCATCGCAGTCGCAGCAGAAAGGAGACGCGAACAACACGCGCACGCCCACGAAGGGCGCGAGCAAGTTCGCGTCGGCCTCGCCGAAAACGACCACACAACCACCACCTCAACAACAACAACAACAACAACAACAACAACA
>Ga0181560_10004320_pt1 | contig 12934 bp, 16 predicted proteins | sample 011ome_20_FD_133751 | JGI IMG/M metagenome (GOLD analysis project Ga0181560, IMG submission 133751) | Coastal salt marsh microbial communities from the Groves Creek Marsh, Skidaway Island, Georgia - 011509CT metaG (megahit assembly) | ecosystem: Environmental > Aquatic > Marine > Intertidal...
GCGCGCGAGACGACGACGACGACGGCGACGAGCGGGGGGACGTCGTCGGCGGCGTTCTCGCCGCTCGCGCCGCGTCGCCGCGTCCGCCGCGACCGCCGCGTCGCCGCGCCGCCGCGCGCGATGTACGACGACGGAGACGACGACGTTGGCGCGAGGTCGCTCGACGACTACGAGTTCGCGGACGACCTCGGCCTCCGAGGGCCGTACCGCGAGAGGAGAGCCTTCGACGCGGTGGAGTGGCACGCCATGCCGCTGTCGCGCAGGTGCAAAGACGGCCTCGCGGTCGTGGATCGCTCGGGGGTGTGGATCGTCGGCACGACCATCGGCGCGCTGATCATCTCGGTGAGCGAGACCCACCTCGCGGCCCGCGCGACGACGGACGGCTTTGCGCGCGACCGCTCCTTCCCTTTCCGCGTCGTTCACGATTTCATTTATTTGTTCATTCATCACTGACCGACCCGACGCGGACGCGTGGTCGCTCCCTCGCCGCAGGGATTCGACTCTCTGTTCGAGAGCAGCTCGGCGTGGACCGCGGTGGACAAGATCCCGATCGCCGACCTCGCCCCCGCGTGGATGGCGTCGTTCCCGCTCCTCTCCGCTCTCTTTATCGACCCGGATTTCGTCGCGAGCGCGGAGAACACGCTGCAGGCGCGTTTACTACGTTTCGCTTTCGTTCTTCATCGCCCGCCGTCCGGTTTCAACGAACGTTCGATCGCTTGCCCTTTCGACGTTGACTGACCGACGACGACCATTGACCCCACGGAACGCGCAGGCGGTGTTTCTGTTCGAGTTTATCCTTCGCGCGTGGAGCGAGGGGTTCGATCTGAACTACCTGCGGTCGCCCGTCGCGCTCGTGGACTTCGCCGCGGTGCTGCCGTCGCTCGAGCTGTTCATCGGAGGCGGCGGCGGCGCGGCGGCGGCGGCGCTGCGCCCGCTGCGTCTCTTCCGACTCCTGCGTCTGCTGCGCCTCGTCGAGGCGAAAAACGGCGGGCTGAGCGGCGACGCCGACCGCATGACGGATAAGGTCACGAACGTCGCGGTGGAGTTTCTGTGCGTGTTTCTCCTCGCGGGAGAGCTCTTCTACGACCTGGAGTACGAGGTCAACGACAACATCAGCGACGTCGGCGACGCGCTGTACTGGAGCTTTCTGACGCTGACGGGCATCGGGCAGCCGTTCGAGGCGGTGACCGCCGCCGGGAGAGTGGCCACCGTGGGAAGCATCCTCACCGCGCTCGTCGTCGTGCCGCTTCAGGCGCGTTCATATTTACACTGGTTCCCATACGACCGCGTCGGCGCGGTGCACGCCGATCCTTAAGGACTTTTCTTCCAGTCGTGTCTCTCCGCCCACCCCTTCCTTTCAATCCCGACACACCTCGACGCCTTTCAACTCCGCTTCTGACGCCTTTCAACTCCACCCCGACGTTCGCTCGTATGAACAATTACCCTCAGCTCGCGAACCTCGTCGGCGCGACGCAAGAGGCGAAGAAGACGGAACGGCGCGAGGCGAGACGACGGGAGAAGGAGGCGGAGGCGAACATGGCGCGATCGGAGAGGAGAGCGCTGCGAGAGGAGAGACGCGCCGAGCGCGAACGAGCCAAGACGGAGCGAAACGCGCTCGGGACGTTCACCGGAGGCGTGCTGCTCGGCGACGCGTTGGAGTCGTTCGACGAGAGGCGCGTTCTACCTCACACTGGTTCCCATACGACCGCGTTCGCGTGGTGCACGCCGATCCTTAAGGACTTTTCCCGGCGCATCTCTCCGCCCACCACTCGCGTTCAATCCCCGCCCTCGACGCCTTTCAACTCCGCTTCTGACGCCATTGAACTCCACCCCGACGTCGCTTCGTATGGGAAATTACCCTCATCAGCTTGGACTTTGGTAGCGGCAGCGCGGACGGCAGCGGGAGCGGAAGTTTCGACGAGGGTCCCGCGCGCGGGGGCGGCGGCGGGAGGGGTTCGGCGATGAGCGACCGATCGGACTGGCCGCGGGTCTTGGCGGAGAGGAAGAAGAGTTCGAGCTCGGTGTCGAAGTCGTCGAGGTCGTCCACGTCGAGGTCGAAGCCGAAAGTTCCGGACGAGGAGCTGGATCCGATCGACGCCATCGCGCGCGCGAGCGGCGTGCAGCTCACGGTCGATCAGAGCGACAGCGAAGACTCGTTAGACGAGCTCCTGTGCGCGACGACATCGAACGTCGCGCGCGCGTTCGAATCGCCGACGGCAAAAGTCCTTAAGGATCGGCGTTCACCACGCGGACGGGGTCGTATGGGGACCAGTGTGAGAAATGATGAATCGCCGCCGGAGACGGAGGAGGAGGAGGGATCCCGACGGGCGTCCATCGCGTCATCAATCGGGTCGAACGGGATGAAGCGCGAGCTCGACGCGGCGCGCGCGCGGATTCGAGCGTTCGAGGACGAGGTGGACGCGCTGAGGGATGAGAACGCGCGGCTGCGAGAGGCGCTCGACGCGAGCGGCGGCGGCGCGGTGGCGGCGCCGGAGGTTGTCTCCGCGTCGGCGGACTACGAATCGTGACGAAGACGAAAATGAAGCGATCGCGTCGTGATTAATTTATCTCTCTCTACGGCGGAATCACAACTGTACCCCTCCCTACCCGACGGCGTCGCTCGCGCCTCCGGAGCGATCCACCGCCTGCGCGTTCGCCTCCGCCTCGCCTCCGCCTCGCTTCGCCCCTCGTCAGTCGAACAATTCGTCGTCCGAGTGCTCGAACTTGATGCTGTTCACCTTCTGGTCGTCGATCAGCCCGCCTCGGTAGGTGCTGCGCTTCCGCTTGTTCTTCTCATGCCTGAACCGGTCGCCCTTGACCTGACCGAGCACCGCCTGCGCTTTCCACCCGACGCCGTCCTCGCCGAACGTGCCCTCGTACGTGTTGTCCCAGCTCCCTTTCTTTCCCATCCACTCTTCGACGTTCACGCTGTATATCGATCGATCGAGGATGGATTGGATCATGTCTGATCAGCGACGGGCCGGGCGGGGCGGAAGGACGATCGCGAGGAGCGCGCGCGCGCGTCGTGTGCGCTGCTGTGTGATGGTACTGTTACAACCGCCAACCCAAACCGACCGGAACCGAACCGAACCGGGCGAAACCGGGGCGAGGGTGAAAAACTCACCGTTGAAACGGTTTCGCCGCCTGGCTCCGCGTCACCCTCCTGTTCTCCTCCGCGCCGGGCGCGGATTTCTCCTTCGCCGCGGGCTTCGCCTTCTTTGCCGCGGGCTTCTCTTCTTCCTCCGACGACGAACTGCTGCTGCTGCTGCTGCTGCTGCTGCTGCTGCTGCTGCTGCCGCCGCCGCCGCCGCCGCTCTTCGATTCGCTCTTCGACTTCGACTTCGACTTCGACGCGCTCTTCGAGTCGCTGTCGCTGTCGCTGTCGCTGTCGGACGACGACGAGTCCGGCTTGGGAACCGCCGCCTTCGTTTTCTCCTCGCTCTTCGAATCGCTGGAAGAGGAGCTGCTGCTGCTGCTGCTGGACGCCGCCTTCGCGTCCTCCGCCTTCGCCGCGGGCTTCTCGTCGCTGTCCGAGTCCGAGTCCGAGTCGGAGGACGAAGAGCTGCTCGACGACTTCGACTTGGACTTGGACTTGGACTTGGACTTGGACTTGGACTTGGAGGAAGAGGAGGACGAGGACGAGGAAGACGAGCTCGAGTCGTCCTTCTTCTCCTCCGCCTTCGCCGCGGGCTTCTCGTCGCTGTCGGAGTCCGAGTCGGAAGACGACGAGCTCGAAGAAGAAGAAGAAGAAGAAGAAGAAGAAGAAGAAGAAGAAGAAGAAGAAGAAGAAGACTTGCTCTTCGACTTCGACTTCGACTTGGACTTGGACTTGGACTTGGACTTCGACTCGGACTCGGACGAAGAAGAACTGGAGGAGGAAGACGAAGAGTCGTCCTTCTCCGCCTCGGTCGCCGCCGCCGCCGCCGCGGGCTTCTCGTCGCTGTCGCTGTCGCTGTCCGAGGACGGCGACGAAGACGACGAAGACGACGAAGACGACGACGAAGACTTGCTCTTCGACTTGCTCTTCGACTTGCTCTTCGACTTCGACTTGGATTTCGACTTGGATTTCGACGAGGAAGACGACGACGAGCTAGAGCTGCTCGAGTCGTCCTTCTTCTCGTCCGTCTCCATCGCCGTCGGCTTCGCGTCGCCGTCGCTGTCCGAAGACGAGGAAGATAAGCTGCTGCTGCTGCTGCTGCTTGACTTCTTTTCATCCTCCTCCGCGGCGGCGGCGGCGGGTTTCTTTTCGTCGGCGGCGTCCGAGTCCGAGTCCGAATCGGACGACGACGACGAGGACGACGACGACGACGACTTCGACTTTGACTTCGACGCGCTCTTCGACTTCGATTTGCTCTTAGACTTCGAGCTGGACGACGACGACGACGACGACGAGCTGCTGGACTTGCTCTTCGACTCGCTCTCGCTCTCGCTCTTCGACTTCGACTTGGACTTTGACTTTGATTTCGAGGAGGAGGAGGAGGAGGAGGACGACGACGACGACGACGACTTCGCGGCGGTCTTCGCCTTTTTCGCCGCGGGCTTCGCGTCGCTGTCGCTGTCGCTGTCCGAGGACGAGGACGAGGACGAGGACTCCGCCTTGCGCTTCGTGCCTCTGCGGGGAAGGAGGGACGGGTCAGCGACGGACGGACGGAAGCGAACGAACGATCGACGCGACGCGACGCGATTTGATTTCCCCGAAACGACTCGCGGCGGCGGCGGCGGGGATCGGCGCGGATCGCGCGGCGACCGCGACGGCGACGCGGAAGCGCGCGTCGTCGAATCGCACCTGGCCTCGATGAAAACGTTCGCGATCTCGACGAGGTCCGCGTCGAGGTTCTTCGCCTGATCGGATCGCGAGAAGACGCGGGGGACGGAGGAGACGTCAGCGCGGACGGTCGGGCGGTGGGCGGCGTCTCGGGGACGACGAAGAGCGCGATGAGATGATTGGATCGGAATCGGGGGACTCGCCGTCTTGCTCGGCGTGAGGTTCTTCTTCTTCGCCTCCGACTTCAGCGCGCTGAGGGTGTCGTTCAGGCCGTTCGCGGCGAGGTACGCCTCCACGGCGGGGACGAGGTCCGCGGGTTGCGCCGACATCGCGGAAGTCGTTCTTCGCGCGACGCGTGCAGAAGAATTTGTCCGCGGTGTCGGCAGGAAGGGGCGGCGCCGCAAATGTTTTTTTTGGTTTTTTTGGCAGCGCAGCCGGCGCCGATCGCCCATAACCTGCTCTTTTTTGACCGGCATCAGATCGTGACTGCGCGCCGACGAACGGTCACGCGAAAAAGGTCGAACGCTTTTCTGCGGTCGTGCGTGCGCTTTCGCGTCGCCGTGTGGACTGCGCTCGTTTCGCTTTTTGCAATCGGCGCACTTTCGAACGCGTTCACACGTCCTCGCGCGGAGACCCTCGCCGGCTCCCGACACGCAAAACCGCCTCCGTAAACCACCCTCACGACACAACAACAACACCACCGATGGCGGCCGCTGGATACGATAACCTGCAGCTCCGAGGGAAGTACGGCACGGAGAAGTACTGGCCGGAGAAGAAGCTGAAGATTTGCGTCACCGGCGCCGGCGGCTTCATCGCGTCGCACCTCGCCAAGAGGCTCAAGGAAGAGGGGCACCACATCGTCGGATGCGACTGGAAGAGGAACGAGCACATGCCGGTGCGTCACCGGCGGCGGCGTCGACTCGAGACGTCCTCGCGAGAGCGCCCCTCGCGTCGTCCGTCCTCGCGAGATCTCCCCCGCGCGCATCCCCGCAGCGCCGCTTCGATGCCGTTTATCCGCAATCGAACGCGTCGTCGTCGACGTGTCCCACCTCTTCCGTCGTCTCCGCGATCGATCGATAGACGACGACGACGACGACGACGACGGACGCTCGCCGCGCGCGTTCGAAGAACGCTCGCGCCGCGCGCGTTCGAACGCTCGACGTCTGCGAGACGACGCGCGACCCGCGTTGACTGACCGCTCGCGCCCGCCCGCCCGCCCCGTCGCTCGTCCGCTCACCTGCGATGCCACGACAGGAGGAAATGTTCTGCGACGAGTTTATACTCGCGGACCTGCGTCTGTTTGAAAACTGCCAGAAAGTCCTCAAAGGCTGCGACCACTGCTTCAACCTCGCCGCAGACATGGGCGGCATGGGCTTCATCCAGAGCAACCACTCCGTCATCTTCTACAACAACGTCATGATCTCTTTCAACGTCATGGAAGCGTGCCGCGTCGAGGGCGTCACGCGCGTCTTCTACGCCTCCTCCGCGTGCATCTATCCCGAGGGCGCGCAGCTCACGACCGAGGCGCGTGTTCGTCCCATGTCACACTGGTTCCCATACGACCGCGTTCGCGTTGTGAACTTCATTCCTTGAGGACTTTACTTCCCGTCGGCCGTTTCTCTCCGCCCATCGCCCCCCGGTTTCAATCCCTACGCGACCCCACGACGGGCGCCTTTCAACTCCCACCGGTCGACTGACGCCTCGCGCCTCAACCCCGACGTTCGTCGCTTCGCACGCACGCTCAGCTCTCCGCGGGGCTGAAAGAGGCCGACGCGTGGCCGGCGCAGCCGCAGGACGCGTACGGCCTCGAGAAGCTCGCGTCCGAGGAGGTCTACAAGCACTACCAGAGCGACTTTGGGATCCAGACCAGGATCGCGAGGTTCCACAACATCTACGGCCCGTTCGGGACGTGGAAGGGGGGCCGCGAGAAAGCGCCCGCGGCGTTTTGCCGCAAAGCCGCGACGGCGACGACGGAGGTGGAGATGTGGGGCGACGGCCTCCAGACGCGGTCGTTCACGTACATCGACGACTGCGTCGAGGGGATCGTCCGCCTCACGAAGTCCGACTTCTGCGAGCCCGTCAACTTGGGCTCGGACGAGATGGTGTCCATGAACGAGATGCAGGCGCGTTTTTTTTTTTTTTCTCACACCTGTCCCCGTACGACCGCGTCGGCGCGGTGAACGCCGATCCTTGAGGGCTTTACTTCCCGTCGTCTCTCTCCGCCCACCAACCCTCGGTGGTTTCGATGCTCGACCCTATGACGCCTTTCAACTCCTCCTCCGTCTGACGCCTTTCAACTCCACGCGCCCCGACCCTCCCTCGACCCTCAGGCGCTCGCGCTCGGCTTCGCGGGTAAGCCGGACATGCCCATCAAGCACATCCCCGGTCCCGAGGGCGTCCGCGGCCGCAACTCCAACAACGACCTCATCAAGGAGAAGCTCGGGTACGCGCCGTCCGTGCCGCTCGCGGAAGGCCTGAAGGTGACGTTCGAGTGGATCAACGAGAAGATCGAGGAGGAGGTGAAGGGTGGCGCGAACGCGGAGGAGGCGTTCAGCAAGTCGACCATCTGCGGGACGATGGCGCCGACGGAGCTCGGCGCGTTGCGCGCCGCGGACGGCCAGGAAGGCCTCAAGGCGAAGTGAGTGATAAGTCGACGAGTGGCCGGCCGTCGCCCAACTGTCCTATCTATCTATTTTTTGCTCGCCGGCGGCGGCGCGTGCGAACGCGCTCGCCGTGTACATACGCGCGACGCCCTCGCGATCGATCGATCGAGCGAGCGGCGGTTCGGAGCGAAATTCGCTTCGCTAATTAATAAAGTCTTTTTGCACTGCCAAGCTTTTAAACACGTCGACTCGACGCGCTCGTCACCACTGCTCGCCGACGTCGTCGCCTCGAATCTTCTTCCCGCGCCCGCGTCCGCCCCCCCTCTCGCGCGTGAACCGCCCGGGCGAGAACGCGTCGATCTTCGTCCGACTCTTTCCGTCCACGACGAGCTCGCTCACGATGCGACCCGTCACCGGCGCCCACAAGATGCCCCAGCAGTTGTGCCCGCACGCCATGTACGCGCCGTCCACGCCCGGCACGGCTCCCAGAATAGGCAGCGCGTCCGGGGGGCACGGCCGCATGCACGACTGCGTCTTCCGCGGGCCGCCCGCGCCGACGCTGGCGCTGAGGCCCGCGAAGGATTTCGCGCCGGCGGCGACGCGCGACGGGTCCGGCGTCACGACGTCCGCGCGGTCTGTTAAACGATCGGCGGGCGACGTGGCGGGAAGCGATAATGCGATTGGTTAGTGGTTTGATGACGTGGAAGGATGTTAGAAAAGGGTCTCCGCGCCGACGCACCCAGGTCACCGCCAGGCAACAGCCGAGTCACGTCCACGTACTCGCTCCCGCCGACGCCGCATATGTACACCTCCCCCGTGCTCCGCGGGTACACCTCGAGGTGGCAGTCGTTCTCGTCCTCCGCGCAGAACAGCGCCGCGGGCTCGTTCGCGACAGCCTCGGAGGCGTCGTAGAGAAGAGAGACGCTCTTGAGGACGATTCCGATTCAATGAGAAGCGACGGACGTCGGGGTTGATGAGTTGAAAGGCGTCAGAAGCGGAGTTGAAAGGCATCGCGGGCGGGGATTGAAAGCGAGGGGTGGTGGGCGCAGAGTGACGAACGACGAGAGATAAAGTCCTCAAGGAATGAAGTTCACAACGCGAACGCGGTCGTACGGGGACCAGTGTGAGATGGTACGCGCCTTGATGCCCGTCATGGGCACGTCGATCTCGAACCACTCCGACGCGCGCGTGGACCACGGGCCCATGGCGACGACGCAGACGTCCGCGTCGAGCACGGACATCTCTCCGGTCTCCGCGTCGACGACCTCGACGCCGGTAACGGACGCGCTTCGACCGTTACTTCCGTCGCGAGCGGCGAGCCGCACGCCGGCGACTTCGCCGATGATCGTCCGCGACCCCTCCAGCTTCATCGCCTCTTCGTGCAGCCGCGTCGTCAGCTCCAACGGCGTCACCTGCGCGGTCGCGTCGTCCATCATCGAACAGCTCGCGATCTCGCCGTCGAGCCACGACACGAGCGGCGGCTTCTGCGCGCTCAGCGAGCCGCCGCCGGCGACGGACAGCGTCGGGATCTTTCGGTACGTCTTCAGGGCCGTTGCATACGAAGCGATGATATCGGGGTGGAGTTCAAAGGCGTCAGGGGTGGAGTTCAAAGGCGTCGATGGCGGGGATTGAAAGCGAGGGACCCTGGGCGGAGAGAGACGCCGGGAGAGAAAGTCCTTAAGAAACGGCGTTCACCACGCCGACGCGGTCGTACGGGGACCGGCGCGGCGTGAGGAGAACGCGCCTTCAGCTCGAGATCTGCCGCGAGTCGCTCGTGGAGCGCGAACGACTCGCGATGGAGCGCCTGCGTGACGCCGCCGTCGCCCCAGCCGCCCGCGAGGAAGCCGCCGGACTTGCCGCTCGCGGCGGCGGCGATCTCGCACCGCTCGACGATCGTGGACGGGACGCCGCGCGCGCTGAGGGCCATTCCATACAAGCGAACGTCGGGGTGGAGTTCATAGGCGTCAGTTGGAGTTGAAAGGCGCTGAGGTCGGGGATTGAAAGCGAGGGGTGGGCGGAGAGAAACGCCGGGCAAAGTCCTTAAGGATCGGAGTGCACCACGCCGACGCGGTCGTATGGGGACCAGTGTATAGAACGCGCCTGAGGAAGTACGCGACGGAGCATCCGATGACGCCGCCGCCGAGGATGACAACCTTCGGCGGCGTCTTCGACGGGGCGGCATGGGCGTCGGACGGCGCGGCCGACGCCATCGCGACGCGGACGCCGCCGCGGCGCGACGACGCGCGCCGCGACGACGACGACGACGACGACGACGACGGGAACGACGCGCCGCACGCGGCGGACGCGGCCGTGGGGAGGAGCGGCGCGGGCGGCATGGAAGTGCTTCGTCGAGCGCGGAGACGCGACGACACGTGTCGGAACTTCCTTGAGGTGCGTTCTATACAAACAGTTTTTCACCCATACATCGGTTTCAACACTTTATCGCGTCTCCTTTCAACTGACCGGTGAACTATGGCCCTCCTAACTAGAACACGTTCCCGATCATGACCGTCCCGCCGTCGCCGTACGGCCTCGCGCCCGCGCCCGCGCCCCCCACGCTCGCGCGACACAGCGGGCACGTCCGCTCGCGCTCGAACCACTCCCCGACGCACCCGTCGCAGAAGACGTGCTCGCACGCCAGCTTGACCGGGTCGTCGAAACGCTCCTGCGGAGGAAACGCCGGGAGAGAAAGTCCTCAAGGAATGAAGTTCACGACGCGAACGCGTTCGTATGGGGACCAGTGTGACAACTCGCGCGATCGGGGAGAGGCGCCGGTCAGTCGCGCGAGGGCGTCGGAGACCGATCCGGTCGAGCGCGCGTCGTTCGTTCGCGTTCGTTGAAAGGGAAGGGAAAGTCCTCATCGAGGAACGGCGTTCACCGCGCGAACGCGGTCGCGCGGGGACTACTGTAGTCATACAGTACGCATCACTCACCTGGCAAATCGCGCACCGGTCGCCAGCCTCCGCGACGTCCGCGGGGGAAGCCCGCGCGCCGTGGCCGTCGTGCGCGCGCGCCATCGCGCGCCATGCCGCGATCGCCGCGACGACGCGCTCGTGAGTCGCGCGCGCTTTAAACAAGAGGTAGCACCCCGCGAACGCGCCGCCGAACGTCGACCGCGACGCGAAGTACGCGAACCAAACAGGCGTCGGCGCGACGCAGCGATACGTCAGCGACGCGTTCTATGGGGTGGAGTTGAAAGGCGTCAGTTGGAGTTGAAAGGCGTCGATGGCGGGGATTGAACGCGAGGGTTGGGCGGAGAGATACGCCGGGCAAAGTCCTTAAGGATCGGCGTTCACCACGCCGACGCGGTCGTATGGGAACCAGTGTATAGAACGCACCTCGATGAACGACAGCCGCGCGGCGAGCGATCTAGAGACGGCGCGTCGTCGCGCGTTCGCGAGGCGTTGGCGCTTCGGAGACGACGGCGACGGCGACGGCGACGACGGCGGCGGCGGGTCTCCGCCGCCGACGTCTCCGTCTCCGCCGGCGCCGGCGCCGCGCTCCTTCCTCCCAAACTCGCGGATCCAACGCCAGCGCCAGCGCGAGGGACCCCCGCCCCGGACCCCTCTCGCACTCCTCCTCCTCCCGCCGTCGCTGTGTGCCGTCGCGGCGTACGTCCCCGCCTTGACCACCATCGCGACGTACTTCAACACCAAGTCGACCGCGCACGTCCGCCACGTCGCGTCGACGAATCCGGGCGCGGCGCCGTCCGCGTCCTGCGACGCGAGCGGTCGAGGCGAGACACTTGTCAGTCAGTGATTGGTTGAGCGTATGTACACGTGTCAAAACGAACGAGGTATGGAACGAACGCGTGGGTGGTGAGAGTAAAGCGCGCGCAGAGCGCGTCGGCGAATCGAATCCTTCTCGAGTGACTGATGAGAACTCGGGAGGAGGTATCGTCGCGCGGAGAGATGAATGCACGGCGCGACGAACGAACGAATGCGCCGCGCACCGTGCCCCATCGCGCGAAGCCCCACGCCGCGGGGTCGTCCGCGCCGTCGCCGCTCGGCAGCGTGAACAAAAACACGCGCCCCCAGAACGCGTCCGTCGGGTACATCGTCCGCAGCAGCGTCAAGTGCGAGAGCAACACGACGGTCAGCGCCACCGCCGCGCCCGCGGGAGACGCGTCCGCGCCGCCGCCAGCTGTACCGCCAGCTGTGCCGCCGCCGCCGTCGTCCCCTCGCTTCGTCTTCCCCACGCGCGCGCGTAGGTACGCGTCGCAGCGCGTCAGGACGACGAAGAAGAACGCGTAGACGCAGATCGCCTTGGCGTGCGACGCGAAGTGCGCGAGGAGGAGGAGGAGGAGGACCGGGACGGTGTGCTCGAGCCAACGCGTCGCTGTGAGGTCGCCGTGTGTGTTCACCGGTCAGTTGAAAGGGGAAGCGATCAAATGTTGAAAGCGGGCGATGGGTGAAAAACGAAACGTTTGCAACGAACGCACCCGAGCGAAACGCCGCCGAGTTGGTCAAGTCCGCGGCCGCGTCGGTCGGCGCGCCTCCGTCTTCCCCGACGCCGTCGTCGCCGCCGCCGCTCGACGGCGTCGCGCGCTCGCCGTCCGCGCCGCCGCCGTCCGCGCGGAGGCGCTCCCACGCGCGCTGGAGCTCGCCCCATTGCCCGGACTCCACGTCGCCGCGCGCGCCTCCTCCGTCGCCTCCCCGTTCGCGTCCTCCTCCTCCACGTCCGATGCCCGCGACGTCGTCGTCGTCGTCGCCGCGGTCGCCGCCGCTGTCGTCCGTCGCGCGCGCGAGCCAGTCGAGCCCGCTCGAGAGCACCCCCCGCCGCGACGACGACGACGACGACGTTCCGGGCGCGAGCGTCCCGCCGCCCCGCCGAATCATGGATCTCAGCGTCGACGCCACGAGCGGGTCGTCCGCGGCGAGATGGGCCACGCGCGGTCCGTCGCCGGGCCCCGCGCGGCCGCCGCCGAGGGGGTCGAAGACGCGCCGTCGCGGAGGTCCGCGGTCGCGGTCGTCGTCGTCGCCGCCGCCGCCGCCGTCCGCGTCGTCGTCGCGACCGGGCATGGCCGGCCGCCGCGGCGACGAGAGTGACGATGCGGATGGTGATGACGAGACAGGCGGAGGGAGCTCAGCTCAGGTTCGCCCGACCGCGACCGGCTATACAAAAGTTTTTCACCCATCGCCCGGTTTCAACATTTGATCGCTCCCCCTTTCAACTGACCGATGAACTGTTTTTGTATGGAATGGCCCAGGCTGCATGATGAGACGAGCTCCAGAGATATTTGCTCCGGCGCGCGTTGACTCGGCTCCTGCGACCACTCTCATCTTCACACCACCGCGCGTCGTCGAAGCGTCGCGGCTCGGAGGACACCGATCGATCGAGCGTCCGGAAGGTCCGCGGCCGCGCTCGCCTCCCCGCGCGCGCGTCGTCGCCCCCTCGACGCGTCGCGATCGCTCGCGCCCGCGTCCTCGGCGCGGACGACTTTTTCGAATCTTCCCACCCTCTCGCCGATCGATCTTGACCCGTCCCCCTCCCCGCTCCCTCCCAGACGACGACGACGACGACGACGACGACGACGACGACGACGACGACGACGACGACGACGACA
>Ga0181560_10004321_pt1 | contig 12927 bp, 8 predicted proteins | sample 011ome_20_FD_133751 | JGI IMG/M metagenome (GOLD analysis project Ga0181560, IMG submission 133751) | Coastal salt marsh microbial communities from the Groves Creek Marsh, Skidaway Island, Georgia - 011509CT metaG (megahit assembly) | ecosystem: Environmental > Aquatic > Marine > Intertidal zone...
GCAGCCGCGACGGTATTAGTCACCGGATTCCCTCTAGAATGGCACAACGAATTCTCCATTTCCGATTTGTTCACCTCTTCGTTCGGGGAGACTAAACGCGTGCAACTGATTCGTTTGGAAACGAACGCGGAGGCGAAAAGCGCTCTCGTCACGTTCGAACGAACCAAGAGCGTAGAAAAACTATGGAAGAAGATTGAAGAAAAGACAATAGTCGAAGCGCCGACGATATTACCGAGAGGATCGACGAAAAGTGATAATAATGGTGGTAAGATGAACGCGCCTCCTCAGTTTGGTTTAGATAAGTTTGTGTACGAACACAGACTTCAGCGCGAAGGCGGCGCCAAGGCGGCGAAAGCGTCCATCGACGAGTGGTTTCGCAACCGAGCCAAGGCGAAGGAAATCGAAAAACGGAAGCGCGAGAGAGAGAACGAAGACGACGGGTGGACCGTCGTCCAACAAAAACGAGGGAGACGTAAAACGAGCGATAATCAAGGAATAACCGTCGGTGCAGTCCGCGCGAGCACGGCAGAGAGACGCAGGAAAGAAGCTTTGAGGTTGGAAGAAAACGACCTTGACGACGACGGCTTTCCTGACGCCGCCGAAAACAACGGTTCTTCTTTTTACAGAAAGAAGAAAAAAGGTACGCTCGGTTTGGCTCCCGTGGAAAACTTTTACAAGTTTCAATCTCGGGAGAGACGGAGAAACGATTTGATCGCTTTACAGAGAGGGTTTCAAGCGGATAGAGCGAAAGTCTTAGCCATGAAAGCGGCGCGTAAGTTTAAACCCGTTTGAGTTGTACTTACTTACTCAGGAAGAGCGTTTGCTCGTAACCTGTACGTAATTGTTGTTGTTGTAATCTTACTTTAAAAAAATAGAATTTTTTAGGCAAAAAAACTTCAAAACTCTCTCTTCCCGGACGCGGGGAAAAAAAGGAAAATGCCGCAAGAGAAAACGGAGAAGCAAATGGAGGATGGGCAGCAGCAACAACAATCGAAAGGGACGGTGTGGCAACAGGTGCGCATCTCTTTTTTTCTCTTCTTCTTCTTCTTCTTCTTCTTCTTCTGTTTTTGTTTTGTGTCCGCGCGAAAGTGAAAATTGTACTCACCACCCGTTTCGTTCTCGATCTTCCTTTTTCTTGGTACGCGTGTCCCCCGCGTCGTGTTTTCTATCACGATAACAACAACAACAACAATAATAATAACAGGCTGCCAGAGCGTATTTTTACGTCATTGTGTGGATGTCCATCTCCATGGGGGTTATTTTATTCAACAAGTGGATTTTAGCGTACTCTGGGTTCAAGTATCCAATCGCGTTGACCTTATGGCACATGGTATTTTGCACCACCGTGGCGACGATACTGATGCGAGCGTTCAAAGTGACAAAACGATTATCGATGCCTAGGAAAGAGTACGTGAGCAGAGTGTTACCGATTGGCGCGTTTTACGCCGCCTCGTTGTGGCTGTCAAACTCAGCGTATTTGCATCTCTCGGTTTCGTTCATTCAAATGACAAAAGCGTTGATGCCGGGATTGGTATATTTCGTCGGCATCATATTCCGAACGGAGAAGTATCACGGGCTGACGACTTTAAACATGTTTATTATCGCAGTCGGGGTAGCGATTGCGGCGTACGGAGAAATTAATTTTATTTGGATTGGCGTCATCGAGCAGTTTTCGGCGTTGATATTCGAGGCGACGAGGTTGTGCTTGGTGCAAATCTTGATCAAGAATAAAGGGTACGCCATGAATCCGATTCAATCGCTGTACTACGTCTCTCCGGCGTGCGGGATATTTTTGTTGGTGCCATTTTTGACCGTGGAGTTACCAGAAATCATGGCCAACGTGGACTTAGTTATAGACTGGAAAGTGTTAATTTTGAACGCGTCGTGCGCGTTCTTGTTGAATCTGGCGGTCTTTTTGTTGATTGGAAAGACGTCGGCGTTGACGATGAATATTGCTGGCGTCATCAAAGACTGGATGTTGATATTCGCGTCGCAGCACTTGTTCCACAACACTGTGACGTTTTTGAATTACTTAGGTTATGTGATCGCCTTTCTAGCTGTTGGTATGTATAATATGATTAAGTTACGGCAGGCTAAGAAAGCAGAGAAGGATAGAGCGGCGGGGAACGATAGCAAATGAGACGAGAACTCGAGAGTGTTTTTAATCAAAATCTAGAGCGTATGTAGTAAAACAACAGTAGTACCGTATTAACACAACAGTACATCTTGTTTTTTCTTTCAATTTTGCGTATTCTTTTTCATTAGAATTGACAAAGTTTTTATGTGCTAAAAGGTTCAATCTCTCTAAATAGTTTGCTACAATTTAATATGGGGACAGTCGGTCGTGCGCTTCTCTTAATCAGTCTTCTTTCTGAAAGAGCACCCTTCCGTCAAGCGCGCTTTGCCGCCAGTCGGCTGGCACAAAACCGCCGAGCACGAACCGCACAAAACCACAGTTTGCGAGTGCGAAAACACAGTCGTAATGGAAAAGCACCCTTGGCATTTCACATCCATGAAGAAGCTATTCGGACCTTGTACTAAGCGTTTAAGTTTGTGCTTGGAAGCTTCGAGAGCCGCCGGTGGGTTGAGCAAATCGATATCTTGTGCGAGCTGTTTTGTGAGAATAATAATATAAGAAGTGAGAGAAAGAATGGGTCAATATACAGATCTGAGACTTCCAAACGCAACGATCAGCATCGCGTCACCATCAATACTCGAAAAGGCGACGCGCACGCACAAACCCGGCGCGCGAATGCGAAGAGGAAGAAATTTTCCCACGCACGAGAGAGGAAATTTCCTTCCTTTTGGGTTTCTCTCTCCTCCCCTTCTCGTCGTCGTCGTAGGGCCTTCTCGCAATGGAGAACGAAAAACAAATGTCGCCCTCTAAAACCACGTCGCGACGTCACGGAAAGGCCAAGAAAAGGATAAACGCGTCGCATGCGCATTTACTCGTAAAATGCATCCGAAATTACCCGCGTTTATCCTCTCCTTCGATCCTAACCAATCCTTTTTTCGCGCGTTTTAAAAAAATTGGTTTCGCGGCCGCAACATTTTTCTCTCATCATCATCGCACGCCCTATTTTTCTTTTTACGCGCGATTTCCCTTCCACGACGTACCCGCACCCGACGCGAAGGTAAAACGAACGCGGTGAACGCATCGATGCGCTCTAAAGAAGATCTATCGCGGGTATAAAAAGACGAAAAGCATAAAACGTACCACCATTATATTCGATCTCTTTTTGTGCGTGAAATAGAGTGAAGATTTTCTCTTCTCGTAATAGAGAGAGTGTGTAAAAGCAAGTGAGTTGAGACTTCGACGCGAAAAAAGGAAATTGCAAAAAAAGCACATCGAGGCAAAAAAAGCAAAAAAAAAAACAAAGAGAGAGCTCTCTTCTCTCTTTTCCTCACTCTCATATCAAACACAAAAGACGTAAAACATATAAGCATGGCGGGTGCGCGTTTGATCGTTTTTTATTTTGCAACGCTCTCCCCCTCATACTCTCTCTCTCTTTCTCTCTCTCTAAAGGGCGAGAGCGTTTCTTCGTTCGTTTTCGTTTGAAAAGCAGCTACGTGCGCCATGGATTTCTTCTTCTCTTTTCTTTTGTGTTTGTCTGCTCGAGTGCAAGTTGTGTGTGTGTCGGCGGATCGTTTATCTCTTTTTTTTGTACGTGCCACTCCCGCGCGCGCGCGCGTTTCGTGCGTGCTTTTTGACGACGACGACGGTGACGACGACGACGACGCGCGCGTGGCGATCCAACTCGCGCCGCCGGAGAGATGATTATGTGCACGCGGGACGATCTCCTGTCGCGAACGACGAGACAATAGACACATCATCATTTTATTCTCATCGCACAAATCTTTTCTTTTAACTTTACTGATGGAAAACAGACGAAAACATACCAGTCATTGGCGAAGGCAAGCACACGTTGAAAATCGAAGCGACTTCGTGCAACATTAAAAAAATCGACTTGAAATTCTACGGCATCGAAAAGGCCACGTGCCAAGTGACGATTAAATGCAACGGCAAGGAATGGAAAACGACCGAGGAGCGAGGTTTGGACCCGACTTGGGAACAACACGTCATCTTCAAAATCGACAACCCGGAGACGGACAAGATCTCGGCGGTGTTCCACTGCGCCGGCATCCAGTTGGGCGACGAACAGTTTTATGCCTTAGACAAGTTAATGAACGGCAAGCAAACGTTTAAAGGGTTGGTTGTTCCGGGTGGTAAAGCGGACATGCTCTTCACCGCGGTTGACTTTGGCTCGACGGAAGCGCCGCAAGAGGATGACGCGTTCATGGACTTTTTGTAAAAGACGCGTTTCACCTAACAACGACGAGAGAGAGAGAACACACATACGAATAGCAATTATATATATAATTTAAGTTTAACGGGCTGCGATGATGAATGCGTTAGTGTCGCGTTTGCTCAAGGTTCGAGTACTTTCTAAGTTTTAGTCACACAAAAACAGCACCGATACAACACGCCGTCTCTAAAAAAGTTGTTTCTTGAATTCTTCAAAACAAAGAGAGTACTACTACTCCCCACAACCCACACCCGCGCACGCACGCTTCATCACCGAGAAAAAAAATAGGACGACGATGGGTATCTTTTCCTCGTCCATCTTTTCGTCTTCGAATAAAAAGCGGCTCGAGAGGGAGAAAGTTTCCACCCAATGCGCGACTCGCGCGTCCGCTTTGAAAGCGTGCGTGATGGGCAATCACCCGAAGAACAAAGACGCGTGCGAGAAACTTTCGGAGGACTTGGCGTTGTGCAAAGCGAGAGTGGTGGAGAGGTGTCGCGCGAAAGCGGAGAAGTTTGAGGAGATGTGCGTGAAGTTAGTGGTAGTGAGAGAACAATCGGACGAAGAGAAGAGAAAGTGCGCGAAAGCAGCCAGAGCTATGCAAAAGTGCGTGAAGAGATACTGATGCATGTAAAGTAATAGTATACACCAATAATTTAAACTAGTAGTGTTGGTAGTTTTGAAATTTGAAATAGGAAGATTTGTAGCGCATCGCGTATCGTGAACAATGTTTTAGTTATATCGTCGTCGTCGTCGTCTCGATCGTGTTATATTTAAAGGATGATGATGACTTAAAGTTTTATCTCCCTCTCTCTCTCTCTCTCTTGTGATGATGCTAACAACTTTCATATATTCTTTCTTATTTTATATTTCACCGTAATCGATGACCACGCGCTCGTTCGTCGTCGCGTCTAAGTCTGTGTACGGCCCTCTACCTCCACCACGTCCGCGTCTGCCACCTCTTCCACCTCTTCCACCGCCTCTGCCGCCACCGCTACCTCCTCTTTTTATGCCTCGCAACGTCGGCTTGTTTCCTTTCGCCTCCTCCGCGCGCAAGTAAGCAAACACGTTCTCTTTATACTTTTCGTCAATCATTCGACTACGTTCTTTCTCAATAGCTTCGGTTTGTTTCGTTTTAATGTGTTTCAGGACAAATTCTTCCGCGATGAAGAGTTTGGAGGATAGCGTGGATCCGTATCGATTTTCGTCAAAGACGACTACTTGCGCTTTAATCCACTCTTCGATTTTATTTTCCAAATCCGTTTCATCCACTAATCGTAAGACAACTGGATCACTCAAGCATGTTAAGCGTTCCGACCACGTGGAATCTACGCGTTTCGACCATTTTGTGGCAATTTCGTTCGCTTCGATCGGCTCGATCGGTGCGTCTACGGGGACGGCGTTTTCGCCTCCGCCCAACGCAAACGTCGACAACGGTTTGCGAAACGAACACTTCGCTCTCACGTTTCTCCCTTCCGCGATTTCAATGTAATCGTGAGGATTGGTTTCTCTACCGCCGTAATAGTCTACTCCGTGTACGCTCCAAAGGTACACAACGCACGTGTCGATTGCTTTCGCGATATCCTCCGCTGAACTCTCGGCGTTTATGGAGAGGTTGTTTTGCAACGCGTTGGCGAGCTCGGGAGAATTCGGAATCTCTTTTTCGCCGTTCAACTTTTCGATTAAACTTCTTGCGACGGTTAAATCGTGCTTCAATCGATCCATGTGCCACGCTTCTCTCGGGACAAACCCACCGATTCTTCTCGCTTTCTTTGCCCTTTTTTCCGGATCTTCCGTTTCCATGTTTTCTTCGCCGCCTCCTTCTTGCTCCGTCGTCGTCGCTTCGCTGTAATCTGGCAACCCTTCCACAGAACCAGTTTCTGCGAAACCTTTCGCAAACTTCTCCGAGTGTTCCTTCGCCAACTCCGAGCGTTTCTCTTGATTCGATTCCAACAGTCTCGGATCGAACGTTCTTTGTAACCACGGGTCGTTCTTTTGTCTCGCGAAATACTGCTCGTGAAACAAGTGCGCGTTTTCGATTTTATACTGCTCGTACTTCTCCTCGGCTTCTTGCGGCGTCGCGTCGTTCGGTAAGTGCTTAAACGCGAATTGGCGAAAGGTGAGCGCTCCGGACGGGTCTTCCATTTGGTGATACTCGTCTCCCCCGTCGCCGCCTCGTCGATCGTACGGCTTGCTACCTCTACCTCCTCTGCCTCCTCTGCCTCCTCTGCGATCGTACCCTCCTCCTCCTCCTCTGGAAGAGTAGTCGTCGTACCCTCCTCCTCCACCACCACCACCGTACGGGTCGTCTCTTCGGTTCCCTTGGCCTCGTCTGGCGCGAGAAGCGCCGTAGCCTTGGTCGTAATTATATTCGACGTCCATTTTTTACTTTGTGAGTGTTTTTTTATGTAATTCTTTTCTTTCAAAAAAGGTTCAGACTCTCGCCGCGGGCGCGTTCAAAAACAAACTATGCCTTCCTTCTCGCGGGTTCTTCTTCTTCTTCTTTGCGAATAATGAATGCGCGCGGTTTTGTGTTTGTTTTTCGTGCGCGCTCTTTTCTTTTGTGCAAAGACTGTGACAAGTTGAACTTTTCTTCTTCTTATAATTCTCTTCCCCAATTCTTCCACAAGAACTCTCTTTTTTCGTTCAAAAAAAAAGTGAAAAAAAGCAGAGACACACATAACCAATCAGACGACGATGACAGAGAGCAGAAAGAAACAACTTTTCACACGTGGATGGGTTTCAGAGAGAGATTTCCTTCCTCTCTCCGAGTCACGCACTCTCCAACGTCATATCTCTACCGTCTACACTTTAAAGCGTTTGGGATCGAATACACGCATATATACGCACATATAGTATCTCTTCAGACACGCACACGCACACATCTATTTACAGAGAAAGCATACATAGAGAGAGATTTATTCACGATGATGATGTCCACGAACAACGCGCACGCGAAGAGCGCGATGATGACGATGGGAAATGCTCGCTCCAACAAATCGATAAGATCTTCCTCGGGGGTCGTTTCCTCGCACCGACGAGCAGCGGCGCTTTTTACCACCAAAACGAACAGAAGAATGAACAACAGCAGCAGAATGACCATCACTAGAGCATCCGGAGCAGACGACATCGTCATCGTCGACGACGCGTCGTTCGAGAAGGAAGTGTTACAGTCGGAGACCCCGGTTTTGATTGATTTCTGGGCGACGTGGTGTGGCCCGTGCAAGTTAATCAGCAAAGTGGTGGAGAAAGCGGCGCCGGAGTATAAAGGGAACTTGAAGATAGTGAAAATAGAAACAGATCCGAACCCAAATTTAGTGGAAAAGTACGAAGTGTACGGTTTGCCGACGTTGATGGTGTTTAAAGATGGTCAGCCGGTGAAAGGGAGCAAGAGAGAAGGGGCCATCAACCTCGCCAAGTTGAAAGATTATTTGCAATCGCACGGCATCTCTCCGGCGTAATTTAATATGTATACAACAACAACGACACAAGCACCACCACATGAGCGAACGTGAAATTAAAACAATACAAAATATAATCAATTCGGTGATATTACAAAATACAAATCGGTGTTGGTCATTAACTACTTACTTACTCTTTCTCTCTCTCTGTCTAAACTCTATACTATTCTCGTTCTACGCGTACATCCATATAAACTCGCACCTCCTAAAAGCGCGCTAAACAATAATATGGACCTTTTCAACTATCGATAGTTCTTCCCCATCAACGAACCGGTGAACCCTAAGCCCTGAACATTTGTCTACTCTTCTCCTTCGCTTTGTTTCCCGAAGATTAGAAACTTTTCTCTCATGTAGAGCTCCTTAGCTTCCTTGGCCTCGGTCGAGAGCACTTTCTCGGCGGAACCGTACGCGTCATCCGAGTAACTGACGTAAATACACACCATCGCGACGATGGCCATGGAAAACATGGTAACAAACGCCCTCACCGCCGACCAACTTCCCTGAGCGCGAACCCTTTTGGCGAGTTTCAAGTCCGCATCCACGGAGAAAAGACGCGTCGACTCGTTCGGTAGTAACATCGCACCTTCGTTCTTCTTCCCGAGAGAAGTAAAAGAAGTCGACGGTCCTTCCTCCACCTCCGCCTCGCGATAATAATATTTACCCACCGTACCGCTGTTGATGCGACTCCTCGAGGTTATAGACGAGTCGTTCATCGGCGACATGATGTGACTGACTCCTTCTTTTGTGCTTTCTATATCCTTGAGCTTGAGCGCGCGCGTGGGGATTTTTTTTTGTTGAGAATTTAAAAAGGTGTTGAAGACGCGGCTCTCGCGTGTGAACGAGTTTTGAGCCACACGTGCAAAAAATAGAAGCAAAACGCGAGTACGGTTCGTCGTCTTCTCTCACGATCTCTCTTCTATTGTGGTTGTTTACGCGGCGCAGCATGCGGTACACTTTTTTCATGAAATACATCACATTCTATCTAAAACGTCTCTGTAATACCCTTTCCTGAGCGGGTCCAAGACGAGGAGTTTTTCGTACAGTTCTTTGGCTTTCATCGCGTGCTCCTTGTTCTTCGCGTCGTCGTCGTCGGCGGCGGCCCGAAGCGTTTCCTCTTTCGCTAAGAGTTTGTGCAAGCGAGCGCAAACGAGCGCGGGCCATTTACACGTCGGTTCCATTTCAAAAACTTCGTTAATTCTGTGCAATTCTCTCTGAAGCGTTTTTACTTTGTACGCTTTCTTGGACGAGGAAGAGTCAGACGAGGAGGAATACATATCGAGCTGCGAAAGTAACCATCGATGGTACATCCATGCGCTTTGATCCTCGGGCTCGGTGAAGAACGCCTGAGAGACGAGTTCAAATTCCGCATCTAGCAAGGCTTGGAACCACGTCTCTGATGCTACTGTATCTTTCTCATCTTTATCGTCCAATCGTTCAAAGTGCACGGACCGATGGTGCCAGGCAGAATAATTGGAAAAGTTTTTTGAAATCTTTTCGCGAGCGTACTTTGCCTCGTCTTCCCTCGTCCTCCTCTGTACAGCATCACTATAATCAACATCTACTCTATCTTTATCTTTCATCCCATCGCCGTCGCTAAAATGGTACCGACTAATCTTATCCACCACAAACCTTCGATAATTCCACGCGTGAAAATTTCTATCGTCTGCGTTCAACAGAGTCTCTAACATCTCTCGCTCGCGAAGGACAATATCTTCCATGAACGGAAGAAGCAAGTTGTTCTCGTTTTCTGTTTTCGACGACGACGACGACGACGACGACGACGACGACGAACTCAAGATTCGATCGTACATTCGAGCAATTACCCATCTTCTGTGTTCCCAGGCGCAATAACTCTTCGGGTTCCTTCTCAAACCTTGTTCCGAAACGTGTAACTCTTCTTTTGTGATATTTTTTAGTCTCAACAGTCTTTCCTCTTTCTCTTTCTCTTTGTCGTCGTCGTCGTCGTCGTCGTCGCTGTCTTTATACAGACAGAAACGCGCTTTCCTTTTGTTCCAACACGTGATCATTTCCGGTTGAATCTCGACGAGTTTTTGCGTCAAACCGAGCATCAGCAATTCCATTTTCTTCGCTTTCGTGTCGTCCCCGTCATCATCGGAGGAAGCGAATGTTGTCGACGACGACAAGTTTGGAATGTGCACGATTTCTTTGTGCAACTTTTGCAACAGTTTTACCTTCGGTAACGACTTTGCCCTTCGCTCGAGACGAGTGGCTGCGGTTTCCCGCTTCCTGCCGTGCATTGTGCCTGTCTGAGAGGGAGGAAAGGAGGAAGGGACTTGCGCGTGCGCGTGGGAGAAGAATGAAGAAAGTGCACCCCCTCTGAAAAAAAACAGAAAGAAAAAAAAATGTGTGCAACAACTTTAGCCGCTCAATCTACATTGCTATTTTGACTACTTTTAGAACTATTTTTATATTTACTTAACTACCGGCGGCGGACCTTTTACCTCCGACGAACTTTTTTAAACTTCTCTTGAAGTTTCTCACGTGTTGCATCGTCGCCTCGCTGGTGATGTCGTCGATAAATCCAGATTTGAATTTTTGCGTAGCGGACGGTCGAGGGAACTTATCGTTTTCATCGCCGAGGGAAATGCAAAGCGCTTCTCGGAAAATACCAGGACCGACGGATTTGAGGATTGCGAAACAGGTCGCGGCGATGTCAGTGAGGAGCTGCGCGGGGAAGTATTCGTTGGCTGCTTCCAGCAAACCTCGGAGTAGTAGTGGGAGAGTCATTTGAGGGAGGTGAATACTCTTTGGAGTCTTGTTTAACGTCCAATTCGGGAGCACCAATTTCACCTTACTCACGTTGTTATTCAGGAGACTTCCGTGTACAACACCGACGACTTTGTTTCCACCAAACGAAGCGGATGCTTTGCTTGGATCAAATCCATCGATGGAACGACACGCGAGATCGCCAGCTAAAGCGAGGACAGAAATCGCGTTTTCATCTGAGCACCCCGTGCGTAAACTCGTTGAAACTGCTCCGAGAAGAAGTTCAAGGCGTTCGTTGCTGAGAACGTACCCGCAATCCGAACGGACAAGAACCTGTGCCAACCCATACACCGATGGGAACCGATCGGGATCATCCGTGAAGTTCGTGACGGTATCCTTGAGATTCATATCTAACACTTTTGCGACGATATCATCCAACGACGTTCCGGAAAAAACGCCCACAATGTCTTCATAAGAAATGCCCATTCGTTCGAAAAGTTCGAAATTCATCGTAATCGAATCGTGCAACGCGACACTGGATGAGTATGAATGCGTGATATTTTTCACATACGTTAGCCGTACGGTATCTATGAGTTCGTTTGCAAGGTAACTCGATCCGTTGCTACATATGGAAAGATAGGTTCGCATAATCATAAAAAGGACCGGTGCCAGAAAGACGGCATCGTTGTCGTTCGTCGCGAAGACTTGAAGCAACAGACGAAGCTCTTTCAAAGGTACGACAGAGCTTTGCGCTGGAGACAACGCGTGAGATAAGATTTCCAGTGCCATTTTTTTCGTGTCAACGTCGTACGATTTCTGCGATTGAAGCGCGATGGACACGTCGACTAAGGCGTGCCCTACATGAGCACCGTGCTGATTATGAATAGCGATCATCGCGTTTTCTGATGCTTTCCGGAACAAGCGACCCAGTGCCTCCATGGACGTACAATTCGCACGCACCGCGGCGCGCAAAACAACGGTGTTTGTCGGCTCTTGGCCGTCTCGTAAATCGTGAAGGGCAGTCGGTGTTACTAAATTTTCAACGTACGCGCGTTCAAGCATCTGACCGAGATAGTTTGAAACTTCTGGATCCAAAAAGAGCGATTCCTTTGAGCAATCACATATGCGCATAATTGCAGTCGCTGCTCCACGAGAGTGCACGGGGTCTTTCGTTGAACACAAAACTTCACTCAGCGCTCGCAAACAATACTTCGAAAGCTTTCTAGAGATGGCAATGTCCTTTGCTAATCCGACGAACGACCAGCACACCGCTTCGCGAGCATCGCTGAAGTGCATTAAAGCATCCACAACCGCTTGTATCGCGATGTTGAAGAGATTAATATCTCCGTCGCTGCTGTCGTCTTTATCACTCTCGTCACCACCGAACGTGTTCTTCATTCTGTAGGATAAAATTTGAAATACGAAAACGTACCCCAACCCTTTTTCTGTTTGTAATCCCTGAACGAGAATCGGAAGAATTGGATTCGTTCCGATTGAATTGATGATCTCGCGACACGAATCGCCAATCTCATCTCGAATGGCTTCCATTTCTAAAGGATGTCGTCTAAAATTTTCCAGAAGGAACGTAGCCAAGGCGTCTAAAACAACAACCGCATTTGGTACGTACTTCTGCGTCGTTTCTTTGTCGAGATCAAACGCCGACGCGGAGGAAGAGGAAATTTTCACCCAAGCGTCGAAACACGAAGCGGGCGAGTCAGGATTAGCCAGGAGCACATTTGCGCACGCATCTAGACAAAACGATACGATTTCAGTGTCGTCTCTTTTCAGCGCACCGTTAACTGTTGCCAAAATAATCTCCAGCGAGCGATTTTGTGCGGATTTACACGCCTCTTTCGACGTTCCTACTTGCGACACGAAACTCAAACACTGCGCGAGTGCTTCTCGGTTCGTGCCTTCTTGTTGTACGAGAGCCTCGAGCAAAGTCGAAGCAAACGACATGGCGCTAGATTGCACTTTCGAATCTCCCGGACTACACGCTAGTTGCACCGAGCGCTCTAAAAGTACACTTGGCTTTGGATAAAACAATTCGCTCGAGGCGCTCGGATTGACCTCGTTCAACCAAATTGCCCCGCAATCAAACATTAAAGCTACTAAAGTTACATCCTCTTCGGTGTTCGTCGAAAGAGATTGATGGACCTCCTCCAAAGCTCGACACACGAACACGCACGCTCTCGCCGCGGAGTTGGCGATCAATTTTCGTCGTTCTGGACGAATCGCACCTACGTTCTTATCGTGCACGCTTTCCCCGAACGCCTTCAAATAATGCACGAACGCGTGCGCCGAGTTTCCTCCTCGAAAGTGCGTCGCCGAAGATTCCAACAACGTTTCCACATCCTCTTCGCTCCTCACCATTTTCATGGCCGCAACCGCCGCAGAAAGCGCTGCAAACTCAGCACAAGCTTCGATTTCCTTAC
>Ga0181560_10004328_pt1 | contig 12918 bp, 6 predicted proteins | sample 011ome_20_FD_133751 | JGI IMG/M metagenome (GOLD analysis project Ga0181560, IMG submission 133751) | Coastal salt marsh microbial communities from the Groves Creek Marsh, Skidaway Island, Georgia - 011509CT metaG (megahit assembly) | ecosystem: Environmental > Aquatic > Marine > Intertidal zone...
CACCGGCACGCCAACAAGCACGCGTGTTCGTTTGACTTCAAGGCGATGGGGCGCGACGCCGTCGCCAAAGCCAACCCCGCGGTGATCGCGGAGAAGGTGGACAAGGTACGAGACGCGTGTTTTGTTCGCGCGGACTCGAAAGCGAACGATCGGGTTCGTGTCTCAAACCATGCATCGTTCGCGAACGCGACGCGGGTTTTCTCGTTCGCGACGCCATCGCGACTGACCTGATCGCCTCTTCTTCGCAACAACTTTTTTTTCTCAACGCAGATCTGACGAAGAGACGCGTCGCTCCGTCGCGGACGAAGACGCCGCGGACGAACGCGTTCGCGAAACCATCTGTAGCCTCAAATGCGTGGCGGTGAGACCTTAGGACGGCGTCGCGCGCGCCGGCGTTGTGGCGGATCGAGAGGCGACTCGATGCGCGCCTTCGCTCGGACGCGCGCGCGTGTGTAATAAATAACACAGTCACGAAGTCACGACCCGATCGCGCTTTTTTTTTTTTTTTTTTCTCTCCAAGCCAAACGTTCGAGGGCTCGACGCCGGAAAAGACGGGTCAGCGCTCAAGGTCGCGGGTCTCGACGTTTGGCGAAGGTTCGACCGCGTATTTTTTTGTTTTTTGAAACCGAATCGCGATATTTTCATCGCGACTGTTCGGAAGTGCGATCGGTTCATCGACAGACGTCCCGATCGTCTCCGAGTCCGCCTGACTTTATCGTCTAAATCTCCCGTAAGCGTAAGCGCGCGCGCGGTCTCACATTCGTGTCGCGCGCGAGTGCACACAGAAACGACAATGGCGTTTTCCATCGCAGCGTCTCCCCGCCTCGGGCTCGAGCGGTCGCTGCGCCAGGCCGACGGTCGCAAGGTCGCCAGGTGCGTGTTTCGCGGACCTGCACTCGGCTCAACCTCATCGCACAAGAAACCCTATGCCACCAGTTACTAACACCGCGTCGCTCCAAATCACCACCAGGCAAACCGGTCGTTCCGCGTGCGTCGTGCGCGCCAGCGCCGAGGAGTCGAAGCTCTGGTTGCCCAAGAGCGAAGTCAAGTGCGTGCGCGCGATGCGAAACGCGCACGGCGCTCGCGCGGACCGAGCGCGCGCGGTTTCCGGCGCGCGTAAGGGAAACGTCGACGGTTTTTCGATCGATTTCGCCATATCCGACATCCGGAGTTTCTGTCTTCCGAGGGGCGCTCGTCGTCCGGGCCTCGCGACGACACGGACGACGCGACACGACGCGACGACTCGAACCCGCGCGCGGCACGAGCGGTGTTTCACGCAACATCGTCTGACCTTCAAACCCTTCTTCTTACGCAGCCTCGACATCCGCGCGCAGCAGGGCAAGGGCCCCCCCCCCCAGGTGATGGAGCGCTTCCAGGGCGCGGCGAGCCAGCTGATGACCCAGCGCATCATCCGCCTGGGCGGCGCCGTGGACGACGACAGCTGCAATCTGATCGTCGCGCAGCTCCTGTGGCTGGACGCCATGGACCCTAAGAAGGACATCACCATCTACGTCAACTCGCCCGGCGGGTCCGTGACGGCCGGCATGGCGGTGTTCGACACGATGCGGCACGTGCGCCCCGACGTGTCCACGGTGTGCGTCGGCCTCGCCGCGTCCATGGGCGCGTTCCTGCTCTCCGCGGGGCAGCAGGGCAAGCGCTACAGCATGCCCAACTCGCGCATCATGATCCACCAGCCTCTGGGTGGCGCGCAGGGCCAGGCGGCGGACATCGAGATTCAGGCGAACGAAATCATGCACCACAAGTCCACGCTGAACGGGTACATCGCGGAGTTTTGCGGCAAGCCTCTGGACGTCGTGATGGAGGACACCGACCGCGATTTCTTCATGAGCGCCGCGGAGGCGAAGGAATACGGGCTGGTGGACCACGTCATCGACAACCCCACGGAAATCGCGGCGAAGGCGTCCGGCATCCCCATGTACGCGGGGGATAACCTGTGAGAGGCGTCGCGGAGTCGAGCGTCGCGGCGCTCTTTGTTCGATACGAAACGAGAGCGAATTCTTTTCGAGTCTGTCATGATACATACCACGCGACGACGCGCACGCGTGCCCCGCTCTCACCTGGCGGCCGCCTTGGCGGCTCTCTGCACCTCGGACTGCGCGCCGGTGATTGGCGCGAGCAGCGCTATCGCGGCGGCGCACGCGGCGAGCAGCGCGACGAAAAACGCTCCCCAGCCGTATTGCTGCACGAGCATGGACAGCGGCACGCCCGCGTTGGCGGCGCCGAGGTACGCGATCCAGCCCAGGAAGCCCTCCGAGGCGCCGACGCTCCTGCGACCCACGATCTCCGCGCCGCACAGCCCGATGAGCATCTGCGGGCCGTACAGAAAAAACCCAATCATGAACACGATGAGCGACTGCGCGACGGGCATGCCCGCCGGCACCGCCTGGAAGGCGAGGAGCATCGCCGCGACACCCACCAGGTACGCCATCACCACCTGGATGCGCTTCCCCACGGCGCCTCCCTCGGACGTGGCGATGTACCAGTCGCTGATCCGCCCGGCGACGAGCGAGCCTAAAAGCCCGCCGAGCTCCAGGCCGGAGACGCGCAGCGCGGCGGCGCCGGCGTCAACCACGCCCTTCTCCTTGATGAGGTAGAACACGGACCACGACGTGATGCCTTGCCTGACGACGTACACGCAGAAGTACGTGAACGCCAGCCCCCAGATGAACGGGTTGGAAAGCACGTTCTGGAACAGGTTCTGTAAAAGCGAGAGCTCCTCCTCCTTCGTTTCGGTCGTCGTCGTCTCGGTCTCGGTCTCGGTCTCGCGATCCGTTTTTTTCGAATCCGCGGGCTCGAGCGCGAGGTCGTCCGGCGACTCCACGGGCTCGAACCCCCTCGCCTCGGGGGAGTCGCGCAGGGTCAGAATGATGGTCGTGCCGAACACGAGCGCGATCAGGCCGGGTGCCCACAGCCCCCAAGACCAGCCGAGCGTGCGCGCGGCGGTTCCCGCCAAAATCGGCGCCGCGAACCCGCCGAGGTTGTGCGCGATGTTCCACATGCCCCAGTACGTGCCGCGCTCCTTGGCGGCGAACCACGACGTGAGGATCTTCGCGCAGGAGGGCGCGCCGAAGCCCTGCAGGATGCCGTTCAGCGCCCACAACACGCAGAACAAGGGGAGCGTGGAGGAGGCGCCGAAGGCGAGGTTGACGAGCCCGGTGGCGATGAGCCCGCCGCCGAGCATCACGGAGGGAGAGAGCACGTCGCCGACGACGCCGGAGACGAACTTGGAGCACCCGTAGCAGATGGGGAAGATGGACGTGATCACGCCGATGCTGGTGATGTCCAGGCCGAGCGCGGGCGTCGCCACCATCGCGGGCGCGGTGAAGGTGAGCGAGTTGCGCGTCAGGTAGTAGCACGCGTATCCGATCAAGATGCTGCGTTTCGTTTGGACGTTTGGACGTCGCGAAGAAAGGAAAGTTTTCGAGTACGACGTACGCGTCGCGCGGCGAAACGGGGGAGGGAAGGTCAGCGGGCCGCGCGCTGGTCGTCGTTCGTCGGTTCACGCGTTCGCGGGGCGTGACCGGACAGACCGGGGTCGTCGCAGACGCGTCACGCGACGGCGCGCGCGCCCGTCTACTCCTTCTCGTCGCATGGAGACACCCATCCGCGTAGGATCGATCGTCGTTTTTCGCGTCGCACCTCAGGAACACGGTGAGGCGCACGAGCGAGAACTGCTTGGTGTACCCGCTCGGGGTCGAGGCGTCGAACGTCTCCTTCGCCGCGGCGGATGGCACGAGCGATGCGCCGCGTCCGCTGTCGGTGGCGGCGGAGGTGACGGACACGCGGCGCCGCACCGCGCTCGGCCGGTCGGGAAGGGACGCGCGAAACGAGGCCGCGGGGCCGCGGGCGAAGCCATCGACTCGCGCGGCGCTCGCGCGTTTGGGCGCGCCGACGAGCTGCTTGGGGGTCCCGAGATGCGCGCGCACGCTCAGGCCCGGGACAGATAGCGTCCCGAGCGCGATGGGGGAGGATATCATCCTCAGCGTCGTGTGCCACTCGTGCGGGTCTGGCCCAGACCCGCGCTTGATCGCGCGAGTAACCGATGGAACGAGTTCGGTTGTTGGTTCGCCAACTCCGCCAACAAAACGTAAAAAAACGCTGACGATCAATCTCGACCGATAGTATCGATGAACGATTCTTCCGTTCAAACCGATGACGTTTTTCTGCGTCCGGTAAGATCGCCTTTCGCGCGTCGTCCTCGTGACGTCGCGATACTTTCGCGATAAGAAAACCCTACGTATCTCGAAGGGCCATCGCCTCGCCTGCCAGTGAGCGTCGCTCGAGGCTGCATCGTCGCGCACGAGAGACCGCGATGAATTCGCTGCTCGGCATGTCGAGCGCGTGCGCGACCACCGCGGGCGGCGTCCCACGCGGCCGCGTCCAGGCGCGGAGGCTCCCCGCCTCCAAGGCGTCCTCGTTCCAATCGGGCGCTTCGTTGCAGACTTCGTCTCGCGCGCGCCGGGTGTCTCCCCGGGCGCGCGCCGCCCGGGCCTCCGATCTCTGGATCCCCTCCGACGGCGCGCTGGACACCAACCCCCTGTCCGACCACGCCATGGAGGTGCTCGGGTCGTACACCCCCGGCAGCGCCGCGGTCCCCGGCGGGGGCTACTCCGAGCACAAGCCGAAGACCCCCCCGCCCGATCTCCCGTCGCTGCTGCTGGACTCGCGCATCATCTACATCGGCATGCCGCTCGTGCCCGCGGTCACGGAGCTCATCGTCTCCGAGCTGCTGTACATGCAGTACACGGACCCGCAGAAGGCGTGCTACATCTACATCAACTCCACCGGGTGCCAGCGCGCGGACGGCGAGGTGGTGGGGTTCGAGACGGAGGCGACGAGCATCTACGACACCATGAAGTACATCGGCAACGAGATCTTCACCGTCGGGACGGGCGTGGCGTACGGCCAGGCGGCGATGATCCTGAGCGCGGGGAACAAGGGGAAGCGGTACATGACCAAGCACGCCACGGCGATGCTGCACCAGCCGCGCGTGCCCTCCACCGGCCAGAGGCAGGCCATCGAGGTGCACATCAAGTGGAAAGAAGTGGCGCAGCAGAAACGCGCGTTTGTGGACATCCTGGCGAAGAACACGGGGAAGAGCGTGGAGCAGGTGGACAAGGACATCCAGCGGCCGTTCTACATGAACGCGCAGGCGGCGATCGAGTACGGCCTGGTGGACAAGGTGATCGACAAGGACGCGCAGGCGATCGACCAGGTGCTGAGCACCGACGGCTGGGACAACGCCGCGGGGCTGGTCAAGTCCACGCGGCCGAACCCCCCGGGGGGAAACGCGACGCGGTGAGCGCGAGCGGGACCGTTAGCGGGATAGCGGAGACGGCGTCGCGCCTTTGTTTGTGACATCGCGTTCGTGAGACGAAACAAAAAGACGTTCGCGTTATGACGCGTGTACGAGTCAAACACTCGCGCGTGTTACAAGCCGCGCGCCGCGTCCCGTCGCCGCCGTCGCTCCCGTCGCGCCGCGTCCGTCGTCCGACGTCTCCAGAAATGCCTCTACCTCCACCTTCTCAAAGAATCGCTCTTTACTCCTCCTCGTCGTACCCGAACACCCGCGAGAACACCTCCTGCACCTTGGTACCCTCGTCGATGGTGGCCATGGGGTCCTTGCGGAGGCGGTGGCGCAGGCAGAGCGTGACGACGGAGTACACGTCCTCGTCCGTCACCTCGGTGCCGCCGCGGTAGGCGGCGGCGGCGCGCGCGGCGCGCGTCGTCACGAGGTCGCCGCGGAGGCCGTCGACGTCGAGCTCGGCGCACACCTGCGAGATCTTCAGGCGGATCTCCATGGGCACCTCCACCTGGGGGAGGAGCTCGCGCGCGGCGGTGAGCTGCGCGATGATGTCGCCCTGCTCCTGCGCGTACTTCGAGCGGAACGTCTTGGGGTCCGAGTCGAACGCGGTGCGCTCCTCGACAACCTTCACGCGCTCCTCGGGCAGCTTCACGGTTTTGATCTGCGCGTGCATGCCGAAGCGGTCGAGCAGCTGGGGGCGGAGCTCGCCCTCCTCGGGGTTGCCGGAGCCGATCAGGATGAAGCGGGCGGGGTGGCAGATGGAGATGCCCTCGCGCTCGACGGTGTTCCAGCCGGACGCGGCGGAATCCAAAAGCACGTCCACGAGGTGGTCGTCCAGAAGGTTCACCTCGTCGACGTACAGGATGCCGCGGTTCGCCTTGGCGAGAAGCCCGGGCTCAAAAGCCTTGGTGCCCTCGGTGAGCGCCTTCTCGATGTCGATGGTGCCGCACACGCGGTCCTCGGTCGCGCCGAGGGGCAGGTCCACCATGTTGATGGGCACCTTGGAGGTCTCCAGAGCCTCGCCCGCCTTGTACTTGGCGAGCACCTCGGGCGCCATGAGGTTGGGGTCGGTGGGCGACGACATGAACGCGTCGTCTTTGACGATGTCGATCAAGGGCAGCAGGTCGACGAGCGCGCGCACGGTGGTGGACTTGCCGGTGCCGCGGTCGCCCATGACCATGATCCCGCCGATGTTGGGGTCGATGATGTTCATGATCGCCGCGAACTTCATCTCCTCCTGGCCGATGATGGCGGAGAACGGGTACACGGGGCGCGCCGAGTCCGCCGCCTCAACCTCGGGCTCCGCGACGGCGCGCGTCGCGACGCGGCGGAGGGGCCTATTACGCGAGCGGGGGGGAAAGAAAACGACAGGAACGTCAGCGAACGTACGCGACGAGACTACAGAGCGCGTCGAAGAGCGAAGAAGCGCGTCGTTCCGTGGAAGGCGGAACGGCGACGATGTCGAAAGAAGACCGAAACGCGGAAGATGATAAAAAGAACCGGACGTCTCAGGGCTTCTTCCCGACGTTCCGACGCTCTTTCGGAGATCCTCGCTTAGGGGGGGGGGGACGCACTTCGCGGCGGAGCGCGCGGTAACCTTCTTGCCGGCCTTGGCGGCGGGGGCTGCGCGTCGAAACGTGAGGGGAGGTCGTCGTGAGTATTTCGGCCGGTCGTCTCGACGACACGCGCGCGAGACGCGCGGGGCGATGCACCATCGCCGATGCGCGTCACCGCGACGAAGGGAGTGAATGTTGTCTGACGATCGTGGCGCGCGGGGAGAGCGCGCGTCGCGGAGTTTGCGATGACGCACCCGCGAAAGCGGCGGCGGACACGTTGGCGATGGCCTGGGAGTACATCTTGAGTTTCGGGGCGGTTCTTGTGGACGCGTGCGCCGGAAGGTGAGGCTCGCGCGGGGGGGGCGAGCTCCAACGAAACACGCGCAGCGCGTCAGTCGGATGGCGAAAATATTTTGATCTTCCCAAACTCGCCACTTCGATGATCTGGACCAATCACAGGCCGCGAGCGAATCTGGCATCTGGGTGGGAGATCAGTATAATTTTTGGTTTGCTTTTTTTTTTTTCGCGCGAGAAACGGGATAAAACGTCGTGTTGATGAAATGTACTTCAAGTAGCCCCGCGCGCCTCTCGCGTCCTCGCCCGCCCGCGGTGGTCGCGCGACTCCCCGAGCTCACTTGCTCGTGACCGCCGCGAGCACCTCCATGGCCTCAGCCTTCTGGCCCATGAGCGACAGCGCGGTGGACGCGATGTGCGACGCGCTCAGCCCCGCGTCGTTGATCTGCTTGTCGTAGTTTCCGTGGTCGATGGGCACGTCCGGCAGCGTCATCGGCCGAACCTTGAGGTTCCCGTCGAGCAGCCCGTCGAGCGCGAGGAACTGCAGCACGTGCGACGCGAACCCGCCGATCGAGCCCTCCTCCACGGTGACGAGCGCGCCGTGGTTCTTCGCCAGGTCGCGCACCAGCTCGGTGTCCAGCGGCTTGCAGAACCGCGCGTCCGCCACCGTGACGCTCACCCCCATCTCGCGCAGCGTCGCCGCCGCCTCCAGGCACCGGTTGGTGCACGTGCCGTACCCGAGGAGCGCCACGTCCGTGCCGCTCTCCAGGATCCGCCCTTTGCCGATGGGGAGCACCTGGCCCTCCAGGCCGGGCTCGGCGAAAACCACGCCCTCGGCCTCCATGTCCACGCCGACGCCCGCGCCGCGCGGGTACCGGAAGCACGACGGCCCCTCGTCGTACGCCAGCGACGTCGCGATCATGTGGCACAGCTCGGCTTCGTTGGACGGCGCCATCACCACCATGTCGGGCAGGCACGCCATGAACGTCACGTCGTACGCGCCCGCGTGCGTAGGGCCATCCTCGCCCACGAGCCCGGCGCGGTCCATGGCGAACCGCACGGGCAGCTTCTGCAGCGCCACGTCGTGCACCACCTGGTCCCACCCTCTTTGAAGGAAGGTGCTGTAAATCGTGCACATCGGCTTGAGGCCCTCGACGGCGAGCCCGGCGGCGAACGTCACGGCGTGCTGCTCGGCGATGCCGACGTCGAAGGTGCGGTCCGCGTAGTACTTCTCGAACAGGTTCAGCCCAGTGCCGCCGCCCATCGCCGCGTGCACAGCCACCACCTTCTCGTCCTTGCCCGCCTCGCCCACCAGCGCGTCCGCGAACGTCTGCGTGTACGTCGGAACGCCGCCGACGGCTTTCTTCTGCTTCCCGGTGGCGACGTCGAAGCGCGAGACGCCGTGGTACTTGTCCTGCGCGCCCTCCGCGTAGGAGTAGCCGCGGCCCTTCTCGGTGACGATGTGGATCAGCACCGGGCCCACGGAACGCGTCGCCTTGACTTCCTGCAAAATAGCCACCAGGTCCTCCAGGTTGTGGCCGTCCACGGTGCCGATGTAGTACAGACCGAGCTCCTCGAACAGCGTCGAGCCGCTGCCGGAGATCATGCCGCGCGCGTACTCGTCAACCTTCGCCGTCACCTCCTGCACCGGCACCGGCATCGTCTTGGTGATGGCCTTGGCGCTCTCGCGAAGCTCTCGCAGCGGCTTGGACGATTGCAGGCGCGCGAACGTGCTGGACAGCGCGCCCACCGGATCTTGGTTCAGCGCGTTGTACTGCGTGGGGAGCGACACCTGCTGGTTGTCGTTCAGGACGATGATCATGTTGGTGTCCAGGTAGCCGGCGTTGTTCATCGCCTCGTACGCCATGCCGCCGGTGATGGCGCCGTCGCCGATGATGGAGATGACGTGGTTGCTGCGGCCCTGCATGTCCCGCGCCACGGCCATGCCGAGCCCGGCGGAGATGGACGTCGACGAGTGCCCGGCGCCGAAGCAGTCGTACGCCGACTCGCTCCGTTTGGTGAACGGCGAGAGCCCGTCCGTCTGGCGCATCGTGGTCATCCTGTCCCGGCGGCCGGTGAGCATCTTGTGCGGGTACGCCTGGTGCCCGACGTCCCAGATGATGCGGTCCTCGGGCTGGTCGAACACGTAGTTCAGCGCGACGGTGAGCTCGATGACCCCGAGCGACGACCCGAGGTGGCCCCCGGTCTGCGAGACGTTGTAGATGAGATCCGCGCGGAGCTCCTTCGCGACTTGCTTGAGCTGGTCCATGTCCATGCTCTTGAGGTGCGCGGGGACGTTCACCGTGTCCAGCAAAGGCGTCGCGGGCTTGGTGGAGATGGCGCCGTACCCCTCGATCTGTCGGAAGCGTTTTGAACACAGAGAGAGCGAAGGTCGGCGAACGAGAAAGAGGTGAGCGAACGGAACGGTTTTTTTTTCCACGTGACGCTTTCTTCGCGACGGAATTGCGGGGAGGTGGCGCGACCGGTCGCCCCGAACGTCGGACGCGGCGCGGGGTGGACGATCGGCGCGCGCGCGGTCGGCTCGCGCGCGGAAGGAGCGGCGCGGTGTCGCCCCGCACACGCTAGACGTGGACGTACCCCCTGGATCTCTCCTTCCTCGAGCTCAGACTCGGGCAACGCCGCGTCGGCGCGGACGGCGCAGATCCGACGGTCGCGGCCCATCTTGGGGGCGGCTGATTTGCGCGCGGCGTTCGCGCGACGCAGCGCGCGGCCTCCCGAGGTCTTGGAACCCCGCCCGAGGAGCACGGGGGTGCGCGCGCACGGCGCGGCGCACGTCGATAACATCTCTCGCGTTCTGGCTCGGAGAGGCGTCAGACGCGCGAGTCAATGCGGAGACGCGTGCTCGACAAACGGGCTATCCACACGGTGTCCCGACTCGAACAAACGATGACGCGCCAACTGGGTCCTCGCACAGCAAATCACAGAGATTTCGGTGGATGAGATCTCGTTTGTGAATGATTTGTCGCGCGCGTTCGGCGAGTCAAGATTTTTATGCGCCGAACGGAACGGTCGTTTCTGGGGTTTTTTTCCAACTCACGTCTCGCCTTTCAAAACCGCCGGTCGAGATACGGATCACGCCTTTCGCCCGGCTCGGGTCCGAACGGGTTTGACCGGCCGCGAACGGCCTTTGATTTCGCGTCGCTCGCGACGCTGATGCGCTCGAAACGCGAAAAGCCCCGCGCATCGGCGCAGTCCTTCGCGCGGTCGCGCGGTGCTGCGTGCGAACATGGAAGCGACTACTCTCCGGGCGTGGGCCCCGCCCGGGAGTCTGGTGCGCCCCGCGACGCTCCGCCGCGCGTCGCACGCCGCGGGCGACGCGCAGTGCCTCTCCCTCTCGCTCCGGCCGGTCGCGAACGCGGCGCCGAGGCTGCCGAGGCGCGATAAACCTATCCTCGGCGGGTTCGGGGTCGGGGGCGAGCGCGCGTTCTCGTTCGGGAGCCTCGCGTCCGGCGCGGTCGTCGTTGGCGGGAACGCCGAGTTCGACTTGGCGCAGACCGCGGGTTCGGGCGAGGGTGCGTCCCCCGAGGACTTCGCCGGGGACGAAGCGCGGGAGGCGGATTCCAACGACGTCGCGACGGAGGATGAGGAACAGAAACGCGTGATGTGCTTGATGAGCGACACGGGCGGGGGCCACCGCGCCTCCGCGCAGGCGCTGCGGGACGGATTCGAAACGCTGTACGGCAACAAGTACGACATCAAGGTGGTGGACCTGTGGACCTCGTCCAGCCCGTGGCCGCTGTGCAACATGCCGAAGAGCTATTTCTTCCTGGTGAAGAACCCGTGGCTGTGGCGCCTGTCCTTCCGCTCGTCCGAGCCCAAGATCCTGCACGAGGCGATGTTCACCGGGTACACCGCGATCGTCGGAAGAAGGTTCGCGCAGGCGTTCCAGGAGTACAAGCCGAACCTGATCGTCTCCGTGCACCCGCTCATGCAGCACGTGCCTCTGAAGGTGCTCGCGCGCATGAAGAATCAGCCGAGCTTCGTGGCGTCCCGAGTCCCGTTCGCGACGGTGGTCACCGACCTGACCCGGTGCCACCGCACGTGGTTCCACAAGCAGGTCGACCGGTGCTTCGTGGCGACGCAGCTCGTCGCCGCGCAGGCCATGCGGTGCGGTCTGAAAGCGAAGCAGCTGTCGTGCCACGGCCTGCCCATCCGCCCCGCGTTCAACGCCGCGCCGCGGCCCAAGGCGGAGATCCGCGCCGAGCTGGGGATGGACGAGACCGCGCACACGGTGATGCTGGTGGGCGGCGGCGAGGGCATGGGCAAGCTGGAGCAGATCGCCGAGGCGCTGGAGGGGCGCCTCGACCCGAACGACCAGATCGTGCTCATCTGCGGGAAGAACCAGAAACTCGCCGCCAAGCTCGAGGCGCGCGACTGGCGGTGCAAGGTGTGCGTGCGGGGATTCGTGACCAACATGGCGGATTACATGTCGGCGTGCGACTGCATCATCACCAAGGCTGGGCCGGGAACGATCGCCGAGGCGCTCATCTGCGGGTTACCAATCATGCTCAACGGGTTCATCCCGTGCCAGGAGGCGGGAAACGTCTCGTACGTGCTGGAGAACGGCGTCGGGGCGTACGACGAGGACCCCGAGGCGATGGCGCGCATCGTCGCCGGATGGTTCGCGCTCGACGGCGAGGTGCTCGAGGAGATGTCCAAGAAGGCCAGGATGCTGGGCCGGCCGGAAGCGACGTTCAACATCGTGCGCGACCTCGCGGGCATGGCGTGCGGGGCGTAGGCACCTACCTATAGGGGATGCGCTAGAGAGAGGGGGGCAGCGCCCGTCGCGTTCGTACGGCGTGTGATGAAAAGAGAAAAAAAAAACTCTCGTCGTTTTTCCGCTCCGAGATTATTACCTTCAAAGTGTGACTCGATCAATCTCGCGTCGCAGAGTCACGCCCGTTCGCCGCGCACGGGCAAACAGTCTCGCCGAGATCAAAAGAGGATGACGTGCGAGCGCGCCTTTCCGTGCGGCGGGGTTTTGGAGACGCGCGAGGCGCGCGTGCCGGGCGCAGTGTCACACGCGCGGACGCAGGTCGTCGCACGCGCAGGACCGTCACGAGTCCGATGTCTCTCGCCGCCTCGGTGCGTGTCACCCCCGGCGTCTTCGATCCGCGCGAATCGCGCGTCGCTCGCGCGTTCATCATCACCCCTCGACGGCGCCATCCGGCTCACAGAGCGATCCACCGCTTTATTCATCCTCCTTCGTCACGCGCAGGCTGCCGCTGCGAGGGTCGCGCCGCGCAATGGACTGAGCTCGCGCAGGCGCGTGGCGACCGGCACGGTCGCGTTGCGCGCGCAGCCCCGCTCCAGGACGGTCGCGCGCTCCGCGCCGTACACCCCCCTGAAGATCAACGCGGTACGTCACGAGGCGTCGTGAAACCTATTCCCTGCGAAGCCTGCGCACTCCGTCACGCGCGTGCGCCGAGACGAGTTGGAACACAATTTTAGCGGCGCGACGCGCGTCGAGCGGAGACGAGCGAAGCGAGCCGAAGCGACGCGCGCTTCGGCACACTTCCCTCGACGCGAACGACCGACGCTCTCAGCGCACGATCGATCGACTGTCGCGTCCCGCGCGTCTTTCTTCTCTCCTCATCACGACACTGACGCCGACTCTCCTTGACTCTCCTCTCGCGCCGCGCCCGCAGGTGATCCCCTCGCTTCAAGGCGACGCGTCGAGCCAGTCCCCCCCCGACTTGCCGTCGTTCATCTTCAAGGAGC
>Ga0181560_10004331_pt1 | contig 12914 bp, 9 predicted proteins | sample 011ome_20_FD_133751 | JGI IMG/M metagenome (GOLD analysis project Ga0181560, IMG submission 133751) | Coastal salt marsh microbial communities from the Groves Creek Marsh, Skidaway Island, Georgia - 011509CT metaG (megahit assembly) | ecosystem: Environmental > Aquatic > Marine > Intertidal zone...
AGTTTGCAAGATTCGTTGCCGATCCGGCCATGGTCGCCTTCGTGCGCTTCACCATCTTCATCGCCATCACCGTCGCTTCGCTGCACGTGTATCGCCAAACCCATCGCTCGTATGTGAAGGGATGCGTGGAAAGTAGAAACGGTACTTTGGCGGCCGATTACGCCTTCGTATTCGCGCACTCTTACGTCAATACCGCACCGCGCACACGAGCGTTGGCGTTCGACTCGTACTTGGCGTACAACTTCACGAAAACGTGCGACGCGCGGCGCGTGGCGACGGCAGAGCGATTCAACGTAGCCGACGTCGAGCGACATCGCCTAGAAACCACGCTGGACGCTTCACGTGAAACATTACTCGCCATCGATGCGTGCGTGGATGTGATTCACGGCGATGAGAGCGAGATCTTTCAAACGCACGCGCGCGCGGCGCAGTCGTGCGCACTTGAATCGTTCAAACTCGACGACGGCGGCGCCGCGTCCGAATGCCAGCCGCCGACGTGTTCAGCGGCGACCTCGTGCGTCGGTCCCATCGACGACCTCCTTCGCGCGCACGCGATCGAAACCGCGTGTGCTGTCGAGCGTTACGCGCACGATTGGATTCAGCGCGCGTTGCTTCTCGTCCTATCGTACGCGTCTATGAACTTTGCGCGCGAGCCATTTGTGGACGCCCTCGGTCGCGTCGTTGCGTTGACACAAAACATAGATGATATCGCCGTCATCGCGTGGTACGATCGAGATAGAGACGAAGCCTGCGTCGCAGACGACTCTGTGGTTCGCGTGAGACGGGCTCTGCGAAATGCGCGAGTGCGCGGATGTGTGGTGATGGCTACTTGCGTCGCGTGTCAGCTCCCGTGGGTGCTTCTCGCCTCGGCTTTGCGTTGATATTTTTAACAAACGTTTCCCTCTACTCGACGCATCGCGTCTTCTCAAACAATCGACAGTCATACATTTCATCACTCCTCATCCGCGTATTCATCCGCGTCGGCCTCGATCGGGTGCAAAATGTACGTCACGGGCACCATGAACGCGTTCAAACCGCCCTCGGCGCCGAACGACACTTGGCCGCGACTCAGTTGCAACAGGTGGACGATTTTCAAAAATCCAACGTTTGATATGGACACGCGCGTCATCGTCACCGTGTCATCGCCTCCACCGCCACCTGCGCCCGCGCCCCCACCGCCGAGGAAACTCCCGCCCACCGCCGTCGCGCTCTTCAGGAATCGATACTTGTACCTCGACGCGCTCGGCTGCGCGCACGAGAACTCGGTCAACCTCCCGGTCGCCCCGACGTCCACGTCCACGGCTAGATCACCTATTTCCGCCCCATGCGCGCTAAACTTCAGCATGTCCACGTCACACTCCAACAAAACGTCCCCGTTCGGCCACTCCAAATCGTCCACGATTTCCTTGAGCGTCGCCGTCGGCAGCATGAACGCGTTCGCCTCGTCCCTAAAACTCACCTCATCCCCTCGTTCCTCGTCCTCCGGCACCATCTCCGGCGCGATCTCCGCGTACACGCACTGTCTCAATTCTCTCTCCCCCCCCTGTCCCTTGGCGCTCTCCAGCTCGAGCGTCAGCATTCCCTCTCGATTCGGCCACCGCGCGACCAACTCGCCGTCGCCCCGGCCGAACGCCCCCAGCGCGTCGATCAGCGCCCCGAGGTTCACGTCGAACGCCACCGCGCGCGCGCCGCCGCGCTGCGCTCGTCCTCCGACCAGCGCCGCGCACGTCTCATCGCACGCGTACCGCGCGAACGTCTCCGCGCGAAAGTTTACGCTCGCCCCGCAGCTCTTCGATTCATCCATCGTCGCGAACGTCACGCCTCGCGCGTCCGCGCGGACGCGCGCGCGGCATCGCTTGCTCAGCTTGATCGCCTGCAGGCACGCGGTGAAGGATTTCACGCTCGTCGTCGCGCAGTCCAGGGCGTAGGACCACGAATCGGCGTCGTCGCGCGCCATGATGCGCCGCGAAGTGATGACGAACGATGATGCATCGCGTCACTCGTCACTCGCGCGCGCGCGCGGCGCGTCATGCGCGCGCTGGGCGTCGCGTGCGCGTGCGCGCTCGCGCTCGCGTACGTCGCGGCGCTGTTCGCGACGACGGCGATCGACGACGACCGAGACGACGCGCGGGTCATGAAACGGCGCTTTGCGTCGCTGAGCGTCGTGTGCGCGCTCGCGTGGGCGCCCGCGCGCGTCGCGAGCGACGAAACGATGACGCTCGACGCTTGGCGTCGAACGCTCGGGCTCGCGCCGCCGTTAGGGGAGGCGCGAGCGGTGGCGTACGGGATGAGCGTGGCGCTCGCGGCGACGCTCGGCGAGACGGCGGCGCGCGCGAGAGAAGGACGACGAGACGGACGACGGACGAGGCGGACGACGCGCGCGGCGTTCAGGGATTACGCGCACGCGCCGCTGTGTGAGGAGTGGTGCTTCAGGGCGTGCGCGCTGGCGACGCTGATGCGATCGGGGGCGAGCGCGGCGAGCGCGAGCGCGCTCTCGAGCGCGCTCTTCGGCGCGGCGCACGCGCATCATTATTTCGGCATGCGCGCCAAGGGCGCCGACGCTCGAACCGCGCTTCGCGCGTCGGCGACGCAGTTCGCGTTCACGTTCGCTTTCGGGCTCGCGGCGTGTCGCGTCTTCTTGCGCCGCGAGTCGTTATCCGCGGCGACGGCGTGTCACTGCGTCTGCAACTACGTCGGCGCGCCGTCCGCGCGCGCCTTTCGCGACGCCCGCGCCGTCGCCGCGTCCGCGCTCGGTGTATCGTTAGCCTTAGTTTTGTTAGTCTTCGCGTGAGCGCCGCGAGACGCGTCGTCGCGTCGGCGCGTCGTCGCGTCGTCTCGCGTCGCGTCGCCGGTTCGCCGCTCGCCGATTCGCATCTTGATTTGATTCCCACTCTCGTGTCGCAGTTCGTCGCGCGCGATGACGCGATCGTCGAGCGACACGTCCTCGAGCGACGCGCGCGACGTCGACGACGTCGACTCGCGCTCGGCGTCGTCGTCCGACGAGGACGAAGGCACCGACGGGTACAAGCGCGGCGGCTACCATCCCGTGTCGATCGGCGAGCGATACAACGACGACCGCTACGTCGTCGTGAAAAAGCTGGGCTGGGGACACTTCTCCACGTGTTGGCTCGTCGAGGACGCGCGCGCGCGCGGCGCGTCGGGCGAAGACGGCGCGGTGAAGACGCTGCGAGCGCTGAAAATTCAGAAGAGCAGCGGGAGTTACACCGAGGCGGCGCGGGACGAGATTGAGATATTGAAACAAGTGAAGGAGGGAGACACGGGAGACGGCGACGAAGCGACGAATGTTGTGTGCTTGTACGATAGTTTCACGCACGAGGGACCGAATGGGACGCACGTGTGCATGGTGTTCGACGTGTTGGGGGATAACTTGTTGACGCTGATCAAGCGGTACGAGTACTTGGGGGTGCCGTTGTTGGGAGTGAAGGCGCTGACGAGGGCGATGTTGAAGGGATTGAGGTATTTGCACGGAAAGAAGAATATAATTCACACCGATTTGAAGCCCGAGAACGTGCTCTTGACTTTCAAGCTTCCGGAGAAGAAGCGAAGGAGGAAGAAACGCGGCAAGTCGAGCAAGAAAAAGGCGACCGAGGACGAAGCGAAGCCGACGATTGAATCCCAGATTGAGGCCTTGGACGTTGGCGCGGGAGCGAACGGTGATTCAACGGCGGAACTGACGAAGAATCAAAAGAAGAAACTGAAGAAGAAGCTCAGGAAGAAGGCGGCGACGAACGGAAGCGCGGAGACTGGCGAGCGCGCGGACGAAATGGAAGAGGACAAAGACGATACGGAAGAAGAGAGCGACGACGACGACGACAACGACGATGACGATGATGACGACGACGGTGACTGCGTTGACTTACTTCCGTACAACACGCTGAAGAATCTTGACGCGAAAATTTGTGATTTGGGTAACGCGTGCTGGGTCGATCGCCAGTTCACGCAAGACATTCAGACGAGACAATATCGCTCGCCCGAGGTCATCCTCGGTGCGAAGTATGACACGAGCGCTGATATATGGAGTCTCGCGTGCATCGTTTTCGAGCTCGCCACCGGGGACGTGTTGTTCGACCCCAGAAGTGGGAAGGACTACGATCGCGACGAGGACCACCTGGCGCTCATGATGGAGCTCATCGGACGCATGCCCAAACATCTTGCGTTATCGGGCAAATACAGCAAAGAGTTCTTCAACCGTAATGGTGAACTTCGACACATCCGCTCGCTCAAGTTTTGGCCGTGCGAACGGGTGTTGATGGAGAAGTACAACATGAGTGAAAAAGACTCGAAGGAGTTGAGCGACTTTCTCTCGCCCATGCTCGATTTCAATCCATCGAAGAGAGCGAGCGCCGAGCAAATGCTCGAGCACCCTTGGCTACAATTCTAAACATTTCTACTAATCATCTAGCACGCGCGCGCGCGAATTATTTGACCGTTTAATCACACATCCAGCACTTCATGATAAAAAGCTGGCTTGAGTATTCTTATTACAAAAGGAGGCAAACTACTTCGGCGGCGGCGAAGGCAAGTTAACCGTACGGAGAAGCCACAAGCTTGTCGCCAAGCCGAACCAGTGCCCGAGCATGGCGTTCGACGCAGCTTGCACCAAGAAAATGTCCAACGCCACGCCCGTGCCGACGACTGGAGCACCGTACATGGGCATTTGCGCCGCCGCCGTGAGCGTCTTGGCGAACAACATCCCCGTCGTGGCTTGCAACCCGACGATGGTCGCCCCGAGTCCGATGACGTTCACCGTGAGCCCTGTGCTGAGAGTTCGAATGACATCCGTGCGCGGAGGCACTAAATCCAGATCCTTCGACCCCTTGCGAAGCTTATCGCCCAATCGCACGACGCCCAGCGACCAAACTGTCGTAAAGTACCCCGCGACCAAGCCGAACAGGATAAAATACAACCCAGCATCCGTGCTCTTGGTCAAACCCTTGTACAGAAACGAAAACACCACGATCACCGCCGCGACAGTGGTCAGCACGAGCTGGGACCAAAACGACCAGCGTCCGAGGGATTTGCACGCGCGCGCCGTTCGCGCCACCTTTCGCGAAATGTTCGCCACCGCCTCATCGCTTCCCTCCTTCTTATCAACCGCGTCGTCCTCGCTCGACGCCGCGCGCGCCTTAACCGCGGCCCGATTCGAGATCGTCTGCCTCACAGCGCCGCGTTTCGTCGTCGCCGCGCTGAATTCACCGCGCGATTCACCGCGCGCGCGAGGAATCGTCACACGCGTCGCATCGCGCGCGTTCGTCGACGACCGACGCGCCGCGCGCGCCAGACGAGGGACGGCGAAGGCGCTGGTGTTCACGAGCATCATATTTGCGGGCTTCGCGCGTTCGTGGGTCGCGTGGCGCGCGTGCGCGCGCTCGTTTGACGAAATTGTGCGATCCTCCAGCGCGGTGAGCTTTACAGTCGCCGAGCGCGCGTCGCGAGTTTCATTTCAACGTTTCTAATCCGCGACGCGTCGTCAAACGATGGGCACGCCGTATTTGTCGAGCGCGAGCGAGTCGAAAAAGGCCAAGAAATCTTCCATCGCCGCGTCGGTGGGGTCGGCTCGAGCGCGCTCGAAGCGCTCCCAGATGGCTTTGTAAACCTCTTGCTTGGCGTCCTGTTTGGGGTCGGCCCAAGGATCGAGCGGAGGAACGTCTTCGCCCGCCCGCGCGCGTTTTTCGCGCTGAATGATGTATTTCAAGCGGTCCATGAATTCGTCGGGAAAACCGACGCGCTTGCACGCACTAAGCGCGAAGCTGGAATCGGCGACGCCGCGTTCGAGTTTGAAGAGCATCTCGACTTCGTGCACGTCGTCATCGTCGGTGGCCGATGGATTTACCATGGCGCGCATGCACCAGTGTGCGACCATGTGTGGGATCGGGCCGACGATCGTGGGATCACACACCTCGCGAAAGTGTGTCGTGAAGAGTACACGCGGTGGATGCTTTCGCTTCCCGAAATGTTCGACGATGGCGGCTAAGAGCGCCGCGCCGTCGGTGGATTGGGTCTGGATGCCGAACTCATCCACCAGACATAAAGAACGTCTAGTCGCGTTGTTAATCATGCGCGCCACCTGATGCAGCGCGTATGTGAAACCACTCTCAGGGACTCTTGTCTTGCGCTCGGCATCTTCGCGGAGCGCAGTCATCGCTGTATATATGCGATCCGTCACGCCGATGACGGCGCGAGTGGCTGGAACGAACGATCCGCAGTGCGCCAGATACGTGATAAGACCAATTGTTTGCATCATCACAGTCTTACCACTGCCATTAGGCCCGGTAAGGACGATGACGCGGTCGCGATCTGTCGGCATGTGAACGTCGTTGCCAATGAATTCCCCTTCGATGAAGGATTCGTAGAGTGGGTGCCTCGCGCCGGCGACTTCGAACGCGTCGTCGTCGCGCAGGGTCGGCCGACACATGTTGTAATTGACGGCAATGTCCGCGAATGCTAGTAGAACGTCGATTTCGCTCACGCATCGTGAGATATCGCGCATCAACGATGCGTGTTCCAGAATTTCCTCTCGAAGCTCTCGCAATATGGATTCTTGCAAGTCGACGATGGAATGCAACACATCGCCGAGCTCGTTCGCTAGGCATAATCCGGCGGCAAACTCGTAATAGCTTGTCGTAGCGTCGCCGAACACGTACTTCCAATCCATTTCTTCCAATAGTGCGTCGGGCACGGTTTCATCGTCGATCTTCAACAGGTAACCCGTTTGCGGGAGGTAGCAGATTGCTAGTTTCTCACAGACGTCGTTCGCGCGCCTAAGAAAGTTTGGCACCTTTGTTAGCTCGGCGTCCAGCACATGTTTCAGTAGGTCCGGCAGTCCATGATACACCGATCGTAATTCGTCTAGCTCTTGACACACGCCCGAGCGCACGTACGACGTATACACCGCAGATTCGTGTTCAGTCAAGGGGTAAATCTCTTCTACGCATATGACGCGATCGACGATTGCTCGGAGCTTGGGCAAGCGATACATCACACAGGCCATGAAGTCTCGTATTGCGGTCGGTGTAGTGGCTGATGGCTCGTTCAAACCTTCATCAAAATACGCGTCTACGCAGAAATCGTACAAAGACGAGACTGCGCCGAGGTATTTTGTGATTTTTGTCCAGTCGCTCTTCGTTTGTAGCACCACTCGTGCGTCATTGGATGACATCGCGGACAGTAGACGATGCGCGTCGATCGTGGGCGTCATGCGTTTGCGCAATGCGTTCAGGCATCCAGACTTGACGAAATGCTCAACCGCGTCGCGGCGCTCTTGCAACACGTCCATGTTCAAGATTGGGCGCTTGAACCAAAGCTCGAGAAGCTTCCTTCCGCTCGACGTTCCGCAGGCTTCACGAAAGATTTGAAACATGTCTTTTGTGAACTGATTTTCGCGGAACTCTTCCGGAACGAACACGCCAATCGCGCATAGCGATTCGATATCAATGCTGAGGTAGTTTGCGACGTTGAACTCTTGTACGTTTGCCGGGAACGTCTTCAGTTGCAAGTTCAGACCTTCGTTTCGCCGCAAGGCGCCGATCAGACCGCCCGCGGCGATGACCGCGTCTTCGTTGTCGTGCAACTCTATCACCGAAGCCAAATCTCCGCGACTCTCAAACTTCCCAACGTCGCGTAGCTTTTCCATGGCGTCGATTGAGTTTCCAAACTCCCTTCGTGGCATTTCCAAATCGTAGTCGCGCGCGCGTCGCTCATCTTCTCGATTGCGGCTTTGAACTCACTCGAACAATACACGACGTCCGCACCACTCGTACGAAAGAATAGCTTCAGCACATCCTCGTCATCATCTCTCACGATCGCCTGCGCCAACGAGAACGCGTTCGCGTCTCGATCGAACGTGCAAAAGCCAACTGTGTTTTTCCCTGCGTAAGCGCTCGAGAAAACTCGCGCAACGTCCTCCACGTGCGCTTCCCTCGCGGTGTCTTGACGCCCACCGCGTGACGACATCTCGCGCGCTCGAGTATCGGACTATTCGTTATGTCTCTCGGAAGGTTGACGCGCTGTTTCGTCACGCGCGTCACTGTGCGCACCGCGTCGTCTCGTGTCGTCTCTGTCTCTGTCTCGGTGACGGTTCAAATCTTTACAAACGCGCCTACGAGCCTACGAGGACGACGATACAAGCGTTACGCTCGGCTGCTGCCAGCTATTATCATGTAACCACGCCGGACTGACGTAATCGCTATCTTGAACCGTCGGCGCGAGTCGTTGTAACCGCGCGGCTTCTTCATCGAGAAGCGCGCGCGTGGAATCTTGAGCCGCAACGAGGGCGGATTTGAGTCGCGCGACTTCCTCAGTCAGATCCAAAACAGACGCCGAAACCTTCGCGTTCTCCGTGCGCGCCACGTCGGCGGCTTGATAAGCCACCTCGCGGTCCATTTCAAGTGCCTTGTTCTTGGCTTCGAGATCGATTATGGAGTGCTTGAGATCGTGAATCTCATCCTCAGCTTCTCGGCGTTTGCGAATCGCACTCTCCGATCCGTCCTCGAGGTCTTGTAATTTCTCTGTCAGTTTGTTCAGGGCCACCGATGTGTCTTCGAGCTCTCGCTTTGCGTGCTTGACTTGAACGAGCAAGTCGGAGTTGCATAACCTGAGGTCTTCGAGTTCCTTGTTTGAAGCTTGCCGCGTCTCTTTGGCTTCATTTGTCGCCGTCTGCAACGCCTCGACGTTTAATAAACTCGCGCGCATGTTTGCTCGCGCCTCGACGACTTCCTCTTCTTTGAGATGTAGCTTGTGCAGCACGTCGTCGCGATCACGACGCATTTTAATCAACTGATCCTCGCGTTCTGCGACTGCTTCGCGCGCCGTCTTCAGCTCCAATTCGTGTTCTCTCTGTGCCTTGCCGAAGCGATCTTGCGAGTCTTTCTCCGCTTGGTATCGAGCACGTAGCTCTTCGCGAGTACGATCGATTTCCGCCCGATCGTTCGCGCGGACACGTTCCACATCTTCCAATTGACGCTGTAAGGTGGCGACTTGCTCCATCAACTCTCGCTTGGCGGCGGTTTCGTTCTCCAGCGCCTCCAAAGCGCTCTCGCGTTGATCGTGCGCTTCTTGATACTTTTCGCGCGCCTCTCGCGCTGCTTTCTCCGCTTCATCTCGCGTACGCTCCATTTCCGGCACAGAATTACGCAAAAGCTCTAGTTCTAATTCCTTGATGCGATTCTCCAGCTCCACGGCACGCGTTTCAGCTACTCGCGCCGCATCCTTCGCCGCCTTTTCCGCGAGCGCTTTTGCGCTCGCTTGCTCCGCTTCGAGCGTCTCGCACCACCTCGAAGTCACCGCGAGATCAGCGGCGACTTGTTCGGCATATTGCACCGCCTCGTCTTCACGAGTTTGCGCAGCTAAAAGTTGGTCTTCGAGCACGGAGAACTCTTCGAGAATCGTTTCGTGCGCGCTGGCCATTCGCGTCCATTCGGCGCTCAAATTCCGAATCGTGCTCTCCATACGACGTCCCGCGAGCCCGCTCGAGTGCGTGCGGATGACGCGCACGATAGCGTCGATCTGTTCGTTCGTAATGTTTCCGTTTGTTGAGGCAGCGACGTCCGACGCGCGATTGGGTTGCGTCGCGGGCGGTGCCGCTGTCGGTTGCCTTTGCCGCGCCGCCGCGGATGTCGACGGGGGCGCTTCCGCGCGCAACGTCTTCATTCCACGACCGCTACCGCGCGCGTTCGAATTTTTCGTAGGCGTGGGCACCGGAGGCGCACGCGTTCTCGGTGCGGGATCGCCTTCATCCGAATGTTCCTTGAGTTGTAACGCGAATTTCAACGCGCCCTCGGTCCCGGGTGCCAACACGAGAGGCGACGTTTCGTCACCCTCCACGGCGTATCGCAGCGCGTCCGAGCAAAGAACGATGAGCATGGCGCTTCGAAGTTCCGACATCCCGCTCGCCCACATCAAACGCGTGAGGGGTGATTCCCGCCAGGCGTTCAAGTTGCGAAATGTCGTCCCTCGTTGCCCCTGATTTCGCCGCAAACCGCGCAGCACCGCCATCATCGCCGTCGTCGACTTTGTGCACTCGATGCGCGCCGCCACCGAGCGACTGTCTCGCCCATCGAACGCCCCCGGCGCCGGCACGTACGGCGCCAAAAACACAAAGTGCACGCGCGTCACCGTGGGCTCGTTCGCGAGCCCGCTCTCGTCATCCGTCTCCGTCGTCGCCTCCGCCCACAACTTCAAGCGCAACGTAAACACCGCGTGCCGCCCCGTCGTCGACGCACCTTCGCGAAACACCTCATCCGCGCGCGCCATCGCGCTCTCAAACGCCACCACTCCGTCCTCCGCGCGTTCCACGTGCACCACCGTCATCCCTCGCCCGACTCCCGCCCCCTCGTCCCCCGCCGACGCGTCGTCCAACAAATCCACCGCGCCGCCGCCCGCCCGTTCCCTCGTCGACCACCCCACGCACGTCGCGCTCACCTCCCACTTCCCCCGATCGATCCCCTCGCACGACTCCACCATCGCATCCACCACCATCGCCACCGCTCCCATCTCCCGCACCGCTCGCGCCGCGTCCGCGTCGTCGTCGCCCGCGCCTCGCGCGAAAATCGTCGCGCAGTCCTCGCCTCGCTCCATCCCTCGCTTCGCCGCCGCCGCGATCGTCCGCGCGAGCCCATCTCCCGTCGACGCGTCCTCGACGATCGTTCGCGCGTCGCGCGCCCCTCGTCGTCCGACGCGCGCCATCAGCGCGCGCGCGCGTTCGAAATCGCGCGTCGCGACGGTTGACGTGTCCCGCGCGTTTGAATCTTCATCGCGTCGCGTCGTCGTCTCCACGCAGCGATATCGCACGTCGAGCGCGTCGTCGATCGACGACGACGTCATCGCGCGCGCGCGACCTCGCGCGTCGCCGTCGCCCGCGCGCCGTCGTCTGGCGCGCGCGGCGTCGCGTCCGGCGTCGCGCGGTCGTCGTCCGTGTGGTACACAGTCTCAAACGACGTCATGATCCGTGTGGTGACTCGAACCGACACCGAGACTCGACCGCGATCGCGATCGCCGGCGACGCGCCACGACGCGACGACGCGCGCCATGTCGCGCGCGATGCGAAAGATGCTCGAACCGATGCTCAAGTCGATGTCCGTCAACTACCGACGCACGGTGGGGGATGAACTGCGGAAATACGGCTTGCGATACGACGATCTGCTCGACGAGGGCCAAGACTTGGACGTCGGCGAGGCGCTGAAGCGGCTGACGGCGGAGGCGCGGGACATGCGCGCGCAGCGGTTGAAGCGAGCGATCGATCTGTCGATGAAACACTCGTATCTGACGAAGGAGGAGCAGGCGATGCAGACGCCGTTTGATTTTTACCTGACGCCGATCGTGGAGCGGGTCAAGGCGGAGCGCGCGGAGCGAACCGCGCTGGGGGGGTCGCAACCGTATAATCGACAGATTCCGTGAGCCGCGAGGAAGGCGGAGGGCGACGGTGGGGGTGGCGCGCGAGTGAGTTTATCGTCGAATGCGTGTAATTTTAGCGTATCAATCAATCGTTTAAATGTAGAAGTCGAGCGCGCGAGGCGAACGCGCGCCGCGGGGGTGTCAAGACTCGGCGACGTGCTTCTTCTCGGCGTAATACGCCGATTCGGATTTCGTCTTTCGCGCGTTTCTGGCCTCGAACTCGGCGCGATTCTCCATGATGCGCTTCGCCACGCCGAGCACGGAGCAATCGTGTCGGCGAGGGACGCGCTCGTACAACCCGCGCTCGACGGCGAGCGCGTTGACGTCGACGCCGCCGACGGCGTACGGCTCGTCATCCTCCGCGATGACGACCTTGACGTTGAACGTGGTTAATAAGTCATTCGTTATCATCGCCGGGGCACCGATGACGACCTCGTCGGCGTATCTACACGCCAAGACGCTCAACGCGCGCTCCTTCTCGTTCAAAACCGGATGTTCGGCGCCGCGTCTCGCGCGCACTTCCGCGTCCGCGTGCACGCCGACGAGCACGAAATCACCGCGAGTCTTCGCCTGGCGTAATAAATCAATATGTCCACGGTTAAACACATCGAACGCGCCGTGCACGTACACCACCTTGGCATCCGTGGGCACGCCGGCGTTCGTCCCGAACTGCGCGATGCGCGCCGACGTCGTACAAAACGTCGCCTCCTTCGCCTCTTCCTCCTTCACCTCCTCACCCGCCGCGCGCGCGCCCATTCGAAGCAATCTCCCAACGATATCCGTCGTGCTCACCCCCTCCGTGCGTTTTATCTCCTTGTACCTCCCGATCCGCTTCGGATACGCGTACGCGTCCGAGCCGTCCGGCAACAGGCACGGGTCGTCGCCGTGTATCACGTAATCCACCTCGTGCTTCGCGAACAGCTCATCCGTGAACGCGTCCGTGACTTCATACGGCACGTCGGTGATGACACCGTCCACCCATTTGCACGCCTCCACCGCCTCGACGCGCTCTCGTTCGTCGCACACCGGCGGTCCTTTGCACCGTCGAATCTCCGCGTCGTTCACCACCCCCACCAGCAGCTTATCCCCGCACGCCCGCGCCTGTCGCAGCGCGTTCGCGTGTCCGTAGTGCATCGTGTCGAAGCACCCGTCCATGTAGACGACGATCGGGCGCTTCGGCGCCGCGGCGTCGTCGGTTTTCGTCGCGCGCCGGCCGTCGTCGACATCGACGCCGCCGTCGCCGCCGTCGCTCGCGCGTCGCCGCGCGCGCGCGACGCCGTACCCGACCAACGCGCCCGCGACGAAGACGTGCGCCATCGCGCCGCGCGCGCGCGACGCGGCGACCGACGCGCGCGCTTCTGCCGTCGCGAGGCGCATCGCGTCGCGGCGTCGCGAAGCGCGACACATCGCGACGCGACGCGCGCGTCATGACGCGCGGACGCCGCGCGTCGGCGCCGCGCGACGACGCGCGCGACGACGACGAGCTTCGCGACGTCTCGCCG
>Ga0181560_10004337_pt1 | contig 12899 bp, 11 predicted proteins | sample 011ome_20_FD_133751 | JGI IMG/M metagenome (GOLD analysis project Ga0181560, IMG submission 133751) | Coastal salt marsh microbial communities from the Groves Creek Marsh, Skidaway Island, Georgia - 011509CT metaG (megahit assembly) | ecosystem: Environmental > Aquatic > Marine > Intertidal...
CGGGGACGGGGACGGGGACGGGGACGGGGACGGGACGGGATGGACGATGAGCGACGCGTCGATCGAACGACGGACGATCGCGACTGACGCGCGAGGATAGTCTAGTCTAGATAACGCGCGACCGCGGGGCGGAGACGGATCGAGGGCGGGGCGTCGTGCGCACCGCGCGCGCGGTCTTCGCGGCGGGAGCCTTCGCGGCGGCGACGCGGAAGGAGGCGACGGAGGACATGCTCTCAGACGACGGCGTGCGATGCGCGGCGCGTCGGGGACGAATGAAGCGCTCGGGCGCCGTCGGAGCGCATCATCGTCTGTTTACTGTTTTTGTGTCGTAGATTTCAGCCGTCGCGTTCGGACTCGCGACCTCGCGCGAAGCGAAGGCGGCGGTGGTTCTCCGTGATCTATCGCGCGTGATGTGATATGTACATCCATCGTCCGTCGACGCGCCCGCCGCCGCCGACCTAAGCACAGCGAGAACCGCATCCGTCGCCGTCGCGGCGTCACCGCGCCGAGTTGCCAAAGTACCCGAAATACTCCGGGCCGATGCTGTTCTCGACGAACGACCGCCGCGTCGACGCGTCCCTCTGATGCTTCTCCTCCCTCTGCGCGCGCACGGTGTTAAACACCGCCGCGCGCTGCTCCAGCTTAAACTGTTCCACCTGCTCCGCGCGCTGCTCGAGCGTCTTCCGCACCAGCTCGCTCTGCGGGTCGTTCCGTACAATGCGAACGTCGGGGTGGAGTTGAAAGGCGTCAGTTGGCGTTGAAAGGCGTCGAGGTGTGTCGGGATTGAAACCGTGGGGTGGGCGGAGAGACACGCCGGGAGAGAAAGTCCTCAAGGATCGGCGTTCACCACGCCGACGGGATCGTATGGGGACCAGTGTGAGATAGAACGCGCCTGCGCGAAGTGCGCGCGATTCGCCGCCGCCTCCTCCTCCGCCGCCGTCGCCTTGGCGTCCCTCTGCGCCTGCTGCTCCGCCGCGTACCGCAGGTGATCCTCGCGACGCATCCCCTTCCAGTGGTCCGCGCGCACGCGCGTCTCGCTCAGGTAGTTTGTCGCGCCGACGCTCGGATCCTCCGCGAGCGTCGCGTCGACCGCCACCGCCTCCGCCTCCGCCTCCGCGGCGGCGTCCGACGCGTGCTTCTCTTCGATCGCCCTCGCGAGCGCCTCCTCCGCGAGCGCCGCGTTCTCGCGCGCGACGTCCCTCTCGAACGCGCGCCGCGCCTCCTCCTGCGCGGCGACGACCGCGCTCTGGTACGCCTCCTGCTGCTTCACGAGCTCGCCGTGCGCGATCTCCGCCTCTTGCTCCGCGAGCGTCGCTGCGTCGCGCTCGGCTTGTTGCGCGTCGCACCACGCGCGTTGCTGCGCCGCCTGGACGCGTCGGCGCTCGCCCGCGCGCAGGTCCTCGCCCTCGAAGACTTGCGCGGAGGAGACGCCGATTCGCGCGTCGGCGTCGCCGACGCGCGCGGGGAGGGAGTTGCGCGTCGCGTTGGGGTCGCTGAGATCGTACTCGCGTCGCTGCTCCTTTTTCTGTTGGAACGAACGAAGACGCGGAGCGCGCGGGGTGAGCGAAATTTCCAAATTGGGTCAGACGCGGGGACGGACGGACGGATGGATCTAGGCGGGAGCCGCGCGCCGCGCGAGGATCGCGCGCTCGACGCCCGCGCGCGAAGAAGGGAAAGCCTCAACGCGCCGCGCGGTCGCCGCCGTCGATGGGCGCGCACCTGATGCTCCTTGCGGAATTCCGCGACGTTTCTGTTGAGCGCCGCTTGCACCTCTCGGCGCTCTTGCTCCATCAGCACGAGCTGCTTGTCGTAGTACGCCGTCATCGACGCGTGGTGCTTGTCGTACTCCGCCTCGCGCGCGGCCGCGAGCTGCTTCTCCGCCTTCTGCGCCGCGAGCGCGTTGACGTCGACCTGAAGATCGAGGCGGGAGAGGAGGGAAGGAGCGACGCGTCGGCGCGGCGGTCGAGACGACGAATGATGGATGCGCCCCCTAAAAGGGGTACGACGACTCTCTGACCGGGGGCGACGGAGGACGACGGCGAGAAGACGCGACGCACCCCGAAGTTGCGCTGCTTCGCGTTGAAGATGAGACGCTTACGCTCCTCCATGTCGAACCGCTTCGTGCGCGGGAAGCGCGGATCGCCGATGATCGCGCTCATCGTGCGTGCGACGCTCCAGGAGCGCGCGGGCGGATGTGGACGGGTGATGAATTTTTAGTAGTCCCCGCTGGAGGAACGTTCATCCGTGGTCGGTCGACCGGTCCCCGCGTGCGGCGAGCACCGCCCCGCGCTCGCGCGAGCCGCGCACACCGACGAGCGCGCCGAGCCAACGCACGCGGTCGCGACGACCGCGCGTCAGTCGCCGGCTCGCGAAGCGCGCGCGCACGCGCGGAAGGAGGGCGCGAGAGCGCGCGCTCGCGTCGAGGGAAGAAGGGCTTCGAGCGCGCGACGCGACGGCGAAGAATCGAGGCGCGAGATCTCACGCGCGTGGGGCGCTCCGACACGCGACAACAGCGGGGATCGGTCGATCGATCGCGGAGAGGCGCGGGACCGGCGACGGGAGGAAACGCGGGACGCGCGACGCGATGACGGGCAAGGAAAACAACACGCCGAAGACGGAGAAGGTGCGCGCGTCGCGACCGCCGTCGAACCCTCCCCCGCGTCGCGATCCCTCGCGCGCGCGTCGCGGGCGCACCCTCGATCCTTCCGCCCTTCCCGCCAACGCGTCAGTCGCGCTTCTGTTCGTCCTCTCGCGAACGAATAATTAATTAATCTAATCTGATCGATCGTCCTGACGCTCTCTCTCTCTCTCTCCCTCCCTCCCTCCCTCCCTTCGCAGCAGGATGGCGAGGAAAAGCAGGAAAAGAAGGCGCACCACACCGGCGGCAACGCCCGCCCGCCCGTGGACACCTCCCTCCTCCCCCCGAAGCCCAAAGAGGAGGACGTCGTGAAGGTGCGTTCTATACGCTGGTTCCCATACGACCGCGTCGGCATGGTGAACGCCGTTTCTTAAGGACTTTTCCCGGCGCATCTCTCCGCCCATCCCTCGCTTTCAATCTCCGCCCTCGGCGCCTTTCAACTTCAACTGACGCCTTTCAACTCCACCCCGACGTCGTGAAGGTCAAGCACGCGGCGTCGGGCGTGATGCTTCCGCTCGACGTCGGCGCGCGCGTGAGCTGCCGTTGGCGCGACGGCCAGATGTATCCGGTGCGCGTGATCGAGCGCAGGGCTGGGCCGAAGGGCGTCCTGGGGCAGGAGGAGTACGAGTACTACGTGCACTACGAGCAGTTTAATCGGCGGTTGGACACGTGGGTGACGATCGCGGACATGGATCTCGACACGGCGGAGACGGATGACGACAAGAAGAAGCGCAAGGCGGAGGAGGTGGACGAGGAGCACGCGGATTTCGACCCGAACGCGCTGAGGGAGCACGAGGAGTGCACGAAGGTGCGCAACATCTTGTCCGTGGAGCTGGGGAGGCATCAGATGGACACGTGGTACTTCTCGCCGTTCCCGCCCGAGTACACGACGTGCAAGAAGCTCTACTTTTGCGAGTTCACGCTCAACTTTTTCAAGCGGAAAGAGCAGCTGCAACGGCACCTGCGCAAAAACGAGATGTACCACCCGCCCGGGGACGAGATCTATCGCAACGAGACGCGAGGGCGGACCGCGGCGTTCTTCGAGATCGACGGCAAGAAGGACAAGATCTTCTGCCAGAACCTGTGCTACCTCGCGAAGTTATTCCTGGACCACAAGACGCTGTACTACGACGTCGACTTGTTTCTGTTTTACGTCTTGTGCGAGGTGGACGAGCGAGGGTATCACATCGTCGGCTACTTCTCCAAGGAGAAGTGCTCCGAGGAAGGGTACAACCTCGCGTGCATCCTCACACTCCCGGCGTACCAGCGGAAAGGCTACGGCAAGATGCTCATCTCGTTCTCGTACGAGCTCTCGAAGAAGGAGGGGAAGGTTGGCACGCCCGAGCGGCCGCTGTCCGATCTCGGCCTCGTGTCCTACCGCGGGTACTGGACGCGCGAGCTGCTCGCCATCTTAAAAGACCCGTCCCGCGCGGTCATGTCCATCAAGGACCTCAGCGAGCTCACGATGATCAAGACCGAGGACATCATATCGACGCTGCAGCACTTGAACCTCTTGGCGTATCAGAAGGGCGCGTACGTGATCTGCGCGGCGCCGGAGATCATCGAGAAGCACCTCAAGGAGGCGGGGTCGCCGGGCGTGGAGGTGGATCCGTCGAAGCTGATCTGGACGCCGTACAACGCGGAGAAGGAGTACCAGAACTTCCGCGGGTGAGGTTCGAGCGCGCGGCGCGCGCGCGGGGGGGCGAGCGGAGACGTTCGCGCGGCGGAGGGGGAGAGGGGAGAGGGAGTGTGATCATCATCGAAAGATTATTCCTAAAAATAGTGCGCAGCCGTTCGCGAGTCGATTTCTACTCGCGCGGACGTGCAGTGAAAATCTGTGATCCGTCCTTTCGCGATTAACTCGAGAACGACGGTTTAATTTTCGTAGACTCGAGCGAAAGGACCCAAGCCCTAGAACGCAGCGACTTGAAAAGGGAGTAATCGGCGCCGCTGCGCGCACTTCGCACGCGCGCGCGACTGTCCGGTACCTCACCGCGGCACGTCCAAACCGTAGATTAGCATCGTTCCGTGAACGAGCGCGATGATGCGTCGCGTCGCGAGCTCGATCCTGCGCGCCCAAGCGAGGAATGGCGTCCGCGCGTCCAACTTTCGCTTCGCCCCCTCCGCGCTCACGACGGAGGGTTTCAAGGCCCCCGACGCGATCGCGCGCGCGTTCGGGACCTCCGCGCCCGTCGCCGCGATGGGCGCGCAGGAGCTCTCCTCGCTCCTCGAGGAGAGGATCTCCGGGCACTACTCCGCGCTCGACATGGCGGAAATTGGGTGCGTGAACCGCCGATCGCCCGACGCGGATCCCCCGCCCGTCCGTTCGCCCTCGACCGATCTTGAAGCGTCCGTTCGCGAAGAAGGAAAGATCCGACCGCGTTCGTCCTCCGATCGGTCGATCGACGCCGCGCCGCGCCAACACGCTGACGACGCCCCCTTCCCCCCGCGCGCGCTCCCCCCCGTCCCTCTCCCCCAGCCGCGTCCTATCCGTCGGCGACGGCATCGCGCGCGTGTACGGCCTGAACAACATCCAGTCCGGCGAGATGGTCGAGTTCGCCTCGGGCGTCAAGGGCATGGCGCTCAACCTCGAAAACGACAACGTCGGCGTCGTCTGCTTCGGCTCCGACACCTCCATCAGCGAGGGCGACATCGTGAAGCGCACGGGCACCATCGTCGACGTCCCGGTCGGGCGCGGCATGCTCGGGCGCGTCGTCGACGGCCTCGGCAACGCCATCGACGGGAAGGGCGCGCTGACGGATGTGACGCAGCGTCGCGTCGAGATCAAAGCACCGGGCATCATCGTCCGCAAGTCCGTGCACGAACCGATGCAGACGGGTCTGAAGGCGGTCGACTCGCTCGTGCCCATCGGCCGCGGGCAGCGCGAGCTCATCATCGGCGATCGCCAGACGGGCAAGACGGCGATCGCGATCGACACGATCATCAACCAGAAGGGGGTGCACGACTCTGGCGCGGAAAACGAGAAGCTCTACTGCGTGTACGTCGCCGTCGGACAGAAGCGGTCCACGGTCGCGCAGCTCGTGAAGCAGCTGAAGGATAAGGGCGCGCTGGACTATTCCATCATCGTCGCCGCGACGGCGTCCGATCCCGCGCCGCTGCAGTTCCTCGCGCCGTACGCCGCGACCGCGATGGGGGAGTACTTCCGCGACAACGGCATGCACGCGCTCATCATCTACGACGATCTCTCGAAACAGTCCGTGGCGTACCGCCAGATGTCGCTCCTGCTTCGCCGCCCCCCCGGTCGCGAGGCGTTCCCCGGCGACGTCTTCTACCTCCACTCGCGCCTTCTCGAGCGCTCGGCGAAGATGTCGGACGAGGTTGGCGCCGGGTCGATGACGGCGCTACCCGTCGTCGAGACGCAGGGCGGCGACGTCTCCGCGTACATCCCGACCAACGTCATCTCCATCACGGACGGTCAGATCTTCCTCGAGACGGAGCTCTTCTTCAAGGGCATCCGCCCCGCGATCAACGTCGGTCTGTCCGTGTCCCGCGTCGGGTCCGCGGCGCAGATGAAGGCGATGAAGCAGGTGTCGGGCTCGCTGAAGCTCGAGCTCGCGCAGTACCGAGAGGTGGCGGCTTTCGCGCAGTTCGGCTCTGACCTCGACGCGGCGACGCAGTACCTGCTCAACCGCGGGAGCAGGCTGACGGAGGTGCTGAAGCAAGGGCAGTTCGTGCCGATGCCGATCGAGGTGCAGGTTGTCGTCATCTACGCCGCGACGAAGGGGTACCTCGACAAGGTGGACATCAAAAACATCGGGGCGTTCGAGGAGGGTTTGCTGAAGGAGGTGCCGACGTCGCTGTTGGACACGATTCGCAACGAGAAGGTGATCTCCGACGCGACCGACGCGAAGCTGAAGGAGCTCTGCTCGAAGTACACCGAAGGGTTCCTCGCGACGCAGTCCGCGTGAGCTCTCGAGCGGCGAGACGAGAAGACTTCCTTCGCGCGCGGCCGTCGACGGGCGAGATGAAACGGCGGCGCGAGAGGAGAAGAGAACCGACCGGTGGCGGCGGCGCGCGCCCGTAACCGTCGGTGATGTAACCAGAAAATAACCTTACCTCTGCACTTGTTATCAAAGAGAGACACATCTCGACTACTGAACGCCCGCTCATAAATCTATTCGACACGACGACGCTTCGAGACGCGAATCGTCACCCGCCCCACGCGAGCGTCTCGCCGTGCGCGCCGAGAAACGCGGCGAGCGACGTCCCCTCCGGCGCGTGCCGCGCTCTGCTCGAGGGTAATTGTCCATACGAAGCGATCGCGGGGTGGAGCGCGGGGGCGCGTCAGTCGGAGTCGCGAGGCGTCGAGAGCGAGGGGCGTGCGGAGAGACGCGAGCGCGGTCGCGCGGGGACGAGCGAGCGCGAGGAACGCGTGTTCACGCGCCTGAGTTTTTCCGCGACGTCGACGCCTAGGCTCGCGTCTTGGCTCCCGTATCTCACCTCCGGCGGGCTCAGCGTCGGCTTCTCCCAGTTCGTCATCGTCAGCCGCTTCGTCTTGTGCGACGTCGACACGTCGTTTGCGAGCGCGAGCGCCTTGAGCCCGCACCCGCCCTCGTGCCCGAGCCGCCTCGCGACGTCCGCGAGCTCCGCGACGCGCACCGTCGTCGTCGTCTTCGTCGTCTTCGTCGTCGTCGTCGTCGCCGCCGCGTCGCCACCGCCGCCGCCCGGGAAGTCCCTCGCGAGCTTCCGCACGTCCTGCTTCACGCCGACGCCGACGAGGATGACGTTCGGGTGCGTCATGAGCGCGAGGATGTCCGCGTGCAGCGTCGCGTGGCCGACGAGCCGCGTCAGCACGCTCAGACCGCGCGCGTGCAGCTGCAGCAGCGCGACGCGATTAGGGGGCTCGCCGCGGACGTAGTTCGGCTTCCACTCGACGTCGAAGCCGACGGGCAACGCCTCGGCGTCGTCGTCGTCCAACCCCGCGCGCCAGGCGCGCGTCGCCTCCGCGGCGTGCGCCTGATCGCGCGTGCACACGACGGTCGCGTCCGGCCACGAGGGATCGGGACCGCGCCCTCCGATCTCGAGCCAGCACCCGCGGCAGAACCAGTTCCCGTCGACGCCGTCCCACTGGCACGCGACCACGGACGCGCACGTGCCGCACTCGGTGACGACGGGGACGAGGAAGACGTCGTCCGGCGGCCCCGGCGCGCGCGGCGGCATCGCGGCGCGCGCGGGGGGGCGCGACGGGACGAGTGACGTTTGCGTGAAGCGATTTTGAGCGGTCGTGGCCGCGAGCTGCCGTTTACGAATTCGTAAACGTTTCTATTCGCGTCCAGGTGCGTCCCATACACTGGTTCCCATACGACCGCGTTCGCGTGGTGAACGCCGATCCTTAAGGACTTTTCCCGTCGTCTCTCTGCGCCCACCCCACGGTTTCAATACCCGCCCTCGACGCCTTTCAACTCCACCTGACGCCTTTGAACTCCACCCCGACATTCGCTCGTATAGAACGACCCTCTATTCGCGGACTACCTACGCGCTCCTACAGCTTCGCCCTGGGCGCGAGCCCCGCGGCGGCTCGCATCTTCGCGAAGAACGACGCCGGCAGCGCGTCGTACTGCGCGAACGCGCGAGCGCGCTCCTCCCTCCGCGCGTCCGCGTACGCCAGCCCGTCCAAATCTCGGCGCGCGCGTTTACACCCGACGCCGCCGCGGAGATTCGCGGCGCTCGTCGCGAGCGCCGTCGCCACCTCCATCAACCTCGGCGTCTCCGTCTCCACCCCGCCGCGGCGTCTGTCGCTACTCTCGCTGCCACTACTCTCGTCACCGCCGGCGCCGTCCGCGCGCAGGTAGTACGCGTCGTCGTCGTCCTCCTCCTCCACGACGCGGTGCACGAGCCCGAGCCTCGGGGTCGAGGGTCCATCGAGCGATGATGTCGGGGCGGAGTTGAAAGGCGTCAGAAGCGGAGTTTAAAGGCGTCGAGGTGCGTCGGGATTGTGAGCGAGGGGTGGGAAGAGAAAAAGGACGGCAAAAGTCCTTAAGGATCGGCGTTCACCAAGCCGACGCGGTCGTATGGGGACCAGTGTGAGAGATTGAACGCACCTCAGCGCCGCGTCGGCGTCGAGCGGCGCGCCGGCGAGGCTGACCGCGTTGGCCGCCTTCGCGCCCACGATCCGCGGCAGCTTCGCGCTCAGCCCCCACGACGGCAGCAGCCCCAACTTCGCGTGCGTGTCTATCCACGCCGCGCGCGGCGAGCACACGAGGACGTCGCACGCGAGCGCGAGCTCGAACCCGGCGTTTACGGCGACGCCGTTTATCGCGCCGACGATGAGAAAATCGCAGCGTTCCATCTGATGGACGATGTCGTTCGTGAGGTCGTTCGCGTCCATCTTGAACACGTCCTCCGCCGCGCTCAGGTCGATTCCGGCGCTGAACGCTTTTCTTCCGCGCGCGGCGAGGACGCACGCGCGGACGGCGGGATTTTCGGCGTCGCGAAGCTCCCTGAACGCTCGCGCGAGGTGGACGAGCATCGGTCTCGTGATGGCGTTCGACGTCGACGGCGCGTCGATGGTGACGACCGCGACGCGCGCGTCGGCGTCGAGTCGTTCGACGCGGATGGACATCGCGCGCGCGGCGCGGGCGGAGGGGGGGGGGGCGTCGACCCGCGGACGGACGACGCGGAGGAGGAGGAGGAGGAGGAGGAGGAGCAGCGGACGCGCCGACTGTTTGGCACTGCGTTGTTGAGTCGAGCTTTCTGCGTGCGTGAAAGCCAGGTGAAAGCTTTCTGTGCTGGAACCGTCCGAGACTCCGAGTCATAGTCGGGCGAATTTAGACCGTCGTTCTTGAGTCACCGGCGTCGGATGTGCTCTTCTTGGTCAGATTTCATCGGAAAGAACAGAGATCGCTTTTCGTCGACGCGTTTTTAACGGCGACACCGCGGCCGCCTCCGCGCGCACTCCGCTTCGCGCGTGGCACGCCCGAATCGACGCGCCGCGCGTTCGTGGACGCCCCGGCACCGCGTCGCGCGCCGCTCGCGCGAGGAACGAAGCGGAAGGAACGAGGCGACGCGCCAGCGCGCGTCGCGACGAACGCGGCCGGCGCATTCGTCGTCTACGATTCGACGCGTCGCGTGCTTCGCGCCGCTCCCGACGCCGACGCGTCCTCCCCCGCGCCCTCGCGCGCACGAGACGCGACGCCGCCGGACGACGGCGTGGATGCCGCGTCGGTAACGCCCCGCGCTTCGTGACGTCTCATCGCGCGAGAGGATGACGCCGGCGACCGCGGCGACGACGCTCGCGCGCGGCGCGGCGGCGGCGGCCGTCGTCCGCGCGTCGTCATCGTCGCGGTCGTCGTCGTCGTCGTCGCGTCGCGCGCCCGCGCGCCCCGCCGCGGCGGCGCCGAGCGGCGCGTCGCCGTGGACGCGCCGCCCGGCGCGCCGCCGCGTCCGCGACGATGACAGCGCGCGCGCGAGGGCGCTCGCCTTCGACGGCGGCGCGGAGCCGCCGCGACGCCGACGCGACCGCGATCGCCGCGACGTCGCGTCGTCGAAGACGTCCGCGGAAGAGGACGCGCTCGAGCTGAGGTACGAAGCCGCGCGCAGCGAGTACGGCGAGCTCAGGCGACGCGAGGCTGGCGCGAGCGTGGACGTCCTCGAGAAGGACGCGGACCTCGACGACGAAGACGCGGACCTCGACGACGAAGACGACGAAGACGCCGCCGACGACGCCGCGCGCGACCCTCTCGTTTCGTACAGCGAAGCCGCCGCGTCGCAGCTCAACGCCGTGGACGTCGGCGAGGACATGGAGACCAGGGAGGGGTGGATCGGATACAAGGCCCTCCTCGCGCAAATCACGCTGCTCGGGCTTCCCGCGCTCGTGAACAGCTGCATAGAGCCGGTGCTGAGCTCGGCGGAGACGGCGTGCGCCGCGAAGATTGGGACGATTTATCTCGCCGCGCTCGCGCCGACGACGTCGCTGTTCTCTTTCGCCGCGGAGGTGTGCTACGCGCTGTCCATCGTCGTCACGACCGCGGTCGCGAAGGTGTCCGCGGCGGCGGCGGCGGCGGCGGCGGACTCGAACTCGAACTCGAACTCGAACTCGAACTCGAACTCGAACTCGAACTCGAACTCGAACTCGAACTCGAACTCGACGATCGCCGCCGCGGAGGACGACGGCGGCGCGGCTGTGGACGGCGGCGAGCTCCCTCGGATGGTCACCGCCGCCGTCGGCGCGGCGTTCGTCAGCGGCGGCGTCCTCGCCGCCGGCCTCGCGGTCGCGGCCGGCCCGCTGCTCGCCTTCATGCACGTCCCTCCCGCGGCGGCGCCCGTCGTGAAGAGCTACGTCGTCGTCCGCGCGCTCGGGTTGCCGTTCTTCGCCGCGTCCAACGCCGCGGAGGCGCGTTCATATTTACACTGGTTCCCATACGACCGCGTCGGCGTGGTGAACGCCGATCCTTAAGGACTTCCTTTTTCTCCCCGGCGATTCTCTCCGCCCGCGCCACGGTTTCGATCCCGACGCGCCGCGACGCCTTTCAACCTCGCTTCTGACGCCTTTCAACTCCGCCTTTCAACATCGCTTTCAGGGGGTCTTCGTCGGCCAACGCGACGGCGTCACGCCGATGCGCGCGTGGACGAGCACGGGGCTCGCGACGCTCGCGATGCTCCTCGCGGCCGCGCACCCGGAGTGGGGGCCGTTCGGGTGGGGACTCGTCGGAGCCGCGGGCGCGATCGCGGCGGGGCAGGTGTTCACGTTCGCGGTGTTCCTCCGAGGGCTCGTGAGGGACGGGCTGTTGATCTCGCCGTTCGGCGGCGCGGACGCGGACGCGGACGCGGACGCGGATTCCGCCGCGACGCGCATCCCCGGCGCCGACGTCGCGGGTCTCGGCGGCGGCGCGGGTGAAAAAGTCGTGGCCGCGTGCCTCGCGTCCGTCGCTGCGTGCAGACAAGCCGCGGACGTCATCAATCGCTCGAAGATGCTCAGCGAGATCGGCTGGCTCTTCGTCGGCGCGTTTTCGAGGATGGGGACCTACGCGGCGATCACCGCGTCCGCGTCGTCGTTGGGCGTCGTCCCGGGCGCCGCGCACAAGGTGGCGCTGGAGGTTTTCTGGCTCCTGTCGTTCCTCACCGAGCCCGTGTTCACCGCGTGCAACGCGCTGCTCCCGCGCGAGCTCGGCGCCGGCCGGTATCAGAGCGCGAGAAAATTCCGCGGCGCGCTCGTCGCCGTCGCCGCTGCGCTCGGCGCCGTCCTGGCCTCCGTCGCGGCGGCGGTGACGACCACGGGGGCCTTCTCCGACGACCCGCTCGTGACGACCGCGCTGCGTACGCTGACGATCCCGGTCGCGGCGTCGCTGGGGCTCAGCGCGACCGTGTACGGGATCGAGGGAAGCATCATCGGCGCCGGGGAGGTGGGGTACCTCGGGCGGACGCACCTGAGAGATTTTTTCGTCGTGTTGGCGTTGTTAAAGACGCACGAGACGTTCGCGTGCTTCGGCGGGGGGTTGGAGGGGGTGTGGTGGGTCTGCGCGACGTTCCAGGGGCTTCGGATCGCGCAGCATTGGCTGCACCTGGAGGCGAAGAAGCCGTTTTGGAGCCCGGCGGAGAGGAGGGACGGGAAGGCGAGGAAGACGATCGGGTTGAAGACCGCCGCGTGACGCGCTCGTCATTTTATCATTATTTTCGCGTTGAACGATTTGAACGATATCCATTCTTTATCACATCCATCACATCATCATCGCTCGCTCGCTCGCTCGCTCACGTGTACTTCCCCCCCGGGCCGAAGCTGTAGAACTCGTTGAAGTCCAGCCGCGCGCACAGCGACGCGAGGTTCGGCTCCAGGTGCGTCGACGCGTTGAGCGATTCCAACAGCTCGCGAAGCTGAAAGTCAAACTCGCGCTCGAGCTCCGACGCGGTCGCGACGAACGCCTCGTCCTCCGCGGCGTCCACGACCGCCGCCGCCGCGTCCGCGCGCGCGTTCATCCTGTCGATGGCGCTCGTCGCGCTCCGCTTCCCCGCGAAGCCTTCCTCTTCGCCGCCCAGAGACTTCCGCCCCGCCGCCGTCGCCGCGGAGTTCTCCGCGTCGGACGCGAGCCTCAGGGTCGTTCCATACAAAGCGAAGTTGGGGTGGAGTTGAAAGGCGTCAGTTGGAGTTGAAAGGCGTCGAGGGCGGGGATTGAAAGCGAGGGACCCTGGGCGGAGAGAGAGGACGGGAAAAGTCCTTAAGGATCGGCGTTCACCACGGCGACGGGGTCGTATGGGAACCAGTGTATAGAACGCACCTCGCGCTCGCGTCGGCGAATCTCAAACA
>Ga0181560_10004338_pt1 | contig 12898 bp, 5 predicted proteins | sample 011ome_20_FD_133751 | JGI IMG/M metagenome (GOLD analysis project Ga0181560, IMG submission 133751) | Coastal salt marsh microbial communities from the Groves Creek Marsh, Skidaway Island, Georgia - 011509CT metaG (megahit assembly) | ecosystem: Environmental > Aquatic > Marine > Intertidal zone...
CGACGGGGAAGGCGGCGCGCCGGCCGCGCCGCGCGTCCCCGCGGCGCCTTTCCCGGATGAGGCGGATGCGGAAAGCGTCGACGACGACGATAATCCAAACGCGCGGAGAGCCGCTCGCGCGTCGTCGAACGACTCGTCGAACGACTCGTCGAACGATTCATCTGAAGGACCGACGACGTCTCACATGTCTCACCCCCCCCCCGGGTCCCTCGTCGCGCTCCCCGAGGTCCCCGAGGCGGTGGGCGGCGCGTGGCGCAGCTTGGGGCGGGTCCGCGCGCTCGGGGATGGGGACCCGCCGGACGTGACGAAGGACGACGCCTCGATGCGGGACGCCGCCGAGCGCCGCGCGTTTAAAAAGGAGATCGTCGTGCTGGTGGCCAACTCGCGCGGGCGCCACCTGGCGGCGAACGCGATCGCGAACTTGCGCTCCGTGGGCATAGAGCACTACCTGCTCGTCACCAACACCAAGGAGGCGTGCGAGGGCATGCGCCGAACGCGGGGCTCGAAATCGGCGAGCGGCGTAGCCGCGTCGTGGCGCGTGGAGTGCGGTTGGACGAGTTTCCTGCTCGGGCACCCGCGCCTGGCGACGTACGGCTTGACGCAGGGCGAGGAGCGCTCGGACCCGTTCCGGCTGTGGTGGGCTCGGTTCCACCTGCTGGAGCGCCTCGTGGCGTTCGGGTACAACCCCATGTACGTGGACACGGACGTGTCGTTCCGCGTGAACCCGTACCCGCTGCTCAAGGGCCCCTTCGCGCGATTCGCGCTCGTCGGCCAGGACGAAACCGGGCGCGTCAACGGCGTGAACATCGGCTTCGTGTACGCGCAGAACGCGCGCGCGGGCGGGCCGGCGCACAGAGTTTTGAACGAGACGATCGCGAGGATGTTCGCCATCCTGGAGCACGCGCCGGATCCGGTGACGCAGTGGGACGGCGACGTCGCGCGCGGCGCCAAGGAGCACCTCTGGGACCAGCACATCTACAACGACGTCGTCGAGAGCGCGGTGTTTTCGCGCGACTTGCGCCGGCGCAGCGGCGCGCGTCTGATTGATCCGAGCGGGAACGCGCGAATGGCGTGGAACGACGCCGAGGCGAACGCGTTCCCGCGTGACACGGAATGGGAGCCGTTCGAGGTGGTCGTGCGCCCGACGGACGTGCCGCTGACGAAGGCGGGAACGAAGATGGCGCTCGAGCCGGGTCGGTTTCAGGCGCGCGGCGCGCGCCTGCGCTGCGTCGGCGCCGACGTCCCGGGGTACGCGACGCGCGAGGAGGAGGAAAAGATCCATCCCGCGCTCCGCGCGTCGAACGTCGAACGTTCAACGTTCAACGCCACGTCGTCTTCGATAGAAAAAACCCCACAAAAACGCGTACCGCGATCTTGCGTCGAGCCCGAGCTGTTGCTCGCGTCGCCAGCCTGGTTCCTCGCCGGGTGGTCCGGCGTCGCCGGCGACGCGCGGTTCCGCGGCGTGCGCGGCGGGTGGAACCTGGACCCGCCCATCGTCGCCGTCGCGCACGCGGTGGGCGCGCTCGCCAAGCAGCAGACCTTCAAGCAGCTGGGGTGGTGGCAGTACGGCGCGGAGGCGTTCCAGCCGCGCGGCGAGGTGCCGGCGCTCGCGGCGGTGCAGTCGCGGCTCGACCGAAAGGGCGGGCTCGGCGCGACGCGCCTGCGCGCGGCGACGGGGGCGACGACGGCGGACCCGGCTGTCGGCGCGGCGGCTTACGGCGAGGCCATCGCGCGGCTGGTCACTCTGGCCGTCGCGCTGGGGAGGCGGCCCGCGATCCCCGAGATCGCGTGCGACTCGCCGTGGATCGCCAGGGAGCCAGGCGCGTTCCTCGGGATCGAGGACCGCGAGCACGTCGTCGTCGGCGCGCGCTGCGACGCGCGGGGACCGCTCGTCGCGCTCCAAACGGAGGAGGGCGAAGAGCTTTTGAGCGGGGGATCCGGCGGCGGCGAGGGATCCGGCGGCGAGGGACTCGGCGAGGGATTTCGTGAGTCGGGTTTCGTGAGCTGTTGCGCCACCGTGAACTTCGCGTGCGATGAGGGGGTGGTGTGGCAGGTGGACCTGGACCGCGATCCGCGGTATGCGCGTTGGCGCGAGCGGAAAAAGGTGGTGGACGTCTCCGATTTGCCGCGCGTCGCCGGCGAGCCGAGCGTCGTCGACGTCGCGGCTACGTCGTCGTTTTTCGCCGCCGCCGGCTTGGACGACGCGCCTCTGCTCGTGTTGGACCTCGCGGGGTCAAACGGGGTCGTCCCGAGTGTCGGGAACGTCTCGCCCGAGATGGCGGAGACCGTGAACCTGTTCTTCTACGCGTGCGATCGGCTGGATTGCAGGCCGCCGCGGCGACCGTTTCCGACCGACGTCGACCCGTGCAGAGTGCCGAGGTGATTCGATAGACTGAATTTCGATACGTAGGATTTCGACCGGCGTTTACCGGTCGAGCGCGTTTTTCAAACCGTATTCGCGTCGGACCTCGAAACCGCTCGACCGGTCGCTCGACGGAGCGCCGATCGAGCCGAACGACGTGTGTCACGCTCGCGCGCCAGCTGTCTCGTGACGAGTGTTTATCCCATCCGACCTGTCACGCGCCGGAGAGGCTTCAGAGACGGAGATTCCTCAGCCGCGCGCGCACTACTCGCCGCGCTTCGGTACGCATCATGGCATCCATGGCGTCGGCATCGCAGGTGGGATGCCGCGTCGCCTCATCCACGGGTGCGACCGGGTCCGGGCGCGCGCGCCGCGCCGGCTCGACGCCGCGCGCGCTCGCTCGATTTTTCCGCAAGGGTGTCCTCGCGTCGCAGGATCCGCGCGAGCGCGTCGCCCGCGCGGTCGTGCGCGTTGTCCCGCGCGCCGTGCTCGACGACGAGGGCGTGCCCTGGGACGCCGACGTGGACCTCTCCGACCTCGCCGCGCCTCCCGCGGGTTTGTCCTACGACGAGGCCACGCCCGGCGCGACCCTCCCCGAGCTCGCCGCGCGCCTGCTGGACGCCGTGCGTGCGCAGTACAAGGACACGATGTACGACGAGTGCGTGGTGGACATGTCCCCCTTCGGCGTCGAGGAGTGCTCCGGCGACCTGCACGACGCGTGCGCCGAGGTGGCCGTCGCCGCGAACTCCGCGCAGGTGGCGGGCGAGTTCAACATGGCCATGCGCCGTCGCGAGCTCCGCAGGCTTCGCGCGGCTCTGTGGGAGATGCGCAAGATGCTCGAGGCGGCGCCCGACGGGTGCTCCATCACCGTGCGGCACAGACTCGAGCTTCTGCGCTCGGCGTCGCTGGACGTGTGCCACCCGCGCATGCGCGCCACGGACGCGCCCGCGCCGAGCGCCATCCCCAACTTCCAGACGGTGCACCTTGACGTCGCCGTGGACGCCGTGCCCGACGTCTTTTCCGACCCGGCGGAGAGCGCGGCGTGCGACGCGGAAACCGGCGGCGCCGCCGTGGCGTTTTACCGCGGCGGGCAGCCCACGGCGGAGGGCCGGTCGTGGATGGTCAGCCGCGGGTTCAAGACCGTGGTGGATCTGCGGTTCGAGGACCGAGATAACCAGTGGACGCGGCCGGTGGGCGGCGGCGCGGGCGTCGGCAAGCTCGGTAACCAGAGTCTGGAGGTGATTCATCTCCCGGTGACGGACATGGAGCCCCCCTCGTTCGAGGACGTCGAGCGGTTCATCGAAGTCGCGGACGACGAGAGCAAGCGCCCGATGTTCGTGCACTGCAAGGCGGGCATCGGCCGCACGGGCAGCATGGTGAGCTGCTGGCGCATCTCGCGCGGCATGGCGGTGGACGACGCCCTGGCGCTGGAGAGCCTGAACTGCGACTTCGGGAGCCTCGCGCAGGAGGCGTTTGTGCGCGAGTTCGCCGACCGCCTGGCGCGCAAGCGCCTCGGATCCTGGGACGACGACGACGAGACGCGCGCGACGCTGCGGAATCACGAGCGAGAGGCGCACGCGGCGGGGGAGGCGGCGGCGACGACTTCAAAAAGCAAACCGCACGAGCCGTCATCGGCGGTGTACAAAGTCGCGGGCGCCACCGAGCCCGGTCCGCGCGGCGCCGCGTCCGCGACGGCGCCCGACCCGTCCCCGTCGTGGTCGGACGCCGCCGAGCGGGCGGCGAAGGACGACCTGGAGACGGCGGCGGCGTACGAGGGCGCGGGTTTCAACGAGGACGGCTCGTTGGCGTCCGTGTCCAACGCGCGGTTCCCGTCGACGCAGAGCGCGCCGGAGGGCACGGGCAGCGGCGGGTCGACCGCGGAGGCGTCCGCGGTGGGCGAGCACTCGTCGCTGGACCAGGCGCCGGACATGTACGTGATCCGCACGGACGGATTCACGTGCACGCGCGAGGAGGTGGAGGAGCGCATGCTCAAGATCTCGCATCCCTCCACGCAGCAGCTGGTGCTGGTGTGGCGCGTCCCCCCGAAGCGCATCTTCATCGTGAAGAAGCTCGGGTCGGCGCTCCTGCGCAACCTCATCGAGGTGGCGCACGCTTTCATGTCCATGGGGTTCGAGGTGATCGTGGAGAGCTCGGTGATGGAGGAGATGCGCCGCGAGGAGTTCGAGAACTCGGCGCGGCCCACGGACTTGCGCGCCGGCTTCGACGGCGCGAGCGGGAAGAAGCCTCGTCGGAAAAACCTCGCGGACCCCGCGGAGACGGCGAGCGCGGCGGACGTGCGCGACGCGGTGCTGGCCAAGGTGGGGACGCTCCGCGTGGACGAGAGCGACGGACGCATCCCGCGCGAGGACTGGGGCACGGTTGACCTGGTGGTGTGCCTCGGCGGCGACGGCGTGATTCTGCACGCGTCCAAGCTGTTCCAAGGCCCGGTCCCCCCGCTGATGGGCTTCCACTTCGGGAGCATGGGCTTCCTGACGAACCACCCCCCGGAGCAGATGGCGCGGTCGCTGCTGCAGAGCGTCGGGCGAGGCCCGAAGAAGGTGGCGAACGTCAAGGGCGGCATCCCCATCACGCTGCGCATGCGTCTGGAGTGCACGCTGGTGAAGAAGAAGGACAGCGCACGCAACGGCGGCGACGGCGCGCCCTCACACGTGTACACGGTGCTGAACGAGGTGCTCGTGGACCGCGGCCCCTCGCCTTTTCTCTCCAAGATCGAGGCGTACGACCGCGGGCAGCTCATCACCACCATCCAGGCGGACGGCGTGATGCTCGCCACCGCCACCGGCTCGACGGCGTACTCCGTCAGCGCGGGGGGTTCCATGGTGCACCCGAACGTGCCGGCGATCCTCATGACGCCCATCTGCCCGCACACGCTGTCCTTCCGACCGGTGGTGCTCCCCGACTCAGTGGAGGTGGAGCTGAGGGTGGCGGACGACGCGCGGTGCAGCGCGTGGGTGAGTTTCGATGGCAAGGAGCGGTGCGAGCTGTGCTCGGGGGACTCCATCTTCATCCGCATGTCGCAGTTCCCGGTGCCCACCATCAACTACGCGGACCAAACCGGGGACTTCATCAGCTCGCTCCGGCGGTGCCTGCGCTGGAACGAGCGCGACGAGCAGAAGCCGCTGGACGAGGCGGCGATGCGCGAGCTGCGCGAGATCGCGGGGGACAACATGAGCTGATGCGCGAATAGGGGAGGGAGGGAGAGGGGTAGGGGAGCTCTTGACCGTCTCGTTCGAGTCGTTGCCAATGCGTGCGTATACGGTTACGAAAGTAGTAGCCACGTAGAGTCTACTACGTAGTCTACGAGATAGCCGCGTGCGTTTTTTTCGTCACCACCGGCCGGTATCTCTCGGCCGGTCCCCGCGGTCGCCGCGGTCCCGGCGGTGGTCCGACCAGCCGCCCCCGTTCCCCCGGCGGAAACCCCCTTCCCGGAACCCGCCGCCGCCGCCCTGGTGGTGCCTCCCGCCCTGGTGGTTCCCGTGGCCGCCGCCGTGGCCGCCGCCGCGCCGCCGCTTGTGCTCCTCGTAGGGCACGTTGGGAAAGGTGAGCGGCGCCGCCTCCGCCGCCGGCGCCGTCGGCGGCGTCCAGCCGCCCGGCGCGAACGCCAGCTGCCTGTCGTCCCTCCCCCCCTCCGGGTCCATCAGCGGCACGACGGTCGCGTTGCCTATCGACGCATCGCGCATGAGCCGGGACGCCGCTTCCAGGTTCTCGTCGCGGGAGACGACGAGCGCGGCGCGCAGCCCGCCCCCCGTCCCGGGCGACCGGTTCAGCTTTTCCCCGAGCCACCGCGCGCACGGTTCGTTGGCCATGTACATCTTGAGCACGTACGAGGCGACGGCGTAGTCCACGGGCCCGCCCGCGGCGCGCTCGAGTCCGTCGCCGTCGCGCACGTCCCACGTGCTGAACCGCAGCCCGAGGCCCTCCGCGGCCTCGCGCCACGACGCCTCCAGGTCCAGGCTCACCAGGTCCAGCGCGTACCGCGGGAAGTGTTTCTCGAAGAACCACTTCACGGCGAGGAGCTCGAACCCGGGGCCGCCGCCGAGCGACGCCCACCGCAACGGCACGGAGGGGCTCTCGTTTTCCATCAGAGGCGTCTCGTCCAGCTCGAAGAAAAGCCCGGCGCGTTTCGCGCGTTGCAAACACGCCCAAGCCTCCGTCAACCGCTGCACGCTCTTGTACCGAATGTACTCCTTCTGCAGCCCGAGGTGCCCGTACTCCAGCTGCGACCAAGTCACGTCGTGCTCGCCCATGTTCGGCTTGCGCGCGTAGATGCGCTGGCCCTCGGCGACGACCGCGTCCGCGGCGGCGCGCCCGTCAGGCCCGCCCTCCACGTCGCACGCGGCGTCGATCTTTGCCTGCACCGCGCCCACCACCGGCGTCGCCGCGCGCAACAGGCGCGCCAAAAGCCGGTACCCCTCGTCGTCGCAATGGAACGGCCATCGCTTGTTCCGGTCCTGGAAGTACTCGCACGACGTCGCGCCCGCCGCGACGGGGCGAAGCACGCCGTCGAACGCGGGGTCCAGGTTCGACAGGTCTTCCGGGGTGGACATGGGAGGGGCGGCGACGACGCTAAGCCAGCTACGCTAGCTATGACCGCGCGCCGGTGGTAATGAAGAAATCAGATTAATTGAGATTAATCCAAGAAGCAAAAAAAAACTCTCCTCGGACGTCGTGTTGACGTCGTGTTGCATCGCGCGGCAAAACCTTCCGCCACTGGGGATTCCCGGGCGATTCCTCAGCCTAGTACTAATCCAGCCCAATCATGCTTAAGTTCGATGTTCTGATGGGTATCGCTGTATTCAGGATGGTATGAGCGGAAGATAGTAACTGTGTGGCGGCGGCACATTATATACATCTTCTTGCGTGGTATTTTTCGACTTATGGTTACAAATTTTGGAAAAAAGCTGGCCGCATTCCGTTTCGGTCCTCTCATTCGGTGTGCCAACTCTCCAAAAAAAGCTTTGAACGCCTTCGTCGCGTCCTATGGGTGACTCCTCGTCCCTCTCGACGCGTCACTCCTGCGAGCGCCGCGAGTCACCACGCCACACCATGGTCGACGCGGAGGCACGAGGTGCGTCTCCGCGACCGCCCCGCCTAGTCGTCTCCCGTTTCGCCGCTCTCGTTCCCACCCCCATCCCGGCTCGGCACCCGCGCGCGCGCTCTGACGCCCCCCGCCTCGATCGTCCGCAGACGACCCCGCGCCCCCCCCCCCGAGCGGCGACCCCGCGGACACGAGCGAGATCGGCAAGCTCGCGGTGTGGTCGGTGACGAGCGCTAAGCCCGGCAACGGTGTGGAGCTCCTGCGCGACGGCAACCTGGACACGTACTGGCAGAGCGACGGGGCGCAGCCCCATCTTATTAACGTGCAGTTCCAGAGGAAAGTCAAAGTGCGCGAGATGGCGCTGTACGCCGATTACAAGCTGGACGAGTCGTACACGCCCTCGAAAATCTCCGTGCGCGCGGGGAACTCGTTCCACGATCTGCGGGAAGTGCGCGTGGTGGACCTGGACGAGCCCGTGGGCTGGACGCGCGTGCGGCTGGACAAGAGCGACGAGAGCGAAGAGAGCGACGGCGCGGCGGGCGATCCGTTGCGCGCGTACTTTTTGCAAATCGCCGTTTTGTCCAACCACCAAAACGGCAGGGACACGCACGTGCGGCAGGTGAAGATCTTCGGCCCCCGGACCTCGCCCATGGCCATGCTGGGGAACGGCGTGTCCTTCACCACGCCGGAGTTCGCGCAGTTCGCGACGGTCAGGTAGCGAACGTTTTTGATGAGATGAGTAGTGAGTCTCGTAGCCAAAAAGCACGCACAGCACACCTGACGGGGGTGACTCTATAAAAATCCCGACGACTGTTCGCGAGTTCGCGTCTTCGCTCTTCTCGGAACAGCAGCGCTACTTTTTGTACGCGTTGAAAAATATCCATCCGTCGTCCGCACCACTCTCCCCCGCGCGGCGACTATGTCCGGCTGGCCGAACAAACGCGCGCGGGCGTACCTGGGTGGCGACCCGCCGGGCCTGGGCGGGGTCACCGCCATCGGCTCCGGCCGCGAACACGTCTTCTGGTGCGTCTCGTGTCGTCGCCTCGATCGCGCTTCGAAAATTTTTTGCGCTCGCGCATCGCGCTTCACCGTTCAACACGTCGAGCGACAGCGCGCTGACCCGAAATGTTCATCTTCTTCCGACTCACTCGCGAACGCGCGCCAGGGCGTGCCTGTGCTCCCCCGTCGTGCTCGTCGTGCGCTCCATCACGACGTACCTGCTGCCGTGCTTCGGCGTGTACGTCGCGCGCGTGGGGGGCTCGTTCCTGTCCAACGTGCTGTGTTGCCTGTGCAAGTGCTTCGGGTGCTGGCGCTGGGTGGACGGCGAGTTCCAGGGCGACGCCGCGCTCGGCCTCCCCGCCGCCAAGACCGCGGACATCAAGTGGGTCCGCGCCCGGGAGCTGAGCGTGGCGAAGCAGGCGAAGGGGGGCATGAAGCTGTTCCGGGGCATCGAGCCGGACGACGTGTGCCAGGGCGCGCTGGGCGATTGCTGGCTGGTGGGCGCCATGGCGGGCATGGCGGAGTACCCCGCCGCGGTGCGCAACTGCTTCGTGAACGCGGAGGCGAACGAGCTCGGGAAGTACCAGATACGGCTGTGGTGCGGCCGCGCCGAGCGCTGGGAGACGGTCACCGTGGATGACTCGTTCCCGGTGCGGAAGAACCCGCAGAGTGACGGGTACCACACCGTGTTCATGCACCCGAACGGCGGCGAGCTGTGGGCGATCTTGATGGAGAAGGCGTTTGCCAAGTTCCACGGCTCGTACGGCGCGTTGAAAGGCGGGTTCGCCGCGTTCGCGTGGCACACCATGACCGGCGACTACGTGTTCCAGTTCCACCGGGACCAGAAGGCGCGGATGTGGCGCAGGAAAGACCTGGTGTTCGGCGGGAAAGAAGTGGGAGGCGTGAAGGACCGCGCGGACCACTATTTCGCGCCGTCGCGCGTCGCGAACTGCGACGTCGACGACGAGGCGTTCTTCGGCGTGATGCTGCGGTATTCGCACAAGCGCTCGCTGATCGGCGCGTTCTTCCACGTCCAGGGCGGGGGCGAGCACCGGCAGGCGAACGGGCTGGTCGCCGGGCACCTCTACTCCGTGCTGGACGTGCGGCGCGCGGGCACCATGATGGGCATGGGCGGCGGTTACAAGCTGGTCAAGCTCAGGAACCCCTGGGCCACCGGCGAGTGGCGGGGCGCCTGGAGCGACGGCGCCGCGGAGTGGGCGCGGCACCCCGCGGTGGCGCACGAGGTGGAGTACACCGACACGAACGACGGGTCGTTCTGGATGGCCTTCGAGGACTTCGCGCGCGTCTTCACCGGTGTGGAGGTGTGCGACCGCACCACCAAGAACGACCTCTGCCTGGACGTCGGCGAGGGCGACGGATGCGTCGGCCCGGCCGCCGGGTGCGTCGCCGGCTGCGCCGGCTTCTGGTGCTGCTGCCGGGGCGCGCGCACCATCTACTTCGGGAACGCCACCTCGGACAAGACGGAGTCCAAGGCTGGCTGCTGCGTCACCAAGTGACGGGACGCGCGCGTCGTGTCGCAGAGAGACGGGCGAGACGTACCGACGACGAGCGTATCTTAAACTTACTTCAAGTATAGCGACGCGAAAACGCGCGTAACCTTACGAGTCGTCGCGTCGGGCGTCGTCGTGTACACCCGTGGTCGATTCCCGGTTCGACGGTACCTACCATACCGTCGCGTTTCCGCGTTTCCTACACGTCGAAGAAGGATGCCCCGTCGCTCTTCCACGCCATAAGCCGCTCGGCGGGCTCCTCGGCGCGCTCCGTCACCGCGCGCATGAGCGCGTCCTGCCTGGCGGCGGCCCTCGCCTCGCCCAGGCACACGCGCGCCTCGCGCTCCAGAGCCTTGTCCCCGCACACGGTCGCCAGCTCGAAGAACTTCTCGTGCGACAACGCGGCATCCGCCGCGCCGCCGCGCGCGCTCTGCATCTTCCCCAGCGCGCACCACCCCCGCGCCTCGGCGACGAGAAGCTCGAGCTCGTCCGCGTCGAACGTGTCCTCGGGGGTACCACCGCCGAGCAGCCGGTCTCCGGAACCATCGTTTCCTTTTTCGTTTCTGCGCCGGACATTCTCCAGCCGCGCCTCGGTCTTCCGCTCGCGCTCGCGCCGCAGCTCGCGCCCGCGCCGCTCCGCGCCCTCTGGCGCCAGGAACTGAAGCAAATCCCGCTCCGCGCCCGCCGCGTCGCCGGCGTCGCGCCTGGCGTAGGCGCGCGCCTGCCTGGCGGCGCCTTCGCCACGCTCGTCCCCCGAGATCTCGCACGCGCGCAGGTACGCCGTCTGCAGCTCCGCGGCGCGCGCAAAGTCCCCGGCGGCGTGCCGCAACAGGCCCAGATCGTGCCGCGCGGAGGCCTCCAGCGCGCGGTCCGCCGCGGCGCCGGCGCGCTCGCACGCCGCCAGGCACGCCTCCAGGCACGCCTCCGCGCCCGACGCGTCGCCTCCGCGCTCGCGCAGGTTTGCGGATGCGCGCAGCGCGCGCGCGAGGTCCGCGCGCGACTGGCGCGCGGCGGAGGAGAAGGAGAACAGTCTCTCCGGGCTTTCTTGTCTTCGGAGGTCTTCGGAGGCGAAGGCTGTGTTTTCGTCGGCGTCGGTCGTCTCCGCGTCGTCGCTTCCGGCGAGGGACATGTGCTCGTCATCCGCGTCGGGCGCCTCGCGCGCGCGCGCGACGCCGACGATGTCGGCGACGGTTTCCGATCGCTCGGCTTCGCGTTCCGCCGTCTCCGCCGCCTTTTCGAACGCCGCCGCCGCGGCGGTGTGCGCGCCCTGCGCCTCGCGCTCGCGCGCGAGCCTGCGCATCGCGCGCACCTCCGCCTTCACGTCGCCCGCGGCGATGGCGGCGTCGAGGTCCCGCTGGTGGAAATACGAAGCCTTCTCGTGGTCCTTCTTCTCGCGGAAGAACGCCGCGAGCGTCGCGCGCGCGGCGGGGACGGCGGTCGAGGGGTCCTCCGCCGCCTCCGCGCGCACCAGGACGTCGCGGACGTACCGCGCGTACTCCACCGGCAGCTCCTCGGGTTTCACGTAATCGTCCGCGTGTATGTCGATCCTGAGCTCGAACGCCTCCTCCTCGGTCAAGGCGTCGTCCCCGTACCCGTCGTCCGCCGTGGCCAGGCGATGAAAATCCACGAACGCGTCGGGACAGCCCGCGGTCAACGCGCCGACGCACAAGGCGTGTTTGGAGTCGTCATCCCGCGTCTCCCGCATCGTGATCTGAGCGGCTTCCCTCGAGAAATCGCCCGTGGACGGCGCCGAGGCGTCCATGGCGAACCAGGCGCGCCGCTCGCTCTGCGGGATCCGATTTAAGCAATTGACGGTTTCGCTTGACGCGCATTTTTTCTTGGTCGACCCGAAACATCACCAAACTCTTCACAGTGTCGCGTGCGCTTCGTTCGCGAAGTTCGCGATGGCATCCGATGACTGGTCGCTGACCCCCGCGACGCTCGCGCGCGTCGCCGCGACGGAGACCTTCGAGCCGACGCTCGATCTCGACGCCGACGCGGAGCGCGCGCTGGAGTCGCATCCCGAATTGAGCCTCGGCATCGACTGCTGCGGCGTCTGCGCCAAGCCGGAGGCGTCCATGGGCGACGCCGCGGTGGAGTGCTCGACGTGCCGCGCGGTGGTGTACTGCGGCGCCAAGTGCGAGGCCGCGGACGCGCACGCGCACGCCCGCTCCTGTGCGCTCCTGAGCTTCGCCGCTGACCTGTCGGACGTGGCGCGTGCCGACGCGCGTCATCGCGCCTCGGCGGCGGCGGCGGTGGAGGCCACGGTCGACAACCTGAAGCTTCTCGGCGAGGAGACCGCGCGCAAGCTCATCGGCCCGCGCGGGTATCGACGGGGCGAGGAAGACGACGAGGACGGCAAGGACGAGGCGTCGAGGGACGCGGTCAAGCTCCGCTGGGGCGCGCTGTTCAAGCTGGCCAAGGGTTCGTCCGAGGGACCGTCGGGCGACACGAAAGACGAAAACGAAAACGGAGACGTGTCTGAAAAAGAGCGCGCCGCGGCGCTTCGCGCGCTCGGCGACTCCCTGAGCTTCCCCCTCTCCATCGTCGCGGCGTCGTGGATGTTTCCCATCGTCTACTACACGTTGTCCATCGGGGGCGGCGTCGGGAAGCACGCGCGCGACGACTACGACGAAACCGGGCCCGGCGGGAACGCCGAGGCGGCGGAGGCGAAGCCGGCGCAGATTCACCTCCTCGGCGCCGCCGCCGCCGCCGCCGCCGCCGCGCCGCTCGGCGCGCAGTGGTGGCCCTGGCTCGTGGGCTTCGGGTGCAAGCTCCCCCCCACGCCCGGCCTGGAGATGGTGGCGGTGGGGAAAGGCGTCGTGAAAACGTCGAAAACGCAGTCGAAAAAGAGCTCGTTCGGCGGGAGCTCTTCGACGTCGTTTCGCGACGCGTCGTACGAAGCGCACGTCGCCCGAAACGACGCGCGATCGCCGTACCTGATCTTCGCCGGCGACTTGATGCGCG
>Ga0181560_10004339_pt1 | contig 12898 bp, 14 predicted proteins | sample 011ome_20_FD_133751 | JGI IMG/M metagenome (GOLD analysis project Ga0181560, IMG submission 133751) | Coastal salt marsh microbial communities from the Groves Creek Marsh, Skidaway Island, Georgia - 011509CT metaG (megahit assembly) | ecosystem: Environmental > Aquatic > Marine > Intertidal...
GAGATCCCGCAGAAGTTCGATCTCTCCAGCTTGCGCGTGCTCGGCACTGTGGGAGAGCCCATCAACCCCGAGGCATGGATGTGGTATCGGGAAGTCATCGGAGGCAACACCACCCCTATCGTCGACACCTGGTGGCAGACCGAAACCGGCGGCCACCTACTGACCCCCCTTCCCGGCGCCATCGCCACCAAACCCGGCTCGGCCACCGTGCCCTTCTTCGGCGTCCAGCCGGTGATCCTCGATGCCACAACCGGCAAGGAAATCACCGAGACCGCCGCCGAAGGCGTCCTATGCATGAAAGACAGCTGGCCCGGCCAGATGCGCTCGGTCTTCGGCGATCACGACCGTTTCGTGAAAACCTATTTCTCCGACTACAAAGGCTACTATTTCTCCGGCGACGGCTGCCGCCGCGACGAGGATGGCTATTATTGGATTACCGGCCGCGTCGACGACGTAATCAACGTCTCCGGCCACCGGATGGGCACCGCCGAGGTCGAAAGCGCCCTCGTCGCCCACCCCAAGGTCTCGGAATCTGCCGTCGTCGGCTTCCCGCACGAGATCAAGGGCCAAGGCATCTACTGCTACGTCACCCTGATGGACGGCGAGGAATATACCGACGAATTGAAGACCGAGCTGCGCAACTGGGTCCGCAAGGAAATCGGCCCCATCGCCTCGCCCGATGTCATCCAATGGGCGCCCGGCCTGCCGAAAACCCGCTCGGGCAAGATCATGCGCCGCATCCTGCGCAAAATCGCCGAAAACGACTTCGGCTCGCTGGGCGACACCTCGACCCTCGCCGATCCATCGGTGGTCGACGACCTGATCGCAAATCGCGGCAAATAAGACTCCCCCTGGCCCCGGACATTCTCCGGGGCCACTTTTCTTTTGGCCCAAAATACTCGGGGGTCCGGGGCAGCGCCCCCGGGCGGTGCCACCGCGCGATAACGTTTTGGCAAGATTCGCCAGCTATCTTCCCAAATCGGGTGAGGGCGTTGCACTGCGGACGCTCGCTATGGATCTCGTGACTTTTCCTGTGACAACGGCTGCGGTAACGGCGCCCGCCCGCCCCGCCAGCGCCGCCGATTCAGCCCCTGTTGCTGCTTCCCGTCAGGCAGAGCCGCCTGCCACCAATCTCCGCCCTCGCCCCTTAGAGCCAGCCTTCCGCGATGCCAGCCGCGTCGAAGAGGCCGGAAAACCGCGCGCGCTCAAGCCCTATGGCGTGATCATCCTTCCAGACCGGGAGCCAAAGCCGAAGGACGAGGCGGGCAAGCCGGGCAAAGACGGCGAGCCAAGCGCGCCCGAACGGCCCACGTCAATTGCCGAACGCCCGCCCGCTACGGACGCGCCCCCTGACGCCATTGAAACGGCGGTTGGCGCTCCGGAAGATCGGCCGCCTGACCTAGCGTCATAAAATAGCCCGAGCCGCCTTCCCACCCCCGCACGCTTGCCATATATACCGTAAGATCACGTTCCCGCCTTGCGGTTGCGGAGCGATATCGAAACAGGCAACGGGCCGAGGAAAACATGAGCACCAACAATAGCCATGACAGCGACGTGAGCTTTATCCGTGCGCTGGCAGAATTGCTGCGGGAGAACGATCTCACCGAACTTCAGGTCAAGCGCGAATATGGCGAAGACGACAGCCTGAATGTCCGCGTCAGCCGCCAAACGCAGGTTGTCACGACAGTCTCCGTCCCCGCAGCTGCGCCCGCCGCCGCTCCGGCTCTGGCCGCCGCGCCTGCCGCTGCCGCCGCCCCCGCCGCCTCTGCCGATCCCGCCTCGCATCCCGGCGCCGTGACCTCGCCCATGGTCGGCACTGTCTATCTCGCCCCCGAGCCGGGTGCCGCCGCCTTCATCACCGTCGGCCAGCAGGTCAAGGAAGGCGATACCATCCTGATCATCGAGGCGATGAAGACCATGAACCAGATTCCGGCGCCGCGCTCGGGAAAGATTGCCCGCCTTCTCGTCGAGGACGGCGCCCCAGTCGAATACGGCGCGCCCCTTGTGATCATCGAATAAAGCATTGGCCATGTTCGAAAAAATCCTTATCGCCAACCGCGGAGAGATCGCCCTGCGCGTGGTCCGCGCCTGCCGCGAAATGGGGATCAAATCGGTTGCGGTTCATTCGACCGCTGATGCCGACGCGATGCACGTGCGGATGGCCGACGAAGCCGTCTGCATCGGCCCCAACCCCTCATCGCAGAGCTATCTGAGCTTTCCTTCTATCATCTCGGCCTGTGAGATCACAGGTGCACAGGCAATTCACCCCGGTTACGGCTTCCTGTCGGAAAACGCCGCCTTTGTGCAGGCGGTCGAGGATCATGGCCTGACCTTCATCGGCCCCTCGGCCGAGCATATCCGCCAGATGGGTGACAAGATCACCGCCAAAGACACCGCCAAGATCCTTGGTATTCCCGTGGTCCCCGGCTCGGAAGGCGGCGTTCCCGATCTCGGCTCAGCCAAACGTGCCGCAGCCGAGATGGGTTATCCGGTCATCATCAAGGCCACCGCCGGCGGCGGCGGCCGCGGGATGAAGGTCGCGAAAAGCGAAAAGGAGCTTGAGACCGCCTTCCTCACGGCCCGCTCCGAGGCCAAGGCCGCCTTCGGCAATGACGAGGTCTATATGGAGAAATATCTCCAGAAGCCGCGTCACATCGAGATTCAGGTCTTTGGCGACGGGATGGGCAAAGGCGTCCACCTTGGCGAGCGCGACTGTTCGCTGCAGCGCCGCCACCAGAAGGTCTTTGAAGAGGCCCCCGGCCCCTGCATCACCCCCGAAGAGCGCGCTCGTATCGGTAAAATCTGCGCCGACGCCATCGGCAAGATGGGCTATTCCGGCGCCGGCACGATCGAATTCCTCTATGAGGACGGCGAGTTCTATTTCATCGAGATGAACACCCGTCTTCAGGTCGAACACCCTGTCACCGAAAGCATTTTCGGCCAAGACCTCGTGCGCGAACAGATCCGCGTGGCTGCCGGCCTTGGCCTGTCGTTCACGCAGGATGATCTCAAGATCAATGGCCATTCAATCGAGGTGCGGATCAACGCCGAGCGCCTGCCGAACTTCGCCCCCTGCCCCGGCAAGATCACCCAATATCATGCCCCCGGCGGCCTTGGCGTGCGAATGGATTCGGCGCTTTATGACGGCTACCGGATCCCGCCCTATTACGACAGCCTGATCGGCAAGCTCATTGTCCACGGCCGCGACCGTCCCGAGGCTTTGGCGCGGCTCAAGCGGGCGCTGGGCGAGCTGATCGTCGACGGGATCGACACCACGGTGCCGCTCTTCCACGCGCTTCTCGAGGAGCCGGACGTTCTTTCGGGCAACTACAATATCCACTGGCTGGAAAACTGGCTCGAGGCCAACCTGCATTGATCCATCGGGCGTCGGCATGAGGGATGATCCCGCTCATCTGACGCCCGATCTTCTGCTCATGGCCTATGCCTCAGGCATTTTCCCGATGTCAGAGGGCCGCGATGATCCCGAAATCTTTTGGGTCGATCCGCGCCAGCGCGGCATCATTCCGATGGACGGCTTTCACCTCTCACGCAGCCTGTCGCGCAAGATCGGCCAATCGCCGTTTCGCATCAGCTTTGATACTGATTTTGCCGGCGTGGTGGATGGCTGCGCCGATCGCCCCGAGACATGGATCAACGGGCCGATCCGTTCGCTCTATCTCGAACTCCATGCGCGCGGCGTCGCGCATTCGGTCGAGGTCTGGGACGGGGATCAGCTGGTTGGCGGCGTCTATGGCGTTGCCCTTGCAGGGGCGTTCTTCGGCGAGAGTATGTTCTCGCAACGCACCGATGCCTCAAAGATCGCGCTCGCCTATCTAATCTCACGACTAAAGGCGGCGGGATTTGTCCTCTTTGACACCCAGTTCCTGACGGATCACCTCAAAAGCCTTGGCGGCATTGAAATTCCCCGTGCGGACTATCGCAAAAAACTGAGCGATGCGCTGCTCGTCAGGGCCGATTTCGCCGCCGCGCCCGAACCAAGTGCTCAGGAGGTGAGGCAGCTCAACATCCAGACGTCATAACGCGGATGGTCGAGCGCGTTGAGCGCTGGCGCCGAAGCGATCATCCAGCCGACAAAGATCGGCGTGGCGGCGACGTCATAGGTAATGGTCATCTCGCCAAAGGCGTCGCCTGCGGGGTTGTCGGTGGGATAGCGGCAATCTCCGAGGGTGATCGTCAGATGACCCACCGCAGTGCTTTCACCAAGCGCAAGGGTGAGATCGGTAACGACCCCAGTAATCTTGTCGAGCACACGCAGGCGCCCGGCAATGCCTTGGCTCACATGGATTTGCGGGGCGAGCTCCGGCCCCTGCTCGCCCAGAGCTTCGGTTTCAGGCAGCGGCTCGAGCGGCGTGACCTCGATCGCCTCCTGCGCCCATGCGCTGCCAGCGACAAGGAGGAGGGTGTAAAGCGCCGCGCGGAGGATCATTTTTCCTCGCCGCCGGTGACGAACTTCAAGAGAAGCTGCACGACGCTGATCGAGCCTTGGGTGTCGAGGATCTGAGCGCCGCCTTCGTAATTATCGAAAGAGCCGCCGGGGACGATCTCGACGAAATTGCCGCCCAGAAGGCCCTCGGACGATACGACTGCGGTGCTGTCATCGGGCACAGGGATGCCTTCGCTGATGGTCAGGGTTGCCTCGGCGCGGAAGGTATCGGAGTTGAGCCTAAGGGCGGTGACGGTGCCGACCTTGACACCGGACATCCGAATATCGGTGCCGACTGTCACGCCTTCGGCAGAGCGGAACTCGGCCGTCAGATCGTATCCATCGCGCTCTGCGCTGAAGCCGCTGACACCCGCCGCGTACCACAGAAAGCCAGCCGCCACCGCGACAACCACGGCTCCGACGACAACTTCGGTGACATTCTCGCGCATCGGTCGCTCCTATTCGGGCTGCCAAGCCTCGTAGTCGCTGCGCTTCGCTGGATCAGCGGTGCGGCGGATCGAGCCAACCGGCGCATAGGCCATCGCCGTGCCGGTGAGGTTTTCAACGTGCGGCTTTTCCCAAGGCTTATGGGCCATCGGGGCTTCGGTCGGGGGGCTGTCGAAGGTGCGGTGCAGCCAGCCGTGCCAATCAGCGCCGATGCGGCTGCCTTCGATCTCGCCGTTGTAGATGACCCAGCGCTTGGCATCATCACGGGTCCGGTAGAAGATATTGCCCTCGGCGTCCTGTCCGACCTTGACGCCCTTGCGCCATGTGAAGAGCTGGGTGTTCAGCGTCTGCCCGTCCCACCAGGTGAAAAGCCGCTTGATCGTGTTCAGAAGGCCCATGGCGCGTCTCCGGTAATGCTGTTCTCTCATGCCCCAAAGCGGGGCAAAGGTCCAGAGGGGAGGCTTGCCTTCGGCAGGGGGGCGCTGCCCCCGCGCCTTGCGGCGCTCCCCCGGAGTATTTGGAGCCAAAAGAAGATCAGGCGGGGATGCGGGCGGTGACTTCGATCTCGATCTTCATCTCTGGCTCTTGCAGGCCGGCGACGATCATCGTTGCCGCGGGTCGGGCGGAAGCGAAGGCTTCGGAGGTGATCGGCCAGCAGGCAGGCCAGTCGGCCTTGTCGGGCAGGATGTAGCGCACGCGAACCACGTGATCGAGGCTGGTGCCCGCCTCTGTCAGCGCCCGTCCGATCGTGCCAAGCGCGTTGCGGCACTGATCTGTGACGCTTTCAGGCATGGTCATTGTGGCATAGTCATAGCCCGTCGTGCCCGCCACATGGACGAGCCCGTCAGCGACGACGGCGCGGGAATAGCCGATTTGAGCCTCAAATGGAGACCCGGTCGAGATATGGCGGACCGGGTCTTTCACGCTAGCTGGCGCTGGCGGTTGCGGGCTTTTTCGCGCCGTCCGCGTGGATCATCAGTGGCTTGGCGCCAGGGCCGACCGCCTCTTCGTTGACCACGACCTCGGTTACCGAATCCATGCCCGGAAGCTCGAACATCGTATCGAGGAGGATATCCTCCATGATCGAGCGCAGGCCGCGCGCACCGGTCTTGCGCTCGATGGCGCGCTTGGCGATGGCTTTGAGCGCATCGTCGGTGAAGGTCAGCTTGGTGTCCTCGATCTCGAAGAGGCGCTGGTATTGTTTGACGAGCGCATTCTTCGGCTCGGTCAGGATCGTCACGAGTGCGGCCTCATCAAGGTCGGTCAGGGTGGCGATCACCGGCAGCCGGCCGACGAATTCGGGGATGAGGCCGAATTTCAGGAGGTCTTCCGGCTCGAGCTCGGAAAAGATCTTGCCCACGCCGCGGTCTTCAGGATCGCGCACATCGGCGCCAAAGCCCATGGCCGTGCCTTTGCCGCGCTGCGAGATGATTTTCTCAAGGCCCGAGAAGGCGCCGCCGCAGATGAAGAGGATGTTGGTGGTGTCGACCTGCAGGAATTCCTGCTGGGGGTGCTTGCGCCCGCCTTGCGGCGGCACGGAAGCCACGGTGCCTTCCATGATCTTCAAGAGCGCCTGCTGCACGCCCTCGCCCGAGACATCGCGGGTGATCGAGGGGTTGTCAGACTTGCGGGTGATCTTGTCGACCTCGTCGATATAGACGATGCCGCGCTGCGCCCGCTCGACGTTGTATTCGCTCGCCTGCAAGAGCTTGAGAATGATATTCTCGACATCTTCGCCCACATAGCCCGCCTCGGTCAGTGTGGTCGCATCGGCCATTGTGAAGGGCACATCGAGAATGCGGGCCAGCGTCTGGGCCAGCAGGGTCTTGCCGCAGCCGGTCGGGCCGATCAGCAAAATGTTGGATTTCGCCAGTTCGATATCGGCGGCCTTGGCCGAATGGTTGAGGCGCTTGTAGTGGTTGTGAACCGCCACCGACAGGACGCGCTTGGCATGCTGCTGGCCGATCACATAATCATCGAGCACAGCGCAGATCTCGCGCGGGGTCGGAACGCCCTCGCCGGATTTGAGGCCGGTCGATTTGGTTTCCTCGCGGATGATGTCCATGCACAGCTCGACGCATTCGTCACAGATGAACACGGTCGGTCCGGCGATCAGCTTGCGCACCTCGTGCTGGCTCTTGCCGCAAAAGCTGCAGTAGAGCGTGTTCTTGCTATCGCCGCCTGTCGAATTCGCCATGCTGTTCCTCTCGGCGCTATGCCGCTTGTTGGTCGCTCACCTGCCCTTGGTCATAAAGACTAGGACAGGGTGAAATGGTCCACAACGGCAAAAACGCCGTAAAGTCGCAGACCGGTTATTCCGTGGCCGTCGGGCGACGGGTCAGAATTTCGTCGATCAGGCCCCAATCCTTGGCCTCTTCGGGCGACATGAAGTTGTCGCGCTCGAGCGCAGCCTCGACAGCCTTCAGCTTTTGGCCGGTGTGAGTGACATAGATCTCGTTGAGGCGGTTCTTGAGCTTCTGGGTCTCTTGCGCATGGATCATGATGTCCGTCGCTTGGCCCTGATAGCCGCCCGAGGGCTGGTGGACCATGATCCGGCTGTTGGGCAGCGAAAAGCGCATCCCAGGCTCCCCTGCGGTCAGCAGAAGCGAGCCCATTGAGGCGGCTTGGCCGACACAAAGGGTCGAAACCTTTGGGCGAATGTATTGCATCGTGTCATAGATCGACAGGCCCGAGGTGACGACACCACCGGGGCTGTTGATATACATCGAGATTTCTTTCTTCGGGTTCTCGGCTTCAAGGTGCAGCAGCTGCGCCACGATCAGCTGGCTCATGCCATCATGGACGGGGCCAGAGACGAAGATGATGCGCTCCTTGAGAAGGCGCGAGAAGATGTCGTAGGCACGCTCGCCGCGGGCGGTCTGTTCGACAACCATGGGGACGAGGTTCATGTAGGTCTCGATCGGATCTTTCATCGGGTCAGCCTTCTGGAGCGGGACGCGTACGTCGATAAACACAATGTCTTGCCCGAGTCTTAGTGGCCCGTGGCGGGGGCTTCAAGGGCACCCGGCTATTGAGTTTCGACAGGGCCGCTTCGCCGGTCGAGCGCTAAGTCCAAGGCGGCCCCCAGAAGAACCAGATAGGCGGTAATATAAAACCACATCAAAAGCGCCACGACGGCCCCGATAGAGCCATAGACCTGATTGTAGGAGGCAAAGTTGGTCAGATAAACCGCGAGCCCCTGCGAGGCAGCAAACCAAAGCAGGATGGCAAAGACCGAGCCGGGGCTGAGAACCGGCCAATTGGCGCCCCCGCCCGCAGGGCCGAAGCGGTAGAGAAGCCAAAGCCCCGAAAGAAGCAGGCTAATGGTGGCGAACCAGCGCACGATCTCGAGCGCAAGCGCGGAAGATCCCACCACGCTAAAGGCCGAAAGGACGATAGGCGCGACCACAACAAGAAGGAGGGCGGCAGCGGCCATGGCGATAAGAACAGAGGTGAGCGCCAATGCGGTGAGCGCGTGCCAAAACCCTCCCCTGTTGGCGCGGCCGTGCACGGCGGTAAGGCCAGTCATCAGCGCCCCAACGCCAGCGCGGGCAGACCAAAGGGCGATGACAATCGAAATCGCTGTGGTCCAGCCCAATGTGCCGGATTGCGCCGACAGAAGGCGGGAAAGCTGATCTTCGAGCAGCAAAAATATTTGCTCGGGGATCAGCTCTTTCATCAAGGCAAGCTGGCTGTCGACGACACCGGGATCGGCAATCAAACCGAAAAGGGCGATGAGGGCGGCAAGGCCGGGGAAGATCGAGAAAAGCGCATAGAAGGCCACCCCAGCCGCCGCGAGGCCGATATTGGCACGGCCGGCGACGAGCCATGCCTCCCAGAACAGTTTGACGATCCTCATATGCCGATCAGCCTCGATGTTTGGCGCGAGCCTGCCAGAGCTGGCGCCGCTTTGCCAGTTTCCCTTTCGCGCAAGCTGGCTTGACACGGGGCGGTTTGCAGCGGCCACTAGCAGAACAAGCTGTTGATTATCGTTACCTGTGGCCGATCCCATGCACCTTCTGACAATCGAAACCCAACCGATCGAAGGGCAGAAGCCGGGCACCAGCGGCCTTCGCAAGAAGACGCGGGTGTTCATTGGGCGGCATTACCTCGAGAATTATGTCCAGGCGATCTTCAATGCGATCGGCGGAGTGCAGGGCAAGTCTCTCGTGATCGGCGGTGACGGGCGCTATTTCAACGACCGCGCCATTCAGGTGATCCTGCGCATGGCCGCGGCCAATGGTGCGGCGCGAGCGATCGTCGGGCAAGGTGGGATCCTGTCTACCCCCGCCGCCTCGCACCTGATCCGCAAACGCCACAGCGACGGCGGGCTGATCCTTTCGGCCAGCCACAACCCCGGCGGGCCGGACGCGGACTTTGGCCTCAAATACAACACCCCCAACGGCGGCCCCGCACCGGAGCACGTCACCGACCGGATCCATACGGAGAGCTTGAGGCTCAGTGAATACCGGATCGCGGAGACGACCGACATCGATCTCGACACCCTCAGGCAGTCCTTACTTGCGGGGATGATCGTCGAGGTCGTCGATCCGGTGGCCGACTATGCCGCCCTGATGCACCAACTCTTCGATTTCGACGCGATCCGCGCGCTCTTTGCGGGGGGCTTTCGGATGCGGTTTGATGCGATGCACGCCGTCACCGGACCCTATGCCAAGGCGATCCTCGAAGACGTGCTTGGCGCGCCTGCGGGCACAGTTGTCAACGGCACGCCCCTGCCCGATTTCGGCGGGCATCATCCCGATCCCAACCCGATCTGGGCCAAAGGTCTCGTGGACCTGATGATGGGCGCGGATGCCCCAGATTTCGGTGCAGCGAGCGATGGGGATGGTGATCGCAACATGATCGTCGGGCGCGGTTGTTATGTGACGCCGTCCGACAGCCTCGCCCTCCTCGCCGCGCAGGCGCATTTGGCACCGGCCTATGCCAAGGGGATCAAAGGCGTGGCGCGCTCGATGCCAACCTCGGCGGCGGTTGACCGCGTGGCCGCTTCGCTGGGCATTTCTTGCTATGAAACCCCGACGGGCTGGAAATTCTTCGGCAACCTTCTTGATGCGGGCCGCGCCACGATCTGCGGCGAAGAAAGCGCTGGCACCGGATCGGATCATGTACGCGAGAAGGATGGGCTATGGGCGGTTCTCCTGTGGCTCAACATCCTTGCGGTCTCGGGCAAGTCGGTGGCCGAGTTGATGCAGGAGCATTGGGCACGATACGGGCGCAACTACTATTCCCGACACGACTATGAGGGAATCGCCAAAGCAGATGCGGATGCGGTGATCAGTCGGCTCAAACAGTCCCTCCCGTCACTCGCCGGCCAATCCTTCGCCGGGCTCACGGTCAGCTCTGCCGACGAGTTTGGCTATGAAGATCCGGTTGATGGGTCGGTCTCAACCGGTCAGGGCATTCGGATTTCCTTTGACGGTGGCACGAGGGCGGTTTTCCGGCTTTCTGGCACAGGCACCGACGGTGCGACGATCCGCGTCTACCTCGAAGCAATCCACACTGATCCGAACCAGCTTGACCTCGATCCCGCCATAGCGCTGGCTTCGGTCGCAAAGGCGGCTGCATAGCTTTCAAACCTCGCAGTTTTGACCGGTCGGTCACGCCCGGACGTGGTCACCTGACTTTCATTCAATTTTTTTCTTGAATATAAGTTGACAAGCCGCACCGCCGCGATCATATACATTCCAACTTCGAAATGTTTCAGGAGAGAGTCGTCGAAACCCGCCCCGAAAGTCGGAACAGGCTCCGCCGCTCGATCCCTTCTAGACTGGAGAAAACCATGACCACCGAAACCACAAACTTCAGCGTAAAGCCGGACGTCACCGCCTTCTTTGACCCGGCGACCAACACGATCAGCTATGTCGTCAAAGATCCCAACTCCGAGTCTTGCGCGGTTGTCGATTCGGTCATGGACATCGACTATTTCGCCGGTCGCATCACCTATGAGCACGCCGACGAGATCATCGCCTTCATCAAGGATCGCGGGCTCAAGCTCGAATGGATCATCGAAACCCACGTCCATGCCGACCACCTCTCGGCCGCGCCCTATATCCAAGATCAGCTCGGCGGCAAAATCGGCGTAGGCGAGAACATCAAGATCGTTCAGGACGTCTTCGGCAAGATCTTCAACGAAGGGACCGAGTTCCAGCGTGATGGCAGCCAGTTCGACCGCCTCTTCAAGGATGGCGACGAATACGAGATCGGCACCATGAAGGCCTATGCGATCCACACCCCCGGCCACACCCCGGCCTGTATGACCCATGTCATCGGCGATGCGGCATTCGTTGGCGACACGCTCTTCATGCCTGATGGCGGCTCGGCCCGTGCCGACTTTCCTGGCGGCGATGCCGGCACGCTCTATGACTCGATCCAAAAGGTTCTGGCCCTGCCCGACGAGACCCGCCTCTTCATGTGCCACGACTACGGCCCGAACGGCCGCGACATCGAATGGGAGACATCGGTTGCCGATGAAAAAGAGCACAACATCCATGTGGGCGCTGGCAAGACCCGCGAGGATTTCATCAAGTTCCGCACCGAGCGCGACGCCCAGCTCGCCGTGCCGAAGCTGATCATCCCGTCCCTGCAAGTGAATATGCGCGCCGGTGAGATCCCAACAGATGGCAGCGGCCGGCCGATGCTTAAGGTTCCGGTCAACGGCCTCTGAGGACGACGAAAAATGAAGACCTTGACTGCAAGCCTTTCGGTTGCTTCCCAGATCAGCCCCGCCGACGTGGCGGGGCTCGCGGAAGCGGGCTACCGGGCAATCATTTGTAACCGTCCAGATGGCGAAGCCGCCGATCAGCCAAGCTTTGCCGAGATTGCAGAAGCTGCGGCGGCTGCCGGAATTGTCTGCCACAACCTGCCGATCATCCCCGGTCAATTGAGCGACGCCGATGCGGAAGCCTTTGGTAGGCTTCTTGAAAAGGTGCAAGGCCCGGTTCTGGCCTTCTGCCGCACTGGCACCCGCTCGACAACGCTTTGGTGCCTGTCAAAGGCCGGTTCGGTGCCAACGGTCGAGATTCTCGGCACTGCCGCAAACGCGGGGTATGATCTTTCGTCCCTGACGGGCCGCATCGAGGCGCTTGCCGCGCAGCGGTAAAACAAGACAAACTCACACATCTGCGGCCCCTTTCCGGGGCCGCAGATGCCTTTACACGAGCAAATAACAAGGCCTCACCATGACGTTGCGCCCTCTCGCCCGCTACATCCCCGTTCTCGACTGGGGGCGCAGCTATAACGGAAATGCCCTTTCCAACGACCTGATCGCCGCCGTGATCGTCACAATCATGCTGGTGCCACAGTCGTTAGCCTATGCGCTTCTAGCGGGCCTGCCGCCTGAGGCAGGCATCTATGCCTCGATAGTGCCGATCATCCTCTACGCAATCTTCGGCACGAGCCGCGCCCTTGCCGTCGGCCCCGTGGCCGTTGTCTCGCTGATGACCGCCGCCGCCATCGGCAATGTGGCCGAGGCCGGCACCATGGGCTATGCCGCCGCCCTAACGCTGGCGTTCCTCTCGGGCGCGATGCTTTTGGCAATGGGGGTCTTGCGCCTCGGCTTCATCGCCAATTTCCTGTCGCACCCTGTGATCGCCGGTTTCATCACCGCCTCGGGCATCCTGATCGCCTCGAGCCAGATCGGACACATCCTTGGCGTCAAGACTTCAGGACACACCCTGCCCGAAATCCTCTGGTCGCTTTGGGAGGGTCTAGGCTCGACCAACTGGATCACCGTGATCATCGGCTTTTCGGCCACCGCCTTCCTTTTCTGGGTCCGTAAGGGGCTCAAGCCTCTCCTGCGCAAGAACGGCGTCGGGCCGCGTCTTGCCGATGTGCTGACAAAGGCAGGCCCCGTCGCAGCGGTGATTGTCACCACGCTTGCCGTCTGGGCCTTTGATCTTGCTGACAAAGGCATCAAGATCGTCGGCGACGTGCCGCAGAGCCTTCCGCCACTCACCATACCAGATTTCTCGCCGTCACTGGTGATGC
>Ga0181560_10004340_pt1 | contig 12894 bp, 15 predicted proteins | sample 011ome_20_FD_133751 | JGI IMG/M metagenome (GOLD analysis project Ga0181560, IMG submission 133751) | Coastal salt marsh microbial communities from the Groves Creek Marsh, Skidaway Island, Georgia - 011509CT metaG (megahit assembly) | ecosystem: Environmental > Aquatic > Marine > Intertidal...
CATCTGAGAGGATCTCGCCGTCCCAGAGGGCCTCGTCCTCGACACCTGTGATGACCGTGCCATCGATGACGAAGAGCGCCCGGTCCTTGGATGACCAGCCGCCCCCGGAGGGATCATTGCGCGCGCACTTCTTGGGGCGGGGCTCGCACTTGCGCCACTGGTAGTTGGCCACCACGGTGTTCGCCTGCGCCTTCTTGAGGACGATTCGTCCCTGCTCCGCCATGAAGGCGCCGTCGTTGCCGTAGACGGCAAGGCCCTCTCCGACCCATTCGCCCGTGAGATAGCGCACGGGGGAGTCGGAGGGTGCAGCTGACGCGGGCGCTGAGATGAGCGACAGCCCCAGCGCTGCGACGCTGGCGGTGGCGAGGGCGACCGTGACGGTGCGCTTCATGCGGACTCCCGAAGTATGGGTGCGGCAACGGTTGTGGGGCCCCGACGCTAATGGCGGCGGACCGTCATGCACCCCCGTGCTGCCACGGCATTTGCGCGTCCGCAGGAGGTCATGGGACAGCGTGCTAACTTGGCCGGGATGGGCCTCATGCGCACCCCCCGTCTGAGCCTGGCCCTGGCAGCGGGATCCCTCACACGTGCGGCCACCCGCGTGAGTGGACGGGCGGGGGACGGCGTGCACGCGCGTGGCGTCGCGATCATGAAGGTGGAGCCGCGGGCGATCCGCATCCTGGCCCAGGGCCGAAGCACCGTCATGGTCACGGGCACCAATGGCAAGACCACGGCGACGCACATGATCGCGCGAGCTCTGGGAGATGAGGTCGCTCACAATGCGACGGGTGCCAACATGCACTCGGGAGTCGTCGCAGCCCTGGCGGAGAGTCGAGCCCCCTGGGCAGCACTCGAGGTCGATGAACTCCATTTCCCCACGCTTGTCGCGCAGGTAAGGCCCCGTGTCGTCGTGCTGCTCAATGCCACGCGGGATCAGCTCGATCGCAGCCACGAGGTAGCGCGAGTCGCGACGGGGTGGGAGCGCGCTCTGCGCGGGAGTGCCGCGATGATCGTGGCGAATGCGGCCGATCCCCACGTCGTCGCGGCGACACCTGCGGATCGGGCGATCTGGTGCGATCCGGGTGCGCGGTGGCCCGACGATGCCCGCACCTGCCCGCGTTGCGGCCAGCTCATCGACTGGAGCCCGGAGACGTGGGCATGCATTTGCGGCTTCGCCATGCCCGAGGCCCACTATCGACTGGACGGCGACGACCTGATCGATCTGCAGGGGGAGCGTCACAACCTGTGCCTCGCCCTCCCGGGCCGGGTCAATCGAGGCAATGCCGTGATGGCCGTCGCGGCTGCTGCCGCCATGTGCGTTGATGTCGACACCGCGCTCGCACGGATGGCCCCGATGAGCGAGGCCTCGGGCCGCTTCGGGACCTACGACGTCGGCGGTCGCCCCGCGCGACTGATCCTTGCCAAGAACCCCGCGGGCATGGCGGAGGCCATGGACATCGTGGGCGATGCACCGCTCATCATCGGGATCAACGCTCGCGGGGTCGATGGTCGCGATACGTCATGGCTCTATGACGTCGACTTCGCCTCGCTGGCGGGACGCACGATCGGTGTCACAGGCGAACGACGCGACGACCTTGCCCTGCGCCTCCACCTGGCAGGCGCCACCCCGCTTGTCGATGCCGACCCTGCAGTCCTCGCGCCGCGTGTGCCGCCTGGTGACCTATGCCTTGTGGGCAACTACAGCAACTTCATGGCCTGGCGCAGGGGCGTGCCATGGCCCCGGTGATGTCGTCCGTGACCATCGTCAGTGTCTTCCCCGGGCTCTTGGGCACCTTCGGGGATGCCGGCAATGAGATCGCGCTGGCTCATCGCCTCCGCGCGCGGGATCTGCCCGTGCACATCGTGCGCGTGGCTCCGGGGGATCCGGTGCCGACGACCGGCGACATCTATCTGCTCGGCGGCGGGGAAGACCGCGCACAGGCGCTGGCCACCCGGCTCACCGGAGATGCCCTCGCCATCGCCGCCTACGCGGGCGCGAGCATTTTGGGGGTGTGTGCCGGCTTCCAAATGCTCGGTACGGCCTTCACGGACTCGGATGGGACGACGCACCCGGGCCTAGGACTCCTCGATGTCGTGACCGAGCCTTTGCCGCATCGCGCTGTCGGAGAGGTCGTCGCGGAGTGCGCGATCCCGGAGGTGGGCACGCTCGTGGGCTTCGAGAACCATCGGGGTGGCACACGGCTGGGTGCGGGCGTCCTTCCCTTGGCACACGTGACGCGCGGTGTTGGGAACGCTATGGATTGCGGCTCAGACGGTGCGTGGTCAGGCAGGATCATCGGCACCTACCTCCACGGTCCGGTAATCGCCCTCAATCCGGATCTGGCCGACTACCTGCTGAGCCTGGTCGTGGGTGAGTTGCCGCCCTTGGCCGACGACTTCGCACTGCGGGCGCGGGCTCTGCGGATTCCCTGACGTGTCGGCGTGCCCCCCGTGCTAGCACGGGACTTGACCCACTCATGTCGCTCACGCGATTCCAGGGCCTCTAGCGTGGCCTGACCCACGATCGGAGGATTCATGAAGATAAGAATCGCACTCGCCGGGCTTGCGACAGGTGCGCTCGCCCTTGGCCTGTTGGTGGCACCCGGTGCGGCCACGGCGGCGCCCGTTGCGCCGGCAGCGCAGCCCAGGGCAGAGAAGCCATCGGGTGAGGCGTTTGTGCGCATCGACAAGGGTGCGGCGAAGGCCACGGAGATTTCCAAGGGCAGCTACCGGATCGTCGTCCCGCGCGGCGCTGACATTGGATGGCTGGGCAACGTCACGGGCAAGGGCCCGCGGATCGGCGCCTACACGCCCAAGGCGCTTATCGCGGGCTGGTCGCGTCTGGGCAACGCCGACCCCAATCGGGCCACCGCCACGCTTACGTGGAACAACACGGGCGCAGATCGATCCATAGTCCGGGCCGTCACGTTCAAGGCGCCCAGGGTCGACTCGAAGGGCCAACTCGTCTTCGTCGCAAAGGTCGAGGGCAAGCTCCCCAAGAGCCTGAAGAACTTCTCGATCAACGTCTATCCCACGGAGCCGAGTCCGCGGTCGGATACGGACCCCCAGTACGGACCCCTCATCATCATCGCTGGGCTCGTCTACATGCAGGCTGTCTTGACCGGCGAGAACGCCGGACGCGTCGAGTGGTGGCCGATCACTGGCACACGCTCGGATGCATGCGGGACCGTTGACTTCGACGCCACCGGGGTTCACCCGATCGAGGACATCGTGTGCGCCGGGCTGATCATCAGCAGCCAACAGGTTGATGGGACCGAGAGCCAGGTTGACGTCACCGGCACTCAGGTCAACGGCGAGATGGCCTACGGCTACGTGGACGACGATGCATCTACGCAGGGGGCGAAGCCCCGACTCGGCATGCTGATCGCCCTTACGGCACAACTCCTGCTGTACGGCTGACGCCTGAGACTTCGGATAGACACTGTGGGGTGGGACGCAACGCGTCCCACCCCACAGTCATCTACGGGTCAGTGGTGACCGGCCCCTGTGGCACCTGCCGTAGGGGAGTCTCAGCCCTGGTCGAGTTTGACCTTGGCCTTGCGCCCGCGGATCGTGCAGTGGTTGAGCGCCTTGACGACCTTGCGGGCCTTCGCCTCCGGCACGTCGACGAGCGAGAAGAACTCCATGATCTTGACCGGGCCGACATCTCGGCCCTTCAGACCAGCCTCGCCGGTGACGGCACCGACGATGTCACTGGGAGTGACACCCGACTTGCGGCCGAGCGACACCCAGAGGCGTGCCTTGCCAGGAGCCGGTGAGGTCTGCTTGCTGGACGCGCCAGGACGGGACTTGCCGGGCTTGTCACCCTTGCCCCGCGCCGTGCCCTTGCTGTCCCCGTCGAGGGATGCCGAGAGCTCGCGATCGTCATCCTCGATGTCGCCGCCGTTGCCCTCATGGACGAGCGCGAACGCCGCAAGGAGCACGGCCTCGGGGTCTCGATCCTCGAGCAGCTCGCCCACGATGTCCTGGAAGGACTCCAGGCGCGCCTGCTGATCGGGGTCGTCCAGGAGATCCTCGATCGCCTCACGGCTGCGCTCCAGGCGCATGAGCCGCACGTCCGCAATGCTCGGCACCTTCTCGATGGGGATGCGCGTGTCGAGGAGCTTCTCGATCGCGGCGAGCATCCGACGCTCGCGCGGCTCCATGAGGCTCAGGGCCACGCCCTCGCGACCTGCACGCCCGACGCGTCCGATGCGGTGGACATAGACCTCCGGTGCGGAGGGCAGGTCGTAGTTGACGACGTGGGAGAGGTGGTCCACGTCGAGTCCGCGGGCGGCGACATCCGTGGCGACGAGCAGATCGATCGTCTTTGAGCGCAGGCGCCCCATGACCCTGTCGCGCTGGTCCTGCGTCAGTCCGCCGTGCAGAGCCTCGGCCTGGTATCCCCGGGCGACGAGTGCCTGCGCCAGCGTGTCGACCTCGCCGCGAGTGCGGCAAAAGATGATCGCCGCGGTCGGATCCTCCGCATCGAGGATGCGCATAACCGCCGCGGGCTTGTCGAAGCGCTTGACGACGTACGCCGCCTGACGCACGCGAGGCACCTCATCGGCACTCTTAGCGGGAGGCTCGATGGCCACTCGATGTGGCTTGCGGAGGTGCTTGCTCGCCAGCTTATCGATGCGCTTGGGCATCGTGGCGGAGAAGAGCACGGTCTGACGCGAGTCGGGGGTGAGGGCCAGGATTGTCTCGATGTCTTCAATGAACCCCATCTCGAGCATCTCGTCGGCCTCGTCGAGCACGACCGTGCGGATCTGGCCGAGCTTCAGCGCACCCCGGTTGCACAGATCGAGTGCGCGCCCGGGCGTGGCGATGACGACGTCGACGCCGCGCCGCAGGGCCTCGATCTGCTGACGTGCCGGTGCGCCGCCGTAGATGGCGACGAGCCGCACCCCGATGGACTTGCCGTAGCTCTGGAAGGCCTGCGACACCTGGAGTGCCAACTCACGGGTGGGCACGAGGACGAGGGCTGTGGGATCGCCAACGCGACGCTGCGGATCGAGGCGCTCCAGGATCGGCAGCGCGAACGCTGCCGTCTTGCCGGTGCCCGTCGCCGCCTGGCCGAGCATGTCGCCGCCGTCGATGAGCAGCGGGATCGCGGCCGACTGAATGGGTGTGGGCTCCTCATATCCCAAGGAGTTGAGCGTAGAGAGGAGGTCGCCCCTCAGTCCCAGGGATGTGAAGTCGAGGCCGGGGGTGTCCATGGGGCGGACGCTACCGTGCCGCGGGCACCGCGGAGATCCGCACTTCGTGGCGTTTACCCCGCTAGGCGGCCGCGGATTCGGGGATGCGCACCAGATGTCCGGACCGCGTTCGGGTGAGTACGCCAAGGCTGTCGATGCCGAGGGCCAGGGAGATGAGTCCTAGGGCGCGGATCCATCGGCGATCGATGTCGTGGATCATCGGCGATCCGAGCCGATGCGGGACGACGCCCATCCGGCGGACGGCATGGGAATCCCCGTCACGGAAGTCTGGATCCTCGCTGTATGCGTCATAGGGCTCGTAGGGATCCGCTTCGTCGACGGCGGCGTCGAGCTGGGCGATGACGTGTGCGAGGAGCCCCAGGCATGTTTCTTCCTCGGGTGCGGCAGGACCGTCGGGGATGACGATGATCACGGGATTGGGTGTGTCGGTGAGCTCAGCCACGACGATGACCGCGCCCTCACGCCGATCCTCGAGCGGGAGGTGGTCAGCGGCGAAGAGCAGCGGATCGCGCAGTGCTTCGGTGCGGAGCGCCGCTGCGGAGAGGTGGGACCACCGGCGGCGAAACGCACCGGGGTCGTCGAACGCGAGTCGTTTCATGCAGCGAGGATCGATGCGTCCGGCTGTGGACGGTGCGCGCACTCCACAGGTGATCCGTGCTAGCGAGTGCAAGACTCGTCCGGTGGGTGCCCGATCTATCGTGGATGAGCTCGCCCAGGTCGTGGAGCGCGGTGCCCCGGCTCAACGGCTCGAGGCGGAGCGTCTCGCCGCCATCCTCGCCACGGACGAGACCGACCCTGAGGCGCTCAATGCTGCACGACACCTCATCGATGCCTACCTCAACGATCCATATCTGGAGCGCGGCGAGGAGTAGCGCTGGGTCGATGTCCTGCCTACTCCGCAAGGAGGATGCGGGGGATGACTTCCTGCTGGATCGCTCCGAAGGGCAACTCCTCGGGTTCGAGGAGCGATTGCATGGTGGCGCCATCGTGGAGAGCCTCCACGGTGCGGACGAGCAGCTCGGTATCGAGGAGCAGGGAGAGACCCTTGGCCCGGGCCGCCGCGTCGATGGCCTGACGGAACCCTTCGCGGAACTCCCGGCGCACGCGGACGAAGTCATCACGCACCGCGCTCGAGCGCAGGGCATACAGGGTGAGCTCGGTACGCACGAGATGGCGACGTAGCGAATCCAGGTCCGCCAGGCGCTCCTGGATAGCCGCGACGATCGCACCCGGATCATCCGGGGGGTCCGCGAGGACGGTCTCGATCTCCGCGAGGGCACGCGCCCGATCGTCGGCGATCATGGCGAGGACGAGGTCGTCCCTGCTGGTGAAGTTGGAGTAGAAGGCTCCGCGCGTGAAGCCAGCCGCCTCGCAGATCGCCTCCACGCTCGCGCCGTGCACCCCCTGGTCGGCGATGACCTGCCGGGCGCCGTCCAGGAGCCGGGCCCGCGTGGCCTCGCGCCTCGCCGTGGTCGGGCGAATATCGCTCACGGGGTGACCGTAGCGCCGAGAAGGACCGTGACGCAGGCCACTCGATACAGGACCGGATCAAGATGCATAGCTGTATTCAATACATTAGTGTATTGAAAGTGCCGAGCGGTCGGGTTCCCCCCGAACCGGCCGCTCGGCCCCTAACAGGAGGACATGACATGGCCACCGCCACCGTGACCCGCCCCACCGCTCCCCGCACCCCCGCGACGACTACGGCACCTGCCGGCCCGGAGCGCACCACCTCGGAGAAGGCCGTTGCCGCCGTGGTCGTGGGTGTCGCCGGCGCCGCGACGGTCGGCGTCTTCGCCTGGGCCGTCTGGGTTGCCAGCCAGGTCAGCATCCCCGTCTGACCGAATTCGCGCCCAGCCTCCTAGGGTGAGTCCCTCACCTAAGGAGACTCATGCGCAAGCACCTTCTCGTCGCGTCCGCGACCGTCGCCCTTGCAGCTTCGATGGCCCTCGCGCATCCCGCTGCCTCGGCTGCACCGCGCGCGTGGGACCTCGTCGTCCTCCAGGATGCCCCGCTCATCGTCGACAGTGTCGTCATCGATGGCGAGCTCCAGGAGCGGACCTTCGAGGCGGTGTTGCGCGACAAGGATGGCCGCAAGATCGGGATGCTCTACGGCTCCCATCGTGACTTCGACGCCAAGGACCGACCAGGCCTGGATGTCCGCTATCGCACCCTTGTCTTCGAGTTCGCCGACGGCCAGATCGTCGCCCAGGGCGTGAGCAAGTACAAGACCAAGGGCCCCTTCCTCAGCCCCGGCAAGCGCACCACGATCGCCATCACGGGCGGCACGGGCGCCTACAGCGGCGTCAAGGGTGAGGTCAAGACGGTGCACCTGGGCAAGGGCGAGCATCGTCAGATGCTCGACTTCGTCGACTGATCGATCACCCGCTCGCGGGCGTCAGTCCAGCGCGCCGATGACGTTCTGATCCCAGTCGATGAGGGATCCCGTCACCACGCCTGACCGCTCCGACAGCAGGAAGACGATGAAGTCGGCGATCTCGTCCGGCTGACCCAGCTTGCCCATGGGCATGCCCGCGGCAGCCTCGTCGTACCAGCCGTCGGTAGCCCCGTGGGCTCGACGCTGGACGGCATCCTCGCCCTCGGTGATCGTCCAGCCGATGTTGAGCCCGTTGATCCTGATCCGGTCGAAACGATGCGCGTGCGCTGCGTTCTTGGTGACGTGAGCGAGGCCGCCCTTGCTCGCGACGTACGCCGCCAGGATCGTCTGGCCGACGTGCATCGAGGTCGACAGGATGTTGACGATGCTCCCGGGAGCGCCGCGGTCAAGCATGTCCTTGACTGCCGCCTGCATCGTGAAGAACGGCGCCCGCAGGTTGACGGCGACATGCCAGTCGAAGAACTCCGGTGTCGTCTCGAGCAGGGTGCCGCGGTCGACCACCGCCGCTGCATTCACCAGGCAGTCGATGCGCCCGAACTCCTGGACAGTCCGCTCCACCGACGCGATCGCCTGCTGTACGTCGGCCACGTCCACCTGGAGGTAGCGGGCCTGAGCACCCGCGGCCCGGATCCGCTCGAGTGTGCCCTCGGCGGACTCGGGCCGGCGCCCGGTGATCACGACACCACTCGCCCCGGCCTGCGCTGCGGCGACCGCAGTGGCAGCACCCACTCCCGTCGTGCCTCCGCTCACGAGGACGATGCGGTCGTCGAGGAGCCTGGCGAAGCCCACGTCAGGCCTTTTCCGCCGCGTCGACCGTCTCCCCGGGCGGGGGCTCGACGTGACCGCACGTGATGCACACGCGACGCTCACCGTCGGCGCGGTAGAGGTGACCCAGTGCAGAGCACCCGGGGTTGCCTTCGAGTGTCACAGACATGGATTCATCCTGGCATGCCGCGCCTGTGCGGGCAGGGTCTGCGCCTACGCTTCCGCCATGCATAGTTCCTCGCGTGCTCGCTTCGCTGCGACATTGCTCGGCGCTCTGCTCGCCCTTGCCGCGGCACCCGCGGTGAACGCCGCCGTGGTCCCCGTCGACCCGGGCCCCACGGCAGCCGGCCGTCCCATCGTGGGTACGACGCAGAATCTCCCGCCGATGACGGTCACGGGCAACTACTTCGCCGGACCGCAGAATGCGGCTGCGATCGAGGCCTACTACGAGTCGGGCAACGCGCAGAAGGATCAGCAGGACGTGGCCAAGGCTGCGCGCACCTGGATCTACGACTGGGTGGACGCTCGTTGCGGAGGCTCACCGGAAGCATGCGATGCCACCGTGGTCTTCGACATCGACGAGACCCTGCTGAGCAACTACGCCTTCTACAAGGGCACGGGATTCACCTTCGATCAGGACGGCTGGAATACCTTCACGGAGAGCTGCAAGAACTCAGCCATCGGTCCCGTGCGCACGCTCTACCGCCAACTTGTCCGTGACGGCTTCGCGGTCGTCCTGCTCACGGGACGCTCGGACTCGGAGCGGAAGGCGACGGCGGAGTGCCTGAGGGAGCGGGGTATGACCGGCTGGCACGCACTCATCCTGCGGACCCAGGCTGAGGCCTCGCTGTCCGCCGACGACTACAAGTCGCAGCGCCGAGCGGATCTCCAGCGCGAGGGGCACCGCATCGTGGCGAGCATCGGCGATCAGGTGAGCGACATGTCCCGGGGGCATCTCAAGAGGGGCTTCCTCCTGCCCAACCTCATGTACTTCATCCCCTAGTTCACGCGGTGGGGAGGGGCAGCGTCGCGGGCACCCCGGGCTTGTCGACGCCGAGGGCGCGAAGGTCGTGGGTGTCGGTGGTCCAGCCGTCATAGCTGCGGACGTAGAGGATGAGGTTGTCGTGATCGCGGACGACCGACCACTGGGTGTAGTCCCCTGCGGCAACGACGTGGCGCGGCACGCTCACGAGATCGAGGCTATGGAATGCCTGGTTCACGGCGGCGCGCGCATCGCTCGCCGAGGTGGTGACCTCGCTGAGCACGACGGCGCGCACGAAGCGTGATGGCGGGGTCACATCACCGGGCATGCCGAGGAGTCCTGTGCCATTGCCGGTCGGGGCGATCGTGAGACCCATCAGGGTGACCGGGTCAGCGTTGACGTTGCTCAGCCCCACGTAGTTGCGCAGATTGGTGATGTGCCAGTCGAAGGTGGGTGAGTTGGTGAGTACGCCGAGGGGATTGTCGTGGATGTGGGCGATGCCATCGAGGAACTCCACCACGATGTCACCGCCGTGCGCATCGTGAATGGCGAGGTGCTCCGTGGGCGACCAGCCCATGAGTGGCTCCAGGGCCGGTGGGACGGGGCGCTCCTGCGGCCACATGTCCTTGACCGGGGCATTCCACACCTGGACGGAGGCAAGCGCCTTGCGCACATCCTCCACGTTCGAGCACGTCCCGAGCAGCCATCCGGCGAGGTCGACGAAGTCCATCGCGGGCGCGGTGCCGCTCGTGGGCGGCGTGGTCGGCATCGAGGTCTCCGCGAGCCACAGCGTCCCGACGGACAGGCCAGCCTCGTTGAGCCCGTCGGCGTACTTGTCCGGGAATCCGAAAGCATCGAGTGCGACGAAGCCGAGCGCATTCGTCCACGTCACCGCCTCGACGGAGGTGCCGGTCGGGAGGGCACTCCACTGCTGACCGCGCGGGACGACACGGACCTGGGAGTCGATCTCCACAGCGAAGTCCAGGGTGCGGGCCGACACGTGCATGCCGGGGAGGCGTACGAGACGTAGATCAGTGCACACGGGACCTCCCTGGCGAATGCCCCCATGCTGTCACGCGCGCAGGTCGTCGTTCGCCCACCGGGGTGAGCCATGTCCTAGCCTCGGGGTGACCAAGGAGGCTCCATGGCTCGGCGCGCTGCCGTCATCGTCTCGGGCGGTGGATCGACAAGTCCGTTCACGACTCCCCGTGCGGGGTGTGCCCAGGGCCAGGCGGCCGGCGGCACGGACACGGCACTGCGCGCGGCGTTACTCGAGGCCGGGATTGAGACGTACACGGCGCCGGTCACCGTAGGGGGAGGCCCAGCGGAGGTCGACTCCGGTTGGGCCGGGTTCGCGGACCCCCCTGCGGTCCTGCCGTCGGAGATGACGGTGGATTCCGTCGGGGAGATCGAGGGATCGGCCGCACGTCTGGCCCGCTTCCTGCACTACCTGCACGATGAGCATGGGGTGCAGGAGTTCGACATCGTCGCCCACTCGCTCGGTGCGGTGATCGCGCGATCCGCGCACATGCAGTTGCGTGGCGCGCAGGCGCGATGCGCCGTCGTCTCGCTGACGTCCGTGGGCACGCCGTGGTTGGGGAGCTTCGTGCGCCATTTCGATCGCGAGTCGATGCCCATGCCCGAGCCGGCGGCGTCCTATGCGGCGTCCCTGATGGGCCACATGCGCCAGGGGGGTCGACTCGTGGCCGACGCCGATGCGCCGCCGACCTGGTCCGCGGGCAAGGAGCACGGTCTCGACGGTCTCGTGCTCACCCGAGTCGCGGGCACCCACTTCCGTGGGCACGGCGAGCCCTACCCCCATGACGGCATGGCGAGTCGCACGAGTGCCTTTGCCGAGGGTGCTGATCCGAAGGTGTTCCCCGACGCCACATGCCACGAGGTCGACGGCGTCCACAGCATCTACTTCGCTCGCGTGATGGACCTGTCGTGGGAGCGCAGCATCACCTGGGACCCGCGCGTCATGGAGCTCGTCGTCGCGGCCATCACCGGGGCTTAGACCGTGTGCGGCGCCCTGTCGGGGAAGGTGCCCACCCGGGAGATGTCGTACCCGCGCGGGTAGGTGCGCAGTCTCATGCGGTCGAGGGGCGACACGTAGTCGCGGCGCGCGGGCATCCACGCGAGGACATGCCTGCGGATGCGCAGCGCAGCCTCCACTCCGGCACTGACCAGCGCCGGGGGGTCGTCGTAGTGCAGGGCACGCCGCAGATGCGGGTCGAGCATGGACAGTCCCGCCCAGCGGACGATGGACCGCACGGGCGCCGGGTACCACGAGTCCACGAGATCGAAGGTGGCGTCCGAGACTGCACGTCCCCCGGCGGAGAAGTCGAAGTGGGTCTCCTCGTAGGAGTCCAGATAGTCCGCGAAGCCTTGATAGTCCTCGGGGATATCCGCGATGCCCATGAGCTCGCCCATCCGCTGCCAGTAGCGGACCATGGACGTGACCTCCGGAGCGGTGAGTGCGCGGTAGCCGTGCCGGTCGATCCATCGACGTGCCATGACGACGAATGTCGTGAGGACGTAGAGCATCTGATCATTCGGGATGTCGTAGGCACCGTGCATGCGATTCACACGCCGAATCGCGGTGGGATCCTCGGTCTCACCACCGATGTAGTTGCCCGCCTCGACGAGCACGATGGCGGTGTCGTCGTAGCGCTTCTCGGTGCGCTGGGTGAACTCTCCCGTCCGCGCGAGGAGTTCACCGATGCCCGGTACGGCGTAGGTCCGCACGAGTGCAATCTCGGTGGCACGCCGACTGTCCCAGGGGAATTCGTGACCCGTCGTGATGCCGTAGATCTCGGCCCAGTCGACGTCGGGATCCCGCTGCTCGATCTGCCGCACCCAGTGGTCGCGTCGCAAAGGTGCGCGCAGGCGTGGCCATCGCATGCGGACATTGTCCTCTCACGGATACGCGCGGAGACCGTCGGCCTCGAGACGCTCCCGGAGCTCGCGCTTGAGCACCTTGCCCGCGGCATTGCGGGGCAGCGACTCGACCACCACGACCCGGCGGGGGCACTTGAAGCCGGCGAGACACTCCCGTGCGTAGGAGATGAGTTCGTCGCCATCCACATGGGCCGCGGGGGCGGCGACAACGACCGCGACAACGGACTCGCCCATCATCGGGTCGGGGAGCCCGATGACCGCGACCTCCGCCACCGCCGGGTGGGATGCGAGGACCGTCTCGACCTCGAGGCCGTAGACATTCTCGCCGCCGGTGATGATGACGTCCTTGAGACGACCGTCGATGAAGATGAAGCCGTCGTCATCGACGTATCCGATATCCCCGGTGCGCACCCAGCCGTCGTCTGTGATCGTCTCGGCAGTCGCCTCGGGTTGATCGAGGTAGCCGACCATGCGCTTGGGCGTACTGAACCACAGTTCACCGGACGCACCCCGCGGGACATCGGCCCGTGTGCTCGGATCGACGATGCGCACCTGCGTGCCCTCGATCACCTGCCCCGCCGACCGGAGTCTCTCGGGTCGCGTGGTGTCGCGGTGTGCGGCATTCG
>Ga0181560_10004342_pt1 | contig 12890 bp, 7 predicted proteins | sample 011ome_20_FD_133751 | JGI IMG/M metagenome (GOLD analysis project Ga0181560, IMG submission 133751) | Coastal salt marsh microbial communities from the Groves Creek Marsh, Skidaway Island, Georgia - 011509CT metaG (megahit assembly) | ecosystem: Environmental > Aquatic > Marine > Intertidal zone...
CCAAGGGAGCGCCGCGTACCAAGATTTGCCATTGACACCCTAAAAGTTCACGCAAAAAACCGATGCGATGGATAATCTTTTCGATTTTCGCGGCCGAGGGTGTCTCCTCATACAAAACTGTTACCGTGTTGTTGTTGTTGTTGTTGTTGCGCGCGCGCGGACAAACTTTGCAGACACACGCACACGCGCTCATTTATTTGTCTTGTTGCTTTTCGTAGCACAGATACCACAAACCCTCGAAGAAAGGTTTTTTTTGTACTCTTCTCTCGTAAGAAGTCGCAAGGGAAAGAATTATTATCACAGACACGTACGTCGTCGATATCACGAAAGAAAGATAATGATGATAATGATGAGTTTTACAAACACCACCTCCACATCCGCGTCGTCTTCCTCGCAACTCGCGTCTTCCCAGAGGATCACCATGAGAGGCGGACAAGCGAGCAATAACTTGGTAAAGATGAGAGCGCAGCACGCGTTCGCGAGAGAGAACAGACGACACGCGTCTTCTCTCGTCGTTTGCGCTGGCACCGGAAAGTTCGTCGTCGGAGGAAACTGGAAATGCAACGGAACGAAAGACTCCATCGATAAATTATGCGCGAGTTTGAACAGTGGGAAAATCACGGCCGACGTAGAAGTCATTTGCGCGCCGCCGATGGTATACATAGACAGAGTTCAATCGAAATTGAAGGCCCCGTATCAAATTGCAGCGCAAAACTGCTGGGTTAGCAAAGGTGGTGCTTTCACTGGAGAAGTCTCTGCGGAGATGTTGAAAGACGCGAACATTCCGTGGGTCATTTTGGGACACTCGGAGAGAAGATCTTTGTGCGGTGAAACGAACGAATTTGTCGGCTTGAAGACTAAATATGCGTTAGATACTGGAGTGAAGGTGGTGGCGTGCATAGGCGAATCGTTAGCGCAAAGAGAGGCGGGTGACACCTTGAACGTGTGCTTCGCGCAACTCAAAGCCATTGTCGATTGCGTGACTGAAAAGGACTGGGAGAACATCATCATCGCTTACGAACCAGTCTGGGCTATCGGGACTGGTAAAGTTGCTACTCCGGACCAAGCGCAAGAAGTGCACGCCGGTGTTCGTAAGTGGATGAGTGAAAACGTCTCCCCGGATGTGGCCTCCAAGGTGAGAATCCAATACGGCGGAAGCGTGAACGCTGGCAACTGCGATGAGTTGGCGACGAAGCCGGACATCGACGGATTTCTTGTCGGCGGCGCCTCTTTGGACGGCGAAGCGTTCGTCAAGATTTGCAACTCTGCAGCGCATTCTAAATAAATGCGAAAGAAAGAAACACAATGAAAAGGAACACACATAAACGCCGCGAGAACATCAAATGATAATATTAAACAAACCAAAAAGAGAACAACATGAACACAAGACGAAGAGAAAGACGAGATTGTAATTTTTAACCGACGATAATACTTTATTATCCGAATAAATCACAAAAACAATAAATTCAAACGCACACACATCACACAGCTAAAAAGGCAAACTATATATTTTATACTCCTGCGCAAGGCGCGGTGCGCGAGAGTGAAAAAAAATTCTCATCACAATCCCAAACATTTTTTGAGCTCGTCCATGTTCTCCTTCGATCCAAGGTGGATGGCGCCTCGCTCATGAATGGACTCAACTGCGCTATCTAATGTATTCGACCCGGTGTCTGAGATAGAAAGTCCTCCCGCTACTTCAATCACAAGGGCCATTGGAAAACATTCATACAACATCCTCAGTTTACCGAGGGGATAGTGAAATGAACCTCCGGCGAGTAAAGTTCGATGCACGTCAGCTACCATAGATCCAACGTAGCGAGCCGTCATAGACGACGAATCTTTACAATTGCGAATGTATTTTTTCATACCTTCTGAAAATTTGTGCTCATACCCTTCGTTTATGCTATATATCTTCCCTCGTTGAGGAATCAATATATTTGCCCGCGTTTTCACGTACGTGTTGGAAGAAGGGTCAAGCGTCCATCCAACAACTCTCGTATTATTCCTCGTTGCAATCACTAAGTCTGTGCTACTACCGTACACGCAATATCCCGCGCACATGACATTGCGTCCAGTTTGCGGCTTTAAAACTTCTTCGATTGGATTTCTAGTATCCCCTTCGCCGGTAGTTTTATATTCAAACACGCTAAAAATGGACCCGACGGAAACGCCGTAAGCTACGTTCGAAGACCCATCTAAAGGATCAAACGCGACTATATATTTCTTTTCTTCTCCTAATTCTTGCCCTCCTCGTTTTTTATCCGATGAAGACGAAGGTGAGAGTTCTTTTCGTTCTCCTTCTCCTCTCAAGTCGATGTACTCTTCCACTTCCTCGGAAATCAAACCAACGCACGCGTTCGATTCTTTACACGCTTTCACAAACACATCGTGTGAATATATATCTAATTTCATCTGCTCTTCGCCTTGGACGTTCGTACTCTCGGCGCGTCCGCTTAAATTTCCGGTCCCATCTTTCGAGTCATCGATCGCTTGTACTCGAATAGCGTCTGAAATTTCCGTGCACGCGGAGGCGATTTTCGCCATCAATCGAATCAACGCAGGGTCGGAAAACTCCTCCTCCAAACTACTCGCTTTAAACATTTTTTTTCTCTTTGCTTGGGTGTTTTCTTCTTATTATTATTATTTTATTAGTAGTAGTAGTAGTATTAGCGGACTATTATTAGGGACTACTGTTAGCGCGCGATGAGATCACGCGGTTGCGCTTCGAGCTGAGTCCGCGTGTTGTTGTTGTTGTTGTTGTTGTTATGTGTCAAGCTACAGACACGCGCGAATGTTATGTATATAACTTTGAAGCAAATTCGTGAGGCTTTTTTGTGCGCGCGCGTTTGCCTGTGAAAAAAAAGGAGAAGCCCGCCACCACACGCGTTTTGCGAGAAAAAAAAACACGTGGAGGCCAGAACAAAAAGAAGGGAGGGAGGGACAAAAGCGAGAGATTTTATTTCTTTTCTCCCCTTTTCACGCGTTTGTTTGGCAGGGTCCCTTTCTTTTTTCGCGAATACAAAAGAAACACAGCGACGCGACAGAAAAAACAAAGCACACGAAAGCGTATCAACACATACAGAAGTAGTAGAATCGAGATGTCAGCGATGGGTTCTTCTGTTTGCGCGAACCAAACTTCGACCGGGTCGTTTGGAACGCGGAGATCGTCGAACGCGCGTCGATCGTCGCGACCGCTCCTCGTCTCGAGGAGAAGACCGGAATCGTCGTCGTCGTCGTCGTCGTCGTCGTCGTCGTCGTCTTTCAGCAGTGAAAGAAGGAAGGACGAAGGAAGAAGAACTTCTGCGTCGTCGTCGTCGTCGTTAACGCGACAACAATGGATGGGAACGACGACGAGAAGCAATTTCTCTTCCAGCGCGTTCGTCGTTTCCTCGAGGAGGTTCATCGCGTCTACTCGCAAAGCGCCGAAACATCTGTTCAAGAACAAAAACGTGTTTTGCGGCAGCGCACCCGGCGGAGGAGGTGGAATCGGCGGAGAATTATCAGATACAAATAACAACAATAACAAGACGATCGGCAACGGCGAAGAGGGCAAAAAGAGATGGAAGTCAATCACTTCGGCGTTAGCATCGACGTTAGGCGAAGACAGAGTGGAAGGGGAAGTGATCCCACTTTTGGAGAGACCTTTGCCACCGCACGAAGAGATCCACCGAGGAACGCTCAAGAATGGGTTGAAATATGTCATTTTGCCAAACAAAACGCCGGCGAGACGATTCGAGGCGCACCTTGAAATGCACGTCGGATCCGTGGACGAACGAGAAGACGAACAAGGTTTGGCGCACTTGGTCGAGCACGTGACTTTTCTCGGTTCTCGTAAACGCGATCAGTACTTAGGAAGCGGTACCAGAGGTAACGCGTACACAGATTTTCATCACACGGTGTTTCACATACACGCGCCGACGGTAAACAAGGACGGCGTGTACATGCTGAACAACGTGTTGGATATTCTCTACGATGTCGCTTTTAACCCAGCGTTGTTACAAACCAGAATTCAAAAGGAAAAGAAAGCAGTTTTAGCTGAAGCGCAGATGATGAACACGATTGAGTATCGCGTTGATTGTCAGTTGTTGCAGCACTTGCACTGGGACAACGCCTTGGGTGTTCGATTTCCAATCGGTAAGCTTGATCAAGTGCCTCTGTGGGAAGACGAAAAGATTCGCGATTTTCACGCTCGATGGTATTTTCCTTCGAACGCTACTTTGTACGTCGTGGGAGAGTTTGATGCGACTACGGAACAAGTTGAGAAAATGATTGAAGACGCGTTCAACGAGGCAGCGCCGAGTCCGTGGGCAATGCAAGCAGAATCTCCTTTAGCCCGCCACGCAGTTAGGCCACCTGTTAAACACGCCTACGGCGTACCTCTCGCAGAGCGTAAAGAAATTGAGGCACAGCTCCACCGCATGATGGAACAGAAAATCGAAGATCCGTACCAACCTTTCGTTGCGAATGAAGGTAAACCGCAGATGTTTCAACACGAACACTTGACACATGCGTCGTTCAACATTTTCTCAAAACTTCCAATCGTTCCGATGGAAAAGTTGGGAGACTTGCACAGAACAGTTTTACAAAGAATCGCTTTGCTCGTGTTGCAATCTCGAATCCAGTCCAGGTACTCAGAGACAAACGCCGATTACAAACGGGTTGAACTCGATCACTCGGACTCTGCGCGAGAAGGATGTACGGTGACGACCGTGACGGTGACGTGCGAACCAAGAGAATGGGAGTTCGCGCTCCAAGTTGCAGTTGAAGAGGCGCGACGATTACAAAAATGCGGTTTAACTCAAGGCGAACTTTCGAGATTTAAAGCTGCCATGATGAGAGACTCGGAACAACTCGCACAACAAGCTGGCTGCGTTCCGTCTTTGGAAAATCTCGACTTTGTCATGGAACACGACGCTCTCGGTCACGTTGTCATGGATCAAGTCGAAGGACACGAGAGCTTGCTTTTGTTGGACGAATATATCACGTTGGAAAGCGTTAACGAGGCAGCTGCGGAACTTTTGGGATTCATCGCGGAGTACGGATGCGACAGCGAAACTCGGGATCCTCGATCGGGCTTGACGACTGCGATTGTAGCGTGCGTTCCAACTACGACTACCGACGTGGAGACCGATCAAGAAGTTCGATTTGACATCACTTCCGAGGACGTGATGCGAGTATTGTCCGCCGACTACGGTGAAATCGAACCCATGGAGGATGTGGATGTACCGGATAGTTTAATTCCGGACGCCGAGTTAGAAGCCATGATCCAAGAAAGAAAACCAGTGATAGAGACCGCAACGTTCGACGAAACTACCGGAGTTTACCAAAGACGCTTGAGTAACAACGTTCGCGTGAATTACAAACAGCTCGATGCGGAACCAGGAAGTGGATTCTTGCGATTAGTCGTTCCTGGAGGTCGATCGCATGAACCGTTGGATGCCGGTTCTGATGGTATTGGATCCGCGGCGGTTGGTTTACGAACGTTACAAGAAGCCGGTACGGTTGGCGGTTGGGACCGAAAGCAAATCGAGTTGTTAACTATGCAAAATCTGTTGGTATTTGACGTCGAACCTGAAATGGAATACCTCTATTTAGATGCGGCGTTTGCTGTCGATGGTGGGTTGCGAACTATTTTGGAAATCATTCATCTTTTAATTGAAAAACCAAACTGGGAAGAAACCGCGTTGGAGAGGGTGAAAGATATCTACAGAATGTTTGAACTCAACACGACGAAAAATTTGGAATTGACGACGCACGATGCAATCAACAAAGCAATGTACGGTGACCGGCGATTCATGGATCCCTCTCGAGCAGAGTTAGCTGCGTTGACGATAGATGGCGTCGCGAAAGCAGTCGAAACGCAATTCAGCAATGGTCCGATTGAGGTGAACATTGTTGGTGATTTGATTCCAGAGGAAGTCGACGCGTTGATCACGCAAGTATTAGGCACGATTTCTAAAACGAAAGAGAACAAGAACGTACCAGTTATGGCGGCTCCGATTCCACTGAGTTTGAAGAAGGTATCTAAAGACGATCCGGTACGCGAACAACGACAATGGCTTCGTGATTCCGACGATAGAGCGTGCGCAGTCATGGCTGGTCCCGGGCCTTCCATGTGGGCGCCCATGCGCATCCCAGAGAGAGATTCCACACAAGTGGAGGAAGAGGGTGGTTTTGCTTTTATCGACGATAATGATCCGGTAAACGTGTTAGCTCAAGCGAATGGGAACCCGTACGCTCTGCAAAGCGCGCGAAGGAAGAATCCTTTGGCGACGTACATAGCAGGTATGCTACTTTCTGAAGTAGTCGGTGGGCGGCTCTTTACTACGGTGAGAGACGCTTTGGGCTTGACTTACGATTGCAACTTTACGTTATCGTTCGGATTGCAAAATTCAGACGCCACTACTTATAGATTATTAGTCACTTCCACGCCAGCAAAGATCGATGAAGCATTAGCCGCAGGCATTCGCGTCTTGCGCGGATTCCAGCATCAAAGAGTTTCGCAACGCGAATTGGATCGCGCGAGAAATACGCTCTTGGCTCGACACGAAACCGATTTGAAATCGAACCATTACTGGGCAGATTTGATGCAATGCTCCTCTTTAGAAAACTTGGCAGAACACAAAACAATCGATTGCATCACAGATTTACCTCTGATGTACGAGGCGTGCACGGTTGACGATTTGCACGAGGTGTACGATTGCTTAGGCCTCGGAGAAGGAGAAATTTTCACCGCCATCACGGTTGCCGGCGAAAACGAATCCGTCGCCGAAAAGAGAAGTGAAGTCCAGCAAGATAGCTTTGCGTCAACATCATCAAACAGCGCCTTCAAAAGCATCGGTGAAGATGTCATGGCTGCGGCTGCGGCCAAACTTGGCGTCGCTCTCGGTGGTGGCGTGAACATCGCCGAAGCGTTGAGTAAGCTGAAAATGGAAAATCAAGAAGAACATTAAAAGAAAATATGCAAAAACAAGCAGCGCTGCAATTTGAACGCATACATATGATGCACAAAATCTTAATAACAATGTAGTAGTAAAAAAGAGTATTATAAAATTACAATTGTGTGTGTGTGCGCGTGTTTTTCTGTATGTGCACGTAAACTCGCTTTCTCTCTAGTTCTCTTTCGCCGCGTCGCTCGAACCCCCGGCCGACGGCTTCGTACTCTTCACCTTGGAAAGTAATCTGTTCACCGCTTCCGGACCATCTTTTTGCACGAACGATTGCAATTCCTTCAATTGCGGACCGAGTTCTTTACGCACGGCTTGGAAATCACCCTTCATGATCAAATCGCCAGTCTTGTCGATGGATGGGCTCAACTTTCTAAATATCGGAGCGATGCCGCTCTTGTACAAGGTCACCGCGCCTTTGAAACGCGGAGAGATCAAGTAGTAAATCAAACATAACTTTACAAATCTGTATTTCGGGATCCTGTCGTTTTATCGCGTAATCAAGTCAAAAAGAAGTATTATTAAGTCAGCGATGCATATTTTACGACACGCTTTGGACGACGGCGACGAGAAGAACCGAGAGCGTCCTTCTTCTTTTCTTTTCGCGAGAAAGAAGAGAGAGAGAGATTGAGAGGGAAAGGCAACTTTTTCTCTCTCGGTTCCCCTCTGCCAAAATATAATTTTCAAAACAAAATTGGACCCTCTCCCTCTCTCGTTCGTGCCGCGATGGATGGATGCATCGCAAACGCGCGCGAAAGAGAGCGATTAGTTTAATCTCGTTCAGAGCGAATGCAAAAGTATACGTGCGCAGCGTCGACGACGACGACGACGATGACGACGACAGCAGCAACGGCGGCAGCAGCAGAGAGAAAAAAAAAAACTTTTCTACTCACAAGTAGACGAATCCCAAAGACTCTCCCATCAAGACGGAGATGTAGACAATCCAATACGTCAACCATAAGGTGTCGTCGTCCGGTCTTTTACGTTCGATGGCTTTCATCGAAGCGTACATCGGATACACCACCGCGGCGTAGAATGAAACTAACGTGAACAGAAAGTTGATCATTATTAGTTTATATATATATGTGTGTGTTTAAATGAAGAAGAAGGGGAGGCGAGGTGATTATTTCTGAGAGATCTACGAGTACTGCGCTTCATTTCGTTTTGGTCAAGTCGCTCTCCACCTCTTCTTGGACTTAAAGAGAGAGACTTTTGGGGCAGAAGGACTCCTCTCTTCCCTCCGTAAAAAGCCCCCAACAGCCCAAACCTCCTTTTTTTTTGGCAAAAAAAGGAAAACACAAAAAAAAAATTTTCTTCTTCATTCGATTCTCGCTCTGCACCAGCGCGGATCGTTTCAAAACAAACACAAAACACACACACAAACGAGAAGAAGAAAGAGAGAAAGAGAAGGGATAAAAGCGCGGCGACGACGACGACGACGAAAACAACGCGCAGATAGATACACAGAGCGAAAATATGTCTGGATTAGCGTGTCTGAAAAAGTCACAAACTGAAGACGAAGACGCGCAAGAGTTGAAATTAGGACCCGATTTTAGCGACGCGCAGTGCTTGTCGATATCAGAAGTGAGACTCGTGATGGAAGCGATGATATACGATTACAACAACAGAAACGAAGACGCGTCGTCGACAAACACGCAGGTGTTTGAAAAGACGCTCAAGTACGTGCAAAGATTCGGAGGGAACGTTAGTCAAGAAGCCGTGCAATTGATTCGAGACATGTTGACGAAACAAAACGGGTTACACACGTTCGAAGCGGCGGTGGTGTCGAACTTGCGCCCGGTGGATTACGACGAGGCCAAGACGTTGGTGCCGTCCTTGGAAGCGGAAGGGAGAGCGAGCGAGGAGCAAATTCAGAGAATGCTCGATGAAATGGCAAACGTTAGACGTTTTGAATAATACTTTAATATATATACTACTACACACCTAGAACGGACGAGCACGAACGACGAGGAAGACGACAACTTTTTGTTTTCTTCGAACGTTTTTACGCTGCAGTACAGCAGAGTGATACCGCGTACACATTCACACGCACCTCGCGAGGACAAACCGTCCCTGATTCTATATATATATATATATACATAAGAATCTCCCTCGCTCGATTTAAAATAATAACAACGCAAGCGGTTTATTTTGCTCCTTTTTTCTTCCTTTGTTTCATTTTCGCGACCGATAAAAAAAAAGAAATCGCGACGAGATCTCTTCTTTTCTCACTTTTCTAAACGCGCTTCATTCTTTCCTGCGGTCATCCACCTCGCTGGAAATAGACGAAGATAAAGCGATAAAAACTAACGATCATCTCACCTCGGGCGTGATATCCTCTCTCCTCGATACATATATACGCATAAATAAATGACGCGACCGGAGGATTTAGCTTCGGCACAAAACTCTTTCAAAGAGTTCAAAAAAGCATTCGAGAAAGCGACGACGACTTCATCTAACGATGACGGTGGTAGCGCTCTACAAACCGCGTTTAACTTGTTGGAAAACTTGAAAGTTGCCTTGACGCACCTCACCGCGTTGCCTCCTCTGTTCGAGCAGACGAAGAGTAAGAAAGAAGAGTTGTTATTAGCTCGGGAACTTTTGGAGATGTCGGTTATTTTGTGTGCTCGAAAGGACGACGAGGTGTCGTTCGAGAGGAATTTCGCGCAACTCAGATCGTATTACGAAGACGTCCGAGAGGAGCTTCCGCCGTCGAAAAACGAACCAATCTGTTGGGGATTAAACTTGTTGAGATTGTTGATGCAAAACAGAATCGGATCTTTCCATGCGGAGTTAGAGTTGACCAGTTCGGAGCTACTCGCTAACGCGTGCGTAAAGTATTCCATTGAGTTAGAGCAAAGGTTGATGGACGGGGCGTACAATAAAATCGTGGAGGAATCAGTGAACGGGGAAATTCCTGACGAGAGCTTTAAGCCGTTCGCAAACAGAATGTCCAAAACGGCGAGGGATGAGATTGTAAACTGCATCGAAAAGAGCGCCTCGGAAATTTCGTTGAAAAATTTAGCGAGGCTTCTCATTTTAGACCACGATAAGAACGAGGCGATGAAATACGCGATGGAGAGAGGATGGATGCTCGATGATGGAGCCATAGAGGAAACTTTCGTGTTTTCAGACGAACAGACGGTATTATCGAGCAAGGATATTCCCTCGAACGAAATGATCTCGCGCGCGCTTCTGTACAGTCGAGAGTTGGAGCGAATAGTGTGATTGTTCAAAGAAGAGAGAAAAAGGAAAAAGCAGAGGATTTTAGCAAAAGATAGTCATAAATTTGTAGACGTATAGTGTATTCAGTGATGGTAGTGGTGTGGCGGAGGAAGAGGTGATTCTTCGTTTTTTTCATAGCGTTCACAATTATAATCAAGCGTAAACTACATTACAACAAATACATAAAATATTCTCTCTCCTCAATTTCAATTTTCATCGATATCCAACGCGTTGTCGAACGCATCCATGATATCGCCCGGAGTAACTAAATGTCGATCGATTAAAGCTTTAGCGTGCCAAATCGCGTTCTCTTGAGAATATCCTAACAAAGAACCGACGGCAATGCGTTTCGCCCAGTCTTGTTCGTTGAACGCGGCTTGAGTTCGTAATTTGGACAACTTTTCCGCTCGTTCTTTCGCGCCAGCCGCGGATTTTCGATACATGATTAGAGATACTGATCTGACCGAATTCTCATCTACGTTCAAATTTGATGAGAGGAATCCAACGTCGTCTGGATTTTCGAGCGCTATTCTGTGTAGAGTTTGTAAAACGTACGGAGCGTCGATCGTTTGGAGCGAAGAAGGTTCCCATAACGCTTTCAAATTCATCACTTTTCTACCGGCATTTGCGCCGCCATTACCTCCATTGCTATCGCTTCCAAAGAGATTCTCAAAGAGTTTCCAACCTCCGTTCGAGGAGCTACTTTTTCCACTGCTGCTTGGAGATGAGGAAGAAGAAGAAGAAGAAGAAGGTGAAGAGGGACTCCCCGGGGAACCGCTCGAATTGCCTCCGCCGCCGCCGCCGCTAAACTCCGCCGCGCGTTTCCTCTCCAAATAGTCGCGAAGATTTTGATCGTGTTGGTTCTCTTCTTTCGCGTTGTAGAACAAGTGCCCAGCCGGTGCCAGTTCAGAGGAGTGACTCACTTGAATCATGACGACGTCTCTGTATTTTTCCTCAAACGCGAGGAGCTCTCCGGCGAGTTGCGCCGCCGCTTCCAACCCTTCCTCGATGCACCGTCTCGTACACGCGCTCTTCCCGTCTCTCACCGGCGACGCGTCGTTCTTTACCGCAGCTTTCAACAGATCGTAGGAAACGACCGATCTGCACCCGACCACTTTCGACGCGCGCTGCAAGTTTTTCATCTTTTCGAAATTTTTACTCTTCAACTTGCTCGACTTCAACTCTACTCGAAACTTACTCCCGAGTTGTTTCATCCACTCGTCGTTCGTAAAGCAAGAGTCATCTCGAACGTCCAACTCTGCTTCCATGTTGTTCGATTGCGTTTTGGTGTCTAAAGTTATGGTCACGTTTTTCCCTTCAATCTCACCTTTCAACGTAATTACCGCGTTGTTTTCGTCCTCGTCCTTCGCCGTGGACTCTCGCACGACGAACCAACGCTCGCTCCGGTCTTCGTTGCTTTCTTCGCTCGTTTGTGCAGCGGCACCGGCGGTAGAAACCGCGCTGTTTCTAATAATCGTGCTACTTTCTTGCGAAGTGGAAACAGAAGAAGAAGAAGAGGAAGACTGTTGTTGTCTTCCGCCGCCACCGCTCACCGTGGTGATCAGTAACAAATCTCCAGGAATAGCCGAACGCAAAACCGAGGCGACGCGCTCGTTCGGCGCTCGCTCCAGATCCGAAATCCTCGGTGGGGGTAAATTCACCGACTCGTCCACTCTTTTACTGCTGCTGCTACTGTTATTGTTGTTATTGTTATTACTACTGCTCGAGGCTCCTCCTCCTCCTCCTCCTCCTCCTTCGTTGGAGGGAATAGAATTCGAAGGTCCCCCTCCTCCGGTTAAAACAGAGTTCGTTTTCACATTTTTATTCTTCTTTTTCTTGACAACACAAAAATTGCGCGGCACCCCCGATGATCTCCTAACCACGCTCTTATTAAAGTTAATGCTATTGTTACTGCTACTGTTAGTCGCAGTAGCAGCAACAGCGCTCGCGCGCAGAAGATTGCCGCCGATGGCGAGAGAAGAAGACGTCATGTGTTGTGTGATGAATGTGTTAGTGTGGATGAGACCAACAATGAGTGAACGAAAAGTGATGTTTAGAGGGAGCGAGAACGAGATATTTTTGTTTTGGTTTTTTCAATGAGTTTCGATCGATCGATCGATTCCATTCTCACCATTGGAGAAGGAAAAAAAAAGAGAGAAGAGAGAGAGAAGAGACTCTCTCTCGCCGCCAAAAAAGAGAAGAAGAAGAAGAAAACGCGACCGCCTTTACACACACACTTACACACTTACACACACACTACACACGCAAAACCATGGGAGAAGAATCGAGAACGAAGAAAACGCGGACGAAACGCCCGGACCAACCAAACTCGAAGAAGTTGAAAGAGAAGGTGAAGAAGATTAAAGCGGAGAGAAAACCGGGAATCACGTTCGCTCAAAAGAAAAAACTAAAGAAGGAAGAGGAGTTGAAGAAGAAGTACAACACGGAGTTTGGAAAGGAAGGCATGGTTTTGAAAACGAACAAAGGAGTGAAGCTAGGACCGATGGAGATTCGATATCGAGCTTTGGCTAAATTATTGAGACAGATTGAACAGTTGGAAGAGAGAGTGGAGAAGGACGGCTTAAAGTTGGACGCGCAACAGACGAAGAAGTTGAAACGTAAAGCGTTCGTCGAAGAAGAGATGAGACAGTTGATAAAAGCCGCAAAAGGCGAAGAGGACGAAGAAGATGAAGATTTAGATGATGATGATGATGA
>Ga0181560_10004360_pt1 | contig 12842 bp, 8 predicted proteins | sample 011ome_20_FD_133751 | JGI IMG/M metagenome (GOLD analysis project Ga0181560, IMG submission 133751) | Coastal salt marsh microbial communities from the Groves Creek Marsh, Skidaway Island, Georgia - 011509CT metaG (megahit assembly) | ecosystem: Environmental > Aquatic > Marine > Intertidal zone...
GCGGACGCCGTCGCGCGTCCGGAGGGCGAGGCGCGCTCGACGCGCTTCGGCGAAGCGCCGACGAGGCTCGGCCGCCGCCGCGCCGCGCGGCTCGTGCCTTTCGCCGGCGACGCGTCCCAGGGAGGCCGCTCCTCCATCGGCGCGGCGAAGGCAGCCTTAGCCTCGCGTGTCATCTCGAGCGGGTCGTGCGTTTTGCCGTACGCCGCGCCCGAGTAATCCGCGGACGAGCGCGTCGAGTGACTCGGCGGCGGCTTCGCGGCGCCGCGCGCGTCGCCCGTCTCGCCGCCCATCTCCGCGCTGGCGCGCGCTGACCTCGCGTAGTTCTCATGCATGGTCGCCTCCGCGCGACGCAGGGACCCGACGGCGACGCGTCCGTCCGGCCCGCGGCGAATCAACGTGAGCGCTTCCCGCAGATCGGGGTTGTTCGCGGAGAGGCGCTCGAGCTCTCTCGCCGCTAACTCCGCGCTCTGCGAATCGGACGCGTTGCTCTCCGCGACGCGCACGGCGACGCGCGCCTTGGCGGTGGTGCCCTCGCGCGCCAGACGCCGCGTGCGCGCCTCGACGACGGCGTTCACGCGCGCGTGCGCGTCGGTCGCCGTGGCGCGCGGGGGGGGGGGCGCCGCGGGCTTCGCGGGCGAGTTTTGCCACCAGAACTTGGACGGGCCGCTCGAGGCGCGCGCGTCCGCGTCGTTCGCCCCGGCCGGCTCGCCGGTTCTCCAGCGCGCGATGCGCGAGGCGAGCTCGGAGCGCGGCATCGCGCTCGCTCCGTGCGCGTCGACGGGGGCCGCCCGGGCGTCCCGCGAGCGCGGCGCGGAGTGCCCATCCTCGGACAGTCCGCCGCGCGTCGATGCCAAACGGTACGTTAAACGGCAGTTTCGGCTTAGATTAAAAACGCCACATTCAAAAAACACATTTTGCGGACTAATCCTTGGACCGGGTCTCCCAGCTCAGTACATCCCGCCGGGCATGTGGAAGTCCCCCGCGTACGTCTCCACCTCCTCGCGCAGCGCCGCGATGTCGGGGCGCGCGTTTGCCTCCAGGTACGCGTTGAAGTCCTTGAGCTTGGGCCCCTCCGCCTTGGCCTTGCAGTCGATGGCGATCTCCACGCCCTTGTGGATGAGGTCCGCCACCTTCACAAAATCCTCCTCGAGCATCCCGCGCGTGGTCATGGCGGGCGCGCCGATGCGGATCCCCCCGGGGATGAGCGCGGAGGTGTCCCCGGGGACGGAGTTCTTGTTCAGGGTGATGTGCGCGAGGTCGAGGATCTTCTCAACGCGCGCGCCGTCGATCCCCTTGGGCCGCAAGTCGCACAGAATCAGGTGGTTATCCGTGCCGCCCGAGACGAGCTCGTACCCGTGCTCCACCAGCCGGTTCGCCATCGCCGCGCAGTTCGCCACCACCTGCTTCTGGTAGTCCACGAACTCGGGGGTCATCGCCTGCTTCAGCGCCACCGCGAGCGCGCCGATGGTGTGGTTGTGCGGGCCGCCCTGCAGCCCGGGGAACACCGCGCTGTTGATCTGCTGCTCGAACTCCTTCTTGTAGAAGATCATGCCGCCGCGCGGGCCGCGCAGAGACTTGTGCGTGGTGGTGGTGACGATGTCCGAGTACGGGAACGGGTCGTCCACGATGTTCGCGGCGACCAAACCGGAGATGTGCGCCATGTCGGACATGAGGTACGCGCCGCACTTGTCGCAGATGTCGCGCATGCGCTTATAGTCGTAGTTTCGGGGGTACGCCGACGCTCCGGCGATGATGAGCTTGGGGCGGTAGAGCATGGCGTTCGCCTCGAGCGCGTCGTAGTCGATGGTGCCCTTGCTCTCGTCCAGGCGGTACGGCAGGGACTCGAAGAAGATGCTCGTGGCGCTGATCTTCTTCTTCGGGGTGTAGAAGCCGTGCGTGAGGTGCCCGCCGTGGGGCAGGTCCAGGCCCATGATGCGGTCGTGCGGGTTGAGCAGCGCGGTGTACACGCAAAAGTTGGCGGGAGACCCGGAGAGCACCTGCACGTTGACGCCCCACTCGTCATCCTTCAAGCGGAACGCCTCCAGCGCGCGCTTCTGGCACAGGCTCTCCGTCTGGTCGATGAACTCGTTGCCGCCGTAGTAGCGCTTGCCGGGCAGGCCCTCGGAGTACTTGTTCGTCAGGCACGAACCGTTCACCTCCATCACCGCGCGGCTGGTGAAGTTCTCGCTCGCGATGAGCTCGAGGCCGAGGCGCTGGCGCGTCTTCTCCTTGGTCATGATGGCGAACATCTGAAAGTGTCGATCGAGGTTCGGGTTTTGGGTTTCGCGGTCGGTCGAGGGTCACGAAGCGACGCGGAGGGGTTCTCGTCAGTCAGCGGTTTCGTTCATCGGAGGTCGAGTCCGGTCGGCGTAGCGGCGCGGGCGGCTCGGAAGACGCCGCCGAGCGGGCGACGACGAGAAACTGGAAAAAAACCAGCCTTCTTTTGACTCTTTTCGAGAAGAATTCGCTTTGTCAAGAACCCTCCTTCGCGATGGCCGGCGGGAAGGTCGGCGGTCGTCGCGCGGCCGGCCGGGGTGCGTCGCGCTCGCGCGAGGCAGACGGTGCGCGCCACATCACGCACCTCGGGATCGAGTTCCTCGACGGACGTGTCCGCGAAGGGGGCGTTGCGCAAGCCGCTGCCGGGCTCGGCGACGGCCTTCAAGGGCTCGGGACCTGCGCGTCGTTTGAAAAGGGATGCCGTCAGCAAAGGACACGACGAAATGGCACCCACCGGAGGCGGGTCCGGGGCGACGCCGGGCGCGCGCGCTCGCTGAAGGCGGTGGAGCGCGGGACGATCGACCGCGCCGAGGCGAGAGACGCGTCCTGGACCGCGCGAACGCCGCGAGCGCCGCCTCGCGCGCGCGAACGATACGGATTGACGTCGAGACAAATATCGTGGCGAGGCGTACCCTTCTTCTTGTCCGCGGCGCGGACCACGAAGGCGCGGCGCGCGGCGGGGCGCGCGGCGGCCGCGGCGCGCACCTTGGCGGCACCAGGCGCGACGCGCGCCTTCGCGGAGAGGAACGCGGAGGAGTGGGTGATGGCGGACATGTCGTGTCTCGTGTCGAGCAGACTGCCAGTGCGCGCTCTGAGAGTTAGTTTCTTGCGGCGGAATTAATATTGCCTGACGTCGTGCTTTTTCGGGTCTAGAACTCGAGACTGCGATCCCATACGGAAAAACGAAAAATTCGCGAAATGCCACGTGGACGACACTTCCGAATGCCAAAGACCGCGGGAAAAACCCTCGTCGGGAGAATGTGGTTTTTTCGGCTGAGCTCCAAGAGGACGCAAGCGGTTTGAACATCCTCGATCGATAACAACGAGACGCGCGCGCTTCGCGATGCGTTTCCAGGCGCTCTCCTCCGGCGGGGCGATCCCCCCCCGCGGGTCCGGCGATGGCAAGCGCGGCGCCACGGACTTCTCCGGCTCCAGGAGCGGCGCGGTGACGTTCAAAGGCGCCGCGCCTCCCTCCGGGGCGTCGCAGGGCCCCGCCATCTTCAAGGCGGCCTACACCTGCGCCGGCCTGGGCGTCGTGGGCGACGTGCTCGCGCAGACCATCACGAGGAACGCGGCGAAGAAGGCGGGACTCGCGAAGTCGTCCGCCGACAACGCGAAGAAGAAGTCCTCCGCGAAGTCTCCCGCCGGCGACTCGCCCGTTCCGGGGTACGACCTCGTGCGCACGGCGAGACAGATGGCGTACAACTTCGTGTTTTACGGCCCCGCTCAGCACTTCTGGTACGCCGCGCTGGCGGCGAAGTTTCCCACCGCCGCGGGCGCGACTCTCGCCGCGAACCTCCCCCCGTTCGTGTGGAAGGTGTTCCTGAACCAGGCCGTGCTCGGCCCGGTGGTGGTTGCGACGTTCTTCGGCTGGAGCATGACCCTCACCGGGCGAGCCGACGAGTACCCCGCGAAGATGCGAAGCGACGCGTTTCCAGCGTTGAAACGGGGTTGGGCGTTTTGGGTCCCCGCCGCGTCTGTCAACTTCGCGCTCGTGCCGCTCAAGGCGCAGGTGCTGTACATGTCGTGCTGCTCCATCGTGTGGAACTATATCCTCAGCACCGCGGCCGCGGGGGGGAGCCAGGGGAAAGCCGAGGGGAAGAAGAAGTGAAGGCGTCGTCATCCGCGCGCGTCTCGTCGTAACATGAACATATACAGCCGCGCTCGTCCTGACGCGCTTTTTTCGTCGCGTACTACGTCGCGTTCGCCCTCGGCGAACCCGGAAGCCCAGAGGTTTCTCGCCGCGCGCGACGGTCCGGGTTCGCCGCTCGACGCGCTCGTCGCGGTCGTCGTCCTCGCGCCGCCTCCCACCCCTACCCCCCGCTGATGGGCGGGATCACCGCGACCTCGTCCCTGTCCCTGAGCGCGACGTTCGCGGTGGCGTACTCCTGATTCACCGCAAGCACCGAGCTCTGCAGCACGCTCTCCAGCTCGGGGTGCCGCTCGACGAGCACCGCGCGCAGAGCGTCGGTGTGCTCAGCATCCACGGTCTCCTCCACAAGCCCGCCCGTCGCCTCGCGCGCGCGCGCGAAGTACAAAACCGTCACCGTCGGCATGCTGCCGCGTGCGCGAGAATGAAAGGACCGATCGTCGTGCTTTTCGGCTTTTTCCGAGATGAACACCTTTACATCGACGAGACGCCGCGCCGGGCGTCACACTCGCGATGCGCGCGGCGACGCCCATCGCGGGTGCGCGCCTCCTCGTCGCGCCCTATCTCGCGGCGGGGGGGGCGCCGGGGCGCGCGCGGCGGCGCGCGCCTCGTGTTTTCCCGCGTGCGCTGTGGCGGGACGACGACGAGGTGGACGACGACGACGAGCCCGTCCCGATGGTGCGCAGCCGGCTGCGCGCGGAGGTGTCCGCGTTCTACGACGGCGCGGTGCGCCGCGCGCTGGCGGATCCGTTCGTGCCGTACGAGAACCTCTCCGGGATCATCAACCTCGCCGAGTGCGAGACGAGCGCCGGGTTCTGCCCCCGCGATGCGCGGGACGAGCCGGACTGCACGCGCGCCGAGCTCGTCGACAACACGGTGGCGGAGTTGACGCAGCTCTTCGGGCAGAGCGGCGTCGAGGCGACGCCCGCGCTGGCGGTGAAACTCGTGGCGCCCGGGGCTTTCGACGACACGACCGGCGACGCGGAGGAGAACGAGGGCGGGCGCGCCGTCGGGAGCGCCTCCGTCGGGACATCCTCCGGGGGCGGCTTCGTCTGGACGCGGCTGACGCCGTTCCAGGACGCGCCCACCTGGGAGGGCGAGGCGGATCTGCACGCGTCGCTCGTGGAGACGTACGGCGTCCTGCTGGCGCCGGGGATGCTGCGCGGCGCCGCGGAGCCCGGCTGGTTCCTGATGTGCGTCGCCGGGCGCGACGAGGAGACGCTGCTCACCGGCGTGGACCGATTGCGTACGCAGCTGTTGCAGAGAAAGTTCCTCCACGGACGGTGGTGAGGCGTTTCGCGCGGATGGACGCGCGGTGCGTTCGCGTACCCGTATCGGTAGTGCGCGTATTATCGGTAGGCATCTCATCGGACTCCACATCACACACCGCTTTCGCGCTTTTACGTACGTAGTGGACGACCGCGCGACATACTCTATGTACTATGCCCGTATGATATGATACTCGCTACTCCTCTAATATTATAATAACGGATCTAGTTTTTCGCGCCGTACCCGCGCGCGCGTTCGGGCGACGGCGCCGGCGCGCCGAACGGAGGTAGACGCGCGGACGCCGGCGTCGGCGGCGCGCTCTCTCCCTCCACGCCGCCCTGGAAGCAGTAGTACACCTCCACGGCGAGGAAAAACACGCACATCCCGAAACACACGAACGAGGCGAGTTTCAGGATGACGGTCAGGTCGTACCCGAAAACCTTGATGCGCGCCGGGGTCAAGATGCCGCCTCCGTTGGGGAGCACGACGACGTTGTCCGGCATCAAGTACACGTCGTCCCCGCGCTTCTCGGACCACTTCTTGTTCGAGCCGCGCGCGCAGTCGCGGCCGTCCGTCAGCGGGTAGTTCTGCTCGGAGAAGAAGCCGCACACGCCGTAGTTGGTCTTCGGGTCGAAGCTCATCTGCAGGCGCGCGTACCCGTTCTCGCCCCAGTCCTGGCCGTACGAGTTCTTCACGAGCCAGTACGGCTTGTTCGACTCTTCGTCCACGCCCCAGCCCACCACGACGGCGGCGTGGTTGATGGCGGCGATCTGGTCCGAGGACGCGGGGGGGCAGTCCTCCATCTGCACCAACCCTCCGCCGTACAGCTGCAGCGGCTTCACGTTCATGCCCACCGCGATGGGCTGCTGCTTCAGCGCGCGCAGCATCGCGTGCACGGTTTCGACGCCGTGAAGAGGCGGAATCTCGCAAAAGCCGTCGATGGTCACGCCCGGCGTCGCCCGCGGCGCCTCGTCGCTCTCCGCGCCGAGCGCCGCCGCGCACACGCCTCCGGTCGTGGGGTACTCCTCGACGCTCAGCAAACCCTGCGGCTGCGTCTGGATCCAGGCGTACGCGGTGGCCATATTCCCGGTGTTGCACCCCGAGTCGAGCTCGTCGCACGACAGCAGGTAGTACGGGCTCGGGCTCGGCCGGCGGCCCGTAGAGATGAGCTTCGAATCCGCGATAACCTGCACGGTGCTGTACGCCCAACACCCCGAGCACGCGCCCTGGCTGTACAGCGGGCCGATGTCCATGTGCGCGCGCCAGTCCAACTCAGAAGGCAGGTCGATGTCCTCGGGGCGCACCGTGGTCGTTCCGCCCAGCGCAGCCGAGGACGCGGAAGAGGACGTCGCCGTCGCGTCGTCGAAAAAGGACGTCGATCGTGTCGTCTCCGCGTCTGCGTTTTGGTCTGCGTTTTGCGCAAACGCCGCCGCGGCTTCCGCGGCGAGGTCCTCTTCTTCGGACAAAAGCGCCAGCTCAGCAGCCTCCGCGCCGAGCGTGGCCTCGTCCTTCTGTGGGTTCTCACCGATTGGCGCCGGGTTCTCGCCCAGACTCGCCAGGCCGGTACTCCAGCCGAGCGCCGCGTCCGTCGCGGCGAAGAACCCATCGATCTCGGACGATTTCGTTCCCCGATTTTCTTCCGCGCCGTCGTCGAGCGGAACCTTCGCGTTCTTCCCCTCCAGCGCGCGACGCGGCGCGTCCGAGCCTCCCGCGCTCTCGCCGTTCTTGTCGTCCTCGTCTCGCCGGGCGGGCGCGACGTTGACGCCGGCGACGTACGTCGCGTGGTTCGCCGCGAACTCATCCGGGGTGAGGTCGGCGAAGCGCGTGACGATTTTCTTCATCCCGCCCGCGCCCTTCTCCGCGCGCGCGGCGTTGTGCTGCTCGATGTGCCGCATGTTGCGCAGCAGGATGATCTCGCGCCGGTAGCTCTCTTCGCACGGGAACGTCCCGGAAACGCCGCAGTACGCCGTCTTCTTGCCGAAGCGCTCGACGAACTCGGAAAACGCCGGCGAGTGCGGCTTGTTCGCCGCGGAGCGCGCCTTCGCGGCGTTGCGCACGGCTTGCGAGACAATCGCCTCGCAGTCGTACCGCTTCTCCTGGTGCGGGTCCGAGTCGGAGGAGGCGGCGTCGTTCGCAGACGCCGCCTCCGTTCGCGCCTCCCCGGCGTCGGGAGTGGCGGGACCCCCCGCGGGATCGGGATCCCCCAGACGCGACGCGACCCGCGGACCGCCGCCCGCGCCGAGCTTCGCCACGGGGAGGGTCGTGCCTCTTCGGGCGTTCGGGGACGGTCCGTCTCCTTGTGCCGCGACGTGCACCTCGCGGGGCGCCTCGAGGCCGTGTCCCGCGGCGCCCGCCACGGATGCCCGTTCGCTTTTACCGACACCCACCAGTCCCTCGTCCGCGCCCGCGTGCGCGTGGCCGTGGTGGTTGGCGAACTCGTCCGGCGTGAGATCCGCGAAGCGAGTCACGCCGAGCTTCATGCCCCCCTCCCTCGCGCGGTTAGGCTCGGCGTTGTGCTTCTCGATGGCGACGACGTTCTCCAGGAACACGCGCTCGCGGCGCGTGGACTCCTCGCACGGCGGACCCGAGTCGGGGCAATACGAGGCCGCCTTGTCGAACTTGGCCATGAACTCCTCGAACGCGCGCGAGTGCTCCGCCACGACCGCGGGCATCTCGTCCCCGGCGTTCGCGCCAGCCGCGAGCGCGGCTCTGACGGTCGGCACGTTCACGGTCGGAACCTCGGTCACAATCCCGGACGCGGCGAACGGACGGAAGAGGCGCAGTCTCCCGAGCTGCGTCGCGCTCGCCGGCGCGCTCACCGTCGCGAGCACCGCCGCGACCAGCCCCGCGGCGAGTCTCGCGGAGACCGCGAGGCGACGACGAACGTTTCTGCGAGTCCCGCGACGCGACGTCGCCGCGCGCGCGGCGTCCATCGTCGCGCTAGCCTCCGCCCGCATGACCACCCCGACCCCTCGGTCTTTCCCTTCGCCTCTCGTCATGTTGCAAGGCGCCGTTCCCCCAAGAACTCGCGCCCGCGTCTGTGGATCCGAGCGCGCCCTCGCGCGAATAGCGACCAACACCCCGACCTTGATTAGCGAACACCCAAAACGCGGTAAACGCCGCGGAAATTTAACACAGAAACTTTCTAGAGACTTCTTAGTCACAACAAAACGACACCATTTACAAGAAAAAAAGACTAGCTATACGTACGTCCATCTGTTGCAATGTTTAGCGGAGACTCCTTCGCGCGCGCGTCTGAAAGGGTTTCCGATCGAGCCCCGGGAACGGCACAGGCTTTCGCGCGTGGAGGCGACCGCGACTGTCGGCCGAGACGCGCGTTTCCGGACGGAGACAGCGCGTGCGGCGAACGCGCACGTTCCCGCGAGGTTCCGGTTCGGCTCCCTCGATCCTCAGCGGTGGGCGACGCGCGGCATGTCCATCCGGGGCGTCTGGCAGCTCCTCCGGCTGAACGTGAACTACTGCGACCACAGCGGGTCCAGCAAGCACATCCGCGCGTTCGTCAATTCCAGCCTGACCGAGTACGCGGCGCAGTACCCACACGCCGAGGTGACCTCGACCGTGCGCCGGGGGAAGCACCCGCACATGACCGGGGAGTTCCGTAACGGGAACACCAAGACTGTGGATCTGAGGAACATGGATGAGGAACAGATTAAGTTCCACCTGCGCTACATGTTCAGCGAGAAGGGGAAACAGGGGGGGGGACCCGTGAAGAACGGCCGGAGGTTCACGGTGAACAAGAGCGTGCAGGGGGTGTGGCGGCCGGGGATGTGGGACGCCGCGAACGGCGCCGCCGCGGCGGGGAGTTCGTAGTGATATCGTCCCTGGACGCTACGCTACGAATTCGGAGGCGCTTTCGACGGAACTACGTACTTTCGTATAGGATAGCTATACTTCACACGAAAGGAACGCGACGCCGTCAATACTCCCGTCAATCAATACTCCACGTCAATACTCCAAGGAATCGTCGTACCCGGGATACTCGTCGTTCCCCCGCGTCCGCCGTCTCGCGGACATCAGCGCCGAACGCGCATCCTCCCTCGCCTCGTCCTCCGTCGCCCCGCGGGGCGACGCAAACGCGCCGTCGCGCCGAAGACTAAGACTAAGACTGCCTACGCGCCGCGCGTAGGTCGCGCCGCACGCGCACGACGCGACGACGAGCACCAACACCACCATCACGTTCGGCAAATACAGTACCGCGCAGAACTTGTACGTGGGGTCGATCGGGCACTTCAAAAACGCCTGCTTCTCGACCAAGCCGCTCGCGCACGTCCCGGCGCCCGCCGCGAACGCGGCGGCGCCGAAGAAGCGGTGGTAGGGCGCCAGTCTGGCGCGCGCGTCGGCGACGCCGCGAGTGTCATCGTCGCTTCCCAGCCCGAGCGCTTTCGTGAACGCGCGCGCGGGAGAGAAGAGGAACACGGAGACGCCCAACGCGGCTTGGCAACACACCAGCGCCGTCGTGACGACGCCCATCCAGCTGTGCGCCGAGTACAGCGGCGGGATCTCGTGGCCGCGGTGGTTGGCGAATATCGCCATGAGGCCCATCACCAGGAGCGTCGTCGCGAGGACGTGCAGAGCGGCGTGCACGCGCTTCGCGTCCGCGTGGGACATGCCCCGGTGATCCTCGCCGTCCGCGTACGCGATGACGGCCTCGGGCATCAGCAAAACGAACGCCAGGGTCATGCACAGCGGGTGGTAGTTGAACGACACGACGCCGTCCGCCTCGCGCTCGAACCAGGGGATGGGGAGCACGTCGAGCCACGCGAGGAAGGCGATGAAGAACGCCGCCGTCGCGGTGCGCTGCACGAGGGGGAGTGCCGAGGCGCTCGCCCACGACCCGGAGGACGACATAGTGCCTGTCGAGCCGCTTGGGGACCCCGCGCGGGGCGCCTGTGAGCGCGAGGGAGGGTTGTTGATGACTTGAAAACTCCCAGAAAAGTACTCTTGGGGAATAGGAACACGCGAGGTGCCGACCGTTGTGCGGCGCGGAAAAGTTCCACGCGACACGCTCGTTCCTTACTCCTCAGAGCCGAGGCGCGCGGGCGCGAGGACGGAGCCACGATGGCGCTCGAGCCCTCGGCCTCGGACGGACCCGCGGTGTCGCGCGTCAAGGTGGCGGTGTGCGTCCAGCCGCTGGACGTCGCGGAGGGAAACTTCGCGGCCTACGATTCGTCTCGTCCGAGCGCTTCGGGCTGCGCCGTGCAGGCGCTCGGGAGCGGGCGCCTCGCGGTGAGCGACGCGAGCACGTGGAACACCGAGGAGTTCGCGTTCGACCACGTGTACGGCGCGTTCGAGCGCACGAAGGGCGGCGTGGACATGTCCGCCGACGCCGCCGCGCACAGGCACACGCGCGCGCGTCTCTTCGCGGACGTGGGCGTGCCCGCGCTGGACGCGGCGTGGCGGGGGCATAACGTCGGCGTGTTCGCGGTGGGCCATTCGGGCGCGGGCGCGAGACACGCCATGCGCGGCGACGACGCGACTCCACAAACCGCAGACGCCTCTCGGGCGGCGAACGGTCTGCTTCCCCGGTTCGTGGACGCGCTGTTCGCGCGCGTCGAGAAGGAACGCGAGATGGCATCCGGCGCCGTGACGAGAGTCGACGCGTCGTTCGTGGAGGTGCGCGGCGACCGCGCGCGTGACTTGTGCGCGCACGAAACCGGGAGCGCGAACATCGTGAACACCACCGGGCCCGTGCGCGTGCGCGTGGACTCCGCGGAGAAGATGCGTCGCCTGCTGCGAGGCGCGCTCGAGCAGGCGGCGACGCCGGGAGCGTCGGCGGAGGATCCCGAAGACGAGCGAAACCCTCGCGACGCGCCGCCGTCGTCGAAAGTCGAAAGTCGAAAGTCGAAGGTTCCCGTCACGACGCACTTCGTCGCGCGGGTCACGCTGACGCGTTTTCTGCGAGGCGTGCCCGCGAAAACGCTCGCGGCGACGCGCGCCGGCGCGCTCGAGGCGGCGCGCGACGCGCCGCTCGTCAGCGAGGCGACGCTCGTAGAGCTGTGCGGGTTCGAGCGCGCGCGCGCGGACGACTCGCTGCGCGAGCTGGTCGAGGCGGTGTCCTCCGCCGCGAACGGCGTCGAGGCGGTTTTCACTAAAAAAAAAAAAGAAAAGGCGGACAAAAGAGAAGCCCCGTTATCGCGCCTCGCGCGGCGTTGCCGGCCGGGCGGCGACGCGATGACCTGGGTGGTCGCGGCTGTGAGTCCGCGCGACGACGACGCCGACGCGACGCTGGCGACGTTGCGGTTCGCGTCGGCGTTCCGGAACGTGCGGTGCCTCTCCCGGCGGAACGTCGACCCGGACGCCGAGCTGTTCGCGGAGGCGGAGAGCGAGGCCCGCGCGGTCGAGGGCGAGGTGGACCGGCTCGCGAAGGCGTTGGCGGCGGCGCGGGCGCGCCGCGCGGAAGCGCCCGCGAAACGCGCGAGCTTCGGGAGACGCGCGACGTTCCACCGGGAAGCGCCGAGCGCCGAGTCCGAGTCCGAGGAGACCGACCGGCTGCGCATGGCGCTGCGCGACGCGCGCGCGGCGCGGGATGCCGTCGAGCGGCGGCGCAGAGCCGCGCGCGCCAAGTGGACCGCGAAGCTCGAGCGCTACGCCGCGAGCGGGAAGCTTCCCGCGCGTCGCGGCGCCTTTTTCGGTGACGTTTTCGGTGACGTTCCCGGCGTTCCCGGCGGGAACGCCGCGTCGGAGACGGCCGGAGGTCCGAACGGCGACGCGCTCCCGCACGCGGATCCCCCGCCTCGTTCGTCCGCGCCCGCGACGCTCACGCCCTTGTTCCGCGCGCACGCGGTGACCCGCGGAAACGAGATCGACCCGCCGCCCCCGCGGACGATCGCCGTCCCCGCGGAGCCCGGCGGGCGCGTCCGCGTCGGGGCCCGCGTCCGAGACGGCGTCGACGTCGCGATCGCCGGCTTCGGCGTTCGGCCGACACACGCCGTCGTCCTGCGCGACGAGGCGTTGGCGGATGTCGTGTTCGTCGCCGCGGCCGACGGCGACCCGGACGCGGACGTCTGGGTGAACGGCGCGCGCGTGCCCAGCCTCGAGGACGCGCGCGCGGCCGGGGCGCCGCCGGCCCGGCTGCGGGACGGCGACCGGGTCGTCGTCGGCGCGCGGAGCGGCGCTGCTTATATCTTCCGTGATCCGAACGGTGTTCAGTGTTCGAACCGGTCGACGACGTCGGCGGCACGCGCGAACGGAGCGACGGACGACGACGCGACCACCGATCGAAACGACGATCACGACGCGAAACAAACACGCGGCGCGACGATCCCTCGCGATCCCTGGCTCGAGGCTCGGCTCGAGCTCAAGCCCCTCGCGGCGACGCTCGCGCGCGCGCTGGCGGGCGCGCCTTCCCCGCCCCCGCTCGATCCCGGAACGGAGGACGCGGCATCCGCGGCTGTCGTCTCCGAGA
>Ga0181560_10004361_pt1 | contig 12842 bp, 11 predicted proteins | sample 011ome_20_FD_133751 | JGI IMG/M metagenome (GOLD analysis project Ga0181560, IMG submission 133751) | Coastal salt marsh microbial communities from the Groves Creek Marsh, Skidaway Island, Georgia - 011509CT metaG (megahit assembly) | ecosystem: Environmental > Aquatic > Marine > Intertidal...
AAAAAAAAAAGAAAAAACCTGCCGGCGAAAAAAACCTGCAAAACGCTCTCTTTCTGCTCTCAAAAATCTCTACGCGCTCAAGCAATCTCTCTCGTCGACGACATAACGACGGCAGAAAAAAAAAGAACGAAACAATAAACATGCAATCCGCAACGTCGAGTTTTAACGGCGTCCGAATCGCGAGCAGCGCGAGAGGTGCGGGTTTCGCGAAGAAGCGTCTCTTCTTGTCTTTTCTTTTCGCGCGTTTTTTTTTTGCCTTTTTGTGTAGAAAGAAAAGCGTGGTGGCTTGCACACGCCGGTGTGCATTTGTGACGGCGACTCAATTTTTTTGCTTTCGTGATAGCCGTGGTGGGACTGTCATCATCGTTCCGTCGTGAGAGCGAACATTAAATTCCGACGTAATCACTCGTTTCGTTGGCACGTATCGGTGGTTTGAGCTCGCGCTCTGTTCGCGAGCGCGTTCGCTCGCGCCGTTTACGACGACATCGTCCCCCGCAGACGAGACGACGGATTTTGCGTTTTTGGATAAAAAAAGACGAGAGAGACTGACTGAAAAATGCCCTCTTTTTCTCACTACAAACTCAATTTACTAAATATGCTATCATCAATCACAGGCGCCTCCTCTGTCTCCAACAGACAAACCAAATTCCACGTCTCCGCCATGTCCGTGAAGAAAAACACGCTGAAGAACTACGAAGGCATGGTCCTCTTGAGACCGGACGTGGAAGACTCCATCAAACAAGTACAAATGGATAAATTACGCACGTTAGTCGCTCGAGACGAAGGCTCTTCGTTCGAGGTCACCGAGCGCGGTTTGCAAAACAACATGTACAACATAAAAGGGTACCCGGACGCGTACCAGGTGCAGTTGGACATCTCGTGCATGCCGGCGACGATTAAAGAGTTGGAGAAAGTGATGGCGAACCCGGAGATTGGCGAGGAGGAGGTGTTTCTTAGAAGCACCTTCTTTAGATTGAACAGATAAAGAAATCGAGACGACGACGACGATGATGCGGGAGAGAGATATACGCGACAGAGAAGAAAAGTAGTAGCTTTAACGAGAGAGGAAGAGTTAAGTATATATTATATTAGGTATTCGTACACGATTGTAAGTAAGTTTGTAGCCATTAAAAAAAAGAAAACATGTTATATGTATGCGGCGGCGCGCTTTCCTTCTCTCTCTGTTTCTCTCCCCATGAAGAGAACAGAGAAAGAGTCGTACGTAGTCAACAGGAAAAATTCTTTCTCTCTCTCTCTTATTACACGTTCTATTTTACTATTTTTGCGATTGATCTCTCTCTCACTCTCTCTCACTCTCTGAATGTTTATCTAAAACCCTCCTCTCAAGGCCAACACCATGTGTATCACGCTCCCACCTTCGATGTTGTAATCCTTCGCGGTTTTCTCGTCGTGCATTTGCTTTCCACCGAAAATCAGCCTCTGTTGCACCGGCGGGATGCCTTCCTTCTCTTCCATTCGCTCTTTGATTCGAACGATGGTATCGGAGACTTCGACGTCGAGTTCGACCTCTTTGCCAGTCAAGGTTTTCACTTTGATCATCATCTTGTCGTCGTCGTTCTTTCCTTGCCACCGCAAAAAAAGATTTTACGCGCGCGCGTTTGTGTTAGTGTGTAAGTGTGTTTTGAAGTTTTTTCGAACTGAAAACAAAAAGACGGAGAGAGGTGGACTAAAAGTGCGCGTTATCGGTCGATCGTCGTAACGTTATTTTAATTTACAGTCTAAATACTATTCGCTAATACAAAGTATTTTACACGTTATCTACATAAATATATTCTCTCTCTTTCTCTCTCTCTCTCTCTCTGCCGCTGCTAATGGTTGCGTCGAATGAGCCATTCGGCGCACTTTTTGACGTCGTTTTCGCCAACTTTTTCCAACGCGAACAAAGCTTCGCTTTTTGACCATCCCCGGACGACGAGTTCGGCGACAACCATAGTTTTCGTTTTTTGCGTTTTTGCAGATGCCGGAGCGTTTTGTTCTTGTTGGTGCTGAGATTCGGAGAAGCGCAAGTTCCGGCGGGCACCTTTCCGAGCAGCTCCGGATCCGTCCTCCTCGCCCTTTCGATGGGAATTCTTTGAGCTCAACAAGTCGTCCCAATCCGAGCGAGAGAGTTCGAGTTCTTCTTTGGTGATGGCGGCGTTGCTTTTGCCGCCGGCGGTAGTGAGATGGTGCGGTTTCTTTGGGAGGGGGAGAGTGAGACCCCAGTCGTCGTCATCGCCATCTTCTCCTCCCGCTTCTTCTTCTTCTTCCTCCTCCTCGTAGTCATCGTCGTAGTCGTCTTCAGACGCTGATTTGTTCATCTCGTTTGCGCTCGCCGAGAACAAACGCGACGGGAGAGAAGATGCTAAATCCCGTCCTTGAGACATTTTTTTGTTTTCAGCATCGTTGCCAACGAAGTCACTGCCATCGATATCATCGAATTGATCATCTCGCGTGCTCGTCCCCATCGTTCTGCTTTGCTTTTTCCCCGCTTTCGCGTACTCGTTGAACGCGCTCAAAGTGAGCTCTTCGCCTCTCGGCGTGAAACCTTTCGGAGTAACTTTGTTTTGAGGAGGAGAAGAATTCGCAGCAGGACGAGGTGGATTGGAGTTACTTCCATTGGGTTCTCCGCGTTTGAAGTATCCTTTAACCGTATTTCTCGCCGCCGCGGAGGACGCCGGCGTTTCCAACGAATGATTTTCGGATTCAGAAAACGTCTTCGTCGGAGATAAAAACAAATCGCCGGCGTCCTCGTATTCATCCGTATTTCTATTCCTATTACGTCTTCCTTCTTCACCGTACGAGTCTAACGTATTCATAGAAGGTGGTCTGAGCATTGCAAAGTTGTTCGGAGGAGGCGATGTCTTTTCTCTTTGAGGATGACCAGTCGTACGATGGTGCGGTTGTTTGATGTAATCCTCGCGAATCGAAGCCATCTTCTCAAAAGTCATAGCGTCATCTTTCTCAGGAGACAACGGCGACGAGCGCTCTCTTGGATTTAAGATAGATGAAATATTGTCGCTGCTGTTCTTTTGTTGTTGCTGGTGCTGCTTGTATTCGTTGTTACGATAGGTATCCTCGCGCACGCGAAAATCCCGCGGCGAACGGAGATTCGAAACGATTTCGTCCCTTCGCTTCTTCATCACCGAGGATGTAGCGGACATTTTCCTCGGAGGGCTCGGTTTATTCACGTTATTAGTATCGAAGCTCGAATCGTTCACTTTGCTGTTGCTGCTGTTGTTGTTGTTCTTTTTACTGAGACTGCCGTACAACGCGTCGTAGGATTCAATCATCTCCTTCATCTCGCGTTCGTGTTCTCTCTTCAAATCGTTCGACGCTTTTTCCCTAAACTCAATTTCTCGTGCACGTTTCTGCCTTTCTTCATTTAACTTTCGCTCCGCAGCTTCAGCCGCTCTCAGTTGCATTTCAAACTTTTCGTGCAAAATCTTCGTTTGCTTTTCGAGTTCTTGACGCAACTTTTCGTTTTCAGCTTTGACGTGCTCGTATCTGTTGCCAGGAGCGGAATCTTTCACGAAACTTTGCTCGCGTTCGTTCTTGAACGTAACAACTTTCGAGTATTTTGAGTTGTTGTGACTTCCAGGGTACGTCTCGAATGTCGTTTGAGTACCCATCGTGCGCTGATTTGCACGATTCGTAGATTTCATAGCGTCGTCTGCGTACTCGTTACCTCCTCCTCGGTACCCATGCAACTGCTTCTCCTTCATTTCCAAACGACGCGTCAATTGCGCGTTCAAACTCCTCGTCGCCTCTAAATCTCTAACCACTTTCTTCAAGTGCGCGTTGAACGCGTTCGCTTGCTCTCTGAACTCCGCACCTGGTCCCGATAACGGTTTCGTACGTTCTCGTTCGAGAATTTCCCGCAACGATTTTACTTCCAGCTGCAGTCGTTCGCACTCTTCGCTATAATCCGGCGCAAATTCTTCTTCCTCGTCAACCGTTCCAGTTGTACCCGACAAGTCGCTTCTTCTGTTCTTCTTCTTCTTCCTATCGCCACCATCGGCATCCCCGACACCAACAAGCATACGTCGTCTTTTAAACTCTAGCGTTGCGTCCATCCACGAACGAAACGCTGCGCGCATCCTTCGGTGTTCGGACGCCACGAGCATTCGTTGCACCACAGACTCATTCCTTCTCGAGGTAAAACACGCTAAACGCCACGCATTTAACATTCTACTCAGTATCGCGTTATTCGTTCTAACCTCAGCGTTTGCCAATTTTCTTCTCAAATCGATCACCTCTAGATCGTTCGAAACGGATTTTTGCGTCTCGTCGTTTTCGCTGGGAAAACTACTGCTTCTCTCCACCACCCACCGCAAAGCCGTTGTATCGTCCTCTTTCGCTCTACCGTTGTTCTCCTTTCGCGGATTGCTACTATCATCTCTTCCTATTCTATCTTTCTCGACGACGAAGTCTTCTTCTTCCTCATCGCTCACGAGCAACGTACCCGGCGCGCTCGACGCTTTCGACCTTCGCTCGATTTTAGTTCTGTTCATGTCGTCTTCACCTTCTTCTTCGTCGTCGTCCGAGGAATCATCGTCAAAATCGGAATCGGAATCTTCCTCTTCGGAAGCTGCAAATTCCTCTTCTCCTTCGTTTCCATCGCCCTTCGATATCAATATCTTCGCGGTGCTCCTCTTCGTCTTCTTTGGTTTTTGCTCCGCCGCCGCGGCGCCGCGAGCGCCCGACGCACCACTCGAGGAATCGCCCACATTCTTCTTCCCAGAGGCAAAACTTACCCCTCTTTCGAACCCAATCGCGACCGCGCGTTCCATATTCTCGTCTTTTTTCTTCATAGATATCGATATCGCTTTAAACATCGCTCGCAACGACGGGTCGTCCGCTTTTTGTAACCGAATGATCTTCTCTCTGTCCTTGTCGTTGCGAATCAGATTCATCCAATTCGCATCAGAGTCTTCCTCTTCGTCGTCGTTTTTGTCCATCCTCGCGCGTGCGACGGACATTCTTCGAGACTTGGAAATCGATTTTGAGCCTCCCACACCTTCGGCGACGACGACGACTTTGTGCTGCGCGATGTTAAAGTTACGCTTTCTCTCTCTCGTGCGCGTGTGTGCGTATTTGTGTGTGTGCGTGCGCGCGCGCGCAAGTGGTCTCTCGTAGGCGCGTTTTTCACGCGCCTTATTTTTGAAGAATTGGAAGAAGAGTTCGTATTCAAAAAAGATAGATGCTCACACACAAAAAACGAAAGCATTGATTGTTTCGAAACGCCGGGCGCGCGGCGCGTTTCAAGTTTTCAGACAGGTAAGGGATGTACATTCTCTCATTAAAAAAAGTGTATCGAAATATCTAACAGATGGAGTGGTGTTATTAACAACACCTCCACGCGGGATAAATCCTACGCTTCCAACTTGAGGGAGACTTTGTGCGTCATCGCTTCTTTATTGATCAAGTTCCCGGCTTTGTCTAAAGCCGCGAGCAACGAGTCGACGTTGTTTACCCACGAGTTGAGAAGTTGGTCCGGCGCAGTTTCCGAGGAAGACAGAGAATCCCCACCGTCTTTTCCGTCCGCGCTCGCGACGTCGTTGACTTTTTTGAAGGTTGCGATGCCGTTCGGTCGGTCAATCTTAGCGTGGACTTTCTTCGAGCAGACGGATTTCGATAAGCGCGTCTCGGCTTCGTCCACGGTTAAGCACAACAGTTCGGAAAGTCTCGTCAAAGAGATGCGGTTGTAATACTTGGCGACGACGAACAAGTTGTGTTCAATCACGCGCGACTGCAAGTCCTCCAATTTCGTCGTGGCTACGTTCGTTTGTTCTTGTTTTTGTTGATTGCTATTATTGGTACCGGCGGTGAAGTGTTTCGCGATTTCCTCGGCGTACGTTTCGCTCAACTCGTCCCATCGGATGATTTCATACGTCGTGAACTTCTTCAACAACTCTTCGTATGTTTTCATTTCTTTCAACCTATCGTCGTTCAGCGTTTGGTGGAGTAAACTTTGTTGCATCGGGTCTCGTTCGCTTAAAACGACCAACCACGCGCACGATTCCATCGCCGGTTCGTACTTTGATTTATCCTCCTTCACCAACTCGCACTCTAAAATCGCCTTGTAACATCGGCACTGTTCCAAGTAATCCTTCTCTCTTTCGAAATATTGCACCATCAAGTTGTGATAGTTCAAACGCAGCGTCGGTAAATCTGGAACGCTCGGATCGGTCTCCGCGAACACGCCCTTCGCGTGTTGCACCGCACTCTCTTTTTCCTTCTTTTCTTCTTTCTCAACCTCCTCGAAACGTTTCTTCTCCTCCTCGTCCATCATCATCGCATCTACGCCACCTTCTTCTTCCAACTTCTTTTTCTTCTTCAGCGCTTCTTTCTCTTCCATTCGTTTAATCTCGTCGAAACTTCTAACGTTGATCTTTCTGCTCAAAATTCTCGCTCGCACGTAATCGTCGTTCTTCATGCACAAACGAATTTGCTCTTCGATGAAAAACACCTTCTCTCTCTTCGATAACGCCCCGTACGTTTCAATCGCTACCTCTTGCATCACGCTCGCCGCCTCGTTAATTCTCCCCGCTTCCTCGTGCAACCGCGCTAAAATCCTCGTCAATCTCGCCTTTTCCACCTCGACGAAAATTTTCCCCGAGGCGACATCATTCAGCGTTTCAATCAACCTCGTTTTCGTCTTCACGTCCGGCGTCTCGTCTATGTACGACATCGCCTCTCTCACGACCGCTCCAATCGCTTGTTTCAGCTGCGCTCGTCGTTTCGACAGCAACACGACGTGTTCGCAAATCCCTTCCCAATCGTTCGCCTGTCTCAACACCGCCAAAATCGCCACGCACAGTCGAGGCGTCGCCACGAAATCGGCCGATAAACGGTACGATTTTTCGAGCACGAGCATCTTCTCCAGTATCGGCGACAAGTTTCCGGGCTGTTGTTTTTACAAGATAATAAACGAAGAAGAAGAAGAACAATAAAGAGTGAGTTGCTTGAGTAAAAGGATGTCTCATCAGATCTCTTTTTAAAAACGAAGAGAGAGAGAGAAAACGAGAGAGAGATTTTTGCACGACACAACAACGCGTTCCAAAAAATTCGCACACTACCGCGTACGTACCTTCGCGGCGTCTACTTTCAGAGCGTTCAGCTCCGCCTCCAGCTTGGCCACCTCGATCTGCTGACGCTCGCGCGTGGTCATTTGTTTATTGTTGTTTTCTCCACCGCTCATGATGTCGATGAATGATGACAGAGAGAGAGACAAGCGGTTTCTTCCTTTTTTTTTCTGCCAACTTTTCGTTCTTTTTTTTTCTTTTTTTTCTTCAAAAGAAAACGCGAAACGGAGACGAACGAACGAACGCACTTCTTTCTCTCCATCATGACGACGACGACGACGACTTTTCTTCTTCTGCCGAGCAGCAGCAGCAGCGTCAGCCGCAGCAGCAGAAGCGGCAGTCTTCTTCGGGCCAGACGGCAGAAGCGGCATCAGCGCGGGGGCGGAAGAGCTTTTTCTTCTGTTTCTTCGTCTTCATCGACGACGACGACGAGAACGACGACAACGAACGAAGAGCGAGGCCGAGAAATCGAACGAATCACGCGAGCGTTCCGGAGGTCGTTTACGCTCCTCCGGAAGAAGAAGAAGGGTGAGGAGGAAGAAGGAAAAAGAGAAGACGACGAAACGCGTTTGGTGGTTCGCGCGATACGCGAGCGAGACGTGCTCGACGCGGCGAAGGTCTTTCGGGAGAGTTTCAGCGGTTCCCCGGACGAGAAGCCGAGAAGTTTCGTTTTGAGATATTTATTGGAAGCGTGCGTCGCGGAGGACGAGGAAGATGATGAAGAAGAAAAAAGCGACGACGCGAACGCGCAGATGAAGAAGAGTAAGAGTGGTGGTAACGCCGCCAGTAACCCGTACGAGGTGTGTTTCGTCGGCGTGACGACAAAGACGAATCCAGAGACGCAAGAAGTCACCGAAGACGAGGTGATATCTTTAGTCTCGGTAGCTTTAGACGTGCGTTCAAGAATCGCGGACGATCCGAACCCGCCACCCTCGGACGCGCCGTACGTGTGCAATATGGCGGTCGCATCTGAACATAGGAACAAAGGCGTGGCAAAGGCGATGTTGGAAGCGATCGGAGAGTTTGTGCCGAGCGTTGGCGGGTGCGACGTGTGGTTGCACGTCAGAGAGGTGGACGGGAAAGCGGTGAGGGTGTACGAACGGTTCGGGTTCGAGACGGTCAAGGTGGACGAAAAGAATCCGCTGTTGAATTTAGTCATGAATCGGAAAGAAAGCCGAAAAGGCAGGGCGCTCATGCGGAAAGTTTTAGCGGAAGGTTGTAATTTTATAGTGTAGTAGTATCTACTTTTCTTTCATCCATCTTTTCTTCGTGCGCGTACAAAATCTACGACGGTGTTCTTTCTTTCTTTCTTTCTTTCTTTCTTTCTCTCTCTCGGCATGGTGATATGTTGTACAGTTTTTTCCTACCTACTGCGATGAAAGCGTTCCATCTTCTTTCTTTTTTTCTGTATATGCTGCATTTAACAGAGCTATGCTGTATTTTGTACACGCGTATCTTATACTTCTTCTTCGTTCCTTCGCTCATCGACCGACTCTGCCTTGTTTTGCATCCGTTCGAGGGTCCGCAACTCTCGATTGCACCTGAAGCAAAATGTCGTCGGCGCGGTCTTGCGTCGCTCTCAACTGGTTCACGTACAACACGCGCAAAGCGTCCACCATTCGCTTTACTTTTACGTTTTGAATGGGGACACCCGCATCGCGCAAAACGTAGTCGTCCTCGCTCAGTTTCAAATCTATTTTCGATGATGGCGCGTCGGCGTTTCCCATGTGCACGTCGCTCTCCTCTCCTCGATCGTCTTCTTCCTGGAACGGCACAACAAAGCGCTCTAACGTCTTCGTCGTTAATCGAACGAGTCGCGCGTCCACCGTCGGTCGCTTCGTTTCGAAAGCCGGAACGACATCAAACGCATTCAAAACTTTCATCAACGCATCGTACGTCTCTTCGTCCTCCATAACCTCCTGGTCGTCTCGTAAATCCGCCAAGAGCGAAGCGTCTGGAGGTAAATTCGCATCCGTCGTTCCTCTCCCTTTCCCACCGGTGGTTTCCTCTTTCGGTTTGAACCTGGAATACGCGAAACCTTTCTCGTTTTCCACCTTTGTCCTCTTCCCCGCGCTGCCGACGTTTTCTACCGCGTTCGCGTCTACCATTACACCCTCTCTTTTACCATCATCTTTTCGATCGATTTCCATCCCTCGCATCTTTTCTGTCGGCGTTCTCGCTCTCTCTCGTCCTTTTTGATCTTCATCTTCTTCTTCATCATCTTCTTCATCTTCTTCTTCGAACCTATCCCGATACTCCTCCGCCAACGCCAAGTTTATTAAAAAATCAATCTTACTCTCCGCGCACGTCAAGTGCATCTCGTCGCACTCGCACAACTTCAAATACTCCAGGTAGCACTTCGACCACTCCGCGTCTTCTTTCGTCTCCGAGAGCATTTTTTCTCTCTCGCCTCCGTCCGACGAGAGTCGGCGTATTTTCGTATTTTCCAGCCACAAGACGAGCTCGCGATACTCTCTCGACTGTTCGGAATTATACAAAGACGCCACGCACGCGTTGAAACCTGGCGATAGAATTCGCGGAAAACCCAGCGCTTTCAGCGCGATCGCGTGTAACCGCGGCCCGAGTATGGACATTACTATTTACGTGTGTATAGTCGTCTCCGCTCGCGCGAGCCTCTTATATAATCTTCTCTCTCTGTCTCTCTCAACTACTTTTTAGTAGGGAAAATCGCCGCCAACGAAAGTCGTTGTTCACAACCACAAAAAAAGGTGCTCTCTCTCTCTCTCTCTCTCTCGATCGCGAGAATAAAAACGAACCCTCTTCAAAGACCTCAACGATCGAAAGGAGGCGAACACGATATCCAATCTTTGAGGTTTTTCTTTGCGTGTGCGTGCGCGTGTCTTCGCGAGAACAGCAGCAGCAGCAGACAGTCTAGGGAAATGGACTTATTAAGTCCCCGCTCGTTATGGGGAAAAAGGCTCGATTTTTAGGCCAAAAAAATCGAAAAAATTCCTCTGGTTTTCGCTCTTCATTTCACGAAAAAGCATCATCGTCTCGAAAGCATGAGTCACGCGAGCACCGTCTCTCGCAGCGCCGCGACGACGATCCATGCGACGACTGCGCGTTCTTCTTCTCGTCGTTTGGAGAGAAGAGAAAGCTGGAAGAAGAAAAGGAGCGGTGGGCTTCTTTTACGACGACGACGACGCGCGAAGTCCAACGCGTCCGCTTCTTCTTCGTCGTCGGGAAAAGAAGAGGAAAAAGATACGCTCAAGAAGGCGCTGTTTGAGGAGGTGTTTGGAATGCGCGGGTGGTCGTCGTCGTCGTCGTCCACCACCACCACCGTAAATGGTAACCAGCGGATGGCGAAGAGTTTAGATAAAGCGAGACTGCAATCGATCGTCGCGAGTTTGGAGGAAACGATGGTGGGCGTGAACACGATTGAAAACACCCAGTTGCTCTGCGGTCGGTGGAAGTTATTATGCACGTATAAAGAAGACGTGGATAAAGTGGAATTTTTCGACCTGCAAAGCTGGCAGCGGTATTTATTCGAGAAAGGACCGAGTCCGGTGCAATCTCTGGTGCTCGGGAACACGAGCACGGTCGAGAACGTGTATCAGTATCTGGAAGATCCGAAAAAGTCGCCGGGCGCGAAATGGCAAAACATCGCCAAGTTTACGTTTGAGTTCAACGGCGAGAGGAAAGACGTGGAGTTGATCATCGAGGCGGAGATTGAAGGCTTGAGAGACGAGCAGTCTTTTTATTACAGGTTTTCGAACGGGTTTTTCGATGTGAACGGGGGAGAGTTTAAGTTGCCGTATCCCGTGCCGTTCGATTTCATCGAAAGCGTCAGGCCGGGACAAACCAAAGGATGGTTTCAGACGACGTATTTGGATGAAGATTTAAGAGTCAGCGTCGGGCAAAAGGGAAGCAAATTTATCTTAATGCGAGAGAAATAGAAGAGAAGATGGAATAGTCATACCCAGCAGTAGTTTGTGAGAGCTTTTTTATTCATTAGTGTACTATTGTTATGATATAATGTGTGTGGTAGAAGAGGAATTTGAAAAGAGCGAATTCAAATGCATCACGGTACAACACAATAGTATTTAAAAAAAGCTACAGTTATTACCAGCTACCACTCCTTTTAAACTTTTTCGGATCTAACGCTTCGGTAATTCTATCGAGCGCTTTCTCCAAAGTCTCGTCGCTCGCCGCGTACGAGATTCTTATGCACTCGTCCACGCCAAACGCGCTTCCCGGAACTAACGCCACCCTCGCTTCTTGCAATAAATACCTACACATCTCGTCCGAGCCTTTGACCGGGCCGAATCCTTCGACGAAACCGCCCTTCTCGCCCCCACAAAGCTTCGTGACGTCGGGAAAGGCATAAAACGCACCCCCTGGCGTTTCAATTTCTACGCCATCGATTTTACGCAATCGATCCATCACGTAATCTCGTCGCTCTTCAAACTTTTTCCGCATGGCTTCCACGGGCGCGCCGCCTTTGTCTCCCAACTCTACGTAACCGGCTAAAGCCGCTTCCTGCGCGATAGAGCTCGGACCAGACGTCAGTTGCGATTGCAACATATTGAATGCTTTAGAAAAGTGTTCCGGTGCCGCGCTATACCCTAACCTCCAACCCGTCATCGCGAAGGATTTCGAGAATCCGTTCACCACTATCGTTCTTTCCCGCATGTTCGGAAAGGACGCCGCGGAGACGTGTTCGTTCGGAGCGTAAATTATGTGCTCGTAAATCTCGTCCCACAAAACTAACAACCTCGGATGTCTCGTCACGATTTCACAAATCTTCTCCAACGTCTCTCTGGAATACACCGCCCCGCTCGGATTGGACGGCGAACACAAAATCAACATTCTCGATTTCGGCGTGATTGCTTTTTCCAACTGTTCCGGCGTGATTAAAAAGTTGCTCTTAATGTCCGTCTTCAAGATGACTTTCTCCGCTCCAGATAACGTGACCATCTCCGGATAACTCACCCAATACGGCGCCGGGACGATGACTTCATCTCCCGGGCCGCAGCACGTCAACACAGCTTGCGTCACGCTTTGCTTCGCGCCGTTCGAAATCACAATCTCGTTCGGCGCGTACTCCACCCCGTTCTCTCGCTTTAATTTCTCGCATATCGCCTTACGCAACGGTAACGTCCCCGGATTCGGCGAATACTTTGTGATTCCATTCTCTATCGCTTTAATCCCCGCGTTTGCGCACACTTCCGGCGTATCAAAATCTGGCTCTCCAGCCGCCAGTCCGATGACGTCTTCGCCGCGCTCTTTCAGCGTTCTCGCCAGGTCCGTCAGAGCGACTGTTTTAGACTCGTTCAAGTTTGCCACGCGAGGGTTTAACGACTGGTCCACTCCCCCCGCGACGACTTTCGAAGAAGAAGAAGAAGAAGAACCAGACGCTCTGACGACCGACAGCTTCGCTCTCTCTTCGCGCTTCTCGCCTCCTCCTCCTCCTCGGACGACGACGAAGACGCGATGATGATGTTGAAGGCAACCGTATCCACTTTTTGTCGTGAAAGAAGAAGAACATCTCGCACCGGTGCGACCACCATTCGAACGACGAGGGCGAGATGAAGAAGAAGAAGAAGTCGTGGCGTGAGCAGAAATGCACCGCATCATCGTACTAATCGTCTCGTTATTTCGTTAAGACGTGTGGTAAAAAGAGTCGCACAAAAGCGCGAACAGCGCGCGAGTTTTTTGATGTTTTTTCCCGAAAAAAATCGGCATTTTGGCTCCCCATACGTGTATAGTTTTTGACGGCGGCAGTTGTTTGAGAAC